>Ga0081539_10003713_pt1 | contig 18191 bp, 17 predicted proteins | sample TabmetS4T2R2_FD_71023 | JGI IMG/M metagenome (GOLD analysis project Ga0081539, IMG submission 71023) | Tabebuia heterophylla rhizosphere microbial communities from the University of Puerto Rico - S4T2R2 | ecosystem: Host-associated > Plants > Roots > Rhizosphere ...
GTCCCTCCAGCCGGCCGAGGTGCAGCAGGCGGCGAAGGGCGCGGTCCGCCAGAACGTCGCGGTGATCCGAGGGATCCCCGACGAGAAGGCCAAGCAGATCTCGAAGTTCGTCCGGGGCAGCGTGCCCAAGGCGCAGACGCAGATCCAGGGAGCGCAGCTCCGCGTCTCGGCGAAGTCGAAGGACGACCTGCAGAAGGCGATCCAGGCGGTGAAGGGCGAGGACTTCGGGCTGGCCCTGCAGTTCACGAACTACCGCTGATCGCCAAGCGGGACGCAAGGAACCGCAACCCCCGCCGAGCGCCCGTCAGGCGCGCCCCCGGTAGACTCGCGGAACCCATCAGGGTCTGGGCTCACGCGCGAGCGCGAACGGCGCGAGCGTGGCTCCACGAGACGGAGGTATCGATGGATCTGGAACGCCTCACCGCTCGCGCCGAGGAGATCGCCAAGAGCGAGACCGAGCAGCTCGTGTCCCGGACATCCGGGTCGAAGGCGCTCTACGACCGGGCCGTGAGGAGCCTCCCCAACGGCGTCGCCTCCAACTTCCAGGTCGGCGACCCGTATCCGGTGTACCTCGAGCGGGGCCGCGGGTCCAGCGTGTGGGACGTGGACGGGACCGAGTACAAGGACTTCCACGGCGGCTTCGGGGTCAACGTCGTCGGCCACGCGCATCCGAAGATCGTCGAGGCCCTCGAGCGCGCCGCGCGGGAGGCGATCCATTTCGCCGTCACCACGCCGACGACGGTCGCGCTGGCCGAGGCGATCTGCGAGCGGTTCGAGCTGGAGCAGGTGCGGATCGTGAACTCCGGTACCGAGGCGACGATGGATGCGCTGCGCGTGGCCCGAGCCGCCACCGGCCGCGACAAGGTCGTGAAGATGGAGGGCTCCTACCACGGGCACCACGACTCGCTGCTGTTCTCGGTGGTCCCGGAGGCGGACGTCCTCGGCCTCCGGCACAACGTCGACCACGAGGGGAAGGCCTGGTACACGACCCAGCCGACCTCGAAGGGGATCCCTCGCGCGCTCTGGGACACCACGATCGTCGTGCCCTTCAACGATGCCGACGCGGTCGAGCAGGCGCTGACGGACAACGACGACGTCGCGGCGGTGATCCTGGAGCCGGTGATGATGAACGTCGGGATCATCGAACCGCAGCCCGGCTACCTCCAGGCGCTGCGCGACGCGTGCGAGCGCCATGGAACCGTCCTGATCTACGACGAGGTGAAGTGCGGCGGGACGATCGCGTACGGCGGCACGATGGAGCGCTACGGCGTCAAGCCGCACCTCGCGGCCTTCGCGAAGGCCGTCGGGGGCGGCGCGACGATCGGCGCGTTCGGCGGCGAGGCGCGCGTGATGGAGTGGGTGACGAAGGGCGCGGCGCAGCAGGGCACCTTCAACGGGAACCCGTTGTCGTCCGCGGCCGGCCTGGCGGCGCTTACGCAGGTGCTCACGCGCGACGCGTACGACCACCTCGGGAAGCTCGGGACGATGCTGTCCGAGGGGTGCGAGCGGGCGATCGCCGACACCGGCGTCCCCGCGCACACCGTGGACCTCGGGGCCAAGGGATGCGTGTCGTACCGGGCCGAGCGTCTCGTCAACTACCGGGACTTCCTGGAGACCCACCCCGAGCTGTATTGGGCGTCCTACCCGTGGATGGTGAACCGCGGGATCTTCATGACGCCCGGCGACGAGGAGCAGTGGACGATCTCGGTGCAGCACACCGAGGACGACGTCCAGCGCTACATCGACGCCTTCGGCGAGTTCTGCCAGGCACTGACCTCATCCTGACGCGCCGACCAGCGGGTTTGCGCGTCGTACCGCAGACGACGTAGGTTCACGGTCGCTTCTAGGCTGGCCCCCGAAGGGAGGGAAGTGATGCGCCGACCCCTTGCCGCGTTCGCCTCCGCGATCGTCCTGGTCCTGTTCCTGGCTCCGGCGGCCCCGGCGACCGCTCCGATCCAGGTCCGGATCTCCGAACCGGCGACGTTCGTCCTGTCCGGCTCCGACTTCTGCGGGTTCGACGTCCAAGCGGAGATCGAGCAGAAGTTCAAGGCGATCACGTTCACCGGCGACCGGGGCACGTGGGTCACGACGCTGACGGTGGGCAAGATCAACGTCGTGCTCACGAACCTGGACACCGGCGAGTCGATCCGGCTCGCGATCCCCGGACCGGGGTTCATCGACGTCGACGGGAACCTCGTGACCGGCACCGGCCCCTGGGTGATCTTCATCGAGGGCCACATCCAGTACCTCGTCGGGCACATCACGTTCGCCCCGGACCCGTTCGGCGTCCGGGCGGTGGAGGTCCGCGGTCGGATCGTCGAGCTCTGCGACGTCCTGGCCTGAGTGAGACGGGGGGCCGGCGCCGCGAGCGGCGCCGGCCCTCCGTCGAGCGCGCTAGCCGATCGGGCCGCGCTCTCCGCGCAGCTCGCGGCCGATCGCGTCGAGCCGCTCGATCCGAGCTTCGATCGGCGGGTGGGTCGAGAACAGGCTCACGAAGCTCCCGCCGCCGCGGGCGCGCACGGCGTTCAACGGGTTCACGATGAAGAGGTGGGCCTCGGCGGGCGCGACCGTGGCCGGCGCCGGGATCCGCCGCGATGCCTCCTCGAGCTTCCGGAGGGCGCTCGCCAGCGCCTCCGGGTCACGCGAGAGGAACGCCCCGGACTCGTCGGCCTGGTACTCGCGTGAACGCGAGACGGCCATCTGGATCAGCGCCGCGGCGACCGGCGCGAGGAGCCACGCCGCCAGCAGCGTGAACACGTTGCCGCCGCGGTCGTCGTCGCCACCGAAGAAGAACGCGAACCGGGCCAGGAACGTGATGCTCATGCCGATCGCCGCCGCGATCGACGAAACGAGGATGTCGCGGTTGGCCACGTGCGAGAGCTCGTGGGAGAGGACCCCACGCAGCTCCCGTTCATCCAGGAGCGACAGGATCCCTTGGGTCACCGACACCGCGGCGTGCTCCGGGTTCCGGCCGGTCGCGAACGCGTTGGGCTGCGCCATCTCCGAGACGAAGAGTCTCGGCATCGGGAGTCGCCGCTCGTTCGTCAGCTCACGGACGATCCGGTAGTACTCGGGCATCTCGCGTTCCGTCACCGGCTTGGACCTGGTGGTGGCGAGGGCGATCTTGTCGGAGAACCAGTACATCGCGACGTTGAAGACGAGGGCCAGAGCCAGCGCGATCGTCATCCCGCCTCGGCCCCAGAAGGAGCCGATCACCACGAACAGCCCGCCCATCGCGGCGATCAGGAGCCAGGTCTTCAAGCGGTTGATGCCCGGTGCCATGTGCGGAACAGCCTCCTCGTGTCGAGGGTCCACGACCCTCATCTCTCGATGCTCTCACAGCGCCTTCGTTGCACGGCCGCGACGGGTTCAGACGACGAGCGTCGAGACCCGAGCGACCGCCGAGAAGGTGCCGGGCAATACGAAGAAGAACACCAGCGCGGCCATCGCCACGCCGACCACGGCCGCCACCGGGGCCGGCGTGCGGAGCGGCGTGGGATCCACGGCCGGCTGGAAGATCATCTGACGCGCGACGGCGAGGTAGTAGAAGACGCTGATCACCGAGTTCACGACCATCACGGCCGCGAGGACGGGCCCGAGCACGCCGCCGCGGGCGATCGCGGCGCCGAAGATCAGGATCTTCGCCCAGAACCCCGCCGCGGGTGGGACCCCGGCCAGCGACACCATGAACAACGTCATCCCGATCGCGAGCAAGGGCGCGATCCTGGCGACGCCCGCCAGCTCGCCCAGCAGCAGCCTCGGTGCCCGGCGGCTCAGCGCGATCGCGACGGTGAACGCGCCGAGGTTCATGATCCCGTAGATCAAGATGTAGGCGGTCGCCGCCGCGAACGCCTGCCGGTTCACGTCGGCGTCGCCGGTCACGAGGGCGAACGGCAGGAGCAGGTAGCCCGCCTGGGCGATGCCGGAGTACGCGAGCAACCGCACCAGCTGGCGCTGCTGCAGCGCCACGAGGTTCCCGATCGTCATCGTCGCGACCGACAGGAACGCGAAGATCGGCACCCAGAACTCGTGCTGCCCGATGAACGCCACGAACATCAGCTGGAGCAGGCCGGCGAAGCCCGCCGCCTTGGACGCCACCGCGAGGAAGGCCGCGACCGGGACCGGAGCGCCCTCGTACGTGTCCGGCGCCCAGAACTGGAAGGGGAACGCAGAGACCTTGAAGGCGAACCCCACGACGACGAACAGGATCGCCGCGAGCGCCATCGTGTCCTGGCCCGCGGGGAGGTTCCCGAGACCGCGCGCCACGGCGTCCAGCCTCGTCGCACCGGTCAAGCCGTAGATCAGGCTCATCCCGAACAGCATCACCGCGGTCGAGAGCACCCCGATCAGGAAGAACTTCAGCCCGCCCTCGACCCCGGTCGCGTCCCATTTCCGGAATGCCGCCATCAGGAAGCCCGGCGCGGAGACGAGCTCGAGCGAGATGAACAGCATCAGCAGGTCGCGCGACGACGGCATCAGCAGGCAGCCGAGGAACGAGGTCAGCAGCAGGAAGTAGTACTCGCCCTGGTAATAGCCGGGCCGGTCGAAGTAGTGGCGGGAGACCAGCAGCACCACCGCCGCCGCCAGCAGGAAGAAGACCTTGAAGAGGATCGCGAAGTTGTCGGCGACGAACGCGCCACCGAAGGTGGCGCGTTCGTCGCCGATCAGCGTCAACACGGCCGCCAGCGACGCCAGGACCCCGAGCAGCGCCACCGGCATGGACCCCCACTTCGCGCGCGCAGGGAGCGCCAGGTCGACCAGCAGCACCAGGAGGATCGTCCCGGACAGGATCAGCTCGGGCAGGATCGCGTGGTAGTCGATCGGCACGCGGTCACCCTCCCAGCACGCCGAGGATCCCGCCGACGGCCTCCTGGCTGACCCCGAAGATCAGCCGGGGGAACAGCCCCAGCGCCAGGATCAGCACGAGCAGCGGCACCCACGCGATCCACTCGATCGCGTTCACGTCGACCAGCGCATGCTCGCGCCAGCGGTCCGGCATCGCGCCCATGTTCACGCGCTGCAGCGTCCACAGGAAGTAGCCGGCGGTGAGGATCGTGCCGATCCCGCCCGCGACCATCAGGCCCCGGAACAGTCCGACCTGCCCGCCCAGGAGCGCCTCGTTCGGCCGGAAGGCCGAGAGCAGCGCCATCACCTCTCCCCAGAACCCGGCCAGGCCCGGGAGGCCGAGCGACGCGATCGCCACGAACGCGAACACGCCGGCGAGCTTCGGCATCTGCTGCGCCATGCCGCCCCCGATCTCGGCGATCTGCCGCGTGTGGTACCGGTCGTAGATCGACCCGACCGTGAAGAAGAGCATCCCCGTGATGATCCCGTGGGCGACCATCCCGAAGATCGCCGCCTGGATCCCGATCGTGGTGAGCGTCGCGATGCCCAGCATCACGAACCCCATGTGCCCGACCGACGAGAACGCGATCAACCGTTTCAGATCGCGCTGGGCGAGGCAGGCGAGGGCGCCGTAGACGATCGCGATCGCTCCGAGCAGGCCGATCCACGGGGCGTACGCCTGCGCGCCCTCGGGAAGGACGGGCAGGGCGATCCGGACGAAGCCGTACGTGCCCATCTTCAGCATGATCCCGGCCAGCAGCACGGAGCCGATCGTCGGCGCCTCGGTGTGCGCGTCTGGTAGCCACGTGTGGAACGGCCACATCGGGACCTTGATCGCGAACCCCAGCGCGACCGCGCCGAACACGACGAGCTGGAAGCCGTGGGCGTAGCCGCCGCTCGCGCCGAACTCCGTTAGCTTCACCAGATCGAACGTCCGCTCGGCCGGACCGTTGAAGTAGAGCGCCAGGAACCCCAGCAGCATGAAGACCGAGCCGAACAGCGTGTACAGGAAGAACTTGATCGCCGCGTACTCGCGGTTGGCCGAGCCCCAGATCCCGATCAGGAAGTACATCGGGACGAGGACCATCTCCCAGAAGACGAAGAACAGGATCAGGTCGAACGCGATGAACGTGCCCGCCATCCCGGTCTCCAGCAGCAGCATCAGGGCCAGGAACGCCTTCGTCCGACCCGGCTCCGGCACGAACCGCCAGGTGTAGATCGCGCACAGGAACGACAGCAGGAACGTCAGGACGTACAGCGGCAACGAGATCCCGTCGATCCCCACGTGATACCGGGCGCCGATCGCCGAGATCCAGTTCACGTCCAGCTCGTCCTGCAGGCCGCCGGCGCCGTAGTCGAAACCGATCGCGATCGCCACCGCCACGACCAGCGCCGCCCCGGTGACGACGATCCCGAGCCCTCGGATCAGCCGCTCGCGATCGGCCGGGACCAGGAGGATCACGATCGCGCCGGCGATCGGCAACAAGGTGGCGATCGTGATCGCCGAGTTCTCCCAGGTCATCTCCACGCTCCTACGCCATCTGTACGAACACGATCGCCAGGACCACGACGCCGACGAAGAGCAGCACCGCGTACCACTGCACGTTGCCGGTCTGGAGGTAGCGCAACAAGCCTCCGGTCGCGCCGGTGATGCCGCCGACCGCGTTCACGAATCCGTCCACGAACGTGCGGTCGAACCAGTTCACGAACGCCGACACCGCGCGGGTGAACCACGCGGCCCCGTTCACCGCCCCGTCGAGGATCCGCTGGTTCGTCCAGTTCACGGCGGCCGACAGCCGGTCGCGCACCGGCAGGACGATGAAGCGCATGTAGGTCGCATCGATGTAGTACCGGTTCTGGAGCACCGTCCAGGCCCCGGGACTGAACGCCTGCAGCGGGTCGCGCTCGCGCCGCTCGCGGTACAGGCTCCAACCCAGGAAGATCCCCGTCGCCGCGGCGAGGGTTCCGAGCAATGCCATCCACAGCACGAAGTCGGCCTCGTGGGGTGCTTCGAAGTACACCCAGTCGCCGAACACCCCGCCCAGCTGCGGCGCGCCGAGGAAGCCGACGAGGACCGACGCGCCGGCGAGCGCCACGAGCGGCCCGGTCATCACCGCAGGCGACTCGTGGGGATGTCCCGCGCCTCGATACGTGCCGAAGAACGTCAGCAGCACGCATCGGGTCATGTAGAAGGCGGTCATCACCGCCACCAGCAAGAGCACGACGAACAGCCACGTCTGGTACTGCCACGCCCCGTTCAGCAACTCGTCCTTGGACCAGAACCCGGCCAGCGGGAACACCCCCGAGAGCGCCGCGGAACCGATCAGGAACGTCCAGAACGTGATCGGCATCGGATCCTTCAGGCCGCCCATGTCGCTCATGTCGTTCGAGTGGACCGCGTGGATCACCGAGCCGGCCCCCAGGAACAGCAGCGCCTTGAAGAACGCGTGCGTGAACAGGTGGAAGAACGCGATCGTGACGCCCTCCGGCCCCAGCGAGAGCCCGGCCACCATGTACGCGAGCTGCGAGAGGGTGGAGTACGCCAGCACGCGTTTGATGTCGTCCTGAACGAAGGCGAGCAACGCCGCGCCCAGCGCGGTGATCGCCGCGATCACGCTCACGATCGTCAAGACGAACGGATCCGCGAGGACGAAGACCTCGAACATCCGTCCGACCAGGTAGACGCCAGCCGCGACCATCGTGGCCGCGTGGATCAGCGCCGACACCGGCGTCGGACCCGCCATCGCATCGGGCAGCCAGACGTGGAGCGGGAACTGCGCGGACTTCCCGATCGCGCCTCCCAGGAGAAGGAGCGCCGCGGCCGTGACCAGCGCGGAGGACGCATCCGGGCGGGTGATCGCCTCTCCGATCTCGGGGATGTTCGTCGTGGTGAAGCCGGTCGCGAAGATCAGCGCGAAGATCCCGAACATGAACGGCACGTCGCCGATCCTCGTGGTGATGAACGCCTTGATCGCGGCGCTCGAGTTCTCGTGCTCCTCGTACCAGTGGCCGATCAACAGATACGAGCAGACGCCCATGATCTCCCAGCCGACCAGCAGCAGGAGGAGGTTGTTGGCGATCACGACGGTGAGCATCGCCCCGGTGAACAGGGACAGGACGACGTAGAACCACGTGAACCGGACGTCGCCGTGCATGTAGCCCAGCGAGTAGACGTGGACCGCCAGCGACACGGCCGTCACGACGACCAGCATCACCGCGGTCAGGCCGTCCACGAACTGCCCGGCCTCGAGGTGCAGGGTCCCGATCGAGAACCAGTCGATACTGGACTCGTACGGCCCGCCACCCGAGACGAAGTGCCAGAGCACCGAGAGGGCCATCACGAACGCGGCGGCGAGCGCCACGATCCCGAAGGCGGAGCCGCCGCCGGGCGTGCGCTTGCCGAAGGCGAGCGTCAGCGCGGCGGCGACCACCGGGAGCAGCGCGATCACCCAGGCGTAGCGGATCATCGGGCCCACACCGAGGCCGGGTCGGTCATCCCGGGTCTTACCACCGCAGGAGGTTCACCTCGTCGACGTTGATCGACGCACGGTTCCGGAACAGGAGGATCACGATCGCGAGCCCGATCCCCACCTCGGCCGCGGCGACCGCGATCACGAACAGCGCGAAGATCTGCCCCCCGACGTCGCGGAGCGATGACGAGAACGCCACCAGGTTCACGTTGACCGCGTTCAGCATCAGCTCGATCGCCATCAGCACCATGACCGCGTTCCGCCGGGCGAGCACCCCGTAGACGCCGGCCGAGAACAGGAGCGACGAGAAGAGCAGCACGAACGGCAGCCGGATCACGTGCCCTCGTCCTTCCTCGCCAACACGATCGCGCCGATCAAGGCCGCGAGCAGCAGGAACGAGATCGCCTCGAACGGCAGGACGAAGTCGCGGAACATCGCGGCGCCCACGGATCCGGTGTTCGCCCGGAGCGCCTCGAACGGCCGGGCGTCGGCGAGGGGGAAAGCTTGGTCGATCAGGAACACGAGCCCCGCGAACACCCCCAGGGCCACGAGGACCCCCAACCATCGCCGCTGGTTGTCCAGCGTGTCCCGCCCGATCGGGGCCTTCGTGAGCATCAGGCCGAAGAGGAACAGGATCACGATCGCGCCGACGTAGATCAGGATCTGCACCCATCCGGCGAACTCCGCCCCCACCAGGAGGAACGTGGCGCCGACGGAGAGCAGCGTCACGACGAGATAGAGGGCGGCATGGACCACGTTGCGAGCGGTCACGACCGCGATCGCGCTGATCGCCCCGACCGCCGCGACCACCGCGAACGCGTACTCCTGCGCGCTCACGAGGCCTCCTCCTCCGGCGGCTCGGCACCGTCCTCGAGGGCGGGCGGCGGGAGCACGGTGTAGGTCCACTCCTCGAGCCGCTCCTTCTCGTGCGTCATCTCACGGAGGTCGTACTCCCCGTACTCGAACTCGGGGCTCCAGAACAACGCGTCGAACGGACAGACCTCGACGCAGATCCCGCAGTACATGCACAGGGCGTAATCGATCGCGAACCGGTCGAGCACCTTCTGGGACCTCGCACGTCCACCGCCCGCGGGGTCATGGGTCTCCTTGTGGGCGTCGATGTAGATGCACCAGTCGGGGCACTCGCGCGAGCACTTGTAGCAGACGGTGCAGTTGGCCTCCTTGAGGGCGATCACGCCGCGCGTCCGCGGCGGCAGGTTCGGCTTCACGTGCGGGTACGGCTGGGTGACCGACGGCTGGAGCATCGTCTTGAGCGTCACGGACAGGCCCTTGGCCAGACCCAGGCCGGTCCCCCGCCCGCGCTTCTGCTCCACCATCAGAAGGCCACCTTGAATACGGCGACGCCCATGATCAGCAGCAGGGACAACGGGATCAGGCCGAGCCACGAGAAGCGCTGGAGCTGGTCCTCACGGAGGCGCGGGTACGTCGCGCGCAACCAGATGAACAGGAACGCGAGGGCGCCGATCTTGCCGAGCATCATCAGTGGGCCGGGGATCGGGATCCCCGGCGGGGGCAGGTAGCCGCCCAGGTAGAGGACGGAGGCGATCCCGGAGAACGCGACGATCCCGCCGTATTCGGCCAGGAGGAAGAACGCGAACTTCAGCCCGGTGTACTCGGTGTAGGCGCCGAAGATGATCTCCGAGTCGGCGATCGGCATGTCGAACGGCGGACGCTGGAGCTCGGCGAACGCGGCCATCATGAAGATCACGAAGCCCGGGAGCTGCGGGACGACGAACCACAGGTCGCGCTGGGCCTCGACGATCCCCACCAGCGACAGCGTGCCGGCCTGCATCACGACGGCGGCGGCGGCGATCACCAGGGGCAGCTCGTACGCGATCAGCTGCGCGGCGGCCCGGAGGGCACCGATCAGCGAGAACTTGTTCGCCGACGCCCACCCGGCCATCAGGACGCCGATCACCGAGACGCTCGACATCGCGAGCACGAAGAAGATCCCGATGTCGAGGTTCTCGGCGAAGACGGTGTCGCCCAGCGGCAGAACGACGAGGATCGCGATGTACGGGATCATCGCGACCGCCGGCGCCAGCGAGAAGACGTTGCGGTCGGCGGCCGCCGGGATCACATCCTCCTTCTGGATGAACTTCACGCCGTCGGCGACGAGCTGCGCCCACCCGTGGAACCGACCGGCCTCCATCGGACCCAGCCGGGCCTGCATGTGGGCGAGTCCCTTGTGCTCGATGTATCCGATCCCCAGCGGCACGATCAGGAAGAACGCCACCACGCCGACGGTCTTCAGGAGCAGGACGATCCAGAAGTTCGAGAACCAGTCCTCGACGATCGAGACCCCCGCCTCGGCCAGGATCACTCCTCGTCCTCCAGCTCCTCGCCCTCGACGGCGCCGGGCCACGGCTTCGCCTCGCGCGTCATCAGCGGGAAGTCCTTCCGGAGCGGCTCCCCCTCGAAGGGCTCGGAGAGCAGCAGCTTCACCGGCTTCGGGTGGCCCTCGAACCTGATCCCGAACATCTCGCGGGTCTCGCGCTCGTGCCAATCCGACGTGGGGAACAGGTCCGAGACGGTGGGGCAGATCGGCTCGTCGTGGGGCAGCTTGACCTTGAGACGGACGTTGTGGTGGTGCTCGATCGAGAAGAGGTGGGTCAGGACCTCGAATCCGCCCTCCGGCCCCAGATCGACGCCGGTGGTGAAGTCGCAGTAGGCGCAGGCGAGGTCGGGATCGTCGCGCAGGAACCGGCACACGTCCCGATAGCGATCGGTGGTCACGGTCGCGACGACGTGTCCGTGCTGCTCCTCGAACGCCAGGACGTCCTGGCCGAAGCGCGCGCGGAGTCGCGACTCGATCTCCTCAGGAGACCGCGCTGTGCCCACTCGCCCACTTCTCCTGGATGTCCTCGTCCTTGATCTTCTCCTGGAGCTTCACGATCCCGTGCAGGAGGGCCTCCGGACGGGGCGGGCAACCGGGCACGTAGACGTCGACGGGCACGATCTGGTCCACGCCCTTCGTCACGGCGTAGGAATCCCAATAGGGGCCGCCGCAGTTCGAGCAGGACCCGAAGGAGATCACGTACTTCGGATCCGGGATCTGGTCGTACACGCGCTTGAGGGCCGGCGCCATCTTGTCGGTGAGGGTCCCGGCCACGACGAGGAGATCGGCCTGGCGCGGCCCGTGAGCGAACGGGATCACGCCGAGGCGGATGAAATCGTGCTTGGAGGTGGACGTCGCGATCAGCTCGATCGCGCAGCAGGCCAGCCCGAAGTTCATCACCCACAGGGAGTACCGGCGTCCCCAGTTGAGGAGGAACTTGACCGGCTGGATCTTGGGGAGCGGCGTCTTCTCGGTGATCAGGCCCACCGCAAGACCCCCTTGCGCCAGGCGTACAGCAGTCCCGCCGCCAAGATCGCGATGAAGATGCCCATCTCCACCACGGCCGCCCACCCGAGGCCCTCGAAGACCTTGGCCCAGGGGAAGAGGAACACGCTCTCGACGTCGAAGATCACGAAGAGGAAGCCGAAGACGTAGTACCGGATCTGGCTCTGCGACCAGCCTTCGCCGACGGGATCGATGCCGCACTCGTACGTCGTCAGCTTCTCGCGGAGCGGCCTGTGGGGAGCGATCAGCCGGGCGGCCCCGAAGGCGACGGCGACGAGGATCGCTCCCGCGACCACGACCGCCAGCACGACACCGTAGGACGAGTAGTAGTCAGGCACGCTTGTGAAGGCTTTCCCGAGCGCGGATCCTAGCAGGATCGATCACGGCGCCTCCCCTACGGCGTCGGCGCCGCAACGGGCCGCCAGATACCGCGCGAGCTGCACCAATGCGTGTTGCGCCGGCCCGCCGGGGAGCCGTTCCGCCAGCCCGACGGCGCGAGCCACCTCGTCGCGGACCTCCCGGCGAGCGTGCTCGATCGACTGACCCGCGGTGACGATCGCCAGGGCTCGATCCAGCAGCTCGCCGTGGGCGCCGGTCGAGAGGATCCGCGCCAGCTGGTCGCGCTCGGGCGAGTGCCGCAGCGCGTGGAGCACCGGAAGCGTGTAGACGCCCTCTTCCAGGTCCACCCCGGGTTCCTTGCCCAGCTCGAGCTGGCTCGAGGTGAGATCCATGATGTCGTCGGAGAGCTGGAAGGCGAGACCCAGCGAGGCGCCGAAATCCTCGAGCACGTCGACGTGCGCCGGCTCCGCGTCGGACATCATGCCGCCGAGGCGGCACGACGTCGCGATCAGCGCGGCGGTCTTCCGGCGGATCACCTCCAGGTACTTGGCCTCCGTCTGATCGAGCCGGCGCGCCGTGTCGACCTCCCGGATCTGCCCGTCGCACAGGACCGCGATCGTCTGGGCGAGGATCCGACACACCTCGGGACCGAGCTCCGTGCTGATCTCCGATGCCTTCGCGAACAGGTAGTCACCGGTGAGGATCGCCACCGTGTTGTCCCAGCGCGCGTTCGCCGAGGGCACCCCGTGTCGCGATCCGGCCTCGTCGATCACGTCGTCGTGGTACAGCGTCGCCACGTGGACGAGCTCGAGCGCCACGCTCGCCGGGATCAGACGTGGATCCGTTGGATCGCCGAAGTAGCCGGAGAGCAGGGCCAGCATCGGGCGGATCCGCTTGCCACCCGCCGCGAGCAGGTACTCGGAGGTCGTCGCGAGCAGCTCGGACCCCGGTTCGGCGATCGACTTCCGGAGGGCCTCCTCGACCCGATCCAGGCGGGAGCGGATCTCCGATTCGAGCAGCGCGTCCGGAGCCTCGAGACCCGGGATCACCCGTCGACCCACGCCGCACCCCTTCCGCCGAGGACCACCGTGCTCGGAACCCCCTCGTGCCGCCGCTCGTGAATCTTTTCACGAGGAGCCTACCGCGGGAGCGCGGAACCTCCCGCGGTCCCGAGGCGTCACAGATGCGGCCGCCCCGGCATGGGGATGCCGCGGGATGCAGCACGTTCGCCGCGATAGGCGTACGGTTGCGCAACCAAGAACCACAGGGGGTGGATCCGATGGGAGCAACCCGACGGGGTCGCTCGCGCGTCGTGACCGCGGTGGCGTCGGTGGGGCTGCTCTTCGGAGGCACCCTGGCGACACCCGGCATCGCCGCGCCCGACCTGTGCACGTCGCCGCCGGACGTCGTCCCGGTGGCGGACCTCTCGCCCGGTGACACGGCGACGGGATGGACGGTGGTCGAGGGGACGGACCCCGTTTCCTTCGACGTAGAGATCCTCGGGGTCTTGCCCGACGGGATCGCGCCGGGTGTGGACTTCATCCTGGTGCAGGTCTCCGGCCCCGTGATCGACGAGACCGGCGGCATCGCGTTCGGCTTCTCGGGCTCGCCGGTCTACATCGGCGGCGACCTGGTCGGGTCGGTCTCGTACGGCTTCTTCGGGGCCGATCAGACCTTCGGCGGCGTGACCCCGGCCGAGAGCATGGTGAAGCTCTTCGACTACCCGGACGGGACCGTGGCGATGGGTGCGACCGCGACCCGCCTGCAGAGCTTCGCCCAACGGGTGGCGCTGCCGGATCGGCTCCGCACCCGCGCCTCGCGCGAGTTGAACGTCAGCGTCTCCGACGTCCCGACGACGGCGAAGCCGCTTCGGATCCCCGCGGCGGTCTCGGGGCTGCAGGGACGACACTTCAAGAAGTTCGCGAAGACGCTCCGGATCGCCGGGCTCGACGTCGTTCCCTATCGGGCGAGCGCCGCGACCGTCGGACCGCTCGCCGTCGACCCGATCGAGCCCGGCGACGCCGTGGCGGGAGCGCTCTCGGTCGGCGACCTGACGTTCGCCGGCGTGGGAACCGCGACGGCGGTCTGCGACGACCTCGTGCTGGCCTTCGGCCATCCATTCTTCTGGGAGGGCGCCGCCGGCGACTTCCCGATGGCGATGTTCGGCGCGAGCGTCGTGACGGTCGTCCCCGATCCCAGCCAGATCTTCGGGGCGTTCAAGATCGCGAACCTCTCCGACGTCCACGGGGTGATCGACCAGGACCGGCTCACGGGGATCCGCGGCATCGAGGGGATCGAGCCGTCGTCCGTCCCGGTGACGAGCGTGGTCTCGAATCCCGACCTCGCCACGATCCGGAACGGGGAGACCGACATCTTCCGGCAGGAGTTCTTCGGGTTCCCGTTCGTTCCCGATGCCGCGGCGTTCCACCTCCTCATCAACGAGGACGTGATCAACGACCGGATCGGCCCAGGGTCGGTGACGCTCGAGTGGGTCGTGGAGGGGACCGGACCGGACGGACCGTTCCGTCTCGTCCGGCCGAACATCTTCTACTCGCCGTACGACTCGTCCTTCGAGAGCATCTTCGAGATGTACGCGTTCCTGTTCCGGATCCAGGACAACGAGTTCGGACCCGTGGACTTCGACGGCATCGACATGACCGCCTCGATCACCGAGCAGCAACTGACGGCGGAGATCGTGCGTGTCGAGTCGGCCAGCTCGCTGCAGCCGTCGTTCCAGGAGCGCGATCGGCTCAAGGTCCGGCCGGGCGACACGATCCAGCTCCGCGTCTTCCTCCTGTCGGAGGGCGCGCTGGACGAGGACATGGTCGAGCTCTCCGTCGCCGTCCCGAGGCGGGGCCGCGGCGGCAGCCTCTCGATCCAGGGCGGCGCCGCGGACAGCTGCTTCTTCTGCTTCTACGGCGACGGTGACGAGGGGCTCGACTCGTTCACCGCGCTGATCCGCGACCTGCGACAGACCCCGAGGAACAACGACCTCGTGGCGACGCTCCGCGCCGGCGGAGGGAAGCGGAAGGCGACGTTCCGGGCGGACGACGTGATCCTCGGCGAGGAGCACATCGACGTCCGGATCGTGCGCTGACGATCCGACGGGCCTCCGTCCTCACCAGGTGAGGACGGAGGCCTCCCGGATCACCTCGACGATCAGGCCCGGGAAGACGCCGAGGGCCACCGTCGCCACCGCGGCCAGCGCCAGGACCGGGCCCGCCAGTCCGACGGGCCGGTCGGGGACCGGCTCGTCGGCCGGCTCCTGCATGTACATCAGCACGATCACGCGGAGGTAGAAGAACGCGGCCGCGACGCTGGCGAGCACGCCCACGAGGGCCAGCCCCCAGTACCCCGCTCCGATCGCCGCGGAGAACACGTTCACCTTCGCGATGAACCCGGCCGTCGGCGGGATCCCCGCCAGGGAGAGGAGGAACAGCGTCATCAGCCCGGCGGCGACCGGGTCGGTGCGCCCGAGCCCCGCGTAGTCGTCCAGTCGCTCCCGGTCCTCACCCCGCGACGAGACCAGCATGACGGTGCCGAACGCGCCGAGCGTCATCGCGGAGTAGGCGACGAGGTAGAACAGCGCGGCGCGGATCCCGACGGCGCCCGGCGCCGTGAGGCCCGTGAGGATGAACCCCGCGTGGGCGATGCTCGAGTAGGCGAGCATCCGCTTCACGTTGGTCTGCGCGATCGCCAGGACGCTGCCGAGGACGACGGAGATCGCGGCCAGGCCCCAGATCACGGGCCCCCAGTCCCAGGCCAGCGCCTGGAAGGCCACGTCGAGCACGCGGATCAGCGCCGCGAACGCCGCGATCTTGGTGGCCGCCGACATGTAGGCGGTCACCGCCGTGGGAGCTCCCTCGTACACGTCCGGGGTCCACATGTGGAACGGCGCCGCCGACACCTTGAAGCCGAACCCCACGGCCAGCAGGCCGAGGGCGAGGAGCGCGAGCGCCCGCTCGCCGCCGCCGGTGAGCGACGTCGCCAGCGCCGCGATCTTCGTCGTCCCCGTGGCGCCGTAGGCCATCGCGATGCCGTAGAGGAAGAACGCGGAGCTGAACGCGCCGAGGAGGAAGTACTTCATCGCCGCCTCGTTCGCGGCGCGCCGGCCCGTGAGCCCGGTGAGCACGTACAGCGAGAGCGACAGGATCTCGAGCGCCAGGAAGACCACGATCAGGTCGGCGGCGGACACGATCATCGTCATCCCCGACGTGGCGAACAGCAGCAACGGCGTGAACTCGCCGCGGGGCTCGTCGCCGGACCGGCGGAAGTACTGGTGCCCGAGCAACAGACCGAGCGCCGCCGCCGACAGGATCAGGATCCGGGCGAGGACCCCGAAGCGATCGGTCGAGATCGCGCCGCCGAGCACGGTCGACGGGCCGTCCCACCCCCAGAGCCGGAGGGCGGTCACGCCCGACGCGGCGACGCCGAGGAGCCCGACCACGAGGTGCACGATCGGCTCCGACCGGCGCGAGAACGCCTCGTAGAGCAGCCCGACGATCGCGAACCCGATCAGCGCCAGCTCCGGGAGGATCGGCTCGATGTCGAGCGCCGGCGTGGGGAACGCGACCTGGGCGATCACGGCACGCTCGCGATAGGCCCGACGCCGATCGAGTTGTCGTCACGCGCAGCCACGTCACTGATGTGGCCGGTGGGACCGACGCGCTGGATCACGGCGCGCGCAGCCGGCTCGATCCCGCCGGTGACGAGCCGGGGCGCGACGCCGAACACGAGGAGCAGCGCGAGCACCGGGGCGAGCACGATCGCCTCCCGGAGGCTCAGGTCCGGCAGCATCCGGTGCTCCTCCCGGACGGGGCCGTGCGCGATCCGCTCGTAGGACCACAGCAGGTAGATCGCCGCCAACACCACGGCGGTCGCCGCGAGCGCCCCGAACCAGTGGCTCACCGCGAAGGTCCCCACGATCACCAGGAACTCCCCCACGAACCCGTTCAAGCCGGGCAGCCCCGCCGAGGCGAACGCCGTGAACAGGAACGCCCCCATCAGCCAGGGCATCACCGCGGCGAGCCCGCCCATCCGATCCAGCTCGCGCGTGTGCGTGCGCTCGTAGACCATCCCGACCAACAGGAACAGGGCGCCGGTCGCCAGGCCGTGGTTCACCATCTGGAGGATCCCGCCCGTGACCGATTGCTGGGTCAGTGCGAAGAGGCCCAACACGACGAACCCGAGGTGCGAGACGGACGAGTAGGCGACCAAGCGCTTCACGTCGGATTGGACCAGCGCGTTCACCGCGCCGTACACGATCCCGATCACGGCCAGGACGCTGACGAAGGTCGTGAAGTACCGCGAGGCCTCCGGGAAGAACATCAGGTTGAAGCGGACCAGCCCGTAGGTGCCCACCTTCAGCAGGACCCCGGCCAGCAGGACGGAGCCCGCGGTCGGCGCCTCGGTGTGGGCGTCCGGCAGCCACGTGTGCAACGGCACCAACGGCACCTTGACGGCGAACGCGACGAAGAACGCGAGGAACAGCCAGCGGGCCGTCACGACCGGGAGGGACGAGGCCGCCTGGAGCATCGCGTCGTAGCGGAACCCCGCGCCGCCGGTCCTCGAGTACAGGAACAGGATCGCGACCAGCAGGAACGCCGAGCCGGCCATCGTGAACAGGAAGAACTTCACGGCCGCGTAGACCCGCCTTCGCCCGCCCCACCCCCCGATCAGCAGGTACATCGGGACGAGCAGGGCCTCGAAGAACAGGAAGAACAACAGCAGGTCGAGCGCGACGAACGTGCCGATCACCGCGGTCTCCAGGAACAGCATCGCGGCCATGAAGCGGCGGACGTCGGAGACGACGGTCCACGACGCCAGGATCGAGACGGGGAAGAGGAACGTCGTCAACAGCAGCAACCAGATGCTGATCCCGTCGACGCCCACCGTGTAGGTGAGCCCGACCGACTCGACCCATCGCGCCTGCTCGACCAGCTGGAACCGCTGGAGGTCGGGGTCGAACCGACCCAGCACGATCAGTGAGATCACGAACGTGACGAGCGAGACCCCCAGCGCCAGCCACCGCGCCGCGTCGTCCTTGAGCCCCCGGCCGCCGACCAGGACCATCACGGCGCCGATCGTGGGGATGAACGTCGTCAGGGTGAGGAGCTTGTTCACAGCCGCGTCCCGAACCACACGAGAACTCCGACGGCGCCCAGGAAGAACGC
>Ga0081539_10003714_pt1 | contig 18188 bp, 21 predicted proteins | sample TabmetS4T2R2_FD_71023 | JGI IMG/M metagenome (GOLD analysis project Ga0081539, IMG submission 71023) | Tabebuia heterophylla rhizosphere microbial communities from the University of Puerto Rico - S4T2R2 | ecosystem: Host-associated > Plants > Roots > Rhizosphere ...
AGGAGCGGGTGACGGACGGCGACCTCCTCGAACGCATCGCACATGGAGACACCGCAGCCTTCGAGATCCTCTACGGACGGTACGCCCGGCCCGTGCTCGGCCTCGCCCTGCGCCTACTCCGGGACCGCAGCCGCGCCGAGGACGCCGTCCAGGAGACCTTCGCGGCGATCTGGCGCTCGGCTCGCAGCTACCGACCCGACCGCGGCCCCGGCGCACCCTGGCTCTACGCCGTCGCCCGGAACGCGATCGTCGACCGCGCGCGCAGCCGTCGCGACACGACTTTCGCCGATCCACCGGAGAGCGCATCCGGCGAGCCGACGCCGGCCGACCGGACGGAGTCGACCTGGGTCGCCTGGCGCGTTCATCGCGCGGTGGATGAGCTCCCCGAGCACGAGCGCGAGGTGCTCGAGCTCGCCTACTGGAGCGGCCTCTCGCAGAGCGAGGTCGCAAACTTTCTCGGCATCCCTCTCGGAACGGTGAAGACGAGGACCCGCAGCGCGCTCGCCCGACTCGCGGACGTCCTCGAGCACGAGGAGCTTCGGTGACCCGAGACTTCGACGAGCTCGTCGGCGACGATCTCGCCGCCGCCGAGCGGGCGCGCTTGCGGGAGGTGCACGAGCTACTCGTCGCCGCCGGGCCGCCGCCCGAGCTGCCGCCGTCGCTCGAGCGGCCGCCGGCGCGCCCGGTCAAGTCCGAGATTCCGTACTTCCCGCGGCGACGCTGGGCGGCCGCGGCGCTCGCGGCCGCGGCGATCGCCGCAGTCTCGTTCGGCGTCGGCTACCTCGTCGGGCACAGGCCGGGCGAGCCCGAGTTCGCCGCACGGGCGGTGGTCAAGATGCGCGCGACGCCGACGGCGCCGACGGGCTCGCGCGCGACGCTGCAGCTCGGCCGTCGCGACGAGGCCGGCAACTGGCCGATGCTCGTCAGCGTCTCGGGCCTGCGCAAGCTCCCGAAGGGCGGCTACTACAACATCTACCTCACCAAGAAGGGGAAGCCCGTCGTCCTCTGCGGGTCGTTCGTCGTCCAGGGCGACCGCACGACGGCGCGCTACACCGAGCCGTACACCGTCGAACGCTTCGACGGCTGGGTCATCACGCTGCAGGCCCCGCGCCATCACGAGCCGGGCCCTGTCGTTCTGGAAACCTGAGCGCTAGGGCGCTGTCCGGTTGTTCGCCGCGAACGCTTCGTACGTGATCGGCATGCGCTCCGCGAGGAACCGTTCGCACGCCTCGGCGTAGCGGCGGATCTCACGCTGCGCGGTCTCGGCCGCACGGAGCGAGACGAAGTTCATCAGCGAACGCGCATTCACGGTCCAGTAGAACTCCGTGTACGCACCGACGGGCAAGACCGAACGTGCGACCTCGCGCGCAACCCCGGCCTCGACGAGCGCGTTGTACGTCGCGTATGCGTGCTCGTAGACCTCGCGGAACTCGTCGCGCGTGTGCTCGGCGAGATCGGGATCGACGGTCTCGAACGTGTACGCGCCGGGCTTGCCGACCTGCGACCGAACGTCCTCCGGCTCGGGAACGTAGAACTCGTCGGTCGCCTTCGCGTAGCGCATCGAGAACTCGTTGAACGAACCGACGCGGTGTCGAAACCACTCACGCGCGACGAAGATGGGGCAGCGGATGTGGAAGCGGAAGGCGTTGTGCTCGAACGGCGTTCCGTGCCGCTCGCGCATCAGGAACTTGATCAAGCCCACGTCCGAGGCGTCCATCTCCTCCTTCCGGCGCGCGAAGGAGACGCGGGCCGCGTTGACGACGGAGAGGTCGGTCGCCATCGCATCGTCGAGCCGAACGAAGCCGTGGCCGAGGACGTCGATGCGGTCTTCGGGTATCACTGGCGCGATGAGCGACACGGGACACGAGAGGCTAGTGGTCGTGTCGGACGCACTCCGCGAACGCTACGGCATCCGTCTGCCGATCCTCGAGGTGTGCCCCGGTGGCTGAGATCCACATCGGCACTTCCGGCTGGTCCTATCCCAGCTGGCGGCCCGACTTCTATCCCGCGGGCGCCGACCCGACGGAGTTCCTCGGCCACTACGCGCAGCGCTTCGACACCGTCGAGCTGAACACGACCGGCTACCGGCTGCCGGCCGAGGAGCAGTTCCACCGCTGGCGCGAGCAGGTGCCGGACGGCTTCACGTTCGCGGTGAAGATGCCGCTCACCCGGCTCGACCGGGTCGGGACGTTCGTCGAGCGCGCGCAGGCGCTCGGCGACCGCCTCGGGCCGATCCGGATCGTGCTCCCCAGCGCCCGCGACGACGGGGTGCTCGCCTTCTTGACCGGCTCGCTCGATCCGTCGCTCCGCGTCGTCTTCGACTTCCGGCATGCGACGTGGGAAGGCGTCGAGGGCGTCGTCAGGGTGAACGACCTCGCTGCCGAGCCGTTTCGCTACGTGCGGATGCGGGAGCCGCCGTACTCGGACGCAGACCTCGAGGAGCTCGCGGCGCGTCTCCGGCCGCCTGCCTGGGTCTTCTTCCGGCACGAGGACGCGCCGACTGCACCGACGTATGCGAGCCGGCTGCGCGTGCTCCTCGGCAAGCGCTGAAGCACTCACTCGTTCGAGGGAAATTCCTCAGGACCCGCCGCCTCTACCCCTTCGGAGGGAGGTGCGCATCACCCGTTCGCCCCTACGTTCACACCCAACCGAGGCACGTGCGGCACGTCCGTGCTGACGGTCAAGGGGCACCTGCGGAACTACAAAGGGAGAGAGTGTGATCAACGAACGCGGCGGGCACGGGGAGCGCGACAACGCCCTCTGGGGTACCGGCAATCGCGGCGGCGAGTCCCGCGCCAATGCCCTCTGGGGCAAAGGTGGGCGTGGTGCGCTGCTGTCGGTCGTCGCGGCCTTCGCCCTCGTGGTGCCGCTGGCCGCTTCGGCCGGGAAGTCGACGCAGTCCAAGAACAAGACGGGCAAGGACACCTGGATCGCGCCCGCGCTCACGGACTACGCGTCGAAGAACCCGACCAAGCCGATCAGCGTCATCATCCAGAGCACCGACGGTCTGTCGGGTGCGAAAAAGGCATTCACGGGCCTCGGACTTCCGGGCGGTGTCCGGAAGGAGCTCGGTCTCGTGGGCGCAGTCGCGGTGGATCTTCCCGCGAACAAGCTGAGCAAGCTGGCAGGCACTCCTGGGCTGCTCGTGACTCCGGACGCGAAGGTGAAGGTGAGCGGTTCCACGACCTACTCGAACCAGCTCTGGCCCTACGAGACGGGGAACGCAACGATGTGGTCCGACGACGTCGGGATCTACGCGGCGAAGATGCCGACGATCGCGATCGTCGACTCGGGCATCGACGCGACGAAGGCCGACTTCGCCGGCCGCCTCCTCGCGTCGGTGAACCTGTCGACGCTGCCGGGCAATTCGCCCGGCGACGGTCGCGGTCACGGCACGTTCGTCGCCGGGGTTGCGGCGGGCGGGGCGGCCGGTTACGCCGGTGCGGCGCCCGCGGCGAAGCTGGTCTCGATCGACGTCATGGACGACAACGGCATGGGCAAGACCAGCGACATCATCGCTGCGTGCCAGTGGATCCTCGACAACAAGGACAAGTACAACATCAAGGTCGCCAACTTCTCGCTCCACTCGGCGACGCCGTCCAAGGCCACGATCGACCCGCTCGACAAGGCGGTCGAGAAGCTGTGGTTCGCCGGCGTCACGGTGGTCGTCGCTGCCGGCAACTACGGCATCGAGGGCGCCCCGAGCGGGGTGAGGTACGCGCCCGGGAACGATCCGTTCGTGATCACGGTCGGCGCGGCCGACCTGGGCGGCTCGTTCCGCAAGAACGACGACACGGCGGCTCCGTGGTCGGCGTGGGGCTACACCTACGACGGCTTCCGCAAGCCCGAGCTGACCGCCCCGGGTCGCTACATGGTCGCGTCGATCCCCTCGACGTCGACGCTGGCGATCCAGCGCGCCGATCACATCGTCGCGCCCGGCTACATCCAGCTGTCCGGCACGTCGTTCTCGACTCCGGTCGTCTCGGGCGCGGCGGCGCAGATCCTCGCCCGCCACCCCGACTGGACGCCGGATCAGATCAAGGGCGCGTTGATGGCGACGGCGATGAAGATGCTGTCCGCGATCCCGGGGTCGGCCGGTGTCGGCGAGATCAACGTGGCGAAAGCCGCGAAGCTGACCAGCCCGCCGGTTCCCAACCGCGCGCTGAACGCGTTCGTGATCAGCTCCGCGGGCGGCTCGGGCATGGTCTGGGACGCGGCGAGCTGGGAGAGCACCGCCACGGCCAACGCCTCGTGGGACAGCGCGTCGTGGCTGGATGCCTCGTGGCTCGACGCCTCCTGGCTCGACGCCTCCTGGGAGAGTGCGTCCTGGGTCGACGCCTCCTGGGTCGACGCCTCCTGGAACGACGCCTCCTGGAACGACGCCTCCTGGGAGGACAACGCCGAGGGCGACGCGAGCGTCTCGTCGACGTTCACGCTCGACGCGGCCGACGAGGCGGAGCTGCAGGCGGATCCGACGCTGGCGGTTCCCCCGACCGCGCTCCCACCGGCGACGCCGTAAGACGACCGAGCGGAGGTCCGGCGGGCGCCGGGCCTCCGTTCTCCCCCGCGGCTCGCTCGTTCGAGGGAATTTGCCTCCGGGTGCCGATCCTCACCCTTCAGGGGGAGGCTCCGGTGCCCCGAACCGGCCTACGTTCTTGTCCGGACGGAGCACCTGCGTGCACTTTCGTGCTCCCCGTCCGTCACTGCGGCAACTACCAGGGAGAAAGCGTGAACAACGAACGCGGCGGGCACGGAGAGCGCAACAGCGCCCTCTGGGGTACCGGCAACCGCGGCGGCGAGTCCCGTTCCAATGCCCTCTGGGGCAAAGGTGGGCGTGGTGCGCTGCTGTCGGTCGTCGCTGCCTTCGCCCTTGTGGTGCCGCTGGCCGCTTCTGCCGGGAAGTCGACGCCGTCCGATAACAGGCCGGGCAAGAACAGCACGTGGATCGCGCCCTCCCTCACGGACTACGCGTCGAAGAACCCGAGCAAGACGATCAGCGTCATCATCCAAAGCGCCGGCGGCGTTTCCGGTGCGAAGAATGCGTACACGGGCCTCGGCCTTCCGGGCGGCATGCGGAAGGAGCTCGGTCTCGTGGGCGCGATCGCGGTGGATCTTCCCGCGAACAAGCTGAGCAAGCTGGCAGGCACGCCTGGGCTGATCGTCACGCCCGACGCGAAGGTGAAGGTGAGCGGGTCGACGTACTCGAACCAGCTCTGGCCCTACGAGGCCAGTGACGCGATGCTCTGGAACGACGACCTGAACACGTATGCCGGCAAGGTGCCGACGATCGCGATCGTCGACTCCGGCGTGGACACGAGCAAGGCTGACTACGCCGGTCGTCTGCTCGCATCCGTCAACCTGTCGACGCTCCCCGGGAACTCGCCCGGCGACGGTCGCGGTCACGGCACGTTCGTGGCCAGCGTCGCCGCCGGTTCGGCACCCGGTTACACGGGCGCGGCGCCCAGCGCGAAGCTCGTCTCGATCGACGTCATGGACGACAACGGCATGGGCAAGACCAGCGACATCATCGCTGCGTGCCAGTGGATCCTCGACAACAAGGGCAAGTACAACATCAAGGTCGCCAACTTCTCGCTCCACTCGGCGACGCCCTCCAAGGCCACGCTCGACCCGCTCGACAAGGCGGTCGAGAAGCTCTGGTTCAGCGGCATCACGGTGGTCGCGGCGGCCGGTAACTACGGCACAGGGGCCACCCCGAGCGGCGTGAAGTACGCACCGGGCAACGATCCGTTCGTGATCACGGTCGGCGCGGTCGACCTCGACGGCTCGGTCTGGTGGAACGACGACACGGCGGCTCCGTGGTCGGCGTGGGGCTACACCTACGACGGCTTCCGCAAGCCCGAGCTGTCGGCTCCCGGCCGGTACATGGTGGCTGCGGTTCCGGCAACCTCGACGCTGGCGATCCAGCGCGCCGATCACATCGTCGCGCCGGGTTACATCCAGCTGTCGGGTACGTCGTTCGCGGCGCCTGTCGTGGCCGGTGCGGCCGCGCAGATCCTTGCCCGGCACCCGGACTGGTCGCCCGACCTCGTGAAGGGCGCCCTGATGGCGACGGTACGGAAGATGCCCGCGGCGATCCCCGGCTCTGCCGGCATCGGCCAGATCACCCCGGTCCTGGCGGCCAGGATGACCTCGACACCGCCGAATCCGAACCGGGCGCTGAACGCGTTCGTCGTCTCGGCGAGCGGCGGCGTCGGCCAGGTCTGGGATACGGCCAGCTGGGAGAACGCGGTCAAGTCGTCCGCGTCCTGGGACAGCGCCTCGTGGCTCGACGCCTCCTGGCTCGACGCCTCGTGGCTCGACGCCTCGTGGAACGACGCCTCCTGGCTGGATGCCTCCTGGAACGACGCCTCGTGGCTCGATGCCTCGTGGAACGACGCCTCCTGGGAGGACAACGCCGAAGGTGACTCGAGCTACTCGTCCGAGTTCACCCTCGATTCGGCCGACAGGGCGGCTCTCGCGGCGGATCCGACGCTGGCAGTGCCTGCGTCGGCGCTGCCGCCGACGGGGCTGCTCGGCAAGTAACAAGGACATCCCCTCCGTACAGGCGAAGGCCCGGCACACGCCGGGCCTTCGTCGTTCAGGCCGGAGCCGTCGCCCGCGCGGCCGCGTCGCCGGCCGTCGTCGCGAGGTCGTGCGCGCGCCGCACGCGCTCGTCTTCCTGCGCGGCGCCGAGGTTGACCTCCACGAGGTGAGCCGCGGCGCGCGTAGCCGCGTGCGCGAGCAGCGCGGCGGCCGCAGCGTCGGCGCGCACCTCAGGCTCGCCGCGGTCGGCGACGTACTGCGCGAGGAGCGCCACGTCACATGCCGTCTCGCCGATCGCGAGCGGGACGTCCGCCGCGCGCGCGAGCGTGCGTCCGAGGTGGAAGTCGCGCGCCTCCGGGCGCGGGTCGACCGGCGTCTCCCGCGCCGCGAGGAACTCGTCGAGCGCGTTCGCGTCGTCGAGCGCGAGCCTCGTCGCGCGCCGGCGGAGCGACTCGGCTTGCGCCACCGTGGTCGTCGCCTCCGCCCACGAGCCGCGCGAGAAGCGCGCAGCCATCGCGACGAGCGCAGCGGCCGCCGCCGCCGTCAGCGCGGCTGCGGGACCGGCGCCCGGGATGCGCGTCTCGCGCGCGAGCTCGTCGAGGTAGTCCTCGAGCGGCAGCGCCAGAAAATCGCGACCCACGGCCGCGCGATCATCTCACCGTCTCCCTCGCCTCGCTTCGCGTCGCGCTCGGCAGGGGTGAAAGCGGCGCGGCGAAGCGGCGCCGCGCGCGTCAGCCCTCGAGCCTGTTGCGCAGCTCTTCGACGACCCGCGGGCTCGGCTCGACGCCTTCGGCGGCGAGCGCCTGTTCGAGGTCGGCGATCAGGTCGGCGCGGAAGGCCGCATCCGCCTCCGCACGGGCGACGAGGTCGTCCAGCGTGCGGCGGAGCGACGGCAGCTCCTCGGCCGCCCGGATCCAGCCCGGCGGCGCCGGCCGGAGCAAGGCCAGCAGCTCGGCGAGCCGCTCCTCGTGCCAGCGGTCCTCGTTCATCGACCACCAGACGGCTGGACGCCGTCGTTTCTTCCCTCGAGCTCGGCCCGCAGCTTCGTCAGGCAACGCGAGAGCCGGCTGGCGATCGTCCCGGCCGGGAGCTCGAGCTCGTCGCCGATCACGCGATAGCTCTGGTCCCGGCAGAAGAAGCGGTCGAGAAGCTCCGCGCACGGGTCGCCGAGCCGCGTCAGCGCCTCCTGGACGGTCAGGGCCTCGTCCAGCTGCGCGAGCGTCTCGTCGGCGCCGCCGGGGTCGACGTCCTCGGCAGGCGTCGTCCGCGAGCTCTCCCGGATCCGGTCGAGGCAGAGGTTCCGCGTCAGCTGCGCCAGCCAGGGCCGGATCGCCGCGTCGTCGCGAAGCGCGCCGAGACGGGTGTACGTCCGCGTGAACACCTCCTGGAACACGTCCTCGGCGTCGGCGTCGGAGAGCCGGAAGGCCTGGGTGGCGATCGCGTGCACGTACCGCGAGTAGCGGTCGATCAGCTCGCGCCACGCCGACTCGTCCCCCGCCCGGCAGCGCGCGACGAGCTCCGCATCCGTGAGACGCGCGTTCATACGGCGGCGACTCCCGAGAGCGATGCGAGACGTTGTGCGATCACCGAGTCCGCAACCTCCCGGCTCGGCGCGTGACCGGTCACTGCCGCGATGAACTCGTCCCGGTCGAGGCCGAGGAGCGTTGAGTCCTCGAGCGCGGTCACGGTCGCGGTGCGCGGCACGTCGCGCAGGAGCGCGATCTCGCCGAACGCCTCTCCCGGCCAGAGGTCGCTCACCCGCTCGCCGTCGATCTCCACCTCCACGTGCCCATTCTCGACCACGTAGAAGTGGTCGCCGCGGTCGCCCTGCCGAAAGACCGGGTCGCCCGAGGCCACCCGGCGCGGAACCAGCCTCGTCGCGAGGTGCTCGATCGTCGCCGGCGGCAGCGGCGCGAAGATCGGGTTCGCACGGAGCAGCTCGATTCGCTCCGTCGGGATCGAGGCGCGGGCGTCGATCGTCCGCAGTCGCGCCCAGAGGAGCATCGTGAGGACCGGGAGCAGCGCGCCGATCACGATCAGCGTCGCGCGCGTGCCGATCCAGTCGATGGCAACCGGAGTGACAAGCGCGCCGGCCGCCAGGCCCGCGACGAGCAGGCTCTCCAGCGCGCCGAAGACGCGACCGAGGACCTCGTCGCGAACTGCGCGCTGCATCAACGTCACACCGGACACGTCGACGAGCGTGTTGCCGATGCCGAAGACGCCCATGAGCAGCAGCGCACCCACCTCGGTCGGCCAGACGCCGACGAGGCCGAGACCGGCACCGATGAGGATCAGCCCGAGACCGAAGTCGTTCGCGAGACGCTTGCGGCCGACGAGCGCGAACGCGATCCCGACGCCGACGATCCCGCCAACACCGGTCGCAGCCGTGAGGAAGCCGAGCCCTGATTCGCCGATCCCGAGCAAATCGAGCGCGGTGACGACGATCAACACCCGCAGTGCCCCTGCGACGAACGTCTGGCACCAGTAGAGGAAGACGATGAGCCGCGCGTCTCGCTCGCTCCCGAGCGCGCGATAGCCGGCAAGCGCCTCCCGCAGCGCGCCCTCACGGGGCGGCGCCTCTTCGGCGGCGGGCGCGCGAATCTGCACGACCAGCAAGGCCGACCAGACGAGCGTCGCGGCGTCGGCGACGAACACCCAGCCGACGCTCGACACCGAGAGCAGCAAACCCCCGAGCGCCGGGCCGAGAAACGAGCCGACGCTCTCGATGGCCGTCGAGGTCACGTTCGCGGCCGTCAGCTCCTCCGGCGTCTGCGCGAGACGAGGGAGCAGTGCCGCCTGCGCCGGACGGAACGTCTTCGAGGCGACGGCCATGAACGTCGCGAGCGCGTAGACGATCCACGCCGGGCCGTCGCCGAAGGCCACCAGAGCCATCAAGCTCATCGCGACCGCTCGGCTGATGTCCGCGCCCAGCATCACGCGTTCGCGCCGGAACCGGTCCGCGAGGTAGGCGAGCCACGAGGCGGTCAGTGCAGCTGCGATCCAGCGGAGGACGAGGACGAGGCTGACGGCTCCGGCGCCGCCCTTCGCATTCGCGTAGACGGCGATCGCGACGAGGAATCCCCATTCGCCGGTGATCGAGCCGGCGAGCGCCGCCTGGAGCTTGCGCAGCTCTCGGTTCCGCGCGATCTCGCGAAATGCGCGCGTCGACTCGCTCAGCCGTTGCCGCAATCCAGCCATCCCGGATTGAGCATCGCACGGCCTCTTGTGTTTTTGAAGAATGACGGGGAAGATCTCTGACGGCTACGCCGTCTACTGTCTGATCACCCACGGCGAAGCGCTGACCGAAAGGAGATTCCCGGTGTCAGAGGACTTCAAGGAGCACAAGGAGCGCAAGGAAGAGCAGGCGGAGGACGTCGAGGCCCATCAGCTCGAAAGGCAGCAGGAAGAGCCGGACGTCGAGGGGCACGTCTTCGAGAAGGCCGAGCAGCTCGAGCAGAACGAATAAGACCAGCTCGCAAGATCTGAAGAAGGGCGCCGCGCGGCGCCCTTTTTCATGCGCGGAGGACGGCCTCCAGGGCCTCGAGCAGGCGCATCGCACGTGACCGATCGCCTTCGGTGAGATCGTCGAGCGCGGCAGCCACGCGCGCGACGATCTCGACGTCGCCGCCGACGGCGTCGAGCGCGGCCTTCGCGCGTCGCGTGCGCTGCATCAGGTCGAGCGCGATCGCGGCCTGGTTGGCGAACAGCCCGAGCAGCTCCATCTCCTGCAGCGAGAAATCCGGACGCTTCGGACGGTCGAGAACCTGGAGGACGCCGAGCACACGCTCGTCCGCGAGCAGCGGCACGCTCATGATCCCCTTCGGCACGTAGCCGCTGCGCTCGGCGACCTCGCGCGCGTGCCGCGGATCCTGCGTCAGGTCCTCGATCACGAGCGGCTGCCGCGTCACGAGCGTCCACCCGGCGATGCCCGTGGACGAGGGGATGCGCATGCCGATCAGGCTGCGCTCTCCCTCTCCGGAGACCGCCTCGAACACGAGCTCGTCGGCTTCCTCGTCCAGCAGGAAGATCGACGACGCCTTCGCGCCGAAGATCGAGCGCGCGACGTCGACAACCGACTGCAACAGCGAGCGGTACGCGTCGTCGGCTCCCATCACGCCTGCGGCGACAGCTGCACGGAACCCGTCCTCGCTCATGTTCGTCCTCCCACGTTGTCGGCGATCAGATGCAGCACGCTCTTCAACTGGAACGGCGTCAACTGCGGATGCTTGGAGCGCACGAGCGCGCAGATCCCGCTCATGTGCGGCGTCGCGAAGCTGTTGCCGGTCGCGCGGATGACGCCGCCGCCCATCCACGCGAGCTCGACGTCGACGCCGCGCGCGAAGAACTCGACGGGCGGGTCCGGGTTGTAGAAGAACGCAAGCGAGTCCGGCTCCGCGTGACTGCCGACGGAGATGACGCTCGAGAAGCGCCACGGATAGCTCTCGACCGGCATGTTGTGTGCCGAGGCGACGAGGATCGTCCGCTTGAAGTACGCGGTGTCGGCGAGCTCGTGCAGGACCTCCGCGAACTGTCGCTTCGTCGTCGACAGCGACATGTTGATCACGTCGAACCCCTGCTCGATCGCCCAGCGAAGGCCGCCGAGCAGAACCGGCCCGCTGCCGGTGAAGCCCGCGCCGAGCACGCGCACGGAATGAATCTCGCAGTCCGGCGCAAGCGCACGGATGATCCCTGCGCAGGCCGTCCCGTGTCCGCACGTGTCGCCCTCGGCGTCGTCGCCGACGACGGGCTCGCCGTCCTCGCCGAGGGAGACCGCAACCGCTCCCTGCACGCCGCCGACACGCGGATGATCCGGCTCGACGCCGGAGTCGAGCACGCACACGCGCACGCCGCTCCCCGTCGCGCCCTCGATCGCCCACGCCCGCGTGACGCGCTCCGGCCACGCGGCTTCGACCCGGATCCGCTCGATCTCCTCCGGCGGCAGGCTCCAGGCCGGAAGCGGGCCTTCGCCCATGTGGCGTGCTACCGCTGCTCGGCTTGTTTCAGCCGCTGCGCCATGGCCTGCAGCAGCTTCCAGGCGATGCTCGCGTTGTTCTCCACGAGCGGCCGGAAGTCCCAGAAGGTCATCCCGTAGCAGCGCAGGTCCGAATCGGCGGTGATGGTCGCCGTCCGATCGATGTCGGCGATCAGCGCGATCTCGCCGAAGTAGTCGCCCGGTCCGAGCGCGCCGCGCTCCTGACCGGCGACGCTCACCTTGGCGTTGCCGTCGTCGATCACGAAGAAGCCGACGCCACCCTTGCCCTCCTCGGTCACGACGTCGCCTGCACCGAAGGTTCGCTCCTTCATCGACTGCGCGACCTGACGCAACTCGCGGTCGTCGAGGTCGGAGAAGAGCGGGACGTTCTTGATCAGTTCGACGGGTGCGGTGGCCATGCGGCGGAGCATAGAGCAATCGCTCCTGCCAACATAGAGGGGTGAAGCTGACGATCGTCGGGTGCTCCCCGGCCTGGCCGAACCCCGGCGGAGCGCAGTCGGGCTACCTCGTGAACGGCTCGGGCAACGTGCTCCTCGACTGCGGTCCCGGCGTGCTGGCGCGGCTGCGTCAGCGCGAAGGGTGGCCGAACGTCGACGCGATCGTGATCACCCATTTCCACCTCGATCACTGGGGCGATCTCGTGCCGTGGGTGTGGGGTGCGATGTACCTGCAGGGTCTCGGCGACAACCCGTCGCAACCCGACCTGTTCGTTCCGCCCGACGGCGTGCGGCAACTCGAAGCGTTCGGCGAACGGCTCGGCTTCCCCGACATGTTCGAGCGCGTGTTCGCGCTGCACGAGTACGTCGACGGGCAGGAGTTCGAGGCCGACGGCCACCGCGTGACGCCGCTCCGCGTGCCGCACTACCAGCTCGAGGCCTACGCGCTGCGGGTGTCGGACGGCCAGCGCACGCTCGCGTATTCGGGCGACTCGGCGCCGAGCGAACGACTCACCGAGCTCGCGCGCGACGCCGACCTCTTCGTCTGCGAAGCGACGCTCCTACGCGGCGAGCTCGACCACGGGCCGCCGCGCGGACACCTCTCGCTGGACGAGGCGCTCGACGCGTTCCGCGCTTCGGGTGCGCGGCGGCTGCTCGTGACGCACCGCCCATCGGAGCTGCCGACGGACCCGCAGCTCGAGCTTGCATTCGACGGCATGGAGTTAGACCTGTAGATGCGTTCGCTGGCGGCGCGGCTTTGCCGCGCCGCGTACCGCGCCCGGGTCAGAGCGCTCCCACGAACACCAACCAATCGCGACCGCGCCGGAGCGCGAAGCGCCCGAGCGCGAGCGGAGCGAAGCGAGGGACAAGTCAGTGCTGCCCGCAGGACTTCTCGCCGTAGGCCGCCCGCATCTGGTCGAGCTTCGCGTTCATCTGCTGTTCCCATGTGACCAGCGCGGTGTTGCCGGGGTCGTAGTCCTGGAGCCCGTCGCCCGCCCACATCACGTCCGGGCTGACGCCCGGGCCGATCATCGTGATGCGGTACTTCTTGCCGGCGCCGACCATCTTGACCGTGCGCTGCGGCGGATAGCCGGGGTACGCGCCGTACGGGTAGAACCCGTAGCAGAACATCCCGCTCGGGTTGTGCGCGACGAACGAGTTCTCGCGATGCCAGCCCGAGCCGTACGCGGAGTCCAGCGTGTCGAGGTAGAGGTTGCGGCCGTACGAGTCGAGCGGCGCGCCGTACTTCGTCGTCCTGAATCCGTGCACGCCCTGACCCTGGTACGTGACCCGTCCGAAGAGATCGTGGAAGCGACCGCCGTAGACCCAGTCGACGTGGACGTCGAAGAGCGCGAGCCCGCCGGCCGCCGTCCAATGCGACAGACGCAGCTCCTGCGCGCGCTGCAACGCCTTCCACGGGCGGTAGCCCGCGTTCGGGAGCATCCGCTGCCAGCGCTGGACGGCCCAGTACGTCCCGTCCTTCGCCCTGCAGGCGGTCACCGCCCACGCGAGCGGCGGACCGTCGTACCGGCCGCAGGTGTTGCGGAATCCCGCCGCGGAACGGCCCGAATAGTCGAGCTTGAACTCGACCTGCGGGACGGCCGGGCTGTCCGGCTGCCGCGCGTCGACCGCTCCCCAGGCGACGACGCGGCGGTCGCGGCCGTGCGCCTCGTAGGTGAGGAGCGCACGTCCCTGGTCGTCGACCCCGAGGTGGATGTCGCGGGCGTTCCGGTCGATCAGCTGCGACGCGGAGCTCGTGCCTGCCGCGAACGCCGAAATCGTGACAAAAGTGACGAAAATGCCGGCCGCGAGGCGCATTCGGGACAGTTATAGCCGACATTTCCTGATCTCTACCCTCACTCTCGTCCGACCCAGCCGTCAACCTTCACGCCCTCGGGCGGTGCAGGAAGGTCCGGGCGCCGCGCGAAGGGTCGCCGATGACGAACCCGACAACGACAACGTGTCTGGCATGCGGGATCGCGCTCGAGCCCTCCCTCGAACGCTCGGGGTCGCTGCGTTGCCACGATTGCCGGGACGCGGACGCGCCGCTCCGCGGCGACCTCGTCGAGCCGCAGCCGGAGCGGCCCCGCCGGCGCGTCAGCCGCCGGCTGCGCCGGGCGGCGTAGTCCCGAGCTCGGCCAGGCGCCAGCCGCCCGGATAGGTGCGGCGGCGTAGCCCGGTGCGCAGCTTCGGGCGTCGCCGCGGCGGCAGCACCCGGACCGCGGCCGCACGCGCGCGCAACCCAGCCGCGACAGTCTCGGCGAGTGCACGCGGCGGTCGCGGGAAGCCGATCGCGTCGCGCAGGCGCTCGTCCATCACCGCCGCGATCGCGAGCGTGCCGAACCGCTTCGGCACGCCTGGGAACCAGGCGAGGAACATGTCCCGCGACGCCGCGGCCACGCGCGCATTCGAGTCCGCGTAGCGGAAGCGGGTGCGCTCGTACTGCTCGTTGTAGCGCTCGAGCTCCTCGTAGCGCTCCGGGATCTCCGCGATCGCCATCCGCTTCCCGACCGCACGCCAGAAGTGGAACGCGGCCTGCCGCTCCTGCTCGACGAGCGGACGCCACCCGAAGCGCGCGTTCCAGCGGATCGGCTCGAAGACGAACGTGGAGAGCACGTAGAGGAAGTCCTCGTTGGCGATCTCGAAGCGCCGGTGCATGCGGTTCATCAGCCGGATCGCGTGCTTGCCCTCGTCGCTCTCGTAGCCGGCCTCCGCAATCGTGGAAAGGATCAGGTCGGTGTCGTCGTAACGCTTCTGCGCGCGGCGGGCGAACTCGCCGGTGGAGTCGAGCAGCGCGGAGATCGACGGCGACCCGAACGTCCGGAAGAGCGCGAACTCCAGCGACCGAGTCGTGTCGAACGGAAACTCGAAGACCGTGTCGAGGTAGACGATGCGCTGGCAGTCGCGCTCGGGGTCGAGCTCGAGGATCTCGCGCAGCGCGGGCGACGTCCGACTCATTCGCGGCCGAAGATCGTGCTCTCGAGCGCGTAGAACAGCGCAATCACGCCGAAGAGGACGATGCTCGCGATCGCGCTCGCGAACGCCACGAGCGTCGCGCCGCCGTAGAGGATCGTTCCGGGCAGGAAGCTGCGAGTGATCCCGTTCACGGTTCGCGGGTTCGCGTCCGCTGCGATCAGCCGGTTCCCCAGCGCCGCGTAGTACCACAGCGCCGCCCACGAAAGCGCGGTGCAGGTGAAGCTGATCCCGTAGAACAGCGCAGCCGCACGTCGATCGTCCGTCCGAATGAACTCGGCGACGACGCGTGTCGGGTACGGGGCGAACGCAACGAACATCAGATTGACGACCGTGATCAGAAGAAACGTGCGGTCGATCCGCCCGATCTGCGCCATCACCGTGTGGTGGTTGATCCACATGATCCCGATCGTCAGGAAGCTGACGACGTACGCGACGTAGGCCGGCCACTGGTGCAGGAGCGCGTCGGCGAGCGATCGGTGATCCGTCTCCGTCTCGGCGAAGATCAGCACGAGCAGCGTGATCGCGATCGCAAAGACGCCGTCGCTGAACGCTTCGACGCGCCGCGTGTCCATCAAAAGCGCGCCGTCGCGCCAAGCCAGCGCTCGTGCGCGCCGCTCGCGAGGATGTCCGCGATCTCGTCGAGTGCGCGGACGATGTCCTCGTCGCTGTTGTAGTAGTGCGGCCCCAGCCGGATGCCCGCGTCCGGACGGAAGTCGCAGAGCACCTGCCGCTCGCCGAGCTCTCGGTGCACCGCCTCGAACTCCGGGACGTACACGGTGACAGTGCCGCCGCGGCGGTCGGGATCGCGGGGAGAGCGGATCTCGAAGCCACGGGCTTCGGCCTCGCGGATCAGCAGATCGGTCTGCCGGAGCGAGTTGGCCCGGATCCGTGGCACGCCGATCTCCTCGACCAGGTCGTAGCCCGCGGTCGCGGCGTAGAGCGCCGGCACGTTCGGCGTGCCGGTGAGGAACCGTGCGATCCCGTCGGCGTACTCGAGCTCGGGCTCGAATGCGAACGGCCGCGCGTGCGCCTGCCCCCCCGTCGACGCGGGCTCGAGCCGCTCGATCAGGTCGGGCCGGACGTACAGCCACCCCGCACCCGGGCCGCCGCAGAGCCACTTGACCGAGCCGCCGACGGCGAAGTCGACGCCGAGCGCGGAGACGTCCAGCGGCACGCTGCCGGCGGATTGATACGCGTCGAGGACGACGTGCGCACCCACGTCATGCGCGCGAGCGACGATCGCTTCGACGTCCTGGATCTCCGCCGACTTGAAGAGCACGTGCTGTACGGGGACGAGCAGGGTGCGCTCGTCGATCGACGCGAGCAGCTCGTCGAGCGTCTCGCACGCGACGACCTCGAGTTGCCGTTGCGCCTGGTAGACGTAGCGCACGCTCGGGAAGTTCGCGGACTCGAAGACGACACGGTTGCGGTCGTCGTCCTGGAAGCACGAGACGACGATCGCCTCCGCGACCGAGACGTTCTGGTGCATGCAGACGGTGCCGGGCGGCGCGCCGACGATGCGGCCGATCTGGTCGCCGACGGTCAGCGGCATCGTCCACCATCCTTCGCCCCACGCGCGGATCCCGCGCTCGGCCCACGTGCGCGCGTAGTCGCGCATGCGTTCCTCGACCGCCGCGGGCATCGCACCCAGCGAGTGGTTGATCAGGTACGTCGTGTGCTCGAGGATCGGAAAGCGGTCGCGGTAGTCGAGCAGCTCCACGCGCGCGAGTGTACGGCGCTAAGCAGCGACCAGCGCGCCAGCCCGCTCGACGATGAGGTCGACGAGATTGACGAACGGATCGAACCCGATCACGTTCGCCGCGTCCGCGACGAAGTTCGAGAGCGCATTGACGTCGTAGAACGTCGGCGTGCCGTCGCGGGCGTCGACAAGGTATTCGACGCCGCCGAGATCCATGCCGGCCGCGGCAACGAGGCGCTTCGCATCGTCGATCGCCTCCTCCGGCGGGTCGAAGCGCTCGACGGGCAGTCCCCGTCCCGAGACGCCGTCCGCCACTCCCGGCAGCTCGCAGTAGTCGGCCGGGCAGAGGTTGAAGCTCCCGGGCAGCAGCCGGAGGCGGATCGCGTAGAGGAACTCGCCGTCGAGGATCTCGATGCGGACGACGGTGTCGCCCTCCGCCGAGATCCGCTCCTGGACGAGCGCCGTTCCGTCGAGGCCGAGCTCGAGCTCCGCCTCGGCAGCGCGCAGCTCTTCGACCGTGTCGAAGGAGCGAATGCCGGCGCCGCTGCCGCCGATGTTCGGCTTGACGAGGACCGGGAACGCGAGCTCCTCCGCGGCGCGGACGGCGTCTGCCGTGGTGGCGACGACCCGCGTCCGCGGATACGCGATTCCGAGCTCCGCCGCGAGCGAGGCCTGGGCCGCCTTCGAGAGCTCCACCTCGTACGCCGCGCGCCCGTTCAGCACCGGCGCGCCGATCGCCTCCAGGTGCCGCAGGTAGTGCAACGTCTGGAAGACGGCGTCGCCGTGGCCCCGCGTGCCCGCCGAGGGGCTCATCCGGTTCACGAGCAGCGAGTAGGGCGACTCGCGCGCAGCCGGATCGAACCGAAGCGCGTCGGCGTGGACGCGCTCGAACGGCACGCCGCGGCGCTCGAGCTCGGCGAAGAGCGGCTCGAACCACAGCGGATGCTCGTAGAGGATGCCGATCGGCTTGTCGATGCCCGGGAGAACGTCCGCCGGCGCGACGTCATTCCCCTACTGCTCGAGCAGCTCCTTCAGCCGCTCGAGGTTCGCCTTCGACTCGCGCTGCGCGGCGCCCTTGACCACGCCTGCCGCGAGCCGCGCCGCGCCGCGCAGCCGGACTTCGAGCGTGAAGACGACGCGCGTCCCGTCGCCGTCGGGCTCGAGGTCGAACTCGGCGCGCGCCTCGGCCGGCCCGCCGTCAGAGCGGATCGCGAGCCGTCGCGGCGGGTCGTCCTCGAGCACGAAGAACGTCGCCTCCGCGCGCCGGCCGCCGAAGCGACGGACCTCGGTGCCGGCCTCGACGTCCACGGACTCGAGCGACTCCTGCCATTCGGGAGCTCGCTCGAGATCGCGCACGAAGGCGTAGACGACTTCCGGCGGCCGGCCGACGTACACCGAGTCTTCGATCGTCACAGCGCGACCTCGACCCCGCGGCGCTGCTCGGCCGCAGCGCGGAGGACGAGCGCCGCCGCCGCGGCGTCCATGACGCCGACGCCGACGGACTTGTAGACGGTCAGCTCCTCCGCGGATTGCCGTCCCG
>Ga0081539_10003715_pt1 | contig 18186 bp, 17 predicted proteins | sample TabmetS4T2R2_FD_71023 | JGI IMG/M metagenome (GOLD analysis project Ga0081539, IMG submission 71023) | Tabebuia heterophylla rhizosphere microbial communities from the University of Puerto Rico - S4T2R2 | ecosystem: Host-associated > Plants > Roots > Rhizosphere ...
TGGCGAATGCAGACGCTGGATGCAAATGCGAGCAGCTTCGTCGCGGACGGCAAGTACGTGCTCGTGACGAAAGCCGGCGCGGTCGAGGTGTTCACGATGGATGGAGTGATGCGTATGACGGTCCCGGCGGCCGGCGGCGTGCTCTACGCGCAGGTGTTCGACGGGCTCGCCTACGTCTGGACGCCGAAGTCCGTGACGATCGTCGACCTCGACGCGAGTGCCGTCGTCGCGACCGTAACGCGCCCGGGTCTCTTCCTGATCGGCCCCGGCTGACCCGCCGGCCCGGGCTGGCACAACACCCCGCGGTGTCAGACACCGTGACGAAAGTGTGACCGCGTAACCGAGTCGGATCCGTCGACCGGCGCCGTCCTTAACGGCCGCCCCGCCCGCACGAGCGCCCGTACGCGGTGTCAGACACCGTCGCGAGACCGTTGCGAAACCGTGACGGAAGTCAGGAGCCGAGGCGCGCGCGGGCGGCCGCGACGGCGGCGGCCACGTCCGCCGGCCCCGGCGCGACGCGCGGCAGCGAGACGGCCGGCGGCTCGAACGTCCCCGCCCGCAGCTGCGCAGCGACCTCCTCGTGCGCGTCGCGGAACGCGGCGCCCTCGCGCACGCGCTGCTCGGCTACATCCGTCGCGCGGAGGTTCGGGTCCGCCGCCGTCGCCGCCATCCGTCCGCGGTCGAAGTCGAGCTCGCGCAGCAGCACTTCGAGCGCCGCCAGCGCGAGGCGCACGTCGCGCCGCGCCGCGAACACCGGCGGCTTGTCCTCCTGCAGGTCGCGGTTGTACGCGAGGGGCTGCCCCTTGAGGACCGCCAGCAGACCCGTCAGCCGGCCGAGCATCGTCCCCGCCTTCCCGCGGAGGAGCTCGGCGACGTCGGGGTTCAGCTTCTGCGGCATCATCGACGACCCTGTCGCGGCCGCCTCCGGCAACCGCACGAACCCGAACTCGCTCGACGACCAGAGCACGAGCTCCTCGCCGATGCGCGAGAGATGCCCGAAGAAGACGGTGCACGCGTAGAGGTAGTCGACGGCGAAGTCGCGATCTGCCACGGCGTCGAGCGAGTTGCGGGCCTGCGCGCCCTGCGGCGCCGAGGACGCTTCCAGCCTCTCGGGCGCCGAAGGCGCCCCGGTCTTCCGGCCGGGCGTCGGCGGCTTTGCCGCCGGCGCTTCCAGCCTCTCGGGCGGCGGCAGCTCGAGCGTCGAGCCCGCCAGCGCGCCTGCGCCGAGCGGCGACGGCGCCGCGGCCGCGCGCGCGGCCGCGAAACGCACGAGGTCGCGCTCGAGCATCTCCACCCAGGCGAGCAAGTGGTGGCCGAGGGTGACGGGGATCGCCCGCTGGAGGTGCGTGTACCCCGGCAACGGCGACTCCGCCTCCGCTTCGGCCCGGTCGAGGACGACTCCGCACAGAGAACGCACACCGCTGTCCGCCTCGACGCACGCGTCGTCGACGTACAGCCGCAGCGCGGCCGCGACCTGGTCGTTGCGCGAGCGGCCGGCGTGGATCTTCCGACCCACGTCGCCGAGCTGCCGCTCGAGCGCCGAGTGGACGTCCTCGTCCTCCGGCGCGGCGGCTTCGACGCGACCGAGTGCCTCCTCGACGTCGGCGAGCTCGTCCGCGGTGAGAATTCCTGCCGCGGCCAGCCGCCGCGCGTGCACGAGCGTCGCCGCGCAGTCGTACGGCAGCAGCTCCGCGTCGTCGGCGCGCAGGAACTCCCAGACCTCGGGGGCGAGGGCGCCGCCGACTCGTCCGGCCCAGAGGGTCACGTCAACGCAAGTTTGCGCTCCCGGGCGGCCGCGAGCTCGATCTCCATCGCCGCGAGCCGGATGAAGCCCTCGCTCGCCTCGTGCGGGAACGCATCCTCCGCGCCGTACGACGAGAGCGCGTGCGCGTACAGCGCGTGCTCGGAGCGCCGTCCGACCACCACTGCCGACCCCGACTGCAACTGCACGCGGACGTCGCCGGTGACGAGCTCCTGCGTCTTGTCGACGAAGGCGTCGAGAGCCGACCGTAGCGGCGAGAACCACAACCCGTCGTACACCGTCTTCGCCCAGAGCGCCTCGATCTCCCGCTTCGCGATCCCTTCGGCGCGCGTGAGCACGAGATCCTCCAGCGCCTGGTGCGCGGGGATCAGCGTCAGCGCGGCCGGCGCTTCGTACAGCTCCCGGCTCTTGATCCCGACCGCGCGGTTCTCGATCATGTCGATCCGCCCGATGCCGTACGCACCCGCGCGCTCGTTCAGCGCGACGACGAGGTCGGCAAGCGCAAGCGATTCGCCGTCGACGGCGGTCGGTACACCGGACTCGAACGTGATCACGACCTCCTCCGGCGCCGGCGCATCCGAAGGCGAAGCGGTCAGCGTGTAGGCATCCTCGGGCGGCGCGGCCCAGGGATCCTCGATCACGCCCGCCTCGATCGCGCGGCCGAACAGGTTGTCGTCCGTCGAGTACGGCGAGGCCTGCGTCGCCTCGACCGGGATGCCGCGCGCCTGCGCGAACTCGATCTCGTCTTCCCGGTTCCAGAGCTTGTCGCGGAGCGGCGCGATCACGCGCACGCCGGGGTAGCGAGACTTGAACGCGAGCTCGAACCGCAGCTGGTCGTTGCCCTTCCCGGTGCAGCCGTGCACGACGGCCTCGGCGTCGAGGTCGAGCGCGACCGACGCGACCGCATCCGCGATCACCGGCCGCGAGAGCGCCGAGATCAGCGGGTACTTCCCCTCGTAGAGCGCGTTCGCCTTGAGCGCGCGCGCGACGACGTCTTCGGCGAACTCGGCCTTGCGGTCGAGAAGGAGGACGTCGTTCGCACCCGCCGCGCGCCCGCGCGTGAACGCCGGCGCGAAGTCGGTCGCCTGGCCGACGTCCACGAGCACGGCGACGACGTCGTCGAAGCCGTAGTCCTCCTTCAGCCACGCGATCGCGCAGCTCGTGTCGAGCCCGCCGCTGTAGGCGAGAACCGCGGTCGTAGCCATCACGTGTCTCCTTCGAGGTGGTGCCGGAGGTCGAGCTCGAGGCTCGTCGCCGCCACACCCTGCCGTGTGACGACCATGATCGTGTCGTCGCCGGCGACGGTTCCGATCACGTCCGGTAGGCGCGCCGCGTCGATCGCTCTGGCGAGCGCGTTCGCGTGGCCGGGAGGTGTCGTGATCACGAGGATGTTGTCGCTCGGCTCGAGCGAGACCGCCCAGCGGCGCAGCGCCGCCGTCAGCTCGCTCATGCGGTCGAGGTCGGCCGCGCCGGGCAGCGCGTAGACCAGGCGGCCGTCGGGGTCGCGGACCTTCACCAGCCCGAGCTGCGCGATGTCGCGCGAGACCGTGGTCTGGACGGCGTCGAACCCCTGGCCGCGGAGCGCCTCGGCAACCTCCTCCTGGGTGGAGAGCGCCTGCTGCTGGACGAGCCGGAGAATCGCTCCCTGCCTGTCGAACTTGCTCATTGCAACACCTCCTCGAGGATCCGCAGCGCGTGGTCGAGCTCCGCGTCGGCGATGGTCAACGGCGGCGTCAGGCGCAATGTGCGCTCCCCGGCGCTCCCGACGAGGAGACGACGCTCGAGGCAGGCCGCGACGGCAGACGAGGCGGCGCGGTCGATCTCGACGCCGAGCAAAAGCCCGGTGCCGCGCACCTCGACGACGCCCGGCAGCCGCTCGAGCGCTGCGGCGAGCCAGGCGCCCTTGCGGGCGACGTCCGCAAGAAGCTCGTCGTCGATCGTCTCGAGGACGGCACAGGCGGCCGCCGCGGCGACGGGATTGCCGCCGAACGTCGAGCCGTGGTCGCCGGGCACGAAAGCGCCCGCTGCGCCCTCGGCGACGAGCAGCGCGCCGATCGGCAAGCCGTTCGCGAGTCCCTTCGCCAGGGTGAGGGCATCCGGCCGGACGTCCGCCTGCTCCCACGCGAAGAACGTGCCCGTCCGCCCCATCCCCGTCTGCACCTCGTCGAAGACGAGCAGCGCGCCGTGAATGTCGGCGAGCTCACGCGCACGCTCGAGGAACTCGCTGCGCAACGGCCGGATCCCTCCCTCGCCCTGGATCGGCTCGACGAGGATGCACGCCGTCTCGGCACCGACCGCGTCGGCGAGCGAAGCGCGGTCGTTCGGCCGCACGAAGCGGACGCCCGGCAGCAACGGCTCGAATGCGGCGCGCTTCGCCGGCTGACCCGTCGCCGCAAGCGCTCCGGCTGTCCGACCGTGGAACGAGTTGTCGAGCGCGACGATCTCGGGCCGTCTGGTCGACTTCCGCGCGTACTTGATCGCGGCCTCGACCGCCTCCGCGCCGGAGTTGCAGAAGAATGCCTGCGCGCCGCCGAAGCGCTCCGACAGCTTGTCGGCGAGGGTTGCCATCGGCTCCGTCCACCAGAGGTTCGACGTGTGCCAGAGCTTGTCGAGCTGCGCGTGCGCGGCGGCCAGCGGCGCGGGGTGCCGGTGGCCGAGGCCGACGACGGCGATGCCGGCGACGAGGTCGAGATACCGCTCACCGTTTGCGTCGAGCAGCCAGCTGCCGTTCCCCTCGACGAACGTGACGTCGGCGCGGGCGTACGTGTCGAGGAGCGGCGATACGACCGCGGTCGTCACGCGACCACCGCCGTCTCGCCGATCTCCGCGCGAACGCCCAGCCGGGCGGCCGTGATCGCCGCCCGCAGCTTCGGGACGATCCCGCCCTGCAGCGCGCCCGCGTCGAGCAGCCGCGACGCCTCCTGCGGATCGACGACGGGCACGAGCGTCCCGCCGTGCAGAACTCCGGGAACGTCCGTGAGGAAGAGGATGCGCTCCGCGTCGAGGCCGACCGCGAGCGCGGCCGCGGCCTCGTCTGCGTTGACGTTCAGCGGCCCCTGGGCGAGCGGCGCGACGACGGGGATCATTCCCTCGTCCATCGCCGCGACGACGGCCTCGGGCGCGCACGGCTCGGGGTCGCCCACGAGCCCGAGCGAGGCCACCTGCGTCGCCCTCAGGCCGATCGCGTCGCCGAACAGCGGCAGCGCGAGATCACCGATCGCCGCGCAGAGCGCGGCGTTGACGTCGGCCATCGACTCGCGCACGACCTCGAGCGCCTCGCGGCACGTAACGCGCCGGCCGCCGACGAACTCCACGCGCAGCCCGCGACGCTCCATCTCGGCTGAGATCTGCGGCCCCGCGCCGTGGACGACGACGACCTGCTCGGTCTCGGAAAGCTCGAGGATGGCGTCCGCCGCGCCCACCGCGACCGCGCCGCCACACTTGACGACGATCGGGCTCACGTTCGGTACTCCGCGTTGATCCGGACGTAGTCGTACGAGAGGTCGGTCGTCAGGTAGTGCGCGCTGCCGTCGCCGAGGCCGAGATCGAGCTCGATCGACGGATCGAGATCGGCGTCGGGTTCGACGTCGTTCGGCGAGCCGCGCTCGATCACCGTTGCGCCGTTGTAGCGGAGCGTCACCAGCTCGGGGTCGAGATGCGCGAAGCCCCCGTTGTACGGCGCCGACCCGGCGGCCGCGAGCACGCGCCCCCAGTTCGCGTCCTTGCCGAAGAGCGCGGTCTTGACGAGCGGCGAGGTCGCGATCCGGCGCGCCACGGCCTTCGCCTCCGCGGCGTCCGCTGCCCCCGTGACGGTGATCGCAGCGGTGAGCGTCGCGCCTTCGCCGTCCGCGACGATCTGCGCCGCGAGGTCCCGGCAGACCTCGTGGAGCGATTCGACGAACGCGGCGTCGTCGCGGGGTGCGCCGGACGCACCGTTCGCGAGGAGCACGACTGCATCGTTCGTGGAGCATTCGCCGTCGACGGAGATCGAGTTGAAGCTCGCCTCGACCGCCGGCCGGAGGAGCTCGGTCGCCTCGTCGCGACCCAGCGGATAGTCCGTCGTGACCACGGCGAGCATCGTGGCGAGGTTCGGGTGGATCATCCCGGAGCCCTTGGCCATGCCACCGACGGTGAAGCCTGAACGCCGAACGGTCGCCTGCTTCGTGCGCGTGTCCGTCGTGAGGATCGCCGCGGCTGCGGCGTCGCCGCCGTCGGGGCTGAGCGATGCGGCCGCGGCGTCGACGCCGGGCAGCAGCTTGGCCATCTCCAGCGGCTTGCCGATCACGCCCGTGGAGAGGACGAGCACCTGTTCGGGGTGAAGACCGAGCCGCGCGGCCGTCCGATCCGCCGTCGCGTGCGCGTCGTCGAGACCTTGCCGTCCGGTGGCTGCGTTAGCGTTGCCTGAGTTGACAACGACCGCCTGGGGATCCGTTCGCTCGAGGTGCCCGCGTGAGACGAGCACGGGCGCGGCCTGGACCCTGTTCGCGGTGAACATCGCGGCGCCGACGCTCGTCACCGTCGACCGGACGAGCGCGACGTCGGGCGCGGCGCGACGGAGACCGCAGTGCGCACCACTCGCCTCGAAGCCACGCGCGGCGGTGACGCTCATACGAGGACCCCCGTCAGGCGAAGCCCGGCAGTCTCCGAAAAACCGAGTGCGACGTTCGCGTTCTGCACCGCCTGCCCGGCCGCCCCCTTGCCGAGGTTGTCGAGCACGCAGACGACGATCGCGCGTCCGGTCGCGGCGTCCTCGAAGAGTGCGATCTCGGCGGCGTCGGTGTGCTGCACGCGCGAGAGCTCGGGCGCGACCCCCGCGTCGAGAACGCGTACCGCCGGCGTGCCCGCGTACGCGTCGACGAGCAGCTCGCGCAGGTCGGCGCCGCCGCGCGGCTGCACGTAGCAGGTCGCGAGCAAGCCGCGACGCACGGGCAGGAGGTGTGGCACGAAGCAGACCGGAAAGCCGAGCCCCTGCTCGATCTCGGGCGAGTGCTGGTGGCTGCCGACGCGGTACGGCGTGAGGTTCTCGAGGACGAAGCCTGCGTGCGACGAGGCCTTCAGCCCACGGCCCGCTCCGGACACGCCGGACTTGGCGTCGACGACCACACCGCCGGGCTCGATCGCGTCGACGATCGGCACGAGCGCGAGCAGCGCGGCCGTCGCGTAGCAGCCGGGGTTGGCCACCAACGGCGGCTCGGGCGCGAAGAGCTCCGGGATCCCGTAGCTCCAGGCCCGCGGGTTCGGGTGCACGAAGCCGTACCAGCGTTCGTAGGCGGCCGCGTCCGTGAGCCTGTGCGCGCCGGAGAGGTCGACCACGAGCTCGGCCTCGGGCGACTCGAGCGCCGCCGCCTCCTCGTGCCCGAGGCAGCAGAAGACGACGTCCGCACCCGCAGCGAGCGCCTCGTCGTTCGTGACGAACCGGGGAAGGTCGCCGTTCAGGCGCGGGTCGAGCGCACCCGCGGAGCGGCCGGCGAGGGTGTCCGAGCCGAGCGCGACCGGCTCGAGCTCGGGGTGCGCGAGCACCCGGTCGAGCGTCTCCTGGCCCGTGTAGCCGGAGCAGCCGAGGATCGCAACCGACGACATCTGCGTAGTATGCAGATCCGCGGCTTGCTATGCAAATGAGGTCGGTGACTCCGATCCGTCGAAGATCCGCATCGGGAGGCCCGCGAGGGGCTCGCCCCCGCCCTCGGTGACGAGCCAGGTGTCCTGCATGTAGAGGCACTCCTTGCCGTCGGCCGCGATCGCGTGCGGGTGCATCGAGAAGACCATCCCCGCGGCGAGTTCCGTCTCGACGCCCTCGCCGATCTTCGGGAACTCGATCATCGTCATCCCGATCGAGTGCCCGGTGACGTGGCCGAGGTGGTAGCCGCGGTCGACAAAGCCCTTCGAGACCGTCCGGTGAACGTCGTGCGCCGTCGCGCCCGGACGCAGCGCGGCCCGGCCGGCCTCGAAGTACTCCTCGTACGCCTCGAGCATCCGGCCCACCTCGGGCGAAGCGTGACCGATCGCGCGCGAGACCTCGACCCAGTGACCGCCCGGGCCGGCGACCTCGAGCGACGGAATGCAGAACTCTCCGAGCGCCGTGTTCTTCGCGGCGAGCGCGAACTCCGGTCCCACCAGCACCATGTTCATCGTCAGGCGCCGGCAGCCGCGTTCGACGAACAGCTGCTCCGCGGGCGCAAGCGCCTCCGCCGCACTCTTGCCGGGCGCCCAGGCGCGGAGAAACGCCCAGAAGCCGTCCGTGTTGATGCGCACGCTCTCGCGCACCGACGCCAGCTCGGCGTCCGACTTGACGGCCCGCGCGAGGTCGAACTCCACGTCCCAGGGCACGAGCTCCACGCGGTCGCGCAACGCGGCGAAGTCGCGCACGGTCATCACGTAGTCGAGCCCGTAGACGCCGACGCGCTGCCCTGGCACGCGATCCGCGAGCCAGTCGCCGGGGACGTCCGCGAACACCTGCTCGAGAGGCGTCGCGCCGTGCTCGCCGACGTAGCGCGCCTCCGTCGGGAAGACGACAGCCGGATCGCCCTCGGCCGGCAGCAGCACGTACGCGTAGCGGTGAACGATCGTGAAGCCGCTCAGGTAGGTGACGGCACCCTCGAAGCCGGTGTACTCGGAGCCGCTGACGATCACCGCGTCCAGGCCGTCGCGCGCCATCGCCTCGCGCACGCGCGCGTGCCGCTGCGTCAGCTCGTCCACGACGCCTCCAGTCCCTTGACCAGCGCCCAGATCGCGCCGTTCAGGGGCGTCGGGACGCCGTGCTCGCGCCCGAAGCGGACGATGCCCCCGTTCAGGAAGTCCACCTCGGTCGCGCGCTTCGCCTCGACGTCCTGCAGCATCGACGCCTTGTGCTCGTAGGCGACGTCCCTGCGCGCGGCATGGTCGATCAGCTCCTCGGGATCCGCGTCGAGCCCGATGCCCTGCGCCCCGGCCACGGCCTTCCCTTCGTCGACCAGCCCCGTCACGAGCGCGCGGAGATCGGGTCGCTCGCACACGCGCCCGTGCGTCAGCCGCGTCAGCGCGCCGAGCGGATTCGTCGCGGCGTTGAAGATCAGCTTCCGCCACTGCGGACCCCGCGCGTCGGAAACGGCACGCGTCGGCATTCCCCCGCGGGTGCAGGCGTCCGCGAGACGCTCGATCTCGTCCTGCGGCGCCGGCTGCGGCTCGAAGGGCCCGAGCGTCGTGTCGCCCTTCACGTCCCATTGCACGTGACCGGGCTCGACCAGCTTGCCCGCGGGAAACGTCGTCCCGCGGATCACGCGCGCGACGTGCTCCGCGATCGCCTCCTCGTTGCCGATCCCGTTCTGCACCGACGCGACGCAGCCGTCGCGGAACGCATGCGCTGCGGCGGCCACCGCCGCGCTGGTGTGCATCGCCTTGGTCGCGACGATTCCGAAGTCGCACGCCGGAAGCTCTCCTGCGTCGGCGGTTGCCCGCGGACGCGAGCGAATCTCCCCCGCACCGGACAACCGCAGGCCGTACTCGTTGATCGCATCCACGTGGTCGCGCGCGAGGTCATAGGCCCAGACCTCGACGTCGTCCAGCTGGGCGAGGTTCGCCGCGAACAGAGAGCCGACGGCACCGCAACCGACGACGCAGACCCTCACGCGTACGAGGCCTCCCGGCCGCGGACGAGCGCGTAGACGGCCTCGTGCAGCGGCAGGGGGACGTCGCGCTCACGCGCCTCGCGCACGAGCGAGCCGTTGATCAGCTCGACCTCGGTGGGCCGGCCGCGGTCGACGTCCTCGAGCATCGAGGGGTAGTGCGCGTGGCCGCGCTTCGTCGCCAGGACGTTCATCTCCCAGGGATCGTCGTGCAACGGGACGTCGGCCGCCCGCGCAACCGCCTTGCCCTCGTCGACAAGGTCGTGGACGAGCTCGCCGAGCGGGCCCTCGGCGAAGTGGAAGTCGTGCCGCAGCCCGGTCAGCGCCGCCACGCCGTTCACCGTGGCGTTGAAGATCAGCTTCGACCACTGTGCGGGACGGAGGTCGGGAAGCGCCTCGGCTTCCAGCCCGCCGGCGACGATCGCATCGTGGGCGCGCTGAACGAGCGCGAACGGCGTGTCCTCCCACGGCCCGAGCCACGTCTCCGTGTCGAGGATGTACTCGACGTGCGTGTCGGAGTGCTTCGTGCCCGACATGAACGTGACCGCGGAGATCAGCGGCCACGAGCCGTGCGCGCGCACCACGCGCTCGGCCCCGAGCCCGTTGAGGACGGTCATCACCGCCGCGCCCGGCCAGTGACCGGCGAGCGCGCGTACGGCGCCCTCCAGGCCGGCCGCCTTGGTCGCGACGATCACCAGCCACGGCTCGGCGAGCTCTGCGGCCGACACGCCGGCCTCGACCGAGACGTGGAAGTCGTGCCGGCCCGAGACGCGCAAACCGTCGCGGCGCAGCGCTTGGGCGTGCTCCGCGCGGCGGCAGAGAACCGAGACCTCGCAGACCCGCGCCAGGTGGGCGGCGAACAGCGAACCGATCGCGCCCGCGCCGACGACGCAAACGCGATCCGTCACGCGACGGCGAGCTTCCCCTGGAGGTAGTTCAGGTACGGCTCGGGATCGATCGGCCCGCCGACGACACGCTCGAGCGTCTCCGCCGGCAGGAACTTCCGCCCGTGCACGTGCAGGTGCGTCCGCAGCCATTCGCGGATCGCGCCGAACTCGCCGCGCGCCATCTGCTCGTCCACGTCGCCGACGTCTTCGCGCATCCGCTGCCAGATCTGCGCACTCATGACATTGCCGAGCGAGTACGTCGGGAAGTAGCCGAGCGCCCCGCGCGACCAGTGCACGTCCTGCAGCACGCCGTGCGCGTCGTCGGGCACGTCGACGCCGAGGTACTCCTTCATCATCCCGTTCCACACCTCGGGGAGCTCACGCAGGTCGAGCCCGGCCATGATCCGCTGCTCCAGCTCGAAGCGGAGAATGATGTGCAGGTTGTACGAGGCCTCGTCCGCCTCGATGCGGATCAGCCCCGGCGAGACGTCGTTGATCGAGCGGAACCACGTCTCCTCGTCGACGCTCGCGAGCTCGGACGAGAACACCTCGCGCAACCGTGGATAGAACCAGGACCAGAACGGGCGCGAGCGGCCCACGAGGTTCTCCCAGAGCCGCGACTGTGACTCGTGCAGTCCGAGCGAGGCTCCGCGGGCGAGCGGCGTCCGCTCGAGCGACGGCGCGACGCCGTGCTCGTACAGCCCGTGGCCGCACTCGTGCATCGTCGCGAACAAGCCGTCGAGCGAGTCCTCGGGCTCGCGCGTGGTGATCCGGATGTCGTGCGTCCCGATCGAGGACGCGAACGGATGCGGTGCCGTGTCGATGCGCCAGGCGTCGTCGGTGTACCCGAACCGGCGCACGATCTCGAGCGAGAGCTCCCGCTGCTTCGCCGCCGCGAAGCGGCCCGTCACGCGCGGCGTCGCCGACGAGCCGGCCGCCTCGACGAGCGGGACGAGGTTCTCGCGCAGTCGGGCGAAGATCTCCCTGACCTGCGCCGTCTCGGTCGCGGGCTCGAAGTCGTCCAGCAGGATGTCGTAGGGATCCTCCGCCGGCGGGAAGCAGTCGACGTAGCGGTGCTTGAGCTCGATCATCTGCTCGAGCCACGGCCGGAACGACCCGTAGTCGGACTTCGTCTTCGCCTCCACCCAGGCGCCGAAGGAGAGCGAGCCGGCGCGCGACATCTCCGCGGTCAGCGAGGGCGGCACGCGGATCGCCTTGTCGAAGTCCCGGCGCGTCATCCGGACGACGCTGGCCTCGTCCGACTCGTACGGCTGATCGGCCGCCCACGGCTCGAGCTCCTCGAGGAGCGATCCGATCTCGTCGTCGACGAACTGCTCGTGCGCGAGGCGCCCCACCGTTGCGAGCTGGTGCGCGCGAACCTCGGAACCGAGCGGCGGCATGATCGTCTGCTGATCCCAGGCGAGCAAGGAGGCGACCTTGACGAGGTCGTGGATCGCGGCAAGGCGCTCGCCGAGCGTCTCGTAGGCGGGAGGCGGAGTCATCGGCCTCGAAATCGTGTCAGACGCGGCGACCCGTCGGTTCCGAAGAGGAGCTCGTCCAGCTCGCGCCGGCCGAAGAGCCCCTCTCGCCGGACGTACATGACCAGGAGGATCAGCGCCACGAGCACGAGCTGGGTCAGTCCGGTCAGCCGGTGGACGTCGACGACGCCGAGGTCGAGCCCCTGGTCCTCGTGCGGCCGGACGAGCTCCTGCACGAGCGTGACGACGCCCGCGCCGGCCACCGCGCCGGTCACGGTGTTCATGCCGCCGACGATGAACATCACCACGATCGCGAAGGTCGGGGCCAGGAAGAAGTTCGTCGGCGAGATCGTCCCCAGCCAGAACGCGAGGAGTGCACCGGCTACGCCGCTGAGGATCCCGCTCAGCACCCATGCGCGCATGCGGTAGGCGCGGACGGGCACGCCGACGGATGCGGCCGAGAAGGCGTCCTCGCGGCTCCCGCGGAGGAGGAGCCCGCTGCGCGAGTCCTTGAAGACGCGCGCCGCGACGACGGCGGCGATCGCGAACACGAGCAGGCGGCCCAGGCGCGACTCGTCCGGAATCGCGTACAGGCCGCCGGCCCCGCGCGTGACCCCGATCCAGGCGTCGAAGACCACGTCCGCGATCAGCAGCAGCGAGAGGATCGCGATCACCGCGCTCGCGCCGTCGAGCCGGAGGATCGCGAGGCCGGTCACGAGCGCGACGCAGCCGGCGACCGCGCCCGCGACGAGCGTTGCCGAGAGAAACGACAGGTGCGCGTTCTCGAGCGTGTGCGGCAGGCCGGTGAGCAGTGTCGGCTTCAGCAGCGGATCGATCGTGAGGATGCTCGCGGTGTATGCGCCGACGCCCGCGAATGCCATCTGCCCGAAGCTGAGGATTCCCGAGTTGCCGGAGAACACCTGTAGCCCGACGACGAAGACGACGTTGATCAGGAAGTGCTCCACCTTCGTCTCGTTGGGCGCGCTCGCGAGCTGCCACCCGTACAGCGCGACCGCTCCGAGCAGCGCCGCGAGCAGCGCCGATCCGGCGAGCGCGCGCGCGAGCCAGCTGCGGGCCGCGGCCGTCACGTCAGTCCCGCCGGACGTCCGAGCAGCCCCTGCGGACGCACGAGCAGGAGCCCGATGATCACCAACAGCACGAACGCGTTCGAGAACGCCGTCGCCGATCCCGGCAGGCGCGACTCGAAGAGCACCTCCGCGAATCCGAGGACGAAGCCGGCGACGACCGCGCCCGGCAGGCTGCCGAGGCCGCCGAGGATGACGGCGATGAACGCGTTGATCACGAGCGGCGTCCCCGTCGTCGGGTCGACGGCGGCAGTGGTCGCGAAGAAGAGCAGCGCGGCGAGGCCGGCCAGCACGCCCGATACCGCGAAGGCGAAGAGGACGACGCGGTTCGCGTTCACGCCCATCAGGCGGAGTACCTCGAAGTCCTCGGCCGCAGCGCGCATCGAGACGCCGAGGCGCGTGCGTCGGAGGAAGAGCGTCAGCGCGACCAGCGCGACGAGCGTCACTGCCGTCGTGACGAGCTTGACGGAGGCGATCGTGTACGAGCCCACGTGCACGGTGTCGTTGACCCAGCCCGGCAGCTCGATCCCCTCCGGGGCCGCGCTGATGCCGATCTGGAAGACCGTCTGCAGGAAATAGCTGACCGCGAACGACGTGATCAGCAGCGTGACGAGCGTCGCGCCGCGCAACGGCCGGAAGGCAGCGCGCTCCATGAGCATCGCCGCGACTCCGCACACGAGCGGCGTGAGCACGACGACGAGGGGCCACGGAACCCCGCGATCGAAGAGCCACCACATCGTGTAGCCGCCGATCGTGAACAGCTCGCCGTGCGCGAAGTTGATCAGGCCCATGATCGAGAAGACGAGCGCGAGCCCGAGCGCGAGCAGCGCGTACGTCGACCCGAGCGAGAGGCCGTTGATCACGTTCTGGACGAGCTCGTGCACCGGTCAGGCGACGCCGAGGTACGCGCGTTCGACGCCGGCGCCGCGCAGCTCCTCCGGCGTCCCCTGGGCCTCGACGCTTCCCGTTCGCATCACGTACGCGCGGTCGCAGACGTCGAGCGCTCGGTGGACGTTCTGCTCGACGAGCAGGATGCTCACGCGCTCCTCCTCGCGCAGGCGGGCGATCAGGTCGAACACGGACGCGATCAGCTTCGGCGCGAGGCCGAGCGTCGGCTCGTCGAGCAGGAGCAGCATCGGCCGCGACATCAGCGAACGCGCGATCGCCAGCTGCTGCTGCTCGCCGCCCGAGAGCGAGCCCGCCGGCTGGTCGAGACGCTCGCGGAGCACCGGAAAGCGCTCCAGGAGCCGCTCGCGGGTCGCCTCGTCGCCGCCGCCGAGCGCGAGGTTCTCGGCAACCGTGAGCGTGGCGAAGAGCCGCCGCCCCTCGGGCGTCAGCGCGATTCCGCGCCGGACGATCTTCTCGGCCGGGAGCCCGGAGACGTCCTCGCCCGCGAACTCGACGAGACCCCGCCGTGCCGGCAGGAGGCCGACGATCGCCTGAAGCGTCGAGGTCTTCCCCGCGCCGTTGGCGCCGAGCAGCGCGACGATCTCGCCGCGGCAGACGTCGAGGTCGACGCCGCGCACGGCCGCGATCGGCCCGTAACGCGCCTCGAGCCCGCGCACCCGGAGAAGCTCGGGGCCCTGGTCAGGCCCCGAGCTCTGCAGTTCGCCGCCGCGCACCGGCTACGGCGACGGCACCTTCGTCGGCACGCCGGCCTTGACGAGGCTGAACTTCCGGTTCTTGATCGCGACGACGGCGACCGGGTTCGTCGGATTGTGCTGGCCCCGGCCCGGATACACGATCTGCCCGAGCGCTCCGCTCACCGTCATTCCCGCGCCGAGCGCAGCCTGGATCTTCTTCGGGTCGGTGCTGTTCGCCCGCCGCACCGCGGCTTCGAGGACCTTGATCGTCTCGTAGCCGAGCGCGGCATAGCTGCCGTCCGGCCGCTTGCCGAAACGCTTCGCGTAGTCGGAGTAGAACTTCGCGGTCGGCGAGCCGGCGGATGGATAGCCGAACGTGGTGAAGACGTTGCCGTTCACCGCGCTGCCGCCCGCGGTCAGGTCGAGCCCGGTGTCCATTCCGTCGCTGCCGAGGACGGGCACCTTCACGCCGGCCGCACGCAGTTGCTTCGTCAGCGTGTCGACGTACGGCGTGAACAACCCGGTCATCACCGCCTGCGGGTTCGCGGCCTTCACCTTGTCGACGAACGCCGAGTAGTCGTTCGGGAAGCCGGTCGCACCGAACGGTACGCTCGCCGTCCCGGCGATGCGCAACCCGTAGAGCGGCGCCGCCTTCTTGAAGTACTTCGCCATCAGATGGATGTAGAGGAAGTTCGAGTCGATCACGTAGATCTTCTTCAGCCCCGCGCTCTGCGCGTAGCTCGCAAGCTGCGCCATCTGTGCGTTGCCCGCCATGCCCACGGGCCAGTAGATCGGGAACTTGCGCCACGCCGTCGGATCCGCGTTGCACGGCGACAGCGTGAACTGGTTCGCGCGCTTCGCCACGGCCGCCATCGCGACCTGGAAGTCGGTGTTGCACGGCAGGATCATCGCCGCCACGTGAGCGCCGATCAGCTCGTTCGCGACCTCCACCGACGTCGCGGGATCGCTCTTCACGTCCTTCAGCATCAGCTTGATCCGCACGCGGCCGCCGATCCCGCCGCTGCGGTTGATCTGCTGCACGGCGAGCTGGGCGCCTTGCGAGATCAGGTGGTCGTGCACGGCCAGGAACCCCGTCAGGTTGTTGCCGAACCCGACGGTGATCGTCCCCGAGGAAAGGTCCGTGCGGGTCGGGCCGTCGCGGAAACCGGTCGCAACCGCGATCACGAGCGTGAACGCGAGCACGGCGGCCGCGAACGTCAACGTGCGCTTCATCTGTCGTCTCCTTCGTTTGCACCGATGTAGGCGGCAATGACCGCGGGGTCTCGACGAACCTCCGCGGGCGCGCCGGCGGCGATCACCGAGCCCTCGTTGAGGACGACGATGCGGTCGCAGAGCTGCATGATCAGCCGCAAGTCGTGCTCGACGACGAGCACGCCGCACCCACGTTCCCTTCGGACGCGCTCCACCTGCGCGCGCACCGCGTCCGACTCCGTCTCGTTCATCCCCGCCGCCGGCTCGTCGAGGAGCAGGAACCGGGGGCCCGCCGCGAGCGCCCGCGCGATCTCGAGCCGGCGCTGATCGCCGTAGGAAAGCGTCCCTGCCTCCCGTTCCGCGAGCTCGGAGATCCCGAGCTCGTCCAGCAACCCGAACGCAAAGTCGCGGGAGCCACTTCGCCGCACCTGCTTCGTCGCCAGGGCGCTGACCTCGACGTTCTGCAGTGCGCTGAGGCGGCCGAAGAGCCGGATGTTCTGGAACGTCCGCACGACGCCTGCGCGCGCGATCGCGTGACCCGCGCGGCCCGCGAGCGGCTCGCCGTCGAGCAGGATGCGCCCTGAGGACGGGCGATAGACGCCGGCGATGCAGTTGAGCAGCGTCGTCTTCCCCGAGCCGTTCGGGCCGATCAGGCCGACGATCTCGCCCTCGCCGAGCTCGAGCGACACACCGCGCAATGCGTGCACGCCTCCGAAGCTCTTCGCCACGTCGAGGGCCGCGAGAACCGACGCCGCCCGGTCCACCGCCAGCGCGCTCACGCGGCGAGCCTAAACCGGCGGCGCAGGCCGGCGCAACGGCCGGCCGGGCACCGGCAGACGCACTATGGTGCGGGCCGGTTCCCGCTGCGATTTGAACGCGTTTCCGGTGCCCGGCGGTCGACTCGAGTCTACGACGTGCGGGCGAGCTCGCGGAACTCGTCGTCGGTGAGGACGCGCCGCAGCTCGGCGCCGCGCGCCTTCACCCGCTCCAGGACTCGTCGCTGCGCTCCTTCGTCGAGCTCGAGCCCGAGCTCCTTCGCCTTGATCCGGATCGAGTCGAGCCCTGACTTCTTCCCGAGCACGATCGCGCGCTCCGCGCCGACGAGGTCGGCGGCGTACGGCTCGATCGACGGCGGATCGTGGAACTGGGAGGCGACGGCACCGGACTCGCGGCGAAAGAGCGTCTCGCCGACCAGCGGCTTCCACGGCTCGAGCTCGTAGCCGGCCAGCCCGCGCACGCGCTCGCTCACCTCGCGGACGCGGTCGAGGCGCAGGTTCGTCCGGATCCCGTAGAGCGCCTCGAGCGCCAGCGCAACCTCGCCCAGGCTGGCGTTCCCGGCGCGCTCCCCCATGCCGTTGATCGTCCCGTGCACCCACGTCGCACCCGCCTGCACCGCCGCGATCGCGGCCGCGGTGGCGAGGCCGAAGTCGTTGTGTCCGTGCCAGTGGACGGGGACGTCGACCCAGTCCGCGACCTGCCCGACGAGATACGCCGCCGCCTCGGGTGTCGCGACGCCGATCGTGTCGACCACGACCGCCTCGGACGCGCCCGCCTCGATCGCCGTCTCGTACGCGGCTCGGAGGAAGTCGGGCGCCGCGCGAGTCCCGTCGACGCCGAAGTACGCGACCGTGATCCCGGCCCCGACCGCGAACTGGACCGCAATCCGGATCCTGCGAAGCATCTCGTCGCGGTCGACGCCGTACGCGGCCAGCTTCAGGTCGGAGACCGGCGACTCGATGACCGACGCGCGAACGCCCAGCTCGACGAGTGCCTCGACGTCCGCCTGGACCGCCCGGGAAAAGCCCCAGACCTCGGCCCTGAGCCCGGCCTCCGCGATCTTGCGCACCGCGCGCGCGTCGTCCTCGGACACGCGCGGGAAACCCGCCTCGATCCGGTCGACGCCGAGCCCGTCGAGCAGCCGTGCGATCTCGAGCTTCTGTTCGGGATCGAGCACGACGCCGACCGTCTGCTCGCCGTCGCGGAGCGTTGTGTCGTACAGGCCGACCGGCCCGCGCGGCTGCGGCTCGAGCGCCCGGCGGTTGAGGTCGCCCGTGTAGACCTTGTCGCGGGGCACCGTCACGCGCGGACGATCCCGTCGGGGAACGGGCAGAGCTTCTCCGGCTCCCCGTCCGTGACGAGCCAGTTGTCCTCGACGCGCAGGCCGCCGCCGCCGTCCCAGTAGATCCCCGGCTCGATCGCGAGCACCATCCCGGCCTCGATAGTGCCCGACCCCGCCTGGTGCGCGTACGGCGGCTCGTGCGCGCGTGCGCCGACGCCGTGCGCGATCGGGTGCGACGGCTGCCCCGGATAGCCGGCCGCTGCGATCCCGTCGCGCACGATCCGGTCGAGCTCCGCCAGGTCGGCGCCGGCGGTGCAGTGGGCGACCGCGCGCCGGTAGACGTCGAGGAGCTGCTCCTCCAGCTCGGCGTAGCGCGCGTCGAGCTCGCCCGGGACGAGGTTCTTGGTGTGGTCGCACCAGTAGCCGTCCGCGCTCACCCAGATCTCGAACAGCGTCGGCTCGTGCTCGGCGATCGGACGGTCGCGCGTCGCGGTGAAGGTCTGGATTCCCTCCCCGCTC
>Ga0081539_10003716_pt1 | contig 18185 bp, 18 predicted proteins | sample TabmetS4T2R2_FD_71023 | JGI IMG/M metagenome (GOLD analysis project Ga0081539, IMG submission 71023) | Tabebuia heterophylla rhizosphere microbial communities from the University of Puerto Rico - S4T2R2 | ecosystem: Host-associated > Plants > Roots > Rhizosphere ...
ATCGTCAGGTTCGGATTGGCGGGCTCTTCGAGCGGCGCGTTGAGCGTGATGGACCAAATAAACAAAACCACCGTGACGATCACGGTGGCCAGAAATTCAATGCGGACAAGATAGGGCCAAACGTGCAGTTCCCTCGCCCAGCCCGGCCGCCACGGTTCCACTTTGCGATGGTGCGTCTTCGCCAGCTTGGGATCGGTTTCGAGTTCCTTGATCAGCCGATCGTTAGCGACCGCCTGCCTGACGCCCATCCAGGTGAAGAACGGCACGAGGAAAAGCATCGCGACGATCGGAACGTTGTCCGGCGCCGACGAGATCATCCAGAGCTGGTGCCAGTCCTGAACGTTGATCGCCCACAGGCCGACGACCAGCACCGCCACGACGAGTAAGGTCCACTTGTTCAGGAATCTTCGCATTACTTCTTCTTCAATGCCTTCATTTCAGACTCGAGCATGATCGGCGCGGGGCCGGAAATGCCGCCGTCCTTGCGAATGCGCCAGAAATGCACCGCCATAAAGATCGACGCCACGAGCGGTATGCCGATGCAGTGCCAGATGTACGAACGCAGCAAGGCATTCGAGTCCACGATCGAGCCGCCTAACAGGCCGAAGCGCACGTCGTTGTAAGCCGTCAGTCCGAGCTGCGGCCCAAACGGCCCTTCGTGACCGAGCATCGGCGTCGCGCGCGCCATGTTCGTGCCCACGGTCACCGCCCAGAAACCGAGCTGGTCGTCCGGCAGCAGGTAACCCGTAAACGAGAGCAGCAGCGTCAACACGAGCAGCACCACGCCGACGCACCAGTTGAACTCGCGCGGCCGTTTGTAAGAACCCGTCAACACGACGCGAAACATGTGCAGCCACGTCGTGATCACCATCAGGTGCGCGGCCCAGCGATGCATGTTGCGCAACAGCTTGCCGAACGGAACGTCGTGTTCGAGATAAAGAATGTCGCGAAACGCATCTGCCTTCGTCGGGTGGTAGTAGAACATCAACAGCACGCCCGTGAATGTCAGCACGATGAAGAGGTAGAACGTGATGCCGCCCATGCCCCAGGTGAACGGGTAACGCACCGCGTCGCGATTGATCTTCGCCGGGTGCAGGTGCAGAAAGACGTTCGAAAGGATAGCGAGCGAACGGTTGCGCGGGTCGGAGCGATCGTGCGAGACGCGGAAGATCGACTTCCAAAGCTGCGTCTCCTGCGGGTCTTTGTACTCCTTCGCCTCTTCGATCGCGCGCTCTTTGAGCGCACTGGTGCCCTCTTTGACGCGCGTTGCCAGACTCTTCTCTTCCTCTTCGCGCGTCGTTAACTGTTTCGGCTCTTTCGGATCGTTGTCCATCTATGTAAATCCGTCGCTTACACCCTGATGTAGGCGTTCTCGTCTTCAAAGTGGTTCGTGCCGCCCTTCGGCCACTCGAAAAGCGTACCGACGTCGACGACGATCTGCCCCTCCGCGTCGAGCGTGACTTTCGCGCGATCCATCGGTCGCGGCGCGGGACCCTCGAAGTTGATCCCTTCGCTGTCGTAACCACTGCCGTGACACGGGCACTTGAACTTGTTTTCGCTGGCTTTCCAGTCGGGCGTGCACCCGAGGTGCGTGCAGCGCGCGTAGATCACGAAGAGCCGATCTGAAGTGCGCGTGACCCAGATGCGGTATTGCTGCTGCCACTTCGTATCGACGCCCATGGCGTAGTCGCCCGGCGGGCCGATACGAAAGGTGCTGGATGGCTCGAGAATCGAACGCGGCAGGAAGAACCGCACGAACATGAGAAAGAAAGTGGTGAGCGCGCCCGCGACGGTCGCCCAGACGATGCGGCGACGCATTTTATTCACGGGCGGATCTTCGGAAGTGGTCTCGACGACTTCCGCTTTCGCCGGAACAGCAGGCGCCCCAACCCTGGCAGGCACGTTTACCGCGGCTGCTGGTGGTCGGGCGGATATTTGATCGGCTTGACTATCCAAGTCAAAACCTCCGTCACGTCAATTCCTGATGTAGGGCGTTGCGACTTCCGTGGGTACACTTCGACATTACTAACAGAGAGCGGAGCATATAAGTCTCCCTCATACAGGGATCACTCTCTGCGCAGAAAAAGCAAATTTTTGCTTAGTCATGAAGAGCGCCGCGCCTATCAAAACAAATATAATGTGGTCGGCGTGACATTTATAACCTGTTTCGCGACTGGCTGGCAAGCGGTTTTACTTGGGGATTGAAGGAGAATATCCCAATTCGACGGAGTTGTTAGTTGACCAAACCTCATGTGATTGTTTATTCGCGACCGGGCTGCCATCTGTGCGACGAAGCGAAGCTCGCCATTCAACGCTCAGGACTCCAGGACCGCTTCACCCTGGCAGACGTAAACATCGAATCTGATCCGGAGCTGCTCAGAAAATATCAGTACGACATTCCCGTGGTAATGCTGAATGGCGTCGAGATCTTCCGGCACCGAGTGAACACGGACGAGTTCAAACGGTTAATTCAAGTGCAGCTCTGAGCTGAGTTCTTCGATGGACGCGAAGAGGCGGGCGCGTTCGGCTTCGGAGCGCGATTCGCGGTAAGCCATCACCAGGTCCTTCAAACCGGCGAGTTCCTTGTACAAACCCGCATTCTCGATCGGCGGCGTGAGGTAGGAGATCAGCTCCGCGTACGAGCGACGCTTCGCGATCGAGCCTTCCGACGGGTTGTTCACGCTGTAAATGTAAAAATTCGGGAGTTCGTCAATCAGCCGATCCGGCCAGCACTCGCCGGAGAGTCCGATCTGTTTGCCGGGCATGAACTCGAGCGAACCGTGCGTGCCGAAGTGAATCACGCCGTCGGCGTTCAGCACCTTGGAAAGATACGTATAAAAGGCCATGAACCCGTGATGGGGTGCGCCGCTACGTGCCATCATCATCCGCATGGGATCGCCTTCGAAGCCGAAGGTGGGCTGTACGCCGAGGAAAACGTTCCCGAGCGCGAGGCCCTGAATCGATAAGTTACTCGGCGCCGCGCCCCAATCAGCTTCGACTTCTCGCACGTACGGACACAGGCGCCGGTATTCGTCGGCTCGCATTCGGTAAGCGACGTTGGCCGTCGCGCCAAACTCTTCGGAGTTCCCGCCAAGCAGACGCTCTCGCACTTCGTTCGCGTCCTGCGGCAGTTCGATCTTGTAACCTTCGTCACACAAGCGCTTCAGCACGTCCCAGATGCCGGGAAACACGTCGAGGTCGGCGGCCGTGCCGATGTTGCCTTTGCTTGGCGGAAAGCAGAACACGACGATGGCGAGTTTGATTTTGTCGCGCGGCGCGGTTTGCAGCTTGTGCCAGCGCCGCAGGCGTCGCGCGAGCCGGGTGCAACGATCCTCGAGTGCAACGGGTTCGTGGCCGCGGCTGGGAATGCCGCCGTAGACGAATGGTTCGGTCGCACCGTCAATCTCGGGAATCGCGATCTGCATGCCCGCCTGGACCGGATTGAGACCGGTTTGTGAGTCAGTCCACGCTTCGATTGTTTGCGTATCGAGACTGACTGCCGAGCGATACGGCAGATTGAGTCCTTTCAGAAACTCGGCCGCGGCGGCGCTGTCGTTCATCGCCGGGCCACCGACGAAACTAAAACCGGTGAGGGATATTATTTGACTCACGCGAGGGCGACTTTCGTGGATGAAAAACTTGGATACCGCTTCGCGGTTGTCCATCAACGTTGCAATCGCCGGAACAACGGTGAGGCCTTCGGCCTCGATTGCTCGGATCAGAGCGTCGTAGTGTTTGGTGGTGTTGCTGACGACTTGCGGGCGCATCAAAAGCAAGCCGATCGTCGATTGCGGATCGAGCGAGCCATCGCGTTGCAGGCATCTGTTCTGCTGCCGGTACCACTTCTGATACGCCTCGAACGTTTCAAAGAGCTTCGGCGCGTCCGGATGATAGATCGCGACTGACGGCATTTGCTGCGGCGGCGTCAGCTTCAGCCGTTTGAGTCGCGGGTCGTCGACATACTGCTTCAACGCGTAAAGCAGCATCGACTGAATATTCGCGGGCGTCGGCTGCAGGAAATAACAGAACAGGTTGAGATAGTGCTTCGCGTCAGTGAACGCACCCTTCGTCGGGATGAACTTCAGCACGCGCGGCAGTCGATCGACGAGTTTCAGGTAGTGGCCGTGGTTCGTGTGGCGCGACTTTGTCTTCCCGGCGCCGGCAGCTTCGTGATGGCCTTTTCTTTTATCGCTTTTGGATCTCCTTAACCACGAACTCACCAATCCGAGACGACCGACTTCCAGCCGTCCCATGCGCGTATGCCGCATCAACTCGGGCATGCAGTTGATCACGATCACGGCATCGTACCGTCGTGAATCCAGAGCCCGAACTAACCGCGTCGCGTTCTCGCCGTCCATTACGTGAATCACAAACACGACGTTCGCCTGCGACAGATTGCGCTCGACCTCGCTCCACTCGCTGTCACTCAGCGGCGAACCGAAGTTGTAAGCCGCCACCCGCAAATCCAAACCGTAGGCGCGATTAATCTCGCGCTCCGCATTCTTCAACGGCGCCAGCAAACTCGAACCAACATACAAACACGTAACGTTCATGCGACGCCTTCCAACTGATCTTCCAAACTGCGGCTGATCTCGCGCAACTTTTCCAACGTCGCCGCGTCCGCGTCCCAATAGCCGCGGCCGTTCGCTTCCAACAAACGCTGCACCAGCGCGTGCGCCGAATGCGGGTTCAGATCGCGCAAACGCTCGAGCATCGACTCATCAAACAGAAACGTGTGCGCGACTTCTGCATAAATCCAGTCGTCGACGGCGTCCGCGGTCGCGCTCCAGCCAAATGTATTCGAAACGTGGTTCTCGATCTCGGCCACGCCGCGAAAGCCGTGCTTGAGCATTCCCTCGTACCACTTCGGATTGAGCGTCTTGCTGCGCGTCTCCAGCCGCACTGTCTCTTCCAGCGAACGTATCTTCACCTCGCGCGACAAGGTGTCCGACAAATAGATCGCCGGCCGCGAACGCGCGCGCTTCTCCACCGCCTTCGATACGCCGCCGAGATATTCGAAATAGTGGTCTACGTCCGTCAGCCCGATTTCAAACGTGTCGATGTTTTGATACGTCGCCTCGACGCGCGACAGCGCCCGGTCCATCGCCAGGCGCGCTTCCCTACCCTCGATCGCCCGCCCGCGCGAATCGCGTCCGTAAGCAAAACACTTGCGCGTGACGAACAGGTCGCCGAGCGTCTCTTCACGTTCCCACTGCGAGTCCAGCACCATGAAGTTGACGTTCGTACCGTAATTGCCCGGCGCGTTTGAAAACACACGGACGGCAGCTTCGTCCGGCGTGCACGCCTCGTGCTCGATCTGTTCGCGCACGTGCTTGCGCACGTAATTCATTTCCCAAGGCTCATCGAGCTGGGCCACCAGCCGCACGGCTTTATCGAGCAACTGCACCGTCGGGCTGAACAGATCGCGAAAGATTCCCGAGACGGTCATGACTACGTCGATGCGCGGCCGCCCGAGATCCGGCAAGGCAATCACCTCGACGTCCGTGGTTCGATTCAACGCGTCGCGCACCGGCCGCACGCCGAGCAGCCAGAGCGCCTGCGCCACACCTTCGCCTTGCGTCTTGATGTTGTCCAGCCCCCACAACACGAGCGCCATCGCTTCCGGAAAACGACCGTGCTCGCTGCGATAGCGTTCGAGCAGACTGCTGGCGACGACTTCGCTGCGCGCGAAAGCGGCGGCTGAAGGCACTGAATAAGGATTGATCGCATGGGTGTTTCTGCCGGTCGGCAGCACGTCGGGATTTTGAATGATGTCCGCGCCCGGGCCAGGCTCGATGAACTCGCCGCGCAATGCGCGCACAAGCGAATCGATCTCAGTATTGGTTTGCAGCTTCTCGCGAACACTTTCCAGCAACGCAAACACGGCTCGTACGTCCTCGGTCGTCAATCCAGTTGGTAATCCACGCGTCTCCAGCAAACGAATTGCCTCGTTTGATCCCTTCCTAACGAACGTTCGCACAGCGTCGTCCACGACTTCCTGCGGCAACGCCCGCAACCCAAACTCCGGCCGGTCAAACGATGCGATCATTTTCAGCAGATCGATCTGCTCGCCAGCCGACGACGCGCGCCCAAACACGTGCAGACCAGTCGGGATCAGCCGCTGCTCGATCTCCAGCAACTGCTCGTACAGCGCAAACACGCGCCGGTCGCGATCTGTTTCGGGTTTGTCAGGCATTGATGATGGGCGCGAGCTTTACAAACTGCGCCTGCAGAACCTGGGCCAGCCGCCGCGTCTCTTCACTCGACTCAAACTCTTTCTGCGTATCGACCACGATCACGCGCGCGCGCGTTTTCTTCAACGCCGCGTTGAGCTCGCGCAGCTCGCCCTCGATTTTTAGATGGCGCAGCGCGCGCACGTTGAGACCGTTGCGCCGCAGCGGCACGTTCGAACGCCCGTCAGTGAACAGTAACACGACCGTGTCGCCAAACTTGTCTCCGACGAGCTTGATCAATTCGATCGTGGTGACGAGCCCCGCGCCGAGCGGCGTGCTGCCGCCCATGCGCAACGAGTCGAGCACGCGTCGCGCGCGCAGGATGCTATGCGACGGCGGCAGGTCGAGGTTCGCGTCCATGCCGTGGAACGAAACGATCGCCACGCTGTCGCGATTCAGGTACGACTTGCGCAGCAGTTTGAGAATCGTGGATTTGGCCCGGGCGATACGATTCGCCGCCATGCTGCCCGACGCGTCGATGGCGAAGATGAAGAGTGTGCCCTGCTTGTTTTTGAGTAACTTGTAACGCAGCGCGGCGGAAGAAACCGGCGTCAGCGTGGCGCGGTTTTGCGCGACCATCGCCCGCAGGGTGGCGTCAACGGCAACTCTCGCACCGGCCTCTTTGAAATGGACTGAGCGCGTGTAGCGGCCGCGCAGTTGTTGTATCGCAGCCTTCGCGCCGGCGGAACGACGCGTCTTCGAGCGCGTCTGGCGCCGATCTTTCGGTTGCAACTGTTCTTCGAGCTGCGACTGGCGCGAGCGGTTCTCGACCGCGGGTGGTGAAGGTCCCTCCTTTTTGTTTGGCCGCCCGCCGTTGCGGGAACGCGAAGGCGAAGGCGGCTGATGAAAAGCCGGATCGTAGCCGGAGGGCGTTGAATCATCTTCACGATCCGGAGTCTCATCCGGTTTATCTGCCTCTCGCTGATCGGGCGGTTTGGGCGCCGAACGGGGAAGGACCTCATCCACCGCTTGCTCGATCTGTTCGCTCGTCGCGGTTTCGTCTAACGCGTCACGCCGCAGACGATGCCGTAGCGCCATCGCGGAAACTGCTCGCACGTCGTATTCATTCACTGACTTTCGGCCATCGAACGCGGCCACCGCGCGCGCCGCGCGCATCATGGTGAGTTCGCCGCGATGGCCGTCGACTTTCAAGTCCGCGCAGAGTTGCGCGATCTTTTCGAGTATCGCGCGTGGCACGACGACCTTGCGCAGGTTCGCCCGCGCGCGCGTGATGCGTTTCGCGAGTTGCTGCTGTTCGGGTGCATACGACTCGCAAAATTCCGCCCGGTCGCGGTCGTAGGCGTCGCGGCGCTCGACGATGTCGACTCGGTTTTTCAGGTAGTTTTCCGTCACGACTTCCGTGTGCAGCCCGAAACGATCGAGCAACTGCGGCCGCAGATCGCCTTCTTCAGGATTGCCCGAACCGATCAAGACAAAGCTCGCCGGATGTTCGACGGAAATGCCTTCGCGCTCGACTCTGTTTCGGCCGGTGGCGGCAACGTCCAACAGCAGATCGACCAGATGATCTTCGAGCAGGTTTACTTCGTCGATGTAAAGAAAGCCGCGATTGGCGCGCGCCAGCAATCCGGGATCGAAGACTTTGCGACCCGACGCGAGCGCGCGTTCGATGTCGATGGTGCCGCAAACGCGATCCTCTGTGGCGCCCAACGGCAACTCCACCACGGGAACCGGAACTGATTGCGATGAACGGTCTTTGTTTGTGAGACAGTGGGAACACGGATCAGACGGATGACAGTTATAAGGACAGCCCGTCACCACTTCGATCGGCGGCAGCAAATCCGCGAGCGCCCGCACGGCCGTAGACTTCCCCGTGCCGCGATGGCCCATGATCAAAACGCCTCCGATCAACGGATCGACGAGGTTGAGTATCAAGGCCAGTTTCATCTCTTCCTGGCCAACGATGGCGGTAAACGGATAGGTCACGTCGCTCGACTCTCTTGCCCGACTCTTTTAGCGGAAAAGCCACGCCTGTGCAAACGACGAATTTGCGACTCTCGTTGCGGCGCAGCGCCGCACAATTTCCTTGACTTCCGCTACAAAGAAGATTAGAGTGCCGCGCACTCCCGATTCATTAAAAGCAAGCTCAGCTGAATTCGATTTACTGTTGCACGCAGAGGCTTCTGTTTCTCTGCGATCTCTCTCACAACTAAGGCTCGCCCTTGGTTCACTTCTAGGTGAGGGGACTCATCACTCGAGTCAACGCCCCGATCGACTTGAGCTGCCTATAAATCCATCAAGCAGGGTCAACCAAGGCAGAACCTCGCAGTTTGCCGACGGGTGAACTGTCAGTTCTGCTTACCCAACGCGTTTGCAGCTCCTAGGAGGTAATTTCAGATGAGGAAAGTCTTACCTATCTTGACTCTAATCTTGTTCGCGGTGGCGCTCTTCGTACCCATGAGCCGGCCACAACCTGTCGAAGGTCAGACCGCGACTGAGGCACCCACCACCGATATGGACGCCAAAACCGACGACCTCTTCAACGGTTTCGGCGCTCTCGGCACACCCATCGTCGAGTGCGTGAACCAGCCGGTAGCACCCACCGCTCGCGGTAATGGCAGGTTCGAAGACAACAAGGCCATCTTCTCAGAACGGGAGACAATCGATGATGGTCTTGGACCAACCTACAACGACGTGGCGTGCGTTTCGTGCCACCAATCAGTCGATGTCGGGGCGTTCAGCCAGGAGATGGAATTCCGTGCCGGTCACATCAGCAACGGCGCCTTCGTCGATGCACCGGGCGGACAGCTAATTCACGCTCGCGCGACAGACTCGGATATCGTCGAACACATCTCGACTGCCGAAACTGTCAAAGCTTTCCGGGTCACGACCAGCACGTTGGGTGACGGCTTCGTCGAAGCTATCGCCAATTCGACGCTCGAAAACAACGTCGCGGCCCAACCACTCGCCCAACGCGGCGTTCTCACGAACGTCCCGGTAACTGAAGCGAATAACGCACTGCGTCACGGCCGCTTTGGCTGGAAGGCGCAACAAGCGAGTCTGCTGTCGTTCGCCGGCGATGCTTATCTGAATGAGATGGGCATCACCAGCAAGTTCGACGGCTTTGGTGGCCGCAGTTCAGCCGCGGCTGACGCCGGAACGCACGAAAACCCCGCCAGCACCGCCGAAGGAGTGATCGACGTCACTTTCCCGTCGCCTTTCGATCCCATCCAGGATCCTGAGGATGATGGTGGCGACGTGTTGGCTTTCGCCGACTTCATGGCCGCTACCCGCGCGCCGGGCCGGCAAAACCCGATCCCAGCGGCTGCCACGCGTGGCGATTCGTTGTTCAATTCCGTGGGTTGCAACGTTTGCCATACGCGCACGTTCACCACCGCGGCTGCGGGCACCTCGATCAACGGTGGCGCGTTCACGGTCCCAGCCGCTCTCGGCAGCAAGATCATCCATCCCTTTAGCGACTTCGCGCTTCACGACGTCGGTACTGGGGACGGCATTGTTCAAAACGCCGGGCAGGGTTCGGCCAACCAGTTGCGCACCGCGCCGCTGTGGGGCATTCGCGCCCGCAACAGGCTGATGCATGAAGGTCTGAATGTCACGATCTTCGATTCGATCCAACTCCACGCCGGCCAGGCAACGACTGCGAGAAATAACTTCAACGCGTTGACTGCCGCGCAACGAAATGATCTAATCGCGTTCGTGCTGTCGTTATAAAACGCGACAGCCGAAGGCGTGCAAAAGCACTATCCCGAAGCTCGCCGGACGACGATCCGGCGAGCTTCCCTTCCTCGGATTACCAAACATGATTCGTTACTTTGCTTTGCTCTCATTCGTGCTTACTACTGTGCTCGTGACCGGCTGTAGCGGCTCGAAACCAGCGGCCGTCGAGCAGGCGCCCGTCGCCTATCAAGCCTCGCCGCAATCAACACCGCCGAAAATAGCTCCACCCGCGGCGCCGAAACTTTCGGAAGTTGAGGAAGCAGTCAATCGGGTGTTCAAAGGCGCGGTGGTGATTCATCCGGACTACAAATCGAATTTTCTGACGGGAGATTTCAACGGCGACACATCGCAGGATCTCGCCGTGGTGTTGAAGCCCGTGCCCGACAAAATCGCCGAGATGAACGAGCAGCCGCTCTGGCTCTTGCGCGATCCCCGCACGCCGTACAATCCGCGCGCACCGCTGCACGTGGAAAAGAACGACGTGCTGCTCGCCGTGATTCACGGTTACGGCGCGAACGACTGGCGCGATCCGCAAGCAACCCAAACGTTCCTGCTCAAGAACGTCGTCGGCTCTGACATGCGCGTGCAGAACGGAAAAGAGTTCGTGAAGAACAGCAGCGGCCGTAAGCTGCCTCGTCCGCAAGGCGATCTGATCGGCGAGACGCTGAAAGGCAGTGAAGGTTATCTCTACTACAACGCCGCGACTTACTCGTGGTACGACCCGAAGACGTTTACCGGTGAGACCGAAACCGCAGGCGCATTTCACGGGCGCGGTGGAGCGAGGAGGCCACAGTAATGCTTATGGCTAAACAATGCATCGTTGTCGTCTTGTTTGTTTTGGCTTTTGGCGTGATTGCGGTCGAAGCCCAGCAACCGGCCATCAACCTGATCACCGCCGAAGAACTAAAAAGCAAGCTGGCGAAGAACGAGCCGGTCGTTATCGTTGACGTTCGTTCTCCGGAAGGTTTCGCCAACAGCACCACGACCGTGAAGGGCTCGGTGCATTACAAGTTGCGAAAGTTGAAATACCGGCTGCAGTATCCGCCGTTCCGGGACCTGCCGCGCGATCGCGAGATCGTGACCTACTGTGCCTGTCCGAAAGATGAGGCGAGCATCGCGGCCGCGCAGGTGCTGCAGTCGAGCGGGTTCACGCGCGTGCGCGTGTTGCAGGGCGGCTGGACTGAATGGATGAGGGTCAATGGCCCCGTGCAGCCTCGCGCCAAAAATTAGCTTACAATACGGGCGCGGAGGACGAGCTAAACATACTGGAAGTCAGCCAACTCGGATGCGTGCGCGGCGATCGCAGGCTGTTCAGCGGTCTCAATCTTTCGCTACCGCCCGGGACCTTCGTTCAACTTACCGGGCCTAACGGAAGCGGAAAAACCAGTTTGCTGCGCATCCTCTGCGGGTTGCTGGCGGCAGCGGAGGGCAAGGTTCTTTGGGAAGGTGCGAATATTCGCTCGCTCGGTGAGGATTATTTCACGGCCGTCACTTATCTCGGCCATCGTCCCGGCGTTAAAGATGAACTCAGCGCGCTCGAAAACTTGCGAATCGCAAACGCGCTGAATGGCATTGAAGTCAGCCGGGACGACGCGCTTGCTGCACTCGCACGCATGGGACTCGCCGGTCGCGAATCGCTTCCGGCACGCTTCTTGTCAGAAGGACAACGGCGTCGCGTTGCGCTCGCACGCTTGTTACTTTGCCAGACGCGCCTTTGGTTGCTGGACGAAGTGATGACTTCGTTGGACAAGGGCGCGGTCGAACTCGTCAGATCTTTGATTGAAGAACACCTGAACCGCGGCGGGATCGCCATCGTCGCTACGCATCAGGAACTGGAGTTATCGGCAGGTGTAACCCAACGCCTCGAACTCACCACGTGAACGCACCTTCGAGTCTATCGATGTTGCGCTGGATCGTTTGGCGCGATCTGATGCTGGCCTGGCGCCGGCGCTCGGACATGTTGTCGACGGTCTTCTTCTTCGTGATCGTCGTTAGTCTTTTTCCGTTGGGGATTGGGCCGGAGACGCAGTTGCTGCGCTCGATCGCGCCGGGTGTCGTTTGGGTGGCGGCGTTGCTGGCCTCGATGCTTTCGCTCGGCCGGTTGTTTGCCAACGATTACCAGGACGGCACGCTCGAACAGTTGTTACTGACGCCGCAGCCGCTGTATCTCGTCGTGCTGGGCAAAGTCTTGGCGCACTGGATTGTCGCGGAGATTCCGCTGGTGTTGATTGCGCCGCTGGTCGGGGTGCAGTTTGATCTGGGCCGCGAGACTTTGTGGGTTCTGTTTGTGAGTTTGCTGGTGGGCACGCCGGTTTTGAGTTTGATTGGCGCAGTTGGAGCGGCGTTGACGTTGGGATTGCGTGGGGGCGGCGTGCTGATCTCGATTTTGATCTTGCCGCTTTATATTCCGGCATTGATCTTTGGAGCGGGCGCGGTTGAAGCGAGCATCATCGGCGTGAGTCCGGCGCCGCATCTTTACTTGCTCGGCGCGTTCGCGATTGTGTCGTCGTTGTTCGCTCCGTGGGCGGCGTCCGCGGCGTTGCGCATTTCTTTGGAATAGATAAAACGGATCTGAAAGACGGGTCTACAAGATGAACCTTTACAAGTACGCGTCACCGGCAATGTTCTACCCGTTGGCGGGCAAGATGATTCCGTGGTTCGCGATTCCCGCGGCGCTACTCTTCGCCGCCGGGTTGTTCGTCGGCTTTTTCATCGCGCCGACTGACTTTCAGCAAGGCGATGCTTACCGCATCATGTTTATTCACGTGCCCGCCGCCTGGATGGGCATGTTTCTCTACGTGCTGATGGCTGTTTACGCAGGCGTCGGTTGGGCCTTCAACGCGCGTCTCTCGTCAATGATGGCTTCGTCACTCGCCACTACCGGCGCAATGTTCACCGCGATCTCGCTCGTGACCGGCGCGTTCTGGGGCAAGCCGACGTGGGGCACGTGGTGGGTTTGGGACGCCCGCATGACCTCGACGCTGATCCTTTTATTTCTTTACGCGGGATTCATTTCACTACAAGCGGCGATTGACGACCCGCGTCGCGCCGATCGGGCGGGCGCGGTGCTGGCGCTCGTCGGCGTCATCAACGTTCCGATCATCTATTTCTCCGTGCAGTGGTGGAACACGCTGCACCAGGGCGCCACGGTTCGCATCCTCGGCAAAGCAAGCATCACTCCGGTGATGGCGGCTCCGATGCTGCTCATACTGGCGGCGTGCTGGCTCTACTCGATTGCCGTCGTACTCGCGCGTCTGCGCGTGATTATTCTCGAGCGGGAACAGAACGCCGCTCGCTTCGCGGAGGTGAACGCGTGAATATCCACTGGCCAGATCTGACGATGGGAGGATATGGTTTCTACGTTTGGGGATCTTACCTGTTCTCGCTCGTCGCGATTGTTTGGGAACTGGTGAGCTTGCGCCAGCGCAAGCGAGCAGTGGTGAAGGAAGAAAGGCCGGCCGCTGCTCGTCCTACGGTTTTAAGAGGAAGTACGCATGAAACGACGTCATAAACGGATCGCAATTATTCTCGTTGGTCTTGGCGGCCTCGCGCTGGCAACTTATCTCGTCGCGAGCGCCTTTCGCCAGAATCTCGTCTTCTTTTTTAGTCCTACTCAAGTCGCCGCCAAAGAAGCGCCGATCGATCGCACGTTTCGCATCGGCGGTCTCGTGGAAAACGGCACCCTCAAACGCGATCCTGACGGTTTGACAGTACGCTTCACCGTGACCGACACTGCGGCCAGCATCCCGGTCGTTTACAAAGGCATTCTCCCCGACCTCTTTAAAGAAGGACGCGGCTGCGTGGCGCAGGGAAAGATCGGCACGGACGGTGTGTTTCGGGCCGAGCAGGTGCTGGCCAAGCACGACGAGAACTATATGCCGCCGGAAGCAGGCGCAGCGCTCGACGCCGCGAAGCACGAGCGCGAAGCTGCCAAGACAGTCGTCGATCACTAACCGCTGAAGTTTTTTAAGCCGAATGATTCCCGAGATTGGTCAGTTCGCACTCATCATCGCACTACTGCTGGCGTTAACTCAGGCGACGTTACCGCTGATTGGCGCTTCACGCGGCAATCGCGTGTGGATCGCGCTGGCTGCGCCCGCCGGCCAGGCGCAGTTCCTGTTCGTCGCGCTCGCCTTTTCGTGTCTCGCATATTCCTTCATCACTAACGATTTTTCCGTCCTCAATGTCGCCACCAACTCCAACTCGCAACTGCCGCTGCATTATCGGCTGGCTGCGACGTGGGGTTCGCACGAGGGTTCGTTGTTGCTGTGGACGTTGATGCTGTCGTTGTGGACGGTGGCGGTTTCTTTGTTTAGCCGGCACCTGCCGGAAGAGATGGTCGCACGCGTGTTGAGCGTCATGGGCATCGTGAGCGTCGGGTTTCTGTTGTTCATGCTGCTCACGTCCAACCCGTTCGCACGCATCTTTCCCGTCCCGCCTGACGGTCGCGATCTGAATCCACTGCTCCAGGATCCGGCGATGGTGGCGCATCCGCCGATGCTCTACATGGGTTATGTCGGCTTTTCGGTGGCCTTTGCTTTCGCGATCGCGGCGCTGATTGGCGGCCGTTTGGATGCGACGTGGGCGCGCTGGTCGCGTCCGTGGACCACCGTGGCGTGGATGTTTCTCACCTGCGGCATCGCGCTGGGAAGTTTCTGGGCTTACTACGAACTGGGTTGGGGCGGCTGGTGGTTTTGGGATCCGGTCGAGAACGCGTCGTTCATGCCGTGGCTCGTGGGAACAGCGCTGATCCATTCACTCGCGGTCACGGAAAAGCGCGGCGGGTTCAAAAGCTGGACAGTGCTGCTCGCCATCGCGGCGTTCTCTTTGAGCCTGCTGGGAACGTTCCTGGTGCGTTCGGGCGTGCTGACGTCGGTGCACGCGTTTGCGACCGATCCGAAGCGCGGCATCTTCATTCTCGCGTTTCTCGTGTTTGTGATTGGCGGGTCGCTCTTGCTCTACGCGTGGCGCGCGAAACAGGTCGGACTCGGCAGCAAGTTTGACGTGATCTCGCGCGAGTCGCTGCTGCTTTCGAACAACGTGCTGTTGACCGTCGCGGCGGGCTCAGTGTTGCTCGGCACGTTGTACCCGCTGATCGTCGACGCGCTCGGGATGGGCAAACTCTCCGTCGGGCCGCCGTACTTCAATCTCGTCTTCGTGCCGCTGATGGCGCCGGCGATGTTTTTGATGGGACTCGGCCCCGTCGCACGCTGGAAGAAAGCGAGTTTGCCGGAGCTCGCGCAACGACTGCGCTGGGCATTCGTGGTTAGTGTTTTAAGTGCGGTGACGCTTCCCTTCATTCTCGGCGGCTGGAAGTGGCTCGTGAGTTTAGGACTGCTGCTCGCAATCTGGATCGTGACGACGGTGCTGGTGAACGTCTGGGAACGCGTGCGCGTCACGTCCGGCCAGTTGACGACGTTTCAGAAGCTGCGCATGCAGAGCCGCAGTTACTACGGCATGCAGGTCGCGCATCTGGGCGTGGCGGTGTTCATCGTCGGCATCACGTTGGTCACCGGCAACCAGTCGGAACAGGACGTGAAGATGCAGGTGGGCGACGTCGTTCATGCGGGTAGTTATGAGTTCCAGTTCAACGGCATCACGAAGGTGACCGGGCCGAACTACGTGGGTGCTCGCGCCGAGATGATCGTGAGCCGCAACGGCTCCGAGATCGAGCGCATGTATCCGGAAAAGCGAAACTACAACGCGACCGGCAACGTGATGACGGAAACCGCGATCGACGCCGGCATCTTTCGCCACCTTTACCTTTCACTCGGCGAGCCGATTGAATCGGGTGCGTGGAGCGTGCGCGTCTACTACAAACCGTTTGTCGGCTGGATCTGGTATGGCGCCGTGCTGATGGCTCTCGGCGGCGGCCTCGCGCTCAGCGATCGACGCTACGCACTCGCGGCGAAGAAAGAACGTGAAGCGCGCGAAGCTGCGAAGAACAAACCGGCAGAGGTGCCCGCGACTGTCGCCGCTCAAACCGAAACCGTGTAAGCTCAGGTGAAGCAATGCTGCGTTATTTAATTCCTCTCGGCATATTCCTCGTGATGGTAGTCTTCCTGGCGATTGGCCTCGGGCGCGATCCGCGCGAAGTTCCGTCGCCGCTAATCAACAAAGCCGCGCCGACGTTCCGACTGCCGCAACTGCAAGAGCCGAGCAAGACATTTTCCGCCGAAGACATGCGCGGCAAAGTGTGGGTCCTCAACGTGTGGGCATCGTGGTGTGTGAGCTGTCGCGACGAGCATCCGCTGCTAATGGAGTACGCGAAAAGCGGCGCGGTGCCGATTTACGGTCTCAACTGGAAAGACAAACGCGACGACGCGCTCGCGTGGCTCGCCGAGTTCGGCAATCCTTACGTCTTGAACGCGGCTGATCTCGACGGCCGAGTGGCGATCGACTACGGCGTTTACGGCGCGCCCGAAACCTATCTCATCGACCAGAGCGGCGTCATTCGTTTCAAACAGATCGGCCCGTTGACGCCCGATGTGTGGCAACAGAAGTTTTTGCCGCTGGTGCAGCAACTGAATCGCGAGGGAGCAGGACGGTGAAGCGCGTGCGTTGGTTGTTGCCGTTGCTGTTAGTCGGGCTGGTTGCTCCTTTCGCCGTCGCGCAAGTAAAACGCCAGCGGCCTGTGACCGACGATCCGGCGCTCGAGCAACGGCTGCACAAACTTTCCCAGAACCTGCGTTGTCTCGTCTGTCAAAACGAAACGCTCGCCGATTCACAGGCGGATCTTGCGGAAGACCTGCGTGACGAAATTCGCGAGCAGATGAAAGCCGGCAAGAGCGACCAGGAGATCATCTCGTTTCTGACAGCCCGTTACGGGCAATTCATTCTTTACAAGCCGCAAGTCACGCCCACCACTTACCTGCTCTGGTTCGGTCCGTTTGTGTTGCTGCTCGCCGGCCTGGCGGTGCTCTTTCATTACATCAAGCAGCGACGCGATTTGATTCCCGAAAAGCCATTGACAGCCGACGAGCGCCGTCGCGCTGAAGAGATGCTGCGCGCAGATTCGCGAAAGGAGACGGCGTGATCCTGTTCTGGCTCATCTGCGCCGCGCTGCTCGCCTTTGCGCTGCTGTACGTTCTGCCGCCCGTGTTGCGCGCGGAAGCGTCGAAGGCGAAGAACGAAAACGCTAGACGAGAAGCAAACATCGCCATCTACCGCGACCAGCTCACGGAACTGGAATCCGATCTGCGCAACGGTCTCGTCAGCGAGGAACAGTATGCGCAAGATCGTGAGGACCTCGAGCGTCGTTTACTTGAAGACACGGCCACTGCTAAAACGTCAAAAAAATTGCCGGGTGTTTCGGCTGACGCGCGCAAGCACGCGTACTTGGCGGGTATCGGTCTCGCCCTCGTCGCGGTGATCTTTTATCTGAAAGTCGGGACTCCCGAGGGAATCACGAACGCGGCCACCGCCGATGCACCGATGCCCGCGGCGGCCTCGTCCGGCGAACGCACGCCGGCGCAGATCGAAGCCAACGTGGCGAAACTCGCCCAACGTTTGCAGTCGAATCCCAACGACGCGCAGGGCTGGGCCATGCTGGCGAATTCGTACCTCTCGATGGAAAAGTACAGTGAAGCAGTCGGCGCGTTTGCCAAGGCGACTGAGCTGACGCCGAACGATGCAGACCTGTGGGCCGAGTATGCGTACGCGACTGCGATGACCAACGGGCGCAGTCTCGCGGGCAAGCCGATCGAATACGTCAATCGCGCGCTGAAACTCGATCCCGACAACTCGAAGGCGCTCGGACTCGCCGCTAACGCCGCTTACGAAGCGCAGGATTATCAGAAGGCGATCGACTACTGGCAACGCTTGTCGAAGCAGGTGCCGCCGAACTCCGAGGTGGCGCAAGCCATTCAGTCGCGCATCGCCGACGCCAGGTCGAAATTAGCCGCCGGCGCACCGCAAAAATAATGAACAGAGAAAACTTACTCTTCGCGATCATCGGACTGCTGTTGGGTTTCATCGTCGGTTTCATGTTTGCCAGCTCGATGAGCCAGAAGGCGGCGCAAACCCAAACGGCGAGTGCCTCGCAAAACCTGCCTGCCGATCACCCGCCGGTCGGAGGGCAGAACGCGCCCGATCCCGCGGCGATGCGCGAACAAGTCACCGCCCAAATCCAGAAAGCACGAAACGAACCGCAGAACTTCGAGGCGCAGGTCAACGCGGCCCAGCTTTACTACCAGATTCAGCGCTACGATCAGGCTATCGAGTATTTGCTGAAAGCAAACCAGCTCAAACCGGGGG
>Ga0081539_10003717_pt1 | contig 18179 bp, 16 predicted proteins | sample TabmetS4T2R2_FD_71023 | JGI IMG/M metagenome (GOLD analysis project Ga0081539, IMG submission 71023) | Tabebuia heterophylla rhizosphere microbial communities from the University of Puerto Rico - S4T2R2 | ecosystem: Host-associated > Plants > Roots > Rhizosphere ...
CTTTTTTGCCTGTCCGATAATCCAGCCTTGCCCGGCAGAAGGCCGATGCCGCGCGGCAGTCTCTGCTGCAGCTACGGCATGGTCGACGATCGCCGCCGGCGTAAGCCACTTCCTCCAGGGAACGACATTGCAGCAGTTGTTCGGTTCAGTAAAATGACAATTCGCGGCATTTCCATAACTTGGAGATTATGGAAACCCGCATGAATTTGCAGCCACGTCCCTTCCTTTGCCTGTATACAGTTCTTGCCGATCACACCACAAGGACATCGTCAGCTTACCGGGCCGACGGAGCTCCCCGGTGTGCGTCGAACCCCGGAAAGATGGATTGCAAGGGATGCTCCGCTCGTCGCTATTGACAACGCGCGTATTCGGTTGCAGCGTTGTATACAGTCTGCATCCAGGGAAAGGTTAGGCAGATGAGCCAAGCGACATCGGTCTCTCTGATCGAGGAAACGGAGGGTGGCCAGCCGCGGACCGTCGGGGCGCTGCTTGCGATCCGCGAGCTGATCCTCGAAGGTGTGCTTGCGCCGGGCGCGCGTATTTCCGAGCTTTCGGTTGCCGCGCGCACCGGAATATCGCGCACACCCATCCGCGCCGCGCTGCAGCGGCTTCAGGACGAGGGGCTTGTCGAGACTATCCCGTCGGGCGGGTTCGCCGTGAAGTCATTCTCGCAGCAGGATGTTTTCGACGCCATCGAGATTCGCGGTACGCTGGAGGGGCTGGCCGCGCGTCTTGCCGCCGAGCGCGGCTCGGCCGCCCGGCTTGGACCGCTTCAGGCTTGCCTTCAGGAGCTTGACAGCCTCGTCGAAGCGTCGATCGAAACCGAGGACGGCTTCTCCGGTTATGTGACAGCCAATGCGCGGCTCCACGCGCTGATCGTCGATCTCGCCGAGAGCCCGACACTGAAACGCCAGATCGACCGGGCCGTGTCGCTGCCGTTTGCCTCGCCGAGTGGGTTCGTCATGGCGCAGGCGATCATGCCGGAATCGCATCGCATCCTGCTCGTGGCCCAAGACCAGCATCGCTGCGTGGTGGAAGCAATCGCCAATCGGGAAGGCGGACGCGCGCAGGCAATCATGCAGGAGCATGCCAGGCTTGCCGGACGAAACCTGCGTCTTGCGCTGGGAAACAGGAAGGCGCTGGAGCGGGTGCTTGGAGGCGCCTTGATCCGCACGGTGAAGTGAAGGTTACCCGAATCGATCGAGCGGAACGCAACGCCACTCGGATGCAACGCAAACCGCCTTAACCGGCGGCTCAACCAACTCAGCCATCAGGGAGGAATGACCATGGCCAGGAAGAACCTAGAGCAGCTTCTTCAGGAGACTCCGAATACGGTCGACATGCTGCGCAATTCGCAGATTGGGGCCTATGTCTATCCGGTTGTCCCGAATGAGTTCAGCAACTGGCGGGACGAGCAGCGGGCCTGGCGCGAGACGGCGGTCGTCTTCGACCAGTCGCATCACATGGCTGAACTGCTGGTCGAAGGGCCGGATGCCGCCAAGCTGCTCTCCCATCTCGGCGTCAACAGCTTCGCGAAGTTCCCGGTCAACCGGGCCAAGCACTTCGTGCCATGCAGCCATAGCGGCCACGTCATCGGCGACGTGATCATGTTTCACCTGGACGACAACGTCTACAACCTGGTCGGCCGCGTGCCGTCGGTAAACTGGGTGCAATTCCAGGCCGAGAACGGCGGCTATGACGTCAGGGTCACCCGCGACGAGCGCTCGCCGTCCCGCCCGATGGGCAAGCCGGTCCTTCGACGGCATTACCGGTATCAAATCCAGGGCCCAAATGCGCCGCAGATACTGGAAAAGCTGAACGGCGGGCCGGTGTCCGAAGTGAAATTTTTCCATATGGACACCATCACCATCGCCGGCCGGAAGGTGCGCGCGCTTCGTCACGGGATGGCTGGCGAGCCGGGTCTCGAAGTCTGGGGGCCTTATGAAGAGGGCGAGGAAATCCGCGAGGCGATTCTCGATGCCGGCCGCGACTTCGGGCTGCGCCCGGTCGGCGCCCGTGCCTATGCGACCAACACGCTGGAATCGGGCTGGATCCCTTCGCCGCTGCCGGCTGTATACACTGGCGAAAAGATGAAACCCTATCGCGAATGGCTGCCGGCGGACGGCTATGAAGGCGGCGGTTCGATCGGCGGCAGCTTCTATTCGAAGAATATCGAGGACTATTACCTGACGCCCTACGACCTCGGCTACAGCATCTATGTGAAGTTTGACCACGACTTCATCGGCCGCGAGGCGCTTGAGAAAATGGCCAACCAGCCGCAGCGCAAGAAGGTGACCTTTGCCTGGAATGCCGACGACGTGGCGAGGGTGTTCCGCTCCTTCTTCGAGCCCGGCATCGAGAACTACAAATATATCGACGTGCCGAACGCCAACTACGCCTCATCGAACTACGACGCCGTGACGAAGAACGGCAGGACGGTCGGGCTCTCGATGTTCGCCGGCATCAGCTACAACGAGCGCTCGTACCTGTCGCTCGGCGTCGTTGAGCCGGACATCGAGATCGGCGAGGTGCTGACGCTGGTCTGGGGCGAGGAGAATGGTGGCACGAAGAAGACGACCGTCGAGCGGCACAAGCAGACGGAGATCCGCGTGAAGGTCTCGCCGGTGCCCTATTCGCGCGACGCACGCGAAACCTATGCGGAAGGCTGGCGCACCAGGCAGACTGCGGCCTGACGCGCATCCCGTTTCTGCCGGGTTGTCATTCCCTGCAGGCATCCGCTCGTCGGTGCGGGAGGCTGCCATCCCGCTTCAGCGAGCCTTGCGCAAGTTGTATAAATCTGCGTGAAGATCCTTCGAGGAGGTCCGCACATGGCGGAGGAGCCTTGTTTCGACGTGGCCCATCTCGGTCATCTCGAACTTTTGACGAATAAGCGGGAGCAAAGCCTCGACTTCTTCGCCAATGTCTATGGCTTGACGGAAAGCGGCCGCGAGGGTGACTCCGTCTATCTGCGCGGCTGGGACGATTACGAGTTCCACACGCTGAAGCTTACCGCCTCGAACACGACCGGCATGGCGCATGTCGGCTACCGCACCTCGTCGACCGCGGCGCTCGAACGGCGCGTCGCGGCGATCGAAGCGCTGGGCTGGGGCGTCGGCTGGAGCGAAGGCGACCTGGGGCATGGCCGGGCGTACCGGTTTCGAAGCCCCGATGGGCATCTGTTTGAGCTTTACTACGACACACGCAAATACGATCCGCCCGAAAGCGAGCGGCCGGCGCTGAAGAACATTGCCCAGCGTTATCACGGCCGCGGCGCGGCGGTGAGACGCCTCGACCACTTCAACCTGCTTGCGACCGACGTGTCCGGGATGCGCGACTTCATGGTGAAGGCGCTGGGCAGCCGCGTGACGGAGCAGATCCGGCTGGACAGCGGTCGGCTTGCAGGCTGCTGGTTCACGGTCAACAACAAGAGCTACGACATGGCCGTGACCGAGGACCATTCCGGCGCGCGTGGCCGATTCCACCACATCACCTATGCGGTGGACCAGCGCGACGACGTGCTGAGGGCCGCCGACATCTTCCTGGAAAACGGCGTCTTCATCGAGACCGGGCCGCACAAGCACGCGATCCAGGGGACCTTCTTCCTCTATGCCTACGAGCCTGCCGGCAACCGGGTCGAGGTTGCCAATGCCGGCGCAAGGCTGATCCTGCAGCCGGACTGGGAGACCGTCACCTGGACGGAAGCCGAGCGCAGGAAGGGCCAGGCCTGGGGGCTGAAGACGATCGAGAGCTTTCACAAGCACGGCACTCCGCCCGTGGAGTAACCGAGATAGGAGAGTAGGACATGGCAGGGAAGACTGCACTCGTCGTCAGCGCGCATTCCGCCGATTTCGTCTGGCGCGCGGGCGGGGCGATCGCGCTCCATGCCGAAGAGGGTATCGCGGTCACAGTCATCTGCCCGAGTTATGGCGAGCGCGGCGAGTCTGCCAAGCTCTGGCGCCAGCAGGGCATGACGCTGGAGGGTGTGAAGAGCGAGCGCCGCAAGGAGGCCGAAGGCGCGGCACGCGCGCTGGGCGTGGCCGACATCCAGTTCTGGGACCTCGGCGATTACCCCATCTCGCTGCCGGAAGAGCCTCTTTTCAGGCTGACGGACGTCTACAGGGCTATCCACCCGGCCTTTGTGCTGACGCATTCGAAGGAGGACCCTTACAACCGCGACCATCCGGCCGTCAGCGATTTCACCCAACACGCCCGCATCGTCGCGCAGGCGCATGGCCACAATCCCGGTGAGAAGGTGCTTGGGGCGCCGCCGGTTTTTCTGTTCGAGCCGCACCAGCCGGAGCAATGCCGGTGGATGCCGAACGTGCTCCTCGACATCACGCCGGTTTGGGAGAAGAAGCGGGCCGCCATCGAGTGCATGGCCGGCCAGGAGCACCTCTGGGAATATTACACGCGGGTCGCTCAGCAGCGCGGCGTGCAGGCGGCGCGCAACTCCGACAAGAAGATCACTTATGGCGAAGCCTATGAAGCAGTGTTTCCGCAGGTCGTGGAAACGCTGATGCCGACGGAGGGCAGGGCATGAGCATCGTCGTCCAGGACATCGAACGCGCTGACCCCGACCTGGTCGCAGCACTCGGCGAATGCGGGGTTGCAACAGTGCACGAGGCACAAGTCCGCACCGGCCTCATGCGCTCCTATATGCGGCCGATCTATGCAGGCGCGCGCATTGCCGGGCCGGCAGTCACGGTTTCGATCCCGCCGGGCGACAACTGGATGATCCATGTCGCGGTCGAGCAGTGTCGCGACGGCGACATCCTCGTGGTGGCGCCGACCAGCCCGAGCGAAGACGGCTATTTCGGGGAGCTTCTGGCGCGCTCGCTGGCGGCGCGCGGCGTGAAGGGCCTCGTCATCGAGGCGGGCGTCCGCGACGTGCGCGATCTCACTGAAATACGCTTTCCGGTCTGGTCGAAAACGATCTCCGCGCAGGGCACCGTCAAGGAGACCATCGGCTCGGTCAACGTGCCGGTTGTCTGCGCAGGCGCGGCCGTCAGTCCAGGGGACGTGATCGTGGCCGATGACGACGGCGTGTGCGTGGTAGCGCGCAGCCGGGCGGGAGAGGTGGCCAAGGCTGCCCGCGCCCGCGAGGCGAAAGAGGCGGAGACGCGCCGGCGGCTGATGGCCGGCGAGCTCGGCCTAGACGTCTACGGCATGCGGAAGAAGCTTGCGGCCAAGGGCCTGAAGTATGTCTGAGGCATTTTCAGGCGAAGTGGGCGCCGGTTCGCCGTCCGACAATGCGAGGGAGACAACCGGCGTGCGCTGCATGTGGATGCGCGGCGGCACGTCGAAGGGCGGCTATTTCCTGGCCGACGATCTGCCGCGGGATATCGCCACGCGTGACGCGTTCCTGCTCGGCGTCATGGGCTCGCCCGATATCCGCCAGATCGACGGCATGGGCGGGGCCGATCCGCTCACCTCCAAAGTGGCCGTCGTGCGCAAATCCGCGCGCCCAGGCATCGATGTTGACTACCTCTTCCTGCAGGTCTTCGTGGACAAGCCGATCGTCACCGACCAGCAGAATTGCGGCAACATCCTTGCCGGCGTCGGGCCCTTCGCGATCGAGCGCGCTCTGGTGGAGGCGCGCGAGGGCAGGACCGAGGTCCGCATCTTCATGGAAAACACCGGCCAGGTGGCGACTGCTACCGTAGAGACGCCGGGCAGATGCGGGCGCTATTAGGGAAACGCCCGCATCGACGGCGTGCCCGGCGCAGCCGCAGCCGTGCCGATCGTCTTCGAGGACACGGCCGGCTCCACTTGCGGCGCGCTGCTGCCTTCCGGCAATGTCGTCGACGAGATCGACGGCATAGCGGTCACCATGATCGACAACGGCATGCCCTGTGTGGTGATGCGCGCCGCCGATCTCGAAATTTCGGGCCAGGAGGCGCCGAAGGCGCTGGAGGAGAATGCCGCGTTGCGGCGAAGACTGGAGGCGATCCGACTGAAGGCCGGCCCCCTCATGAATCTGGGCGATGTATCGGAAAAGTCGGTGCCGAAGATGACGATGGTCTCGCCGCCGCGCCACGGCGGCGCCGTCTCGACGCGCACGTTCATTCCGCATCGCTGCCATTCCTCGATCGGCGTGCTCGGCGCGGTGAGCGTCGCGACGGCCTGCCTCCTGACGGGCAGCCCGGCGGCAGGACTGGCAAAAGTCCCGGAGGGCATGGAGAAGACGCTATCTATCGAGCATCCGACCGGCGAGATGTCGATCGTGGCGAGGATCGATGGCGACCAGGTGAAAAGCGTGGCGGTCCTGAGAACTGCGCGCAAACTGTTCGATGGTGTTGTGTTCGCCTGACGGAGGCGCGGCCTGCCCGAAGGCGCTGGACGAAGGCAAGCTAACGTAACGACTTTCTGCAGACCGCGGCGACATCCGGCGTCGCCCTCACGCAACCAGACTCTTTGCTATGAACCTCGACGTGGCTGACTTCGCGCGCATCGGCACAGGCTGATAGCCCAGCATTGCGTAGAAGCGCTGCGCGTTCTTGTTGCGCCGGTGAACGTCGAGGAACAGTCCGGTCGATCCCCCGGCCTCAAGCCGCTGTTCGAGGAAGCGCATGCAGCGCCGGCCGATGCCTCTGCCTCTTGCCTGGGGCAGGAGGTCGATATGGCCATGGGAAGGGTAGGGCGCCAAGGCATCGGGGAGGTCGAGGTTCGGATGGTGAATCGCATGGCGCGCCCAGTCACTGTTGCGCCATGCCGAGCGGTTGGGGCCGGGATCGGCGACACGTCCTTGCAACGCGGGATACCAGTCGGAGGCCAGGCGCGCGTTGAAGGTTTCCGTGTCGAGCGCGCCGAAGAGATAGCCGGCCACGCCGTCTGCGCCGTCCACCACGTAGGCCAGATCGGGTTCGAGCACCTGGTAGGGCACGGCGTAGATCTGCCCCATCAGCGCCGGGTCGTCCTCGCGCGATGTCGCGTCCTCGCCGGCGTCGCCTGTCTTCAGGCAGATCATGCAAAGGGCGGGATGGTCGTTCGCGGTCGCCTGCCGCAGGAAGAACCCATCGCCGAAATCGACCATCATGGCGGCAGGATGCGGAAGTCGGCGCCTTCCGGCAGAAGCTGCCCGCCATCGACGACGATCGTGGTGCCGGTAATGTAGCTCGCATCGTCCGAGGCGAGAAAGAGAAATGCGTTCGCCACGTCGCGCGGGCTGCCCAGCCGGCCGAGCGGAATTGCGTCCTCCATGCTCTTGATGAAGGCCGCGCCGCGCTGCTCCTGGATCGCTTCGGTCAGGATGTTGCCGGGTTCGACGCCGTTCACTGTGATGCCGTAGCCGGAGAATTCCAGCGCGGCCGAGCGGATGAAGCCGTTGATGCCGGCCTTCGTCGCCGAATAGTGGCCGTGGCCGGGGCTGGTGACGTGCGGACCGGTGATGGACGAGGTAAACAGCATCCGGCCGTAGTGCTGCGCCTTCATCGGCACGAGCGCGGCGCGCGCAGCGTTGAAGCTGCCGCGCAGATTGACGGCCATGACGCGGTCCCAATCCTCCGGACTGGTGTTCTCGATGAGTTGCCAAGGATATATGCCGGCGTTCTGAACGATGACATCAAGTCGGCCGTAGCGGTCGAGCGCCAGTTGAACGGCGGCTTCAGCATCGGCCAAATTCGAGATGTCGGTGCGGATGAAGGGCACTCCCAGCTCGTCTGCAGACGCCTGTCCGGCGTCGCTTTCGCTGTCGGCGAGCACCAGGCTGGCGCCTTCCTCCCCAAAACGCAGGGCAATCCCCTTGCCGATCCCGCGAGCGGCGCCGACGATCAGTGCGGCCTTGCCTTTCAGTCGTCCGGTCATGCGAGCCTCTGGCGCAGCGTCTGCTTGAAGGCGTCGAGGAGCACCGCCGCCAGCACCAGCAGCCCGTGGATGACCTGGGTGAAGTTGGCGGGCAGGCCCATGAGATTGATCGCCGTGTTGATCGACGACAAGAGCAGCACGCCTGCATAGACGCCCGGCAGCGAGCCGACGCCGCCCTTCAGGCTGACGCCGCCGATCACCACGGCCGCGAAGGCGTTGAACAGCAGGCCGACGCCGAGATTGGCCGTCGCGCCCGACGTGCGTATGGCAAGCAGCCAGCCGGCGAGGCCCGCAATTGCGCCGGCCAGAACGAAGGCGATGATCAGGTTGCGCTTGACGCGAATGCCGGCCCGGAACGTCGCCGTCTCGTTGCCGCCGATCATCATCAGGTGGCGGCCGAAGGGCGTCTTGGCCAGAATCAGGGAGAAGGCCACGAAACAGGCGATCGCGATCCATGCCGTCAGCGGCAGGCCGAGCAGGCGCTGGATGCCGAACCAGCGGATGGCCGGCGCGAGATCCTGCGCCGAGCGGCCGCCGGAGACGGCGAGCACCAGGCCGCGCACCCAGATGTAGGAGGCCAGCGTGATGATGAAGGCGCTCATGTTCAGCTTGACGACCAGCACGCCGTTCAGCGTGCCGATCAGCCCGCCAACGGCGATCGCGATCAGCAGCGAGACTGGAACCATCAGCCATTCGGGGCTCAGGGTGAGGCCCAGGCCGATCCCGGCCGAGCAGAAGAGAATGCCGACCGCCATCGCGCTCAACGCCGCGACGGATTCGACCGACAGGTCCATGTGGCCGGCGATGATCACCAGCGCCAGCCCGATCGACATGACGCCGAGCACGCTCGAAGCCTCGATGATGTTGGCGAAGATGCCGAGCTGGAAATAGTTCGGCACGAAGATCGAGAAGATCGCGAGCACGAACAGCAACATGAACCAGACGAGGTTGTCCAGGACAAGCTCGAGGATGCGGCGGGTGCGTGGGCTCATATTAGGTCCGAGAGTGGAATTGGAGAAGCTTGCGCCGGACAGCCATCGCCTGCTTGTGCGACCCGCCCCCTCAAGCAGATCACACGATTGCCCTGCTGTTTGTGGAGAGAGGTGCCCGGCAGGGCCGCGATAGGCCGCGCCGGGCGTCACAAACGCGGCAGCCTATTCCACCGATTTCACCGTGTCCGAAGGCGGCTTCAGATTGCCCCAGAAGGCCGGGTTGTCGACGTTCTCCTTGGTGATTGCGGCGCCGGGGATCTTGATGTTCGGACCCCAGGCCTCGATCGTCACCACCGAAGGCAGGCCCAGCACGTCGTAGTCGCCGGCCTTGATCTCCTGCTTGTTGACGATCTTGTCCATGAACATGGCGACGGCCGCGGCCTGTGCATAAAGCGGCTGCTCGACTTCGACGTTCAGCCAGCCCTTGCGGATCAGGTCGAGGCCGACCGGCGCGCCGTTCGAGCTCATCATCATGATGTCGCCCGGCTTCTTGCCGGCGGCTTCCAGAGAGGCGACGCCGGCGACCGACAGGTGCGCGGCGTGGCTGAAGATCAGGTCGATGTCGGGATTGGCGATCAGCTGGTCGTTCACGATCGTGCCAGCCGCATCTGCGGCCCACAACATGGCGGGCTGCGAGATGATGGTGACTTCCGGATAGGCCTTCATCTTCTCCTCGAAACCCTTCTGGATATCGAGCGTATAGGGATCGCCGGGGTCGCCCAGCACCTGCAGGATCTTGCCCTTAACCGAGCCGTTCTTGGCCGTCAGCAGCTTCTCGGCCTGCTCGGCTGCGACATGGCCGATCTCGACCGTGCCTGCCACCGAGGTGAAGTCGGAAGGCGTCGAGGTGATCTGTCGGTCGAACTCGATGACCGGAATGCCGGCGGCGCGCGCCGCTTCGACCGAAGGCTTCAGCGCATTGAAGTCGACGGCGGCAAGGATGACGGCGGAGGGCTTCAGCGCGATCACGTCATTCATCTGCGACTGCTGCGCGTCGGTCTTGTTGTCGGCGTTGAGCGTCTTCATCTCGTAGCCGACCTGCTTGAGGAACATTTCCAGCGCGCTCACCGAGCCGGTCTGGAATTCGTCCAGCAGGGTCGGGACGAGGTAGTAGACGGTACCCTTCGACTGTGCGAAGCCCGGCGTCAGCATGGCGAAAGCCAATGCCAGAACGCCGAAGGCGGATAGGATTATTCGCTTCATGTTCTCGCTCCTGTTGTACCGGAACCCCTTCATTATGCCCGTCCGCCTGCCGGTCCGGCGCCGGCAAGGGTTTCCCCGGTGATCATCCTGACCACCTCGTCGGGACTTGTTTCTGATCTCGGCACATCACCCGCCACGACGCCCTGGCGGATCACGACGATCCGGTCGGCGACCTGGAATGCCTGCTGCATGATGTGCGTGATGATGATGACACCGATCCCCTGCGCGGCGACCTGGCGGATCATGTCGAGGCCGCGCCGCGTCTGCTCGACGCCAAGTGCTGCGAACGGCTCGTCGAGTAACACCAGCTTGCCGCCCCAGTGGACGAAGCGGTTGAGCTCGATTGCCTGCCGCTGCCCGCCCGAGAGGTGTTCGACTTTGGTGCGCAGCGAGGGGATGCGCGTGCCGGCATTGGCGAGCGCCTTCGCCACCTCGCGCTCCATGGCGCGCTCGTCGAGGACGGGGATGCCGGCAACCTTGCGGGTGATCTCGCGGCCCATGAAGAAGTTCGCGACCACGTCCACATTCGTGCAGAGCGACAGGTCCTGATAGACGGTCTCGATGCCGGCTGCCTTGGCCTCGGCCGGCGATCTGGCCAGGAACTCCTTGCCTTCGAAAAGCATGCGGCCGGAGGTCGGCTCCAGTCCGCCGGAGATGATCTTCACCAGCGTCGACTTGCCGGCGCCGTTGTCGCCCAGCAGCGCGACGACCTCGCCCTTTGCGATGGAAAAGCTGATACCCTTCAGCGCTTCGATGGCGCCGTAATTCTTGCGGATGTCTTCCAGCACAAGCAGCGGGGCTGTCATGCGGCAATCTCCCCGCCATCGAGGACGTCGCGCCCGCGGTCGCCCGCGAACATCTGGCCGAAGCGAGGCGACAGCACGCCCGACACGGCGAGCGCGGCCGCGCCGCGCAGCACGGAGTGCTCGCCACCGCGAGCGACGATGACCCGCGGCGTCTCGCGGTCACGCCGCGCGGCGATCGAGTTCGGCAGATGCGCCGCCAGCGCAGCCAGGCGATCGAGCAGGTCAGCCGACGCCAGGCCGCCGAGCACCACCGTCTCGGGATCGAACAGGTTCTCGATAGTGGTGACGGCATTGCGGAAGATCGGGGCAACGGCCTCGACCCAGTTCGCCTCGCTTGTCCTTGCGCGGTGGAGGGCATCGATCGAAAGGTAGCGCTCCAGGCAGCCGCGATTGCCGCACGGACAGGATTCGCCGTCGGGCACGACGGGGATGTGACCGATCTCGCCGGCATTGCCCCAGGCGCCGCGCATCACGCGGCCTTCATGCACCAGCGCGCCGCCAAGCCCGACGCCGAAATAGAGGTAATAATATTCCGAAAACCGCTTGCCGAGACCGTAGAGCTGCTCGCCGAGCGCCGCCGCGGCCATGTCCGTTTCCAGGAATGCCGGCAAGCCGGTGAGTTCCGCCAGCCGCTCCCTGATGGCGACGTTTTCCCAGCCTGCCATGGTCGTCGGACCGACGAAGCTCATGGACTCCACGCCGAACGGTCCGGGCAGCGCCATGCCGATGCCGAGCATGCGGCCAGCCGGCCTGCGCATGATCAGCTCAGGCACCATCGCGCCGATGATCTCGAAAGCGGCCTGGGGCGATGCATTGGTCACCGCGCGATGGAGGCTCGCGACAACGTCTCCGCTCAGGTCGATCAGCGCCGCATCGACGCCCATCGGCGTGATATGGACGCCGACTGCAAACCCGCCTTCCGGGTTGATCCTGAGCAGCGAGGGCGGCAGGCCGCGCCCCTTGGGTTCCTCGCGAAGCGAGACGAGGTATTTCTGCTCTTCGAGCTCCCGGACAATCGTGGAAACGGTCTGGACCGTCAGCCCCACGCGGGCCGCGATTTCGCCGCGCGTGGTAGGGCCGTGCAGGCGGACGGACTCCAGCACGATCCTTCGATTGTATGGCCGGCCGAACTCCTGGTTGGTGCCTCTGAGTGCCACGCGCTGCCCTCTCGGAAGCCCGACGTTACACCCGCCAACTATTTAGTCAAATGGTTTTCAGAAATCAGGGAGCGCCGGTTCCAGCGGCGTCGGCAAGCTCGACCTGGACCGAACGGCTGCCGATCTCGGCTTCGAGTTCCTTCGGATCCTCCGCTGAACGACTCAGCGCCACAACCGTTATCGCCGTGTCGCCTTCATCAATGGCCAACCGTGGATGGATGCTTCCGTCGACCGGCTCAACGCCCACGCAGCCGCATTCTTGACAGGACAACTCGCTCGCCCTGTATACGTCATGCACTGCCCGACAACCGGACAAATCGAGCCGCGCGGCGAGCCTCGTGCCTCGGGAGGATGAGAAATGACCAAAGTCCGCGCTCTTGTTCTTGAACGCCAGCACAAGCTGGCCTTGCGGGACATCGACCTTCCGCAGGAGGTCGGGCCGGGCCAGGTGCGGATCAAGATACATACTGTCGGCGTCTGCGGCTCGGACGTGCATTACTACACCCATGGCCGCATCGGGCCGTTCGTGGTGAAGGAGCCGATGGTGCTGGGCCATGAGGCCGCGGGTACGGTTATCGAGGTGGGTGAGGGCGTCGCCCACCTCAAGATCGGCGAGCGCGTCTGCATGGAGCCGGGCATTCCCGATCCCAACTCGCGGGCGAGCAGGCTCGGCCTCTACAATATCGATCCGGCCGTGACGTTCTGGGCGACGCCGCCGATCCACGGCGTGCTGACGCCTCATGTCGTCCACCCGGCCCATTACACCTTCAGGCTGCCGGACAATGTCAGCTTCGCCGAGGGCGCCATGGTCGAGCCCTTCGCCGTCGGCATGCAAGCCGCCGCCAAGGCCAGGATCGCGCCTGGAGACACGGCCGTCGTGCTCGGCGCCGGGCCGATCGGCACCATGGTCGCGATTGCCGCCCTCGCCGGCGGGTGCGCCCGCGCCATCGTCGCCGACCTTGCGCAGCCCAAGCTCGACATCGCCGCCGGCTATCAGGGCATCATCCCGGTCAACATCCGCGAGAAGGACCTTGCGGCGGAGGTGAAGCGCCTCACGGACGGCTGGGGCGCAGACGTCGTCTTCGAATGCTCCGGCTCGTCGAAGGCCTGGGAGAGCCTGCTCGACCTGCCTCGGCCGGGCGGCGTGGTGGTCGTGGTCGGCCTGCCGGTCGCGCCGATCCCCTTCGACATATCCACCGCCTCGACCAGGGAAATCCGCATCGAGACGGTGTTCCGCTATGCCCATCAGTACGACCGCGCCATCGCGCTGATGGGGTCGGGCCGGGTCGACCTGAAGCCGCTGATCTCGGCTACGTTCCCGTTCGAGGAGTCGATTGTTGCATTCGATCGTGCGGTCGAGGCCAGGCCAACCGACGTCAAGCTGCAGATCAGACTGCCGGACTGAGTGCCGGCGCTTGTCGATCCCGGCGCAGGCCATGGGAGCGACGTTGCGGCACTCGTATTCAACCGAGTTCGAGGCTTGTCACGGCAAGAACGCCATGCCCGGAAACGGCCGGCAGCGGGCCTTTGTACATCCTGGTGGTCTCGAAGCCCGTCGAGAAGCCGAGGGAGGCAAGCAATTCGGCAAAAGCTCCGCTGGTTTCGGGAACATCGAGATGGATCGTGCCGGAACCTGCCACCGGCGCGAAAGCTGCGAGAAGGCTTCCCGCATCGGCCTGATCGTCGGCAAAGAGCGGGCCTAGTTTCAAGCCTTGCCGACACTCGCGCATCACGCCCAATGCCGCAATCGCACCCGCCCGCATCACGACAAGCGCCGTATGGGGCGAAGTGAGCCAATGGCCGAGAAAGGCCCGCCGCGAGCCGGGGAAGAAGCGCCGGTCGAAAGCCTCGGCCGCGTCCATGAGTTCCGCGGTGACAGGCCGAATATCGGCCTCTCCGTGCCTTTGCTGGAACGCCTGCAGGCGTCCGCTGTAGCGCACGGTGCGATATGCCGGTGCGAACCCCATGCTGCGATAGTTCGCCAACTGCGCGTCCACGCCGTCAAGGCCGATCGTGCGGCCGTCGAGGCGCGCCATGCCGGCGTCCCAGACAGCCTTGCCGTGGCCTTTGCCACGCATGTCGGGACGGCAGATGTAGAGGCCGATGAAACCGTAATGCTCGCCATAGGCCACGGCCGAGATACCTGCCACCATGGCGCCGTCGACGAAGACGCCCAGAAAGCCCTGCGGATCGGCGGCGTGAAACGCGTCCGCATCGCAAAGGCCCGGGTTCCAACCTTCATCGGCCGCCCAGTCGACAAGCGTCTTCGTCTCAGCCAGGGCAAGTGCGCGGATCTGCCGGTCGGCGCTCATGCCGCGGCAACAGGCGTCAACGCGATCACCGGGAATGAGAACATTGTTGTCACCGTTCTGATCGCTGTGGAGTATCGGCACCCCCAGTTTCGTCATCATGCCGTGGATTTCAAGCGGCGGCGTACTGTAGATGCCAGCTACAAGGCACGGCAAGGCTGGCGGCCAAGGGAGCGTCGCCCGGCCCGTCGGCCAAGCGCTCCTTGACCGGGCGATCCGAGGCCAGCGCTAGATAGTTTGACCGTCTGGACAAATTAGCTGGCGGTGGCCACACTGCCTCGCAGGGGAGGCTTATCGCGGCGTCAAGACCGGGCCGCCTCCGGACAGGCTTCAACCAGAGGGACAAGACCATGACGAAAAATTGGAGAGGCGGTGCGCCTTTCACGCGCCGCGACGTGATCAGGGTCGGCGGCATGGGGCTGCTCGCGGCGGCTCTGCCGCGTGCGGCTCACGCGCAGGACAAGAAGCTGAAGGTCGCGGCGATCTTCGCCACGCCGATCGAGGAGCCGTGGGATCATCAGATCCACGTCGCCATCCAGCAGGCCGAGAAGGAGTTCGGCATCGAATACAAATGGTCGGAGACGGTGCCGACCGCCGATTTCGGCCGCGTCATGCGCGAATATGCGACCGGCGGCTACGAGCTGATCCTGGGCGATGCCTTCGCGGCCGAGCGCGAGTCGCGCCGCACGGCCAAGGAATTCCCGAACGTCGCTTTCCTGTTCGGCTCGGGCGCCGGCCCGGCCGAGCCGAATTTCGCCGTCTTCGACAACTGGATTCACGAACCGGCATATCTGTCGGGCCTGATCGCCGGCAAGATGTCGAAGTCCAATGTCGTAGGCGCCGTCGCCGCCATGGGCATTCCCGAGGTCAACCGGCTGGTCAACGCGTTCTTCATGGGCGCCAAGCAGGCCAATCCCGAAGTCAAGCAGAAGGTCGCCTTCATCGGCTCCTTCTTCGACCCGCCCAAGGCCAAGGAAGCCGCTATCGCCCAGATCGATGCCGGCGTCGACGTGATCTATGCCGAGCGTTTCGGCGTCATCGAGGCTGCCGCCGAGCGCAAGATTCTGGCCATTTCCAACATGTCGGACCAATCCAGCCTGGCGCCCGAAACGGTGATCACTGGCCCGGTCTGGAACATGTATCCGACCGTCTCGCACGCGATCAAACTGGTGCAGGCGGGTGTGTTCGCCGCGCAGGACTACGGCGACTTGTCGCGCATGGCCAAGGGCGGCTCCGACCTCGCGCCCTATCACGAGTGGGAGCACAAGCTTCCGCTCGAGGTGAAGGAAATGGTCCAGCGCAAGAAGGACGACATCCTGTCCGGCAATTTCCGCGTCGACGTGGACGAGGCGACGCCGGTCTCGGATTGAGCCGTGACCGTTTCGCCTAAAGGAGGCGGCAGCGGTCGCCTCCTTTTCTTGGCATTCAACCGGGCCGGAGCCGGATGTCCGTTCCACTGATCGAAATGCGCGGTATCTCGAAACGGTTCGGGAGCGTGGCCGCCAATGCCGACGTCGACCTCATATTGGGCCGCGGCGAGATTCTTGGTCTGCTTGGCGAGAACGGCGCAGGCAAGACGACGCTGATGAACATCCTGTTCGGCGTCTACAGCGCCGATTCCGGAACCATCGCCATCGAGGGCAGGCCGGCCAGCATAACCTCGTCGGCCGATGCGCTTGCCGCCGGCATCGGCATGGTGCACCAGCACTTCCACCTCGCGCCGCGGCTGACCGTGCTCGACAATCTGCTGGTCGGACTGCCCGGCAAAGGCGGCAGGCTGGACCGTGCCGGCGGACTTGCTGGACTCACCAGGATCGAGAAGCGGTTCGGGCTTTCATTGGAGCCGGACCGGCTCGTCTCGTCGCTCTCGGTCGGCGAGCAGCAGCGGCTGGAGATCGTCAAGGCGCTGTTCCGAGGCGCGCGCATCCTGATCCTCGACGAGCCGACCGCCGTTCTCACGCCTGTCGAGGTCGACGGCCTGTTCGTCGCCCTGCGCGCCATGGGAACGCAAGGTTTCGGCATCATCTTCATCTCGCACAAGCTCAACGAGGTGCGCGCGCTCACCCACCGCTGCGTGGTGCTGCGCCACGGGCGCGTGGCCGGCCAGGTCGACGACCCCGCCAACACGACCTCGCTGGAAATGGCACGGCTGATGTGCGGCCATGAGATCGTGCCGCCCGAGCGGCCGCTGGTTCCGAAAGGCGATATCGTGCTCAAGCTCGACGGCGTCTCGACGGACGCCCATGCCGGCATGCCGCTGAAAGAGGTGAGCCTGTTGGTGAGGGGCGGGGAGATCGTCGGCATAGCCGGCGTTTCCGGCAACGGCCAGAAGGCGCTGGCGGGTGTGATCGCCGGCACGCTGACGCCGAGCGAAGGCCGGCTGGCGGTGCGCGGCCGCGACGTGACCCGGTTTTCGCCGGACGAGATGATGGCGCTTGGGGTTGGCCGCATCCCCGAGGACCGCATGACCGAAGGCCTCGTCACGGCGCTGCCGCTCGCCGACTCCCTGGTTCTGCCGCGCATCAACGACCCGGCTTTCAGCCGCAGGGGCCTGCTCAAGCCGGGCGCGATCGTCGCCTTCGCCGAAGAGCAGATCCGCGCCTTCGACATACGCTGTCCGGGACCTTTTGCCCGGGCCGGCTCGCTGTCGGGCGGCAATCTTCAGAAGGCGCTGCTCGCGCGCGAGCTCGCTTTCGACCCGGCGGTGCTGATCGCGGCGCAGCCGACGCGCGGCCTCGACATCGGCGCGGCGCGTTTTGTCCACGAAAAATTCCTGGCGCTGCGCTCCAAGGGTTGCGGGCTGGTCATCATCAGCGAAGACCTGGAGGAGTTGCTCGCGCTCTCCGACCGCATCGCGGTCATGTATGAGGGCCGCATCGCCGGCGCGCTCGATGCCGCCGACGCAACCGTCGAGCGCATTGGCCTCTTGATGACCGGGGTCAGGGAAGCCGCCTGATGTGGAAGCTCGAGCCCCGCGCCGGGCCGGCGCCCTTGCTCAATCTCGTACTGCCGCTCGCCGCGATCGCGGCGGCGATGGTGCTCTGCAGCGGCCTGATCGCGATTGCCGGCGCCAACGTGTTCGAAGCCTACGGCATCATGATCGGCAGCGCGCTCGGCTCCGAATTCAACATCACCGAGACGCTGGTGCGCGCCGCGCCGCTGATCTTCACCGGCCTTGCGGTCGCCGTCGCCTTCCGCGCCAAGTTCTGGAACATCGGCGCGGAGGGCCAGCTCATGGCGGGCGCCGTCGCCGCGGCCTTTGTCGGCGCCTTCCCGATGCCCGGCCCGCTGGCCATGCTGCTGATGGCGCTGGCCGGCGCTGTCGCGGGCGGTTTGGTGGCTCTCGTGCCGGCAATCCTGCGTGTCAATCTCAAGGTCGACGACGTGGTGAGCTCGCTGCTTCTAAACTCCGTCGTCTATTTCGCTATCATGGCGCTGATCGAAGGCCCGTGGAAGGACCCGTTCAGCGGCTATCCGATCTCGCCGCCGATCGAGGATTCGGCCGGCCTGCCGCGGCTCATCGAAGGCACGCGCCTGCATCTCGGCGTGCTCGCGGCCTTCGTCGCGGCCGGGCTCGTGTGGCTGCTGATGGCGCGCACCACGCTCGGCTTCAAGATCCGCGTCACCGGCGAGAATGCCGAGGCCGCGCGCTATGGCGGCATAGCGGTCGGGCAGGTCATTGTCGTCACTGCGCTGATCTCGGGCGGCCTTGCCGGGCTCGCCGGTGTGGGCGAGGTGGGCGGCGTGCATTTCCAGGTGATGAGCGATCTGTCGCCTGGCTACGGCTACAGCGGTATCGTCATCGCCATGCTGGCGCGGCTCAACCCGCTCGGCGTGGTCCCGGCCGCGATCTTCTTCGCGATCGTCATGACCGGAGCCGAGGCGATGTCGCGCGCCACTGGCGTCCCG
>Ga0081539_10003718_pt1 | contig 18178 bp, 15 predicted proteins | sample TabmetS4T2R2_FD_71023 | JGI IMG/M metagenome (GOLD analysis project Ga0081539, IMG submission 71023) | Tabebuia heterophylla rhizosphere microbial communities from the University of Puerto Rico - S4T2R2 | ecosystem: Host-associated > Plants > Roots > Rhizosphere ...
GCCGGCGATCGACCAGCACCTCCGGCGCGCACAGCTTTACCGCTCGCGTCCGGCGCGTTTCACCATGGATGGGTTGCGGGCTCGCCATGCTAGAATCCGTAGGGCGGGCAAAGGCGCCTGCTCCAGCGCCGCGATAGTGTGATGGCCTGGCGCGCCGTGCCCGCCATCAGCTCAGCCGGTGGGCACACGTCCGCCTCGCTGCGCTCGGCGTTCGCCATAGCGCGTCGAAGACGCGCGTAAACGCGCTTATGGCCCACCCTACGCATTTAGTTCCTCTCCACCTTTGCGGCCTTCTTCTCGAGGAAAGCCTTGATGCGGTTCTTTGCCTCTTCGTTGCCCTGCGCGATCGCCGCGGTCATCGACTCCATCAGGTAGCCGCTGGCACGATCCTGCTCGGCGATGCGCGGCAGCGCGTGCATGATAGCGAAATTCGTCGTGCTGGAATTGGTCGCGATGCGCTTGGCAAGCTCGATGCCTTTCGCGAGCCCCGTCCCATCCTCGACCAGATAATGCGAGAGGCCGACCGCTTGCCCCTCCTCGGCCCCATAGGTGCGGCCGGTGAGCATCAGGTCCATCATGCGCGTCACGCCGATCAGACGGGGCAGACGCACCGAACCGCCGCCGCCGACGAAAATGCCGCGCGAGCCCTCGGGGAGCGCGTAATAGGTCGAGCGCTCGGCGATACGGATATGCGTCGCGGCGGCGAGCTCGAGTCCACCACCCACAACCGCGCCATGCATGACGGTGACGACCGGCACGCGCCCAAACTCGATCTGTTCAAACACGCGATGCCAGCCGCGCGAATGCGCGACGCCCTCCTCGGTCGAAAGGATCTTCAATTCGGAGAGATCGAGTCCGGCGGAGAAATGCTTGCCTTCGGCATGCAGCACCACCGCCTTCACGCTCGCGGGCAGCGTCGCGAAGAACGTCTCGAGCCCGAGCACGATCGTGTCGTTGAGCGCATTGCGCTTCTCGGGGCGCGCCAGTGTGAGGATCGCGATCGCGCCGCGCCGCTCAACCTTCAGGGATTTCGGCAGCTTGGGCGGCCGCTTCGCCATTGTTTCCTGCCCGTTCGAGATTGTTATGTAGCATTACAATTTCGCCCCGCCGCGGGTCAAGCGCGGGTCACTGCTGGCAAATGCAGTCGCAGACGCTACAATTGGTCAAGCAACAAACATGTCAGGAGAGGAATCGCCATGAAGACCATGCACTTAACCCGACGTTCGCTGCTTGCCGGCTCGACCGCCGCAGGCGCGCTCGCCCTCTCCGGACTGCCCGCGCGCTCGCAGGTTGCGTGGAAGAAGTATGCGGGCACCAAGCTCGAGGTCATTCTCGCCAAAGGGCCGCGCGGCGACAATCTGCAAAAGTACATCAAGGAGTTCACCGACCTCACTGGCATCCAGGTCGAGTCCGAGCAGATTCCCGAGCAGCAGCAGCGCCAGAAGGCGGTGATCGAGCTCGCCTCCGGCAAGCCGAGCTTCGACGTGATCCATCTGAGCTATCACGTGCAGAAGCGGCAGTTCGAGAAGGCCGGCTGGCTCGCCGACATCACGCCCTTCATGAAGGATCCAACCCTGACCGCGCCGGATCTCGTCGAAAGCGATTTCTCGGCCGCGGGTCTCGCCTACGCCAAGAACGACAAAGGGCAGATGCTCTCGCTGCCGTGGTCGGTCGACTACTTCATCCTCTACTACAACAAGGAGATCTTCGCGAAGAAAGGCGTGTCGGTTCCGAAGACACTCGAGGAGATGAACGAGCTCGCCGAGAAGCTGACCGACGAGAAGGCGGGCGTCTACGGCTACACTGGGCGCGGCCTGAAGAACGCCAACATGACGTTGTGGACCAATTACTTCCTCAACTACGGCGGCGAATTCCTCGACGCGAAGGGCAACATCCTGACCGACGGCCCGGAGGCGATCGAGGCCACCAAGGTCTACGATCGCTCGATGGGCAAGTCGGCGCCTCCGGGCTCGGCCGGCTTCAACTGGATGGAGGCGCTGGCCGCCTTCGCGCAGGGACGCGCCGCGATGTGGATCGACGGCATCGGCTGGGCGCCGGGGGTGGAAAATCCAAATTCGTCCCGCATCGTCGGCAAGGTCGGCTACACCATGGTGCCGGCCGGTCCGAAGGGGCGGTATTCGGCCACGTACGGCGACGGCATCGGTATCGCGGCAGCGTGCAAGAACAAGGAAGCCGCCTACCTGCTGTGTCAGTGGGTCGTCTCGAAGCAACAGGGCGCGCGCTTGTTGCAGGCCGGCGGCGGCGTGCCGTTTCGCAATTCGATCCTCAATGACGAGGAAGTGCGCAAAGGCGTGAAGATGCCGGCGGAGTGGCTGCAGGCGGCGATCGACGCCGCGAAGATCAGCAAGCTCGGCCTGCCGGTCGTGATCCCGGTGGCCGAATGGCGCGATCTCGTCGGCGCCGCCGTCACGGCGACGCTGTCGGGCGCAGATCCCGCAGCCGAGCTCAAGAAGGCGCACGACCAGTTCCGGCCGATCCTGGAGCGCAGCGAGAAGGCGACGTAAGTCTGCCTCAAACCGGAAGGGGTTGATCGTAATGGATGCCCGCGTCGCCGGACGCGAAGACGGCGCGTCGCGCCCGCTGCCCGGGCACGACGTCGCCGCGGGATCGATCGAGCCTGGACCAAAGACCGAATGGCACGCGCCGTCCTACTGGCCGTTCGTGCTGCCGGCACTGGTCGTCGTCCTCGCCGTCATCGTGTTTCCCTGGCTCTTCACCATCTGGATGAGCCTGAACGAATGGAAGGTCGGCGCGCCGACGACGTTCGTCGGCGCAGCCAATTACCTGCGGCTGCCGAGCGACCCGCGCTTCGTCGAGGCGGTCTGGCATACGCTGGTCTACACCGTCCTCTCGGTGCTGCTGCCGCTCGTCTTCGGCACGCTCTCGGCGGTCGTCTTCCACCAGAAATTTCCGCTGCGCGGCGTCCTGCGCGGCATCTTCATCATGCCGATGATGGCGACGCCGGTCGCGATCGCGCTGATCTGGACCATGATCTTCAATCCGCAGATCGGCGTGCTGAACTATCTGCTGTCGCTGATCGGCATCCCGCCGCAGCTCTGGGTGTTCCATCCCGCGACCGTGATCCCGTCGCTGGTGCTGGTCGAGACCTGGCAATGGACGCCGCTCGTGATGCTGATCGTGCTCGGTGGGCTCGCCGCGATCCCCACCGAGCCCTATGAAAGCGCGCTGATCGACGGCGCGAGCTTCTGGCAGATGTTTCGCTACATCACGCTGCCGCTGATCACGCCGTTTCTGTTCATCGCCGGGATGATCCGCCTGATCGACGCCGTGAAGAGCTTCGACATCATCTTTGCGATCACGCAGGGCGGCCCCGGGTCCGCCTCCGAGACGATCAACCTCTATCTCTACAGCGTCGCTTTCGTCTACTACGACATCGGCTACGGCTCGGCGATCGCGCTCGTGTTCTTCATTTTGATCGTCGTGCTCGCCGCCGTGATGCTCTACTTCCGACAGCGCTTCCATTGGAATGAAGCGGGAGGCGGCGTATGAGCCTGCGCCAGGTCCTCGGCAAAATCGCACTCGCGGTCAGCGTGTTCCTGATCGTCTCGCCGGCGATTCTGTTCTTCCTCTGGATGTTGTCGCTCTCGGTGAAGTACGAGATCGATAACGCGGCCTATCCGCCGGTGTTCATCCCGGATCGCATCTCGTGGGACAATTATGTGCAGGTTCTCACCTCGAACCGCTTCACGACCTATTTCTTCAACACGCTGATCGTCACCGGCACGGCGACGCTGGCGGCGCTCCTCGTCGGCGTGCCGGCCGGCTACGGCATCGCGCGCATGAACGCGCACCGCTCCGCGATCGTGATCCTGATCGCGCGCATCACGCCCGGCCTCTCCTACCTCATTCCGCTGTTTCTGCTATTCCAGTGGCTCGGCCTGCTCGGCACGCTGCTGCCGCAGATCATCATCCATCTCGTCGTCACCGTGCCGATCGTGATCTGGATCATGATCGGCTATTTCGAGACGACGCCGCTCGAGCTCGAGGAAGCGGCGCTGATCGACGGCGCGACGCGCTGGCAGGTGTTCCGCCACGTCGCGCTGCCGATCGCCAAGCCCGGGATCGCGGTCGCGTTCATCCTGGCGGTCATCTTCTCGTGGAATAACTTCGTCTTCGGCATCGTGCTGGCGAGCCGCGAGACCCGCACCCTTCCGGTGGCGGTCTACAACATGATTTCGTTCGACCAGTTGAGCTGGGGGCCCCTCGCTGCCGCCGCGCTGATCGTCACGCTCCCGGTGCTGCTGCTCACCGTGCTCGCGCAGCGCCAGATCGTCGCCGGGCTGACGGCGGGCGCCGTGAAGGGGGGATAGCCTGTAGGGTGGGCGGAGCAAAGCGAAGCCCACGCGGATCCACCGTGCGCTCCGCGTGGGCACGGCGCTTCGCGCCTTTGCCCACCCTACTGGCTACAACACTTCGTAAACATCCAGCTTCACGGCGCTCTTCTCGCGTGCGCCGGTCGCGAGCGCGAGGATGCGGTTCAGCCAGGCGGCGCTTGGATGACCGGTCTCGAAGCGCATCACGGTGCGAAAATAGTAGAGCGAGGGATCGACATCCTCGCCGCGCCCAAGCCGCGCCAGCACCTCGGGCGGACCGTGGCGCATCCCCTTCGAGTCGACCTGGATGAGCGCGCCGGCATCGCTCTCGATGGTATAGCGCGCATGGACGTCGAGCGCGCCGTCGCGGGCCATGATCTGCCAGTCCGCCCCGCCGGGCAGAATCCGGCCATTGAGCTTGGCGCCCGCGACGGTCCCGCCGAGCAGGTTCACGACCCGGCGATGCCCGAACGGCGCGGGCCCGAGGTCGAGGATGTCGGCCACCTCGCAATGCACGCGAAAGATCGGCTCCTGCGAAATCATACCTCCCCCATGCGTTTTCTCATGGCCCACCAGAATGGGCAGAGTTGTAAGGTCCGGCACCGTCGAGTAGGACATCGGGCGAAATAGAACGCGAGCGTCAATGAGCACGCAAGGGATGGAACGCAAACCGATCGCCGGCGAAGTCTTCCTGCGTGCGCTCGCCGAGCACAGCGTCGACTATTTCTTTGCCAATCCGGGTACGGATTTTCCGCCCATCGTCGAGGCCTTCTCGCGCGCGCGCGGCAGCAACACGAAGCTGCCGCGTCCGGTGCTGGTACCGCACGAGAATCTCGCGGTCGCGATGGCGCATGGCGCCTATATCATGACCGGACACCCGCAGGCCGTGATGGTGCATGTGAACGTCGGCACCGGCAACACGCTCAACAATCTGATCAACCTTTCGCGCGACCGCGTGCCGCTGATCCTCGCGGCCGGGCGCACGCCGATTACCGAAAAGGGCGCGTTCGGCTCGCGCTCGCGCCAGATCCATTGGGGCCAGGAGATGTTCGACCAGGCCGGCATGGTGCGCGAGATGGTGAAATGGGATTATGAGTTGCGCCTGCCGGGCCAGGTCGCCGACGTGGTCGCGCGCGCACACGAAGTCGCCATGACAACGCCGCGCGGGCCGGTCTATCTGGTGCTGCCGCGCGAGCCCTTGTCCGCCGCACTGGATGAAACCCCGGCGATCGTGCCGCGGCCGACGCCGGCCGCCGCATACCCTGATCCGGCGGCGATCGAGCAGCTCGCCGGCTGGATCGCACAGGCCGAACGGCCGCTCGTCATTACCGCCGGCCCGGGCACCGATACCGCTGCGGTCGCGGCGCTCGCCAAAGTCGCCGAGCGCGCCGCCATTCCGGTGGTCGCGCACAACCCGCGCTCGCTGCCGCTGCCGTCCTCGCACCCGATGCATGCCGGCTTCGACTCCGGTCCGCTGGTCGGCGAGGCGGACCTCATCATCGTGATCGAGAGCGATGCGCCGTGGTATCCGCGCGCCGAGCAGCCGGCCGCCGGTTGCCGCGTCGTGCATATCGGCGAAGACCCGGTGTTCGCGCGCTATCCGATGCGCTCGTTCCCGAGCGATCTCTCGATTGCGTCGCCGGCCGCGATCGTGCTGGCCGCGCTCGACGCCGCACTCGCCAAGCAGACGCTCAAGGTCGAGGCGCGGCGCGCCAAGCTGATCGAGCGTCACACCGCGCGGCGGCAGAAGGCCGAGCGCGAAGCCAACGCGAAGACCCTCAATGCCGCGACCTTCTCGCGCGCGGTCGGCGACGCCGTCGGCGAGGACGCGATCATCTTCAACGAATACCCGCTCAGCCTCGACTACTGTCCGCGCGAGCGGCCGGGCACGTTCTTTGGGCTCAGCGCCGCCGGCGGGCTTGGCTGGGGACTCGGCGCCGCGATGGGTGCAAAGCTCGCCGCCCCCGACAAGTTCATCGTCGCCACGATCGGCGACGGCGCCTACATGTTCACCAATCCGACCGTGTGCCACTGGGTTGCCGACAAGTTCGACCTGCCGGTGCTCGCGGTCGTGTTCAACAACAGCCGCTATGGCGCGGTGCGCCGCGCGACGCTCTCGATGTTCAAGGATGGCGCCGCCGGCGAGGACGATGGGCAATTCCTCGCCGACCTCTCGCCGTCGCCGCCATTCGAGGAATTCGTGCGCGCGCAAGGCGGGCACGGCGAGCGCGTGGAAAAACTCGAAGACTTGAAGCCTGCACTCGCCCGCGCGCGCGACGCCGTGCGCGGCGGCAAGCAGGCTCTGGTGAACGTTCTGATTCCCAACTGAAGGATTCTTCATTGAGCATGATCTTATCCGAAAACCGCTACACACTTTTCGGGATCATGCTCTAACAAGCGGAGCTGTCTCTCTCATGCGCATCGACGCGTACACGCATTTCTTCCCGGCGAAGTATTTCGAGAATCTGATCGCCAGCAAAATTCCGGATATCGGCAAGCGCGTACGCGAAGTCCCGGCGATCCATGACCTCGACATCCGCCGCAAGGTCATCGACTCGTTTCCGGACTACCGGCAGATCATTTGTGTCGCGCTGCCCCCGATCGGCACCTACACCCCGCCCGACAAGGCTGAGGCTGTCGCGAAGCTCGCGAACGACGGCCTGAAGGAGCTGTGCGACAAGTACCCCGATCAGTTCGCGGGCTTCGTCGCCGAGGTGCCGCTCACCGCGCCGGATGCCGGCGCGCGCGAGTCGGAGCGCGCCATCAAGGAGCTCGGCGCCTGTGGCGTGCAGATCGTCACCAATGTGAACGGCAAGCCGCTCGACCGGCCGGAATTCGAGCCGTTCTTCGCCAAGATGAATGCGCTCAAGATGCCGATCTGGGTGCACCCGACGCGCACCGCCGCGATGCCCGACTACGCCGACGAAAAGAAGTCGCTCTACGAGATCTGGTGGACGTTCGGCTGGTCCTACGAGACCGCGGCCTTCATGGCACGCATGGTGTTCTCCAAGACGCTCGACAAGTATCCGGACCTGAAGATCATCGTGCACCACTTCGGCGGCATCGTGCCGATGCTCGAGGGGCGCATCGGACCGGGCTGGGACCAGATCGGCGCGCGCACCTCGGATGAGGACTATGTGAGCTTGCGCAAATCGCTGAAGAAACGCCCGATCGATTACTTCAAGCAAGACTTCTACGCCGACTCAGCGGTGTTCGGCGGCGAAGGCGCGACCATCGCCGGCAAGATGTTCTATCCGCTCGAGAAGATCGTGTTCGCCTCCGACTGCCCGTTCGACCCCGAGAAGGGCCCGGGGTACATCCGCGAGACGATCCGGCTGATCGAGAAGATGGATTGGAGCAAGGCCGAGCGCGAGCAGGTGTATTACAAGAACCTGGAGCGGATCACCGGGAAGGTGTTCGTGGAGTAGAACGCCTCAGGTGGTGCGCGGATAGACTCTGTCCATAAGAATTCGCGCACAGCTCAACGCGCCAACTGCCACAGTTCTCGTGCGCACGAATAATTCGCGCGAGCGCCGCGGGATGGCGCTGGGTGCTTGACTCCATGTTCCCTATTTGTTCTCATTTGCGGATTGGGCGCAATCGGGGGCCGCGCGCGGCGCTTCGAGGATTGCCGTCTGGTGCAGGCATGAGAGGCGAACATGGCCGTCGAAATGCACGTGCTGTTTCGCGGCAAGCTCCCCGACAAGAAAGTTCTGTCGCGAACCATGAGGGAGCTCGGATTTCCACTCACTGTCGCGGCCGGCTCGCTGGAGCGGCAGCGCGGGTTCATGCCGATGCGCTTGCGCCGCGAGGAGAGCGGCGTCGAGTTCGACGTGTTCGACGGCCGCGACGCCGTTGAAGAGCTCGCTGGCAAGGACGTTGACCCAGGTTTCGACCGCAGCGCCAACTTTCGTTGGGCCGGCAGCGAGGACGAGATGCTCGCGGGCCTCTGCGCCGCGGCAGCGCTGGCGAAGCTCGTGAACGGCGTCGTCCTCGAGGAGCAGGAAGGGAAATTGCTATCTCCCGACGAGGCGATTGCGCTCGCGCGAGAAACGCTCCACACGACGCTGACGCCGGAGGACGCGCAGCGACGCGGCACCCGTCCCACCGACATCAAGCGATACCTCAAGCCCCTGTTGAACCAACGCAGCGACCTTGCGCTGATCGGGCGAAGCCTGGTCATCAAACCGGTTCGGCACATACTGCGGGGCGCGTTTCTCGATCGAAGCGGTTCTGGATCTGAGTTCCGGCTGTGGGCTTACCTCAAGCCGCTTTGGACCTCGGGGCCCAAAGGCGTCGGGTACCTCGACTATGTTCACGACGGAGCGTGGCGCGTCTGGCAACCGCATTTCGAGCCGCTGCTGATGGACACGTTACAGCACGAGATATTCGAGTCTGTAGGTAAGATCACAAGCCTGAAAGATGTTGCCGATGCGTTGGCCGATACCGATCGTCTTTTCAGTGCGCGGGTGATCCTGCTCACCCTCGCGGGCGAGCGCGAGCGCGCCGAAGAATACGTACGCGAGATCGAGATGCGACACGCGGCAGAGAACGATTACTTCAAGTTTTGGGCTGAGAAAGAACGTCAGTTTCTCGCACGCGACATCGGCGAAGTCTGTGCGCAGGTTCACGCTCAGGAAGCCGAAGCCGTCAAGGCATTGGGGCTCGAGGCCGTGTGGGAGCCCTCGCCGCTTCCCGTCGAGGTGCCGCCTAGCGAACGCAAGAGGCGGACGGATGAGCCTTTTTTCGTTCCAGAGCCGTGGATACCGCGACCGCAGTGGCTCTACCAGGAATTACCTGAAGAGCCCGGCGACGTTCGTTTCGCAAAGGACAGGCTGCTTCGCGACGGCGAGCCCGTCCTGATCGCAGCGCTCAGCCGCGACGACGCCGAGGACAGACACCGCAATGGCGAAGAGTATTTGCTGGCCGCCCGCCTGCCCAACGGGCTTCTTGTGTTGCTCCGCCATGAGGGACACGATCGTCTGCGTCCCGGCCACGCCGGGGCATTCTGGCTTTTCACCCTTGAGCTTCACGGGCTCAACTTTTCCGCACTTGCATATTCTTTCCGTGAGGTGGACGGGTCAGCAGAGGTGAGCTCGGTCGGTGTCTACGCATCCAATCCCAGACGACGCATTTGGGGTTGGTTGTTTGAGCGCCAGACGGCGCAAGTGCACATTCAGGACGAGCGCGCTGGCGAGTCGTCCTACAGTAAGAAGTTGACTGATGGTGAGATGAAGCAACTGAGATGCCTCAAGCCCAAGTGCGGCGAATTTGACGCGCCTGCGCAGATTGTCCTCGGAATATTGCGAACCGCAGGATATGGGGAGATCACGTGAACGCTGATGGCAATCCAATCGTTCACTTGCCATCGGCTGTCGGAACCGGGTCGCCGGGCCGAATTTCGGTGACGATCACGCGTTCGGTGCAGGGATACTTGTACATGGCTCTCCGTGCAAACTCTTCCATGCGCTTATGGCTGAGGCCACTGGCGCCAGTCTTGATATCGTAGATGCAGACGGTTTGCGGGTCTTTTCGCTGATAACAGTCAGGACGAATCGAGCCATCCTCACCGTAGGTGTCGTCGGCACTCCCGTCGTCGACATTCTTCTTCCGTTGCTCAAGGTCGATGAGTTTGTTGCCGATCCTCGCGAACGACACCTCAGGTCTGAAACTCGAGTTTTTCTGGTTTTTCATCCATCCTTTTGCAGCTTCGTGGATCTGGGTCCCAAGTTGAGCGCGCGATAACGACCCGCCCTTCGCTTTTTCCTTGTTGAAAGCATCGTTGACAAACTCCTGTACGTCCTTCAGACGCCCGCAGATCTCCTGTACCTCCTTCGCATCGAGATTTCGCACTGCCTCAACCTCGAGCGTGCCGTCGGCCGCGGTACGGCCGTGGAATTCCCGACCCTTGAAGGCAATGATCGCGCGTTGATTCTCGTCATTTAACTGCGACCACCACGAATACAAATTGAAGCTGAGGATCCCCGACCCAAGTCGAAGCAGAGCAGCCGCCGCCCCAGGCGGTGGCGGCAGCGGGAGCGGCGGTTCAATTCTCAACGGAGGCTGTTGCCGTGTCCAAGGTTTGCGAGGGTCGCGAGGCAATGCCTGCGCAAGCTGCGTTGTTGCGCCGCGATTATCGCTGGCGCGATGACCGAGAACCGCGTCTATCAAGCGGCCGCTGTCGAGCGCTGCCGTTCTGACGACGGCTTGGTGGGAACCGCCGTCGGTCCATTGGCCGCCATCCCGATGGCCGGCGGATACGCGCGGCTGGTTGGGGTTGTAGTGGTGGGGACGGCCCCCGCCATCCTGCGTTCGAGCGGAATCGTCATCGTGGGGATGTCGCAATTTCGATTCTCCTGTTTATGTGAAGCGTGATGTGACGCGGCTTCGCCGCAATTGCGGGAGGCGCGCGAAAGGAAGGCCGGCACGCTCGAGTTGGAGCGTTCTCGACTTCAGTCGGGCTGATGGTTTCTTACCGGCAGCAGGCGGCCGCCGGCCGTCACGGACTCTTGCACCGCGCGCTTCCTCAGCAGAGCGCAAGGTCGGCGTGTCACCGAGATTTTGACTGCCGCGTTCCCTTAAAACTCAGGCGAACGCAGCATCAGAAAAGCAAAACGCCCGCAGGCGTGGCCGGCGAGCGCAATTTTTCCGATTCTGGAATTTCCCAGTCTCGTGATTTTCGCCAAGGCGTCAAGCGCGAACGACATAAGTGAACCAGTTGTTTGATGAGCCGAGGCCATTCGAGAGAATGGTACTTTCGACTCAAGTTATTCGTAGCTTGGCTTTCGAGACTCTCGGTGTAAGAGACCTACGTCCCGGTCGTTCCCTGCGCTAATCTCCGCCGTTCCAATGGGAGCCCCCGCATGCGCTGTCTCGTCCTCCTCCTCGCTCTCTTCGCCTCCCCCGCCGTCGCCCAGCCGGCCGACCTCGTGCTGCGCGGTGGCAACGTCATCACCGTCGATCGCGATTGGCGTATCGCGCAAGCAGTGGCGATCAAGGATGGCCGCTTCCTCGCCGTTGGCACCGACGCCGCCGTCGCGGCGCGTGTCGGGCCGAACACGCAAGTCATCGAGCTTGCGGGCAAGACCGTGGTGCCGGGGCTGATCGACTCGCATCTGCACCAACTGTTCGCCGCGCTGAACGGCCCGGCGGTGCAGCTCCTCGGCGCAAAGACGATCGCCGACGTGCAGGCCGCCATCGCGGCGCGCGTCGCGCGCACCGAGCCGGGCAAATGGGTCATCGCCTCGTCCGGCTGGCACGAAAGCATTTTGGGCGAAGGCCGCATGCCGACCCGGTTCGATCTCGACAAGGTCGCGCCGAACAATCCCGTGTTCATCCCGCGCGGCGGCCACGTCGTGACGGTGAACTCGAAGGCGCTGGAGCTTGCCGGCATCGGCAAGGACACGGCGAACCCCGAGGGCGGCGTGATCGCACGCGACGAGGCGACCGGCGAACCGACCGGCGTGCTGCTCGAGACGGCCGCCAATCTCGTCCGCAAGGTGCTGCCGCCGCCGCCGGCCAACATGCGCGAGCTTCTCAAGATCGCGATGGCGGATCTCAACTCCTACGGCATCGTCGGCGTGGTCGAACCCGGCATCAACGAGCAGCAGATCGCGCTCTATCGCGCCGCGCATGACGCCGGCGAGATGACGGTGCGCACCGACGTGCTCTATCGCGCGCTGCGCAAGAGCGAGGTCGAAAAAGGCATCGCGATCCTCAAGGCGCAGCGGAACGACGACATGCTGCGCTTTACCGGCATCAAGTTTCCGCTCGACGGCGGCGTCGAGGGCGGGCGCATGAACTCGCCTTATCGTATCGTGCCGGGCGAGCAGACCGATCCGTCCTATCGCGGCGTGCTGCTGCTGCCGCCCGGCGGCGAGGACGAATATGTCGAAGCCTTGCGGCTGATCGCGCAGGCCGGCCTGCAGGCGCAGACCCATGCGGTCGGCGACGAGACGATCGACGTGATCGTGCGCGCATACAGCCGGGTGAACAACGAGCGGCCGATCCGCGACCTGCACTGGACCATCATGCACCTGTTCCATCCCTCCGACGCGGCGCTGCAGGAGATGGCGCGGATCGGCATCATGGCGACGATGCAGGATCATCCGGTGCTGCTCGGACACAATCAGCGGCGCTGGTGGGGCGACGAGCGCGCCGCCTATGCGATCCCGATCCGCGCGGCGATCGATGCCGGCGTGCTGGTCGGCGGCGGCACCGACGGGCCGGTGGTGCCGGTCGATCCGTTCCTCTCGATGTGGTGGATGACGACGCGCCAGGTGCTGAAAGGTTACGTGCTCGGCGAGGAGCACGCGATCAGCGCGAAGGAAGCGCTGACGCTCTACACGATCAACAATGCGCGCATTCAGGGCGTCGAGAAGGACCGCGGCAGCATCGAAGCCGGCAAACTCGCCGATCTTGCCGTGCTGTCGCAGGACATCACCGCAGTGCCGGCGGATGCGATCCGCAACACCAAGGCGCTGATGACTGTCGTCGGCGGCAAGATCGTCTATCGCAACGGGCTGTGAGGCGCGCGGGCGCTGTCACAAGTTGCAATGTCGGGAACCTGGCAGCACCGACCGCGTTAATACTCGTTCTCTCGTCCCGACGGCCAGGCCCACGGTCTGTCTGCCGCCTGCACGAAAAAGACGGAAGAGCCTGCCATGCACGAAATTCTCACCCAAGTTCTCCGTTTTTTGCAGCAGGGGATCGCGGCGATCTTCCGTTTCATCGAGCTGATCTGGTTGTGGTCGGTGGACCAGGTCACCAAGCTCATGGAGGTGCCGTGGCGCGACTGGCCGGCCCTGAAGGTGGTGCTGCTGGTGGTCGTGGTGCTCGCGGTCATTTGGGCGCTCTACCTTGTCTTCTGGGAGCTATGGCTCGGAGCCGAGCGAATCCTCAGTGCGTTCGCATCCTTGCTCGTTGTTTTCGTGCATACATTGCCGCGCGTGCTGCTGGCCGGGGTGATCGCGCTTGGCGGCGTGTGGCTGATGAACCACATCGATAATTCGATGATGCAAATTCCGACATCGCTGCTTTCGTGGAAGCAACAACCCGAGCAGCCACCGCCGCAAGAGGCGCAAAAAGAGCCGCAAGCGCAGCCTCGATAACGCGGACGCAACGTCCGTCGTATCCCCTTGCGTCGCGCATTGTTGCGAATGTTGGAATCAAAAGACCGCGAGCAAGTATGCGTTTCTAGTGGAGTTTCGATTTGACTCGCGCGGCCTCGCGGCGCGCGTCAGGAATAGCCGCCCCGCCTAAGCGATGCCGAGAAGGCACGGTCGAACGGTTTATGTGCCGCGCGCGCGCTGAAGCCACATTCTGCCTTAATGGAACCACGCTCTGCCTTAGACGTTAAGGCCGCGGACGGGCATTTCAGTTGGTACCGCGTACGTGACACTGCGCGCCTCTTTCGAGGCGTCGCTTTTCGTCGCGGGTGAGGTCATGCGCCGTTCTGGTCGATGTCGAGTGTGCAGATGAGTTACCAGGCGGAGATCAGTCGAGCGTCACCCACCGCCGTCGTCATGGTCATCGACCAGTCGACGTCGATGAGCCATCGGCTGCGCAGCGGACAGAGCAAGGCCGCTTTCCTCGCCGACGTGCTCAACAAGACACTCTATACGCTAATCGCAAGCTGCTCGAAGGCCGATGGCGTGCGCGATTATTTTCACGTCGGCGTCATCGCCTATGGCGGCGACGAAGCGCGCGACGGCCTTCAGATCGAAGGCGGCGCGCTGCACCCTCTCTCGCGCCTCGCCGAGGCGCCGCTGCGCGTCGAAACCCGCACCAAGAAGGTCGCGGGTCCCAATGGCGACGTGATGGAGCAGTCGGTCCGCTTTCCGATCTGGTTCGAGCCGAAGAGTCGCGGAAAGACCGCGATGTGCGCAGGCCTCGAGGCCGCCATCGGTCTGCTGCGAGACTGGTGCGCAGAGCATCCGGCAGCCTTTCCGCCGACCATCCTGCACGTCACCGACGGCCACCCGTCCGACGGCGATCCGGAGCCGATCGCCGACCGCCTCAAGACGCTCGCCACCGACGACGGCGCCTGCCTGTTGTTCAATCTGCATGTCGATGTGGGCGACGGCGAGCCGTTGATCTTTCCGAACGACGAGCGTGCCGTGGCGGATCGGTTCGGCAAGGCGCTGTTCCGCATGTCCAGCCTGCTGCCGCCGCACGCTTTGGAATCCGCCGCGCGCAAGGGCTACGACGTTCGCCCCGGCGCGCGCGGTTTCGTGTACAACGCCGGCATCGAGGCGATCGCGGACTTTTTCGACATCGGCACACGCCCTGCCGTGGCTGCCGACCGCTGACCAAAACGAGGGACACCATGCCATACGAGGCCGAGATCAGTCGCGAGCACCCGACCTGCTTCCTCTTCGTCATCGATCAATCCGGTTCGATGGACGAGATGACCGCCGCCGGCCGCTCGAAGGCGGCCTTCGTCGCCGACGTGCTCAACAAGACGCTGTACACGCTGGTGACGAGTTGCTCGAAATCCGACGGCGTGCGCAGCTATTTCGACGTCGGCGTGCTCGCCTATGGCGGGACCGAGGTGACGACCGGTTTCGGCGGCGCGCTCGCGGACGGCATCATACATCCGATTGCAGCGATCAGCGAGAACACGCTGCGGGTCGAGGAGCGCAAGAAGAAGGTGGACGATGGCGCCGGCGGCATCGTCGAGCTCAAGACCAAATTTCCGATCTGGTTCGAGCCCAAGCACGCCGGCGGCACGCCGATGCGCGCCGCGCTCGACAAGACGCGGGCGACCGTGGCGGAGTGGTGCGAGGCCCATCCCGGGTCCTATCCGCCGACGATCCTGCACGTGACCGACGGGCAATCGACCGACGGCACGCCTGAGGAAGTCGCCGACGCGCTGCGGCAGCTGTCGACCAAGGACGGCGAGGCGCTGCTGTTCAACCTGCACGTCACCGGCGAGGACCGGCCCGAGATCGTGTTTCCGACCAACGACAGCGATCTCGGCGACACGTATTCGCGCATGCTGTTCAAGATGTCGAGCCCGCTGCCGGCGCATCTGGCGAGCTTTGCCGGCGACAAGGGATACACGGTGGCTGAGGGCTCGCGCGGCTTCATCTTCAATGGCGATCCCCAATGCATCGTGGATTTCTTCGAGATCGGCACCCGGCCCAAGCTGGTGGCGGACCGCTGAGCCAGAAAACTGAGCCTGGCGCGGAGAGCGGCACGCGCCTGCCTTTGGCGTTCAGCGTTCCGAAAGTCCACGGCGAAGGGCGCAACGAGGACAGCTTCGCGCGCACGCGCAAGGGCGTGTATGCGCTGAGCGACGGCGCCTCGGTGTCGTTCGACTCGGCATCGTGGGCGCGCATTCTGGTGCGGCGCTATACCCGCAATCCGCAGTTCGACCAGGCCTGGCTGGCGGCGGCGATCAACGAGTTCCGCGGACTTTACGACCGTGACAACATGCCGTGGATGCAGCAGGCCTCGTTCGACAAGGGAAGCTTCGCCTCACTGCTCGGCGTGCGGATGATCGACGCCGGCCGGCTCATTCAAGTCTTCTCGATCGGTGACAGCCTGGCGGTGCTATGCGAAGGAGATCACATCAAGGCGACGTTTCCACTCGTGGCGGCGTCGGAGTTCACGCGCTCCCCGCAGCTCCTGTGCACCAATCCGATGCAGAACGTGTTTCTCGACCAGCTCGACGTCGACTACGACCTCACGGCCGACTGGAGCTTTTCCGGTCTGAAGCAGCCGGCGCTCCTGTGCATGACCGACGCGCTCGGCCACTGGCTGTTGTCGCGGCGCGATGCCGACCCGCCGCCCATCGCCCAGCTGCGCGCGCTGCGGACACAAGCGGCCTTCGCGCGCTTCGTTCAACAGGAGCGCGGCACCGGCCGCATGAAGCGCGACGACACCACATTGATCGCGTTGTGGTGACGACATGGCGTATCCGCAGATCACCGAGTATCAGGAAGCCGTGCAGCATCCGGCGATGTCCTTCGTCGACGCGGAGCTGCGGCAAGGAACTGTTGCGGAGAACAGTCTCGGCCTGCCGCTCGTCATGTCGGGCGGCTTCGCGCTCACCTACGCGGTCACCACGGCCGGTCGGAAATACGCGGTGCGCTGCTTTCATCGCGAGATTCCCGCGATCCAGCAGAAGTACGACGCCATCTCCAAGAAGCTGCGATCGCTGACCAACGGATATTTCGTCGACTTCGATTTTCAGCAGTCAGGCATCCGCGTGCGCCAGCAGGTGTTTCCGATCGTGCGGATGGACTGGGTCGAGGGCGATACCTTGGGCGTGTGGCTCGACAAGCATTTCGACGACGCCAAGGCGCTCGCGAAGGCGCGCGCCGACTTCGCCTCGATTGCGCGCTTTCTGGCGCAGAACGGGATCGCGCATGGCGACATCCAGAACGGGAACGTGATGGTCGCCAACGGCGAGGTCAAGCTGATCGACTATGACGGCATGTTCGTGCCCGGCATGCGTGCTGGCAACGGCAGCGAGACCGGACACCGCCATTTCCAGCATCCGCAGCGACGGACGGCGAGCTTTGGTCCCGAGATGGACCGGTTCAGCTTCATCGCGCTCGATCTCAGCCTTGCGGCCCTGATCGAGGACAAGTCGCTTTACAAGAAGTATCGCGAAGGCGGCGAGACCATCATCTTCAAGGCGAACGACTTCGCGGATCCGGGCGCGAGCGAGATCTTCCAGCACCTGCAGACCATGGCGAAGCTGAAGGAGCAGGCGCGCAAATTCGCCACGATCTGCGAGGGGGAGCTCGCCGCAGTCCCGACGCTCGATGACTTTCTCGCCGGTCGCAACATGCCGGCCGCGCGGACGCCGGTGTCGATCAAGACCTCGCCCGCGCCGCAGCAAAGGCGCGCCGCCGCGGCCTACATACCCGCCTATCCGGTGGTCGATGCCCTGAACTTCACCACTGCCCTGAGCCGGGTCGGCGATCGCGTCGAGCTGGTCGGGCGGATCGTCGAGGTCAAGCCGGGATCGCGCAAGCGCGGCAAGGGCGCGGCGAAGCCCTATGTCTTCATCAATTTCGGCTCGGGCCGCGGCAACATGGTGCGGATCTCGATCTGGTCCGAGGGGCTCGCCAAGCTCAAGGAGCGCCCGACCAAGTCCTGGGCGGGGCGCTGGGTGAGCGTCACCGGGTTGATGGAGATCGCTTATGAAAGCAAGCGCTCCGGCCACAAGCAGCTGAGCATCACGGTTCAGGAGGATGGGCAGATCCAGCAGATCGACGAGGCCGCGGCTGGGTTGCGGCTCTCCAGCGCGGTAAGCGCCACGCGTTCGCGCGGTCCGGAGCCGGCGAGCCCGTCCAACGTCGCTCCCAGTACGCCGATCACCGTCGCGGCGCCGGCGACCTCCTCGACGCGCCGGCAACGGGCAAAGCGTGGCGGCGCGCAGCCGCAGCCCGCAGCCGCGCCACCGGCGGCAGCACCCCCGGCCGCGGCGCCCCAAGCGCACGCTGCTCGGCGGCTGTGGTCGAAGCTCTCGCGCTGGATGTGGGCAGTCGCGATTCTGCTCGTTGTCCTTGTTGCGCTCGGCTTCGGCGCCAACGCGCTGCGCAATATCGTTGCGCGCACGGGCTCTCCGGCGCAGACCGCCGTGGCGGCCGGGACCACACCATCGATTCCCGCCAGCGGAACAGTGACCGGCCCACGCACGTCGCCGCGTTAGCGCGTGATGAAGTTAGGTTTGCGCGAGCCCGCATACTTCCCCATCCGCGACTGCAGAGTTCGTCGCTGCGCCCTCTCCCCTTGTGGGAGAGGGCTACTCGGACATTCAGCGCAGAATGTTGGGTGAGGGGTAAGCAACCCCTCACCCAACCGAG
>Ga0081539_10003719_pt1 | contig 18172 bp, 16 predicted proteins | sample TabmetS4T2R2_FD_71023 | JGI IMG/M metagenome (GOLD analysis project Ga0081539, IMG submission 71023) | Tabebuia heterophylla rhizosphere microbial communities from the University of Puerto Rico - S4T2R2 | ecosystem: Host-associated > Plants > Roots > Rhizosphere ...
TGGAGTGCGGCGGCCTGGCGCCGCTTTGGTATCGATGATGCGCGATCAGGGCCAAAGCGGCGCCAGGCCGCCGCACTCCAAGGAGACGCCCGGCAAAGGATGTGCTTGACAGTGTCCCGGCCTGCGGCATAGAGTCGCGGAACCAACTCTCCACGTGATCACGTTATAAGCTGAGGAGGTAATGACATGCATTCTCGTCGTTTACATTTCGTGCTTGCGAGTCTTCTGTTAACCGCATTCGCGCTCACGGCCCACGCGCAAAAAGCCGCCGAAGCCTGGGCTGAATGGGAATCGCTGAGTCCTGAGAACGAAGAATTCACTGTCTTGATGCCGAAGAACCCGACCACGGAGTCAACGACGTTTCCGTATCACAAGATGGAGCTGAAAGCGCGCCTCTACATGGCGACGTCGGCATCGGGCCCCGTGCTCGCCATCACCTCGTTGAGCGGTATCAAATCCGATCCGGCGCAGTACACCGAATTCGCACGGTTCAATTCCTACATCGACGCCTTCAAAACTTTCTTCCCGTCAAAGGTCCGCTCCAAAGAGACGCTCGTGAAGATGACGCTCGTTAGCAGCCGTCCTTTTCACGGTTACACCGGCCGGTCGTACAAGATAACGCTCGGCGATCTGAGCGGATCGGTGAATGCCTTCGTGACGAGGAAACGTTTCTACGCCATCGTTTCGCTCAACAACAAGAAGGACGAAGCGCTGGAAGAAAAGTTTCTCAGCTCGTTTGTGCTGCCCGAGCGACAGGCCGAGCCGCCGAAGACGGTTGCCAACGCTAATTCCGATCAGCAGCCGGCGCAGCCTCTGGATCCCAACACGCAGAACACGGTCCAGCCCGAGGGCGAGTCCACTTTGCCGGCTACGCCTAACAATACGGAGACCGCCAATGCGCAGCCGAGCACTCCCAATCCCGCTCCGGGACAAACTCCGGGACAGCAGCCGCAGGGCCAGAAGCGCCCGCCGGTTGCCGGTGGCATGTTGAATGGTAAGGCGATCTATTTGCCGGTACCGGAAGTTCCAGCGGGTGAAGCGAGTGGAGTCGTGCTCGTCGCGGTTCTCGTTGACGAGTCAGGGACCGTGATCGAGGCTCGCGCGGTCTCTGGTCCAGCGAACCTGCACCCGGCCGCTGTGAACGCGGCGCGTTTGGCACGCTTCGCACCGACGTTGCTGATGGGCGAACCAGTCAGAGTTAGCGGTACGCTGAGTTACAATTTCGTTCGATCAAACTAAGAAGAATATTAGCCGCGGATGAACACGGATGAACGCGGATCAGAAAAGAAGAAAAGAATCGTTCTTGTATTTTCTGATCCGCGTTCATCCGCGTGTATCCGCGGCTAAAATGAAACCGAGAAATCACGAATGTCAATTGGATTAGCCTCTTTGTGCCCCGCGTGGTCGATACCGGGTTACCTCGAAGTGCGCAACGACCACCTGACTGTCAACGGTGTCGACACGCTCGAGCTCGTGAAAGAATTCAACTCGCCGTTGTTTGTGTTTTCCGAGAGTCGCATTCGCGACAATATCAAGCGCCTGCAACTCGCCGCTGACGCAGTCGATCGCCCGATCAAGTTTTGCTACGCGTCGAAAGCAAACTCGAACATGGCGATTCTCAAGACCGTGCTCGCATCGGGAATCGATATCGAAGTCAACAGTGGTGGTGAGTTGTTCAAGGCACTGCGAGCCGGATTCCGGCCGGACCAGATCATCTTTAACGGCACGAGCAAGTGTGACGATGAGCTTGACGACGCCGTACGCGCGGGCATCTACGCGATCAACGTCGATTCGATCTACGAGATCGATCTGGTGGAACAATCTGTCGAGCGTCTGCGCGCGCGTGGTGAGAACGTACCGCCAGCACGTATCACGTTGCGGCTCGTGCCGGAGATCGGTACGCGCTCGCATCTCGGACTACAAACCGCACTGCTGACGTCGAAGTTTGGCATCTCGTCTTCGGAAGTGCTCGCCGCCTTCAGACGTGGTCTGCAAAGCCCCAACCTGGTTCACGTCTGCGGCATTCACATTCACGTCGGCTCACAGACGCCGGACGTTGAGCCATTCGCTGAAGCCTTCAAGAGCATGTGGGAGCATCTCGTCACGATTCATCGCGAGACGGGTCACACGCTCGAGCACATCAATCTTGGTGGCGGCATTCCCGTCAACTACCTGCGCGATCGTTCGCAGGCAGATCAACTTCCGGAGCATGAGCGCGACATGCTCGGCGCGGAGCTCGAGCCTTCCACAGTCCTTAAAGAAGCGCTGCATGTCGCGCGCGAATCAGCACGTGCTGCAAACGCCGAACACCTGCTCGACCAAGTCACGATCCTTCTCGAACCGGGCCGCAGCATCATCGCTGACGCGGGTCTGGTGCTAACGACCGTGCGCAACATCAAGAGCCGTCCTGAAACCGGCGACGTCTGGCTGTTAACTGATGCCGGTTACAACATCATGCTCTCGATGAACAATTACAAGTGGTACTACCATTTGATCTCTGCCTCGCGGGCCGGTGCGCCGTACGCGCGCGAGTACAAAGTTGCTGGTCCACTCTGCGATTCGGGTGACGTCTATTTCGACATCGAGCGTGAAGGGCGTTTGCCGGACTATCGCAAGCTTCCGGAAGATGTTGGGCCAGGAGAAGTGCTAGCGTTGCTGAACTGCGGCGCGTATTCGCTCGCCCAGATGTTTCACTATAACGGGCGGCCGTTGCCCGCGGCGGTTTTGATCAGCGCAGATGGGAAGGCAGAGCTGATTCGGAGAAGAGATACATACGACGATTTGATCGCGAACGACGTCTTTTAATGCAAACTCAACATACGCAACTCATCCGCGGGCTGGGATTGATCGCTGCGATCTCAGTCAACGTCGCCAACATCATCGGTACCGGCGTCTTTCTCAAAGCGCGTGTGATGACGTGCAATGTCGGCACGCCGGGCAAGGCGCTCATCGTTTGGGTGATCGCGGGCTTTCTATCACTCGCCGGCGCCCTCACGTACGCGGAGTTGCTCGCGATGATGCCGCGCGCCGCGGGCGAGTACGGCATTATTCGCGATGCGTATGGCAAGCCGCTGAGTTTTATCTACGGCTGGGCCCAGTTTCTGATTGCACGTACCGCTTCGGCTGCGGCGCTCGCCGTCGGCTTCGCGATCTTCCTGAATGACCTCGTTCACGGCGCGCTCGACACGGTCTACTTCACATATACATTTCCCGGCGGGCATGTCGTTTCCTTTGGTCGCCTGCAACTCGTTGCGCTCACCGCGATCGTCGTTACGACGTTGATTAACTGTGCGGCGGTGCGCGTGAGTGGTGGGGTTGCGAGTGTGCTCACGGGCATGAAGCTAGTGCTATTGCTCGGTATCGGTTTTGGAGCTTTCTTTTATAGCGGCGGGGATTGGGGCCATCTCAGCATGGCAAACATCGGCGGTGCGTGCGAAGGCGTGGCAATCACCACCGGCGGCATGGCAGGTTTTGCAGCCGCGATGCTCGGTGCGCTCTGGGCTTACGACGGTTGGAACAACATCACGTTCCTCGCGGGCGAAGTGAAGAATCCCGGTCGCAATCTGCCGCTTGCCTTGATTGGTGGCGGGTTAGTTGTGATGGGGCTTTATCTCTTCGTCAACGTGAATTACTTTCACGTGCTCACACCGACTGAGGTAGCGAGTGTGCCGGCGTCTTCGTCGGTAGCCGCGGAGGTGGTTAAGAGATTACTCGGTGCCGGTGCAGTGACACTCATGGCCGCAGCGATGATGACGTCGTCGTTCGGTGCACTGCATGCTTCGCTGCTGGCGACCGCTCGCATCCCTTACGCGCTTGCGAAAGACGGCATGATCATCAAGAGTCTCGCGCACGTCTCGCCGCGCACGCACGTGCCGGTGCGGGCGCTGATGGTCCAGATGTTTTGGGCGTGTGTGGTGGCGCTCTCAGGGTCTTACGACACGATCACTGACTACGCGATCTTTGCGTTGACCTTGTTCTACATACTCGTCGCCGGATCGATCTTCCTGTTCCGTAGACGAATGCCGGACGCGGAGCGACCTTATCGTACGTGGGGTTATCCATATGTACCGATCCTGTTTATCTGCGTCTCCGGTTGGCTGATCTACCAGACCATCCGCAACACGCCACGGCAATCCGCGATCGGCCTCGGGCTGATCCTGCTGGGTCTGCCTGTTTACTACCTGATAAGCTCGCGAAACGGTACAAGAGAAGTGTAGCCACAAAAAGGCACAGAAGGCACAAACACAATTTTTATTTGTGCCTTCTGTGCCTTTTTGTGGCTAATTTCGTAAGACTTGGATTAGGGGCGACTGCTTGCCTTCACTCGTGGCGAGGAGGGCTTTGCCGTCGAGGCGATAGGTGATCGACTCGCCCTGTTTGCGCTTGCCTAAGTCGAAGCCCGTCATCTTCTGTTTCCAGATCTCGTCGAAGTTTGTAAAGCCCGCCGGTAGCACAATCTCGTAACCCTGAAAGTAATCACAAAGCGCCACGCGTTTGCCATCGGGAGAGATGCTGCCGCCTGTGATCGCGCCGCCGAACAGACTCGGGACGCGAGGCTCGCCGATCTTACGCATCGTGATTGTCTGGCCAGGCGTGAACGGGGAGACGGCTTCGTAAACTCCGGGATTTGCAAGCAGAACTTTCGTGACGATGTAGATGTTGCCCGTGCGTGGATGGACCAGGAGTGCTTCTGCGTCGTGTTTGCCGTCAGGATACTTGAGGCGGATCGCGTCGGCAGGCTCGGTGGATCCCGGGCGGTTCTTAGTGAACTTGCGAGTCGTGGCTGAGAGTGACGGCTCGCCGACCCGATAGACGACAACTTCCGGACGCACGCCGTCATTGTCACCTATGTCGCCGATGTACAAGTACGATCTGTTTGCTTGTGGGCCAGGGCCGGCGGCGATGTCTTCCCAGTCGCGTGCCTGCGCGCCGGTTACGCGGAACGTGCCGAACGATTCGCCGCGCGTGTCGAACGCGTATATGAATGGTCCATCACCGGAGTCGTTGTTTGTCCAGTACGCGCCCGGCGTCGTGCGGGAGGCGACGAGACCACTGCTCTCCGTGATTGATTTGTCTTTGAGGGTAGCGATCGTTGCAGGTGAACCGTAGGAAGCCAACCAGAGAATTAATAAATAAATGTGCATCTGATTTGCGACGGTGCATTAGACAGGATTTCAGGATTTTCAGAATTGACACGATTTATCTTGTTAATCCTGCAAATCCTGTAATCCTGTCTAACTACGCTGAGCCAACGCGGCTCTTGCGACTTCCTTGTCATCGAAGTGAAAAGTTTCACGCCCGATGATCTGATAATCTTCGTGGCCCTTCCCCGCAATCAACACGAGGTCGCCGGTTTGCGCCTCCGCGATCGCCTCGTGAATCGCTTCAGTTCTATCAAGAATTTTGCGATAAGGCTTGCCAGTTCTCTGAAGCCCCTCTTCGGCGTCGCAGAGTATCTGCTCAGGATCTTCCGTGCGCGGGTTGTCGGACGTGAGAATCACCACGTCGCTCAAGCTGCCCGCCGCCTCACCCATCGGCGCACGCTTTGTCCGATCGCGATCTCCGCCACACCCAAACACCGTGATGATCTTCCCCTGTACCACCTCACGCGCCGTGCGCAACACATTCAAGAGCGCATCATCACTGTGCGCGTAATCCACGACGACCGAGAACCCGCCATCATGCGCGACACGCTCGAAACGTCCCGGCGCGCCAGTGCATTTCTCGAGGGCCGCCGTCACGACATCAAAGCTGTAACCGAGTGCATGCCCGCTCGCGACTGCCGCAAGCGTGTTGTAGATGTGTGGTGGACCAACCAGCGGCGAATGGAAATCACATTCACCTGCCGGCGTCGAGAGTCGAAAGCGCATGCCGCTTAACGAAAACTCCGGATTGCGAGCTGACACATCCGCATCCGCATTCACCGCATAACGAATCACCCGCAATCCATCCTTCTCGAGCGAATCAGCGAGCTCGACACCGTAAGGATCATCGACATTGATAACGGAGTGTCGCGGTCGAGACCCGAGACGACCATCGAACAGTCGCTGTTTCGCGTACCAGTAGTTCTCCATCGTCTTGTGATAGTCGAGGTGATCGCGCGTGAGATTTGTGAAGACGGCAACGGCGTATTCCAGCTCGTCACAACGATGAAAATCCATCGCCTGCGACGAACATTCCATCACCGCCGTGCGACAACCAATCTCAACCGCGCGTCGCAGCAGCCGCTGCATGTCAGGCGCTTCGGGCGTGGTGCGATCCGCTTTGAACCGCTCTTTGCCCAGTCTATATTCCACCGTGCCCGTCATCGCCACGAGCTCACCAGCCTCTTCAGGGATCGACGCGATTAGATATGCAGTCGTCGTCTTCCCATTCGTCCCGGTGATGCCGACGAGTTGCAGCTCGCGTGACGGATGGTTTTGCACCTCTGCAGCCGCGAGCGCCATCGCCCGGCGGATGTTTTCAACCTGCAACCATGCCCCGTCGAAACCGTCCGGCGCAGGACGCTCCGACAACACACCCGCAGCGCCCTGCTCCATCACGAATGGCACAAACTTGTGCGCATCGAACAACGCACCCGAAACAGCGGCAAACAGCGTCCCCTCGCCCACACGCCGCGAATCATGACTTACATCCGTGACGATCCGCGTCCCATCACCGCTGAGCTTCGCGCCCGTTATTTCTGCAAGTCGTCTAATATCTGTCACGGCTTCACCACGACTGCCGGAATGTTCTGATCGCGCACTAATTGATTGAACGCCGGCACATCAGTCTTCATTATCTGCGCGAGCTTCTGCAACTGCGCATCAATCTGCGAGACCACTTCATCATACACGGCATACGACTGCGCGGTCGGTGCGGCCTCCGCACTGCCAACCACACCGCCGAGCGCCGCGAGCTTGTTATTCAAACGGATCGGGAAGTTCAAAGGATCCTGGCTGCTCTGGTTTTTCGTCTGATACAGCGCCTCTTCGATCGCGGTCAGGTTCTTGTTCAGCGCCGTGCCTGCATCGTTGATTACCTTGAAGCTCGGCTGGCCCGCGACGCGCTTCAACAAGTCTTCGACCTGCTTACGCACGTCACGAATCTGAATGATCGCGTTATGCGTTTCAGTCAGCTTGTCGCGAATCTTCAATCCGAGCTCGACCTGCTTCGCGTAATCCGCCGGCGTCACTGTCAGACGCGGATCAGGTTTGATCTCAAACGGCTGCGTGTAAGTCTTGCCATCGACAGTGAGCTTCACCTGGTAAGTTCCCGGCGCGAGCTTTGGACCACGCGTCTCGCCCGTCCAGAGAATCATCCCCGGAAAACGCACCGCATCGGGATATCTCGTGTCCCAAACAAAACGGTTGAGCCCAACCTCCATCGGCACAGGCGGCGCCGCACCACCACCACCGAAACCACCTTCACCCGGCGGCGGCGCAGGCGGCGCACCCGCAGGCGCGGCTTCACCCGGACGAGCCACACGCGCCGTAAATTTGCGGATCGACTTCCCTGCTGGATCTAAAAACTCCAGATCCACATTCGACGTCGGCTTCGCTTTCAACGAGTAGTAAACAACAACGCCGTTCGCCGGATTTCTGCCGACTGTAGCTGTTGGACCAAGCGGAAAACCACCACCGCCCGGCATGCGGTAACTCTCCTTCGGCTTGTAAAGCTTCGTCTCACCTGCAGCACTGAAACCACCGGCGTCCATCATCTCGTGCAAGACCGGCAGATCATCGAGGATCCAGAACGAGCGGCCCTGCGTCGCCACCACGAGCTCCTTCTCACGTTTTTGAATCGCGAGATCAGTGATCGGCACAATCGGCAGGTTCAACTGCATCGACTGCCAGTGGTCGCCGTTATCAAACGAAACGTACATTCCCGTCTCAGTTCCCGCGTAAAGCAGCCCGCGCTTGTTTGGATCTTCACGGATGACACGCGTAAACGTCGTGTCGGGAATTCCGTTCGTAATCTTCTTCCACGTCTTGCCATAGTCGCTTGTGCGGTAAAGATGCGGTTTGTTGTCGTCCCACTTGTACATCGTCGCGGCCACATAAGCGGTGCCCGGATCGTGCGACGACGCGTCGATCGAGTTGATCTGGATCCACTCCGGCATGATGTTTGACGGCGGTGTGACGTTCGACCAGTTCTTACCACCATCGCGCGACACGTGTACCAAGCCGTCATCGCTGCCCGTCCAAATCGTTCCCGCCTGCACGGGCGATTCCATCACTGTGAAGATCGTCCCGTAATACTCAATGCTCGTGTTGTCCTTGGTTATCGGTCCACCTGACGCGCCCTGTTTTGATTTATCGTTGCGCGTCAGATCGGGACTGATGATCTGCCAACTGCTGCCTTCGTCCATCGACACGAACAAAACGTTTGCCGCACAGTAAAGCTTGTTCGGATCGTGTGGCGAGAACAGTAACGGAAAGTTCCACTGGAAACGGTACTTCAACACGTCCGCGCCCGAGCCCATCGGATTGTTTGGATAAGGATTGACGTCGCGTAGCTGGCCGGTGCGTTTATCGTAGCGGGTCGTCAGACCACCGTAAGAACCGGCGAACACGATGTTTGAATCTTTCGGCGAGGGCGCAATCCAGCCCGATTCACCACCACCAACGTCGTACCAATCACTCGTGCCAATGCCGCCTTCAGTCGTGCGGCTCGCGATACGCACAGTCGAGTTGTCCTGCTGCGCGCCGTAGACGTTGTAAGGAAAATCGTTGTCGAGCGCGACGCGATAAAACTGCGCGGTCGGCTGGTCCTGCTCGGTCCAACTGCGGCCGCCGTTATACGAAACGTTCGCGCCGCCGTCGTTGCTCTCGATCATGCGGTTCGGATCGTCCGGCGCGATCCACAGATCGTGATTGTCGCCGTGCGGCACGCCGATACCCGTGTAAGTGCGGCCGCCGTCGTTCGAACGATAGAAGCCGGTGTTCAGCACGTAAACCGTGTCCGCGTTTTTCGGATCCGCGTAGATACGCGTGTAGTACCACGCGCGCTGGCGCAGGCGACGCTCTTCGTTGACTCGCGCCCACGTCGCTCCGCCGTTGTCTGAACGAAACACACCGCCGTCTTCAGCTTCAACAATCGCCCACACGCGCTCGGGATTCGCAGGCGAAACAGTGATGCCGACTTTACCGACCGTGCCTTTCGGCATGCCTGGATTTCGCGTCAGCTCATTCCACGTGTCGCCGCCGTCAGTCGACTTGAAGATCCCGCTTCCCGGACCGCCACTCTCGAGCGTCCAGGGCTTGCGATAAACTTCCCAGAAGCCTGCGTAGAGAATGTTTGGATTCGACGGATCGAGAATCAGATCGATGGCGCCCGCCTTATTGCCGCGATTGAGAACCTTCTCCCACGTCTTGCCGCCGTCTTTCGAACGAAACACTCCGCGCTGTTCGTTTGGTCCCCAGACGTGGCCGAGTGCGGCGACGTAAACGAGATCAGGATTCTTCGGATGCACTCTGATGCGCGCGATCTGTCGCGTGTCTTCAAGACCGACGCGCTTCCACGTCTTGCCCGCATCATTCGACTTGTAAACACCATCACCGTGCGAGACGTTACCGCGAATCGGCGACTCACCCATGCCGACGTAGATCGTATTCGGATCAGAATCGGCGATCCCGATCGCGCCGACTGAGCCCGTGCCGAATACCGAGTTGTCGCTGACCGACTCCCAGTTGATGCCGCCGTCAGTCGTCTTCCAAACGCCCCCGCCCGTCGCGCCGTAGTAAAAAACAAACGGCTGCGAAGGAACGCCTGCGACTGCCGCCGAGCGCCCGCCGCGATACGGGCCGATGCTGCGATACTGCAACGCCTTCAGCAGATCGGGCGGTTTGGGCGGTGTGCCGTTCTGCGCCTGGATTGGGACCGCTGAAATAGTCAGCGCGAAGACGAGACAGACAGAGGCTATCTTTAGCATGTGGATGAGCTCCTTTGTTTTTTGCCGCGGATCTGCGCGGATTAACGTGGATTTTCTTCGCGCAGCGGGCGGCTCATTAATTCTGCTACCGCATCGCGCGCAGGCTTGCCGTCGTAAAGCACTGCGTTTACTTCATTCGTGATCGGCATCTCGAGTCCGGCGCGGTCTGCTAGTTTCTTAACTGCGCGCGCGGTGTTGATGCCTTCGGCGACTTCGGTCAGCTCGGCAGTGATCTCTGCGAGCGTTCTGCCTTTGCCGAGCTCTTCACCGACAAAGCGATTACGCGAAAGACTGCCGGTACACGTCAACACCAGATCGCCGAGGCCTGCGAGACCCATCAACGTTTCCATCTGCGCGCCTTCGCGTCGCGCGAGACGTGTGATCTCGGCGAGGCCACGCGTGATGAGTGCTGCGACACTGTTTGCACCGAAACCGAGACCGGCGGTCATGCCCGCGGCAATCGCCATCACGTTCTTCACCGAGCCGCCGACTTCGGTTCCCACGACGTCGGCGTTCGTGTAGATGCGAAGGTTTTCAAAGCTCAGATCGTTCTGAACGGCGCGGGCTGCGGCGTTGTCTTTGCTCGCCGCGACGATGGCGGTCGGGTGTCCGTCAACAACCTCTTTGGCGAACGATGGACCAGACAAAGATACAAACGGATGCGAGCCGTTGATAACTTCTTTTGCGATCTCCGAGATTCGTTTGCCGCTCTCGATCTCGATGCCTTTGGCGACGCTGACGATGATTGCCGGTTCGTGCAACTGTGACATCGACATCAACGTTTCGCGCGCTGCGTGAGACGGAACGGCCAGCAGCACGATGGAAGCGTCCTGCAGCGCGGCGTTGATGTCACTGGTCGCAGTCACACCGTCTGGGATAGATGTCGAGCTCAGGTAACTGACGTTCACTCGCTGCTCGTTGATCGAGTTCACGACCGCTGCGTTTCGCGACCAGAGTCGGACGTTGTGTCCAGTACGCGCGGCGACCACGGCGAGGGCTGTGCCCCAGCTTCCCGCTCCGATGATTGCGATCTGCTTCATCCTTCAGATCCGCGACTCCGTGTGCGACGCCAAACGTTGAATGTTGCCGCGATGTGCGAAGACGATCAGCGCCGCTCCGACAATCGCTGCTATCAGTGATGGTCGCAAGTCGCTCTGCAACCAGACAAACACGGGGATCAGTATCGCAGCCACGATCGAACCTAACGACACATAACGTGTCAACGCCACAATCGCGATGAAGACGACGCCCGCGCATAAGACTGAAACGGGAGCAAGTACGAGAAAGATCCCGACACCAGTGGCAACACCTTTGCCACCGCGAAAACCTAACCATACCGGAAAGATGTGACCGACAAGCGCGGCGATCGCAGCCGCCGCGATCACCCAATCATCACCTGTCAAAGCCTTTGCGATTAGCACCGCAACAGAACCTTTCGCGGCATCGAGCAACAACGTCAAAATACCCGCTGCCTTGCCTGCGCGTCGTGAAACATTCGTCGCTCCCGTCCCGCCCGAACCCGTCTGCCTGATATCCGCGCCAATCTTCCTTCGCACGATCAGGTAGCCAAACGGAATCGATCCGATGAGATACGCAACACTAATGAGAAAGACGTGCGTCATTTCAGAGCAACTGTTTTGATTCCACGCACGGGTGGCCACGGAGGGCCACCCCTACAGTTGTCGCTAACAGCGTCACAATAAGCGACGGCGTAGCATGTCGAGGGCGGCTTGGGAGGCACGCCAGCGCACGAGGTTTCGATCGCCCGGCAGGTTGAGCCGTCGATGCTCGGTCTTCACGTCATCCGCAAGCGCAATAAAAACTGTCCCGACCGGTTTCTCTTCCGTGCCGCCACCCGGCCCGGCAATTCCCGTGATCGACAACCCAAAATCCGTCCCCACACGCGTCCGCACGCCCTCAGCCATCGCCTCCGCTACCGGCGCAGACACTGCCCCGTGCTCCATCAACAACATCGGCTCGACACCCAACTCTTTCGTCTTCACTTCATTAGCATACGCAATCACGCCACCAATGAAATACTTCGACGATCCAGGCACGTCCGTGATCCTTTGCGCGAGCAAACCACCCGTACAACTCTCCGCAACCGCAAGCGTGTAACCACCTAACGACAGCTTCAACCCAACAACCTCCTCCATCTTCTCACCCGCAAAGGAAAACACCGCATTCCCGAGTCGCTCTTCGATCTGAGCCGACAAACGATCGAGTAACTCAGTAGCCTCCTTCTCTGTGCGTCCGCGCGCGGTCAGATGAATCTCAATCTCACTCTGATTGAACAGGATTGTCGTGACCGGATTATCGTACTGCGTGTAAACCGGCGCGATCTTCTCGTCAACCGCCGACTCGCCCATGCCCGCCACTCGCAACATCCGTCGCACCACACGCAAACTTCCCGCACGTCCCGCCAGGCTCTCAGCCACGTGGTTCTCAAACATTGGACGCATCTCACGCGGCGGTCCCGGCAGTAGCACAATCGCAGTGCCGCTGTGATCGATGAACATTCCCGGCGCCGTGCCGTTTGGATTCGGCAGCACGACGGCGTCTTCAATCACCATTGCCTGTCGTGAATTCCGCTCCGGCATCGTCACGCCAAAACTCTGAAAGCGCTGGCGGATCTCAGCAAGGACCACTTCGTCGAGCAGTAGACGTTTGCCAAGTGCGCGCGCAGTGATCTTGCGTGTGATGTCGTCTTCAGTTGGACCAAGACCGCCGGTGGTGATCACCACTTTCGAGCGGCGCACGGCGTCTTTGATCGCTTCTTCGAGGCGGGCATCGTCGTCGCCGACGATGGTTTTGAGTTTTACTTCGATCCCGAGGCGGTTGAGCTGTTCGGTGAGCCAGAGACTGTTTGTGTCAGTGCGATCGGGCGCAAGTAGCTCCGATCCGATCGCAATGATTTCCGCTGAAAGGGATTCGAACAAGTCGCGTTAGTTACTGGCTCTGGTTTCGTCCTGATAAATATCGTGGAGCACCGTCGAGATTGGCGGCGGCGCAGAGATCGCACTAAACGGCAACGATGGCGCAAACACCTTTTCCGGCTCCGTTGCTTCGGGCACGGGCTTTTCTTCCTTCACCGCCTGCGGCTCCGCATCGAGAAGTACACGACTTTCGCTGAGCAGCTTGCCTGCATTGCGTTGCCGCGCACGTTCCAAACTGCGGATTGCGGCGAGCGTCTGTGGCGCAAGTGACGGCTGGTATTCGATCCGTCGCAACATCGAAACGTAACGGCGCAGTTGCGGCGACGGCGCCGTGCGATGCGTTTCATCGTACTGCTGGTCTTCAGCTACTCGCGAAAGATATTCAACACTGGCTGCGTGATTACCGAGTCGCTGATAGAGCGCGCCGAGCGCGTAGTAACTCAGCGGCGGCGGATCAGGCATGACCTCGAGCAGGCTCTCGCCGTGTTCGATCACTTCCGCAATCTCGAAACCGTACCAGCGCCGTTCTTCTTCACGCAGCACCGCGTCGGCGGCGATGTAGAAATCGAAGATGCGCTCGACTTCACGCGCCTGCGCGCGACGAGCAAAGAGCCAAACAACGAAGCACATCCCGGTGAACAACACCATGATCATGGGTGGAACTCCCACCGCATCGAGCATCGCCACAATCACAATAACCGCGATCGCCTTCGTCGTGAGTTTCCCTGCGCTCGTCATAAATCCTCCACTGCTACTTCTCTGCGCAATCTCTGCGTTCTCTGCGTCTCTGCGGTTAATGTCGAGCGCTAAACCGCAGAGACGCAGAGAACACAGAGGCTACGCAGAGAAGAAAAACGCAAATTCTTTTACTTCCCGAGGCGCGCGATGATCGCGGCGCCTGCTGCTTCCGTAGAGAGTTGTCCGCCGAGATCTCTGGTAGTTTCGTTTGCAGAGATCGCGCCGCGCACAGCGTCCTCGATTTCGTTACTCAAAGTTTGGAAGCCCAGGTATTCTAACATCATCGCGAGGGTCAGAATAGACCCAATCGGATTCGCGATTCCCTTGCCCGCGAGTGGCGGCGCGCTGCCGTGCACGGGCTCGAAGAGCGAGACTTTTCCGGGATGAATGTTTCCCGAAGCAGCAAGACCGAGCCCACCCTGAATCGCTGCGCCGAGATCAGTCAGGATGTCGCCAAAGAGATTGTTGCTGACGATGACGTCGTACTGCGACGGATCGAGCACCATGTACATCGCTGTGGCATCGACGTACTGGTGATTCGCGGTGATCTCCGAATAACCCGCCGCGACTTCCTTGAACACGCGTTGCCAGAGATCGCCACCGAAACGCTGCACGTTTGACTTGTCAGCCATCGTCACGCGCTTGCGACCGTTCGCACGCGCGTACTCGAACGCCGCGAGGATGATCCGCTCCACGCCGCGACGCGTGTTGACCTCGTCTTGCAGCGCGATCTCGTCGGCGGTTCCGTATTTCAAAAAACCACCGGCCGCGACGTATGCGCCTTCCGTGTTTTCGCGAAAGACGACGAAATCGATGTCGGTAGTTTTGCGGTTGAGCAACGGAGTAAGACGATCATGCAGCAGGCGCACGGGGCGGAGGTTGATGTAGAGATCGAGACCGCGTCGCATGCCAAGCAGAATGTCTTCGGCGTGTTTGTTTGACGGCACACGCGGATCGCCAAACGCGCCGGCGAGGATCGCGTCAAACTCTGCCGTCAGCATTTCGAGTGCGCCTTCCGGAAGGGTTACACCGTCGCGCAGGAACTTGTCGGCGCCCCAGTCGAAGTCGACCAGCTCGAGCTCGAGACCTTTGGTTTGCTGCAAGTGGCGCAGCACGCGCACCGCCTCACGCACCACCTCAGGACCAATTCCATCACCAGGAATGACTGCGATTCGTTTCATAGTCAGGCTATTACCGTCAGGCTATTACGCCGAAGGCGTTGGCTAATTTCAGCCCAGGGTTGGAGCGCAGCGACAACCCTGGGACTCCCAACCTAATTTCGTTTCAACCCTGAAAGGGTTCGCCTACCGCCGAACCCTTTCAGGGTCTGAGCGTCATTTTTGTTGTATACCCAGGGTTGTCGCTGCGCTCCAACCCTGGGCTGAAATTGGCCAACGCCTCCGGCGTAGTTCAACAGAACCACTACTTTAAAACGGCACGCAGAGCACGGGCACGCGCGTGCCGCGCAGGACCTCCGCCGTTGAGCCGAAGAGTATTTCTTCAGCGGGCGTCGACTGGCCCCTGATTCCCATCACAATCATCGGCAGATCCAGATCACGAGCAATCTTCAGAATCTCAACAAACGGAAGTCCTACGACCGTCATCTTCTCGATATCGACGTTGCTCGTATCAATTCCTTCGAGCACATTCGCAAAACTCGCTTCAGCTTGTTCCTTAAGACGTGCGCGCAGATCCTCAGTAGTTCCCATCCCGGCAGCGACGGCCGCCTGGATGAACTCCTCGTCGACGACGTGAAGCAACGTGAGATCGCCGTCGGGCGCCGCCATTCCGATAGCGACTCTTAACGCGTTCACCGAGCAAGGTGAAAAATCTATCGGAACGAGTATCTCGGGTGATGTAAGCATCGCTCCTCCTATTCCTGGATCGTTTTCGTCTCTGGCGCTTTTTGCGGATTTTTAATGACGTATTCCGTGATCTTCGGCAGACTCGCGAGGATCGTCTCGCCGACAATCTTCAAGCTCTGCGCTGACACTTTGTCAATCGTATCATCAGCGCGGTGCCAGTATGGATACGACGTTAGTTGAATGATATCGACCGCCTCGACGCCCGCAGCCAGAAACGGATCGTGATCGTCTCCGCCAACGCCTTCCGCACGATCAACAAACACCTGGCCGTAGCCGAGCTCGTGTCCCGTCTGCCAGATGATGTTTTGCAGCCACCTCGTACTCGTCGTATCGCGGCCCAGCTCCAGATTTTTGAAACCCATCATGTCCAGCAGGATCATCGCGCGCGTGTTCTCCAGCTCGTTGCGCGCGCGCCTTTGCGAGACGTAGTGACGGCTGCCGTAAGTGTTGTCCGGATTCTTCTCGTCGCCACAATCAGACCAGCCCTCACAAAAAGACTCTTCGCCGTCGAAGAACACGAGACGATACGTGACTTTTGGTTTCTCTTTTTTGCTTCCGAGGACGCGCCCGATCTCGAGCAGCGTTCCGACTGACGCTGCCGGATCATTTGCGCCGACGAAGTTCATGTCCTTGAAAAACTTGGTGTCGTAGTGACTCGTGATCAGGATCAGTGTCTTCGTTTCTCCCGGTATCTCCGCAACGATGTTCGCCATCTTCTTCTCACCTTGCGGCGTCTTCGCGGTGAACTCGTCTAATGAGACATTTAATCCGGACGACTTCAGCTCGTTTGCGATGTAGGCGCGTGTCTTTGCGAGTTGTTCACTGTCCGGCGGGCGTGGTCCAAACTCGATCTGCTTTTTGACGTGGTCCATCGCGCGTTCGCCATTGAACGCTGTGACGATCGGCGGCGCAGGGGTGTTTGGACGAGTACTGGTTGAGACACTCGCACGCGGGCGCGGCGGCGGATCGTCTTTCGGACAACCGATAAACAACAGCGGCGCCACCAACACCGCCATCTTCGTCAATCGTGCAAATCCTGTAATCCTGTCTAACAACTTAACTCTGCTTTCCAGCGCTCGAGGCCTTCTTCTTTCCGAGAATCTTGTCAAACGTCTTCGAGCCAAACGCGAGCGGCTTCTCAATCGCTGAATCAAACGCTTCCGACATCGTGATCGCTTCGAGCTGCATCAACGTCGCCAGCTTCTTGCCGAGTGGCAGCGCCCCAAACTTCTTCGTCAGTTCTGCTCCCATGTCGACAGGCTCCGATCTTTGCGGTCGCGCCGCGGTCATCACCACGACCTCGCCGTGGTTCTCGATCTTGACCTGACACGCGAGTCGTAATGATTGGCCCAAATGCTCCGTACCAAGCTGCTGCTCTTCGGCCAGGCTTGGCGGCGAGAGTAGATGCGCACCCGCCTTCACTGAAACAACGCACTCCGGGCACTCACCCTTACCTGCCGTGCACCCGGCGCCGAGTGGCGCGCCCATACGTCGTGCCGCGTCGATCAGATAAGTTCCCTCGGCGACGAGACCGTTGATGCCGGATGGTTCAAACGTAATTGAGACACTCATGCCCAACCTCCAACCGCTTGTAATTTGTTTGGCTAGTGTAAATCCGGGGGAGACTTCTGCAAAATCTAGGAGCGCGCGGTGAAGGTGCGTTCGCTCTGCCTGCGCACCGCCTGGCATTCGGCGCAGACGCCGATGATGCGCAGGAGGTGCTGCGTGATTTCGAAGTGATGCTTCGCGGCCATCGCGTCCTGGATCGCTTCGAGCTCGGCGGAAAAGAACTCGATGATCTTCCCGCACTCCGAACAAATCATGTGATCGTGATGTTGATGTTTGTAATTGTGTTCGTAGTGCGCGCGCCCGTCGCCGAAGCGCACCTCGCGCGCGAGGCCGGCTTCAGTGAGCAGCTTGAGCGTGCGATAGACGGTGGTCTGGCCGACGGTCGGGTCTTGTTTTTTGACTAACTGGTAGAGGTCTTCGTTTGAAAGGTGTTCTTCGGTACGTAGAAAAACATCCAGAATGAGGTCGCGCTGGGACGTGCGCTTGAGACCCTTTTTCTGGATGTGTTTAAGGAAGACTTCCTGTTCTTCAGTTAGTGGCTCTTCTGCAGTCGTCATCTTTTACCGGAGATTTTAACACCTGGTGGAGTTGGCGGAAAGGAGTTCGGCTGGTTTTGTACCTTGCTCACGGCGTAAATGGGTGGGGAAAGTGAAAAGCCGGGAGCCCAGATCCCGGCCTTTTGGTTTAAAAGTACGATGTCTGTGTGATCTACTTCGGTCGCCTTATCAAGATCAGAAAAAACTCTGCGCTCAACGTTCCTGAGCCGTCATTACCGGGAAGGATTGCAAACACCTCCCAGGGTGGCTTGATACTTTCCAACGTCTTCACTAAATCTGCGGCGGGCACTGTTTTACCTTGCCAATCGTACATGGAACCTCACCTCCAAATTTTCTTGTTTTTATGCGGAGAGACGTGGCCACGCGTTATATCACAAGGCGCAACCGTTTAGAATCGTAAGCGGGGCAACTATCGCACTGCGAGTCTCGATTCAAATCTCACCGTAGAGCCACTACGCGTGATTTTGTGAGCCTCGGGGGTCACCCAAAAGCGGCCATACGTGGTCACCTCAAAACCGGCCAATGAGAAGTAGTCGCCAGGGACGTTGACGTCGCTGTGAGGCAAGGTAGCCTCCGGCGCCATGAGCAACGTAT
>Ga0081539_10003720_pt1 | contig 18170 bp, 15 predicted proteins | sample TabmetS4T2R2_FD_71023 | JGI IMG/M metagenome (GOLD analysis project Ga0081539, IMG submission 71023) | Tabebuia heterophylla rhizosphere microbial communities from the University of Puerto Rico - S4T2R2 | ecosystem: Host-associated > Plants > Roots > Rhizosphere ...
GCACCGCATTGATCATGCGATTGTGCATCGTGCTCGCGTATACACATTGTCGTGCGGTTCTCTTATCAATAACAAAAACGCTGATAAGGCGACTTGCCAAAGGTTCTTCAACTCGATTCGTTTCCGTAAGCAGAATCGTGCGAAGCACTGAGATCTGGATTTAATCCAAATCCGTTCCCGGCGGAGCGAAATTCGGAAAAATCTCAGTACATAGACTTCCGCTGTTTTCAGGTGAACTAAAAGCTAATTGAGTTGCGATCGGTGCTGGTCCGAACCAGGGCATCGGAGGGTACTGCTGATTTTCTTCAACGGGTGCTTCGACGTTCGTAACGGAGAGCGTCCGTTCTGTAGTTATGAATTCACGATTGGCTGTCTGTTGATCTTCGTTGACGCGATCAATCTCATCAACCATCGTCTTGGTACTTGTATCAATGATCCATTCGTTAAGATCGATCATGTTGCAGACGGGCCCATCGTTCGAAGCTTCGACCATCTCTGCCTGCATCGGTTCTGCTTCTGTTGAAGCTACAACAGTATACTGAGCTAACAGGCTTGAGAGTATTGTGACACCTATCGTCTCATCCGTGGGAATAAAGAAGCGTTGCTTCCAATTGATCTGTTCGTTGATCAAACCAAGCTCGCGAAGCTCGGCAAACTTGTACGGATCAGCTCCGCATAACTCAATGGCCGCCTCAGAGTGAATTGATCCGCGACGGAGTTTGAGATTCGAGGCCAATGTCATTTCTTCGCCTTCATTAAGCACGGCATAAAAGATTTCTTCCGGCTCGCGCAGATCGCGGCTTAAGCCAAGCGAGAGCAAAACTGTACCTACGCTTTCGGGCGGTATTTGAATCCCGACGATTCTCTGTCCTTCTTTCGTGGTTACTCTCACCACACGCAAGCAAGCTTGCTCGGTAGTCTTTAGTCGCTGCCATAGTGGGATGATTGCTCCGCCTATGATGTGACTTTCAATGGTTTCAATCGCCGGGATCGTAGCATGCTTCTGTGTCCACCAGTCGGAAGCGCGTTCCGGTGCTACAGCCTTGTACTTCTCGTTAAGCTCGTCGTCGTGAATATAGCTCGCATGTGGCGCTTCGGGTTTCCATATCGCGAAAGTCCTATAACTGTTTCCGGTCGCCGGATCGGTATGGCGTCCTGATTCAAGGGCGAGAATAAAGTTGCCGCTCTTACGGTGGCAAAGGAAAGGCCCCACCTTTGCGCTTCCGCACTTGCTCCGCTTCTTCAAAGCTGACCGCCTTTGACGGTAAGTCAACCTCAAGCGTGTAGTGGGTTGTTTGTGCGCCGGTAATCTCGTCGGTGTGAACGATGCGCGGGGGCTGTGCGATTCTCACAGCAAGGGCTTTAATGTCGGTTACGCCTTCGTCAAACGTTCCGTTGGCCTTCGCGTAACTAACAGTTTGATCAAACAAGTCAGCAAAGTAATCAAACAGCGCGTTTTGCTGGTCAACTTCCAGCGCAAGGACTCGATTTAGAAATCGCGGCACGTTGTATTCATCTTCTTTGCGTATTTCTTCACCGCCATCACGATTTCTCACTAGCAAGCCAATATCCCGCAAAGTCTGCCTTGGGTTGTCCAGTCCTGGGATACTCTGACCCTGCATAATGCGGCGCAAAGACAAGCTCAATGCGGCTCGGCCTTCTTCCGTTTCAAAGTTGTACTTGGCAAGGTCGCCGTTGTCGGCTGCGCCTCGGTCGCCTTTAGTCAGTGCTCCTAAGCTGCCAAGTCGCCGCGCCATGGTTGAACTAAAGCGCTTCTCTCCGCCAAGCTCGGTTGAGAGTAAAACATACTCTGGCGGTACTGCCTGATCTGATCGGTGTGTACGGCCAAAGGTCTGCATCTGCTTGTCGGCACTCCAACCAAGCTCAAGCGTGATGTGGACGCGGCGCTGCTGGTTCTCCGCGCGATTGGAAGCATGTAGCGATATTCCGGTTGAGGCTGCATCGCTAATAATCGCAACGCGCTTCTGGCCTGATTGAAACTGTTCCATTTCATAGACGTTGGTTCTATCCATTGCTACGCCTTCGGGTGCTCGCTTCTTGTATTGAATATGTCCAGTGCGCAAGTCACGGATAAGGCGGCGCGTCCTGCCGGTGAGTTCGGCAACGTTCTTCTCTCCAAAGTGATTGACCAGTTGATCAAGCGGGTTCTCGGGAAGCTCTAAAGCAGAGAGTCCGTCGATCAATGCCTGTTTCATTTCCAAGGCTACTCTACTCTCTACGAGGTTCCCTTCTCCGTCTCTTATTGGCATCTGAATTGTTTTGCCTGTGGCCGGGTCTGTAACGTCCTGATAGAGAGTTGTCGGAAATCCGCGATCTACCATTGCGGCGATCACTTCACGCGGCGAGAAGTCTAAGTCCTCAAGTGTTGCTCCGTTGGCTGCGGCTTTCGCAACTTGCTCGCGCGTCCTGGCTTCTCCGGTTCCCACTAGCGAAATGACTACTGATTTGCTTTCACTAAGCGCCGCTTCGGTTTCAGCGATAACGGCGGGCACTTTGAAAGCGCAGATCACTTGCCGAAAGAACCGCTGATGATCTCCCCAAAACCTATTCAATGCAGTTGCACGGGCGCGACGTCCGCCGTTCGTGATAAGCAAAGCTTCATCGATGTTGCGGAGTACAGCTTGCCACGCGGCGGCTGCGCGGCTGTACATTTCTCTTTGCTCGGGTGTGAGCCGGTGGATGCGCTCGCGATACTCAACAGCCTTGCCACTTTGAGGACAGACGCCAAAAGAGATCGAACCTGATAAGTACATGCCAAGCGCTTTCATGTCGCGGCTGACCATTTCCATTGCGCCAACGCCGCCTGATTCGATCTCCTGCATGAACTCCTGAAAGCCGCCCGGAAAGCTGGTGCAAACTCCCCACAAGCCAAGTCTTGTCATATAGGCCATGTTGCGAACGTCCGTGGCTCCGGTAGCAGATGAATAGACCACCCGATAATCTGGATTCCGCTCCGGGTCTTGCAGATCAATGACTGCCTGTCCCGTGAGTGTTGGCTCACCATAGCCGCCAGCGAGTGCATTCTTTGCTTTGTGCGCCTCGTCGAAAATGACTACGCCATCTGAACCAAGCCAGCGTTGAATCTGGTCTATTCGCTTTTCTCCGGTCCTGGCGGCTGCGATGAGCGATGAATAAGAGCTAAAGATCACTCCGTGCGGTAACGTGATTTCTACGGCTGGCGCGTAGTCATTGATTCGCGCTAACGGAATGTTTGCCAAACCTAAATCCGTTAGATCGCGCCGCGCTGATTCGAGCAAGTCATTATTGACTGAGAGCCAAATCGCACGTTGGCGGTTTTGATTCCAGTTATCGGCAATGATGCCGGCGAGTACACGTCCCTTCCCTACTCCAGTCCCGTCGCCAACAAAGAATCCCGCGCGTGATCCATCCGGCAGTCTTTGCTCGTGTCTTTGTCCGGCATAGATAACTCGCTCAAGCTGAATATCAGACAGCAATCCATCGCTGATGATCTCGGGCGCGACGTATGGTCTATATGTAATGTCGGGCGGTGTGACTGCGGCCATTGATGCCGATTCAACAATTACGGCCGGATGCGGTTTTCCGCCTCTCAGTTTCGCCGGCACATAAGGCACAAACAGATTGCGGTTTGGTTCTTCGGGATCGTCCTCTGGCTCGTTTGGCTCAACTAAATGTTTGAGCGCTTCCCAGGCTTCCTCGAGCGTCGCAGCGCTTCCCCAACTGATGTGCTTTAGCTGTTCCTGCCAGTTAGCTCCGGGCGTTCGTCCGGTCTTATCAATGACGAGGATCTGAATATCGGGTGTGGCTCCGTACTTCGCATATTCTTTACCGCCGAGCGTGAGGTTTACGCGGATGTTGCAGAGACAAGCTATGCGTTGCCACCATTCACTAAAACGTGAATGATGAAAGCTCATAGCCTCGCTGACGATTGCTACTAATCGTCCACCATCCTCCAATCGTCGCAAGGCGCTGGCTACATGTCGCGCTCCGTAAATTGAATTCGTTTTTGTGACTCTGCCGCTGGTCGAACTAAACGGCGGATTCATGAGGACGGCCGTTGGTTGAATCTCACTCGGTAACAGGTCGTCGATGATTTCCGCATCGAGTGGTAATGCGTCGAAACCAAAGACACAGCGAAGCAATGAGTTTCGCCGCGAGCTCGTCTCGTTGCAGATAACTCGCGCTCCGACTGCGTGAGGCCAAATCGCGAGGCTACCGGTTCCGGCAGAGGGTTCTAAAACAATGTCACTCGGCCTGGGATCAAGTAGTCGCGCGACAAAGTAAGCGAGCGTTGGCGGCGTTGAGAATTGCTGTAGCTCGGTCTGCTCTAACGTGCGATCGCTCTGGCGCGGTAGTCGCTGCAATAGAGGACGCAACACAGAAGCAAGCGCGTCGCAGACATCCATCTGCATAAGCTCTCGCGCGTGCTTATGTAACAGATAATTGTTAGCCGCAACTTCCAGCGCATCGTAAGCATCACGTGCCGCGTACTTGCCTTGCGCTCTCGTGCCGCCGAATATTCGATCGGCGGTCTTGGTTAGCTTGGGATTGTCGAACGGCTCTCCGTTTCCTATCCGTTCTTCGAGTTCGGTCGCTAATTTATGAATGCTGCAATAGAGCGCATTTGTCCTGGCGGTACATATGGGTATAGCCTCAACTGGCATCTGACTTTCTCCTTGAAGCGGTCAAAGTCACGGTGCAGCGGCGCGGGTGTTAACGGCACTCGCGCCGCGCTCTTCTGTTGGTCTGTTAGTACTCAGACGGAAGCAGGATCGTCGTTGCGCTGCGCTCTCCTTCGGTGATGATCCAAATCTTCTGCCCCTTTCCAGTCTGGTAGGCGCTTAAGAGTCTCAGGCCTTCTCTCAGTGAAAACTCGTTCTCTTTCACATCCTCGTCTGACAGTTCTCCCCAATCGCCTGACATGTGGCGGCGCAAAAACTCAATCGCTGTTTGTCCGGCAATCTGGAGCGCTTCTTCGGCTCCGGGAGTGATGAACGTTCGGCCCAATGCAAAGCGGGTGATGGTGGATTGTTTGTTTGTGGTATGGTTTGGTTGCATCGATTTTTCTCCCTGACGGTTGAAAGGTTGGTGCTTGGGCTAGGCGAGCGTGACAGCGCTTTCCTAGCCCGTTTCGTGTTCAGTGTTCCGTTTCGTTTTCGTTTGCTTGTCGTCTGCCGGATCGGAGAATCTGATCGGCGGCGCGAAAGATCTTTTGTGCGCTCTTCTCGGGTATTGCATCGCCGTTGCCAATCGAGGGACCAAGCCAATTCTGGATATAGCCTCGGCAATAGTTGGCGCCTTCTAGGCTGAGCGCTTCGCAGCACAGCAAAGCGACTGATTCCGCTTCGACTTCGCGCAGGTTCTTTGGGGTTCGTTCTGTATCTGTGAAGTCCGCTTCTGTGGTGTGGCCTAGAATTACGTGGGCCATTTCATGAAACAGGGTCTTGTGAGGGAGTTGGGCCACAGGGTTAATCGCGATCTGGCGCTTCTTTGCGTATCCCTGACAGTTTCCGTCCGTGTGAGTGAAAGTGATCTGTTCAATTCTCAGAGCTACAAGCGCTCGCTCTGCATCCCATTCCGTTAAACGGGGCGGTGTGAATTCTTCGCCTACTGTTTGATCGATAACGAACCAGCGAGCCTTGTGCATGAAACTGGTAAACGTTCGTTCCCCGTTCTTGCCTTCGCTCTCCTGTGCTTCTTCGTCGCGCACCTTGCGAGTGATCGGCATGCAAAGGATCAAGGCACGCTCTCCGCGCTTGACCGTGCGTCCTAACGCTTGCCATCCGGGAAACGTGTTGATTGGTCCGGGTTCAATTCCACGCAATTGGCATTGCACGAGCGCGAGAATTTGATTTCCTATGCTGTAGGGTAGGGGCCAAGCGCGTTACCCCGAAGGGCACGTTTCCTAACTCCCCCCTCCGAACCGGACTTGATGCTTTCGCATCATCCGGCTCTCCAGTAACTCATGCCGTCTGACGATTGAGCGGTTTGCCCGCGTGCAAGTCGTCATGACAAGAGGCACAGAGTACAAGAGTCTTTCGCTGTCTGGCTGCCATGTAGCGCACCCAGAGCGGTCGCTCCTTGCGTCCGTTGAATTTGAGGTCTTTGAGTTTACGAATGTGATGAACTTCAACATTCTGCTCAGAACCGCACAGTTCGCAGAGTTCAGCGGCGAGACGAACAAGTATGTCCGGGCCGGGTCTGAATGCGATTGACTGTAGTGGTCTGTCCTCAATGATTGCGTTCTTCTTGTAGCTTAACGAGAGGCCGCCAAAGTATGAGACGAGGGGTTTCTTGCCTTCGCGTTCCACAGTTATTTTGAAACAGCGCCGTGGGCCGCTTGGTGTCTGCCTCGTGCTTTCGAGTCGTCGCTGTTCGGTTCTTATGCTCGTCTTATGCTTTCGGGCCAAAGTCCTAAGCATCGACGAGGACATGAACCATTGCAGCTTCGACAGCCAGCACAGGTTTTGCGCAAGAATGTAATACTGCACGTATCCACGAAGCTCTTGCTGATAGCGCATTACGATTTCGTAATCGCTCGCGAACACGAGTTCGTTTCTGTGCGTAGGTTTACCCTTGACCATATATCGGTTGCATTTCTCATTAACCACGTCCGCCGGCACACGCAACGCAATTCGTCCGTTTACCTTTCGGGTGTGTAGACTGAACTGATTGGTGATTTCATAGCCAAGGAATCGCGCCACGTCATTCGTAGCGTGAGTGATAAGAGTCTTTTCTTCGGAGAGTTCAAGTTTGAGATTCTCTTTCAGAAAAGCTCGAATGCGCTCTTTGATTTCTATAGCTTCGGCCTTTGGACCTTGGAAGCCGAGCAGAAAGTCATCCGCATATCTGACATACTTCAAGCGTCTGAACAACGGGTCATCTGTCAACTTGGTGGGAAGCGTTCGCCGAAGCTCGCGCATCTCTTTCGTTGCCTTCCAACCCTTGCGACGTAGCTTCTCGTTATAACGGACGTTGAGTCGGTTATAGACGGGATTGAAACGTCTCTCTCTGCCGCGGGTGAACTCTGGAACGAGTCGTCCGACAATAAACTTATCCAGTCTGTCCAAGTAGATATTGGCAAGTAGCGGAGAGATGATTCCACCCTGCGGCGTCCCGCTAAAAGTGGGATTGAAGTTCCACTGCTCGCAGTATCCAGCTTTGAGCAAGCCCTCCAAGAGTTTCAAGAAGCGGTTGTCGTGGATTCTTTCGCGAATGATTGACAACAAGATTTCATGGTCTATGTTATCGAAGCATCCTTTAATATCACCCTCGATAAACCATTTCGTACCCGACCAAAGTCGTCGCACCGTTGTAAGCGCCGTGTGACAACCTCGTTTAGGTCGAAAGCCGTGCGAGGAGTTGCTGAACTGTGGTTCGTAATACGCTTCAAGAATCGAGCGCATCACTTCTTGCAGCAATTTATCGCTCCACGCCGGAATGCCAAGCGGTCGTGTCCGGCCATCCTTTTTCGGAATGTTGACACGCCGCGCGGGAGTCCATTGATATCGCTCGAAACGAAGCGCTTCGATGATTCGTTGAATCTTCCGCATTGACATACCGTCCACGGTCTCTTCTGTCATGCCCTTGGTCATGGCTCCATCGTTGCTATAGATTCGGCCATAGGCCCTCAAATAGAGGTCTGGATTGAATAACTGTCGGTAAACATCTTCCAGATGCAATCCTCGTTTGCCTCTGTCCTGGATGATGTTCAAGATTGTTTCGGCTGTTCGCATCTCGCGTACCTTGTAATCCTGAAATCGAGTTACCTGTTCCCCTTCGCCATGTAAGCGGCTTTCCCGCTCGCGGACTACTATGGGAACTCCGTCACCTTAGGACTCTCGTCCCTTAGGCGATCCCGCGTTTCTTTGCGCAGTCACGTAATAGCGCGACTTAGGTTGTCCATTCATTCCTTATTCGGATTCGCTATCCGCTGCCTGACTCTCAGAGATGTCTTGGTCCAATTACAGAGTCCCAAGCAAGTAGTCAGTGCCGTTCCCAGATGCTGTAACGGCAGGCTTCCATTAGCCGCGTGGAATTGGACTTCAAGCAATCCAGCTTTAACCGTCTCGCGCGAGTCTTGCGGATCATCAGTTTCAGCATCTTCACTCTGATATCCGCTTTTCCGACATGCTGTTGTCCCCTCACTCTTTCAAGCTCAGGTTAGTCGGCTGACTCAAAGGATGTTCTCTGAATCCTTTCCCAACTAAGTTGGGTTTGACTATTCAAATAACGCGGCGCACGTAGTTATGAAATGCGCTGTAGGCTTGCATGATCATTCCTGGCTTGTTGACTGCCTCGACTAACAAGGCTGACCATTTCGGAATGTCGGGTGATGGTTTGCTGTGTCTTTCCATTGTGGCGCTCCTTCCGCTTGCGTGTTCTGGTCTTTGGCTTAAAAACAGTGTTTCCCCGTCGTAGAGACGTTGGGACACGAGTGGGTGCCCGAACGCACACCCGAAGGGGCGAAACGGAGTGCAGCAGTCGAAGCGAAGCGGAGACTTGTGCGGGCGGGCTCTCGTGGCACAATCGGCTCGGAGAGGGGGAAACTAATTAATTGTCTCGGCTGGAATGGAGCGAAGCGGAATAAAAGACGAGTCCAAGTTAACCTGCGGTGCGCTTGAACTAAGTGCGCTCGAGGAGAGGCCTGGCTTATCCGTCATCTGGGGCCCGTCTACCGAGGTTCGCATGTTTCAACCTTTGGAGCCGGGGAGAAGAACCGGGTTCTTTTAAGACCGGTTCGATAACAGTTGTGAGCGGCCTGTCGGCTTTCCCTCAAAACTCTCAAATTGACATGGGTTTAAGGAAAACGATGGCTTTGCACTAATTGTCGCTAAAAACGGAGACTTTTGATGCAGCGTTTGAACATTTGGTGCAAATATCAAGTTGACTTGATCTGTTCCGAATACCACATATCCACGATCTTCATGACATCGGCCCGTCGCTCTGCCGACAACTTCTTGAATCTTGTGAGTAACTCAAACTCGTGGCTAAAGTCGTTAGAAGGGGCAACGCCAACTGCCCGCGCAAGTAGTTCTTCTACCGGAATACCAAGGCCGTTGGCTAGAGCCATGAGGCGATTCGCCGTGGGCCTCAGTGTCGGTTCGTTCTCAATGCGATTGATATAACTTCCCGAGATTGGTTTACCAAAACGTGCGCTTTGCTTTTCGACTTCTTTACACGAGAGACCTTTCGCGTTCCGAATGCGGCGAATGAAGTCCCCAAAGGTTTCTGTAGGGCTCATCAAACGTAATTTCTGCACGATGAATCCTTAACCGTTAGTGGCCTTTCGGCAACGCAATGTCAGCCATAGTTAAGCCAAGCGCCTCGACTACTTTTTTGAGAGTGACGTAACCAACTTGCGTGTTGCCATTGCGGATCTTTGAAACGGTCATCGTGCCTACGCCAGCTTTCTTCGCCAGCCTTTCGTTGCTTAGTCGCTGGGCTCCCATCGCGGCGTTGATAACGTCGATCCTGTATGGTGAATTTGCATGGTCCATCAATACGTTATCCCGAGACTGTCCATCAAGGCCTGGTGTGCTATCGTGGCGCGACCCTCGATCATCTTGCGGTAGAGATCATGTCCAGCACCCTGAAACTCCCTGAATGGAAAGAGAACCTCACAGGCTCGTCGTGCTCTTGCCGCGCCTGATACATCGGCCGGCTGGGTTTGTAGGAACACAGGGACGGCTACTCGTGTCGCAGGATAGCTAAGCCAGTTGCACCTGCGGCAGGAAACGATCACGATCGAACGGCGGGTCTTCGTGTTTCGGTATCTTATCTCCGGGCCAGTCGTGCCCCCACTTCACACGCTGTTGTTCGCTGGCGTAATACTTGAGATACGTCTGAATGTCCTCAGCGCTGCCACTTTCAGGGCTGCCGACTAGATCAATGATGTAAGCGTAATCTGGATCTTCTGGAAACAGCACGACCTCCTGAGTCAAATAATCGGAAAGGAACTCGTACAGTTCGCGGTCTGAGAGATGATTTGTATGGAGTAGGTATGCGCCAACGTACGCCATTCCATAAATGACCTCTTGTAGTTTGATTGAGAGTCTTGTGTCGTCAAGTCGATCAGGCGCGGGAACTTCAATGCCCGAGTTTGCGAGCCACGTCAAAAGGCTGATCGGCTCTGCGCTTTCGTACTCAAGAACGTGCCGAAGGAATTCTTCTTCCACCTCAGCGGGCATTGACTCAAGAGGGCCAGTCACAGTGCCGCCGAGCTTTTCCAACTTAGCGCGCAGTCTTGCGAGGCGCACTTCCTGGTTGGGTTCCTCTTCGTTTATGTATGTCACTTTCTAGTTCCTTCGGTGCGCTCTGACCCATCGTGACTACTCTTCGTCTTTCCAGATTTCGATTTGGGCTTTGCTTCATATTGATGAATCAGATTTGCCTCAGCTCTAAGCGCCGTTCGAAACTGTTCTAACTGCTTAATCAGTAAATCAATCTTCCTCAAGCTTTCCCTTCGTGCGCGGATTGTGCCGAGAAAGAACTCGAGCTGGATGCGGCGCCGACAGTCAGCCATAGTCAACATGTAATGGCCCCACTTGTATTCGCCGCCGCGACTTGATTCGGCTTCAGTAAGAATGTAGGAGGTGTGGCCCGTCGAAATTGACGCCAGGAACACTCTCCTGCGGTAAAAACCAGACATAGACATCTCCGTATTGTGCTAACCTGTCTCCCATGAAAAATGGGAGGCTTAACTAACGATGAGATTCGCCCGGACTAGAGGATTCCGGGTTAATCAAATCACACACCGTTCTATATGCACCTACATACTATATGCACCTCCATATAGAGTCAAGATAAAAAATCGATTTCCATCAGGAGGACTCTTCTGATGGGAAACACTCGGAGACGGCCCAAGAACCTGCCTCGCAAGCTCTTGGCTATTCGTAAGCAGCTGGATGTGAGTCAAACGGAAATGGCAAGGCTGCTCGATCTCGACGTAGCTTATACGGCGGTATCCGGATATGAGCTAGGAACACGACAACCCGATCTGCTAGTGCTGTTAAAATACGCCCGCCTCGCAGGAGTCTCAACCGATGTGCTCATCGATGATAAGCTGAAGTTGCCGGACTGAGAATTTTACTCTTACAGCGAGTGCACCTATTCCCTCTCAGTAATAAACACACAACACCACCAATGGCTCAATTTGCCAAGTCGAAACTGGCCGGACGTAAGAGAAACGCCAATGTCTTTGAAACACAAAACAATCGGCATAGTAGACCAGGCTGATCTTCGAGCCTTAGTAGCGAATGCCGAGGCTGAAAGTCGAGTAATTGAATACAAACGCACACTGCCGGGAACAAGCGATGGCGAAAAGAAGGAGTTCCTCGCAGATGTATCATCCTTCGCTAATGCTGCAGGAGGAGACATCGTATACGGGATGGAGGCACTCAAGGGCGTGCCAACACAGCTAATTGGTTTACAGCTTAATAACGTAGACGCCGATAAGTTGAGACTTGAAGAGCTAATAAGGACTGGTATTGCGCCACGGATCCCGGGAGTTTCGATCGATGTTGTAGCTTTAAGTGGGATAACAGTAGCTATTGTGGTTCGCATACCTCACAGCTTCGCTCGACCACATATGGTCACTTTTAAAAACGGCGGACGCTTCTATTCCCGGAACTCTGCCGGAAAATACCAGCTTGATGTCGCTGAGTTGAGATCTGCTTTCTTGGTTTCTGCCACTTTTGCAGAGCGTGCCAGACAGTTTCGAATCGATCGTCTTGCAAAACTTGTGGCTGGAGAAACTCCGGTGAGACTGCACCGATCACCCACAGCGATTCTTCATCTCGTTCCAGCAATCGCTTTTGATGCTGCATCGTCAGTCGACATTTCTCCTCTTCTCGGCCAGGGCGACCGCTTGCCGCCAATCATGTCTGGCGGTGGTTACAACAGGCCACGCTTCAACTTCGATGGATTGCTTGCGAGTGACCTGTCTCAAGGAGCGGCATATTCCTATGTGCAGATGTTTCGCAACGGCATCATTGAAGCAACACTATCGGATTTGAATGATGATGACGAATTAGAAAAGAAAATCCTATCAACGAACTGGCTAGAAGAGCGACTGATTGAAGCCTTGCCGATTTATATTCGCGCGCAACAAGATGTCGGTGTACAGCCGCCGATTTTTCTAATGTTCACGTTATCTGGCGTGTCTGGTTATGTCCTTGGGGTCAAGCACGGTTTACGTCGTCGCAGTTTCGATCAAACTCCCATCGACCGCGATCAACTCAACGTTCCGGAGCTAATGCTTGAGGATCTAACAAGAGACTCGGCAGAAGTGCTACGGCCTTTGTTCGACGCCGTATGGAATGCGGCAGCCTGGTCTCGATGTTTCAATTATGATCAGGATGGGAAATGGAGCATTGGCTAAAACAATTCTCTCACCCCAATTCAGTACTCTGTGCAAGCTTGTTGGTTCATCACTAGCTAATTCAGGTCCTCAGGCTCCTCAGCTCGCAATCCACCGCTGCTGGTTAATTCGCGATTCAAATAGCCTTGATCGCGCAGGTGTCCCACCATCTCTAACAGGATCTCGTGAAGCGGCTTCTTTCCGGGTAGAAAGACTCTACCGAGTGGAGGAAGCTCAGCTTGCTCATCGGACGGCAAAATAGCCTCATCGGCGTAAACGCGAGTCACTGCGGTCAATACCGCTGCACAGAACTCCGCGAGGGTATCTTCACGTCCGTCCTGCTCCAGATTGTGTTTCTCCCAGCCATGAATGTCTGCTTGTTCGATCAATGAGACGACAGCTTCGGTGTAAAGGTCCTGACCGAAGAAGTGGTTGGATGGTCCCTTGATAGTAATTTCAATATTGTTCTGATGAATTTTGATTTTGTTCATGGGACTTCGTTCGCGGCGCGTAAGTCTTAGCTGGTCGCCAATGCGGTTATTATTGACGGTGATCGTAAGCGCAACCTGTCAGTGCTATTCGACCACAACTCTGCGTCTTTCTTCGGCGCAACGTGCAGGCCATCTGCGACAGAACTCTCGCGCGACATCGAAATCGTCGGAAGCGCAATAAACCTGTCGATCACAGCCTTTAACTTGAAGAGAGTTGTAATATTGCACATGTCCAGGCTTAAGGCTGACGACTTTACGATCCCACTTGGCCCAACTGGCAAAATGCGTTCTCTCCATAAATATTAGAGTAGTTTCCGAGCTGAGTGGCATTGCGAGTTCAATGCCAGGCGAACCGATTCCAGCATTACCAAGGAATGGATGTACCTTATGCGGTTGTCTCACTAATGGATTGTCAGAAGTGTAGAGTTTATGCCCGGTATCATTCTTTCCAAGCACCAATATGTGATCGTACATGATATTGGTTAGCCAGTCGACGAACTTGTCATCGAACATCATCGACAGATGATGCATTCTAATGTTCGCATCCGTGCTACCACGAAAGCCCTCCAAGAACTTATTAACCTGATCCTTGGGAATTATTTTTCTTATTCTTGCTTCGAATTGCTCCAAACCGTCTCGGATCGTAAGCCGAAACTCTCTGGTTCGGAGTATTGCAATGTCACGAAGAAACAAAGCTTTCGCTTGTCAGAACGGCTAATGATTCGTCCTCGCCGTAATAGAACTAGGTTTAATAATCTGTGCGTCGAGCTCCGTTCAGTTGCTTTGCAAATAACTTGGTTAACAATCGCATTGAAGTCTGACTCAAGAACCCCTAGCCTGCGTTCAATCATCTGTCGATCAAACTTTTCCGCCAGCTCAATCGGTACCGCTTCTTCAGGAATATCATAAAAGTATCGCTGCTGTGCTACATCTCGAATGTTTGCTATTCGTACCTCCTGTCGAATTTTGTCAAAAACGACGAGCTTCTCTCCGTCTTGGGAAAATCTCCTTAACGCTGACTGGGGCACGAAATGTTGTTTCTTAGATCGACGCATCGTACGCAAAGATTATAGGTCACAGAAGTTTAACATGTGGCAGTCGATCGCAAACTGATCCGGGAGCAAGGCGCGCCCAACTACAATCAGCGAGTTAAACTGACCGACAAATCGCGTTCATGCGACTCCTCGTGACCCCGCGCCAGTTCCAAATACCTTTCTCTCTCTGACTCATCGTTTTGCCGCTCAGCGTAGATTTCTAAATTGATCTTCTCCTTCTCCGTGAATTGAGGGTTCCGATCTTTGGCTTCTGACGCCAACTCCCGTGCCGCCTGGTGATAATGCTCGGCACGCTCAACATCGCTTACCAGACGAGTCTCGTGCGCGCGAGCGGTGGTCTTTACATCGTGTCGATACTGGCGCTGTTCTTGCGATTCAGTAAGTGCGCGCGCTATGTATTCCGTTAAAGTACGCGCTTCAACTTCGCGAAGCGTTCCCGTCCGGTGTTCACCTAAATGAAGCGACGCAACCTTCTTACTCTCTAGAAAATGCTCAAGACGCTCTCGTCGGACTTCTACTGCGATTTCTGCTGTGATCTCTCGTGCGATTGCTCTGCCTTCCCAGTTGATCTCCCGATCGTTCTTCTCCCATTCGTGAACGTCGCGAAGAAGTTTTACGTCCTGCAATATCTCGGCGCTCGCCTCAAGCGACAGGATTTGATGTCGCTCGTATTTGGCTTCCGGCATACTTAGGCCATTAGTTGTTCGCTGGCGTTGTTCTGACGTGTAGGCGTTCTGCAAAACATCAACCATGTCACGGGCCAGCTCGCGCTCGGCAAGCAAAGGCGCACGACGGTCGCCGATCTTTCGAACAATCTCATCTCGGACGAATAAGAGGTGCTGCACATCGGCTGCGGCTTCTTCCCGAGCAGCCGCCGAGTAATTCAGGCGAGCAAGTGAACGCAGGTCAAGGCGGGCAGCTCCGAGTGGAATGAATTTCGTGTCTTCGCGCCGGCGAGCAATCTGTTTGTCCAATTCCGCTAACGACCAACGCTCGTCGCGAACCTCATAGCTCGTCACATGCACTGACGCTTCGAAGTTCTCCAGGCGCACATCCTTCGCCATGAAGTCAGCGCGCGTAACGTTAACCTGCGCAGCGAGGGATGCGGCCTCGGTATCTGTGCGAGTCGGCGCCTGGTGCTCGCGTGCTAGTTCAATTCGAAGTTTTTCGAGTTCGGTAACACGGTCTGATAGATTCAGCTTGACTCCTTGTTCTTGAAGTTCGGAGATCGTCTCGCGAGAAATAAGCGGCGTTAGTTGTTTCCCTCCTGGTATAGGGTGTTGCTTTTGAATATTCCGCTCGACCTTACCCAAATTGCCGCGCAAAGAATTGATGTCCTTTTCGAGCGAAGCGATCTTCGTCTCACGGGCCTGTGCGAGTTGTTTCAGCGTGTCTGAATGTTTACTGAGATCCCGGTCAACTTCTTCGTTGCGTCTGGAATGATCTCCATCACTTAAGCGAGCTCCACGTGCTGACGCGCGGCGGCGGACGTCAAGATCTGAAATCTTCCGCTCCTCCCCGCTCGATTGGTCCACTACCTCGAACCGGTACGTCGTACCGTGACGAATAGCGCGGTCATGCCAAGCCTCTGCGAACGCGAGACGAAATTCGAGGGTCAACCGCTTCCCCAATGCCAAACGAAAGTCGTTCGTTCGGTCATCAGGCGCATCCGCGTCTGAATTCCAACTGTGAGCGACTTGTCTAAGACTCAGAGAATCAGGGCGCGATCGCTCCGCCGCTTCGGTACCTCGACGTCCTACCGGTTCCTGTTGATACTTGCGCGCCAGTCGTTCCCATTTCTCGGCAGGAGTGAGTGCCGGCTGTTTCTCTTCGTTTCGATGAATTAACTGTTGCTTTTCGAGAGCTTTAACGAATCGTTCGCCAATCGGACCATTAACGATTACGTCTTTACCATCTCGAGTTTCTTTATGGGGCAACAAGTGCTTTGGTAGTCGCGCTATCCTGCCTGGCCTTTCCGTTCCAGCTTCGAGCACATTCTTATGAATCACAACATGAGCGTGCGGATGTTCTGAATGGTGGTGAATGCCCGCCACCCAAACAAGTTGCTCGACGTTTAGTTCTGAAGCCATGCCCTCCATTCCTTCACGTATCACTTCACGGAAGCGGGCCTGCTTCTGCTTTTCGTCGTCACCGAGGTTGTCGAAGTCTTCCTCACGAACCGTGACCGAGAAATGAATCAGATCTCTTTTCTCCGGAAACCCTTCGTAAGGATCCAGAATCCAGTCGGCTTTGCGATACGTGAGGCCTTCGCGGTCTTCGCTAAAAAGAGGACGAGCACCTGGACCTTCACGGGCCAGATCTTTTTCACGTTCCGCAATGTATCGCGTCACGCGACTAGCGCCAGAGCCTGCGCCCGTAGAAAGGATGTGAAAGAAGACGCCCATGTTTCGGCCTATCTTCTTCTTTGCGGCAGAGGATCTTGTTTGATCATTCCAAGAATGCCGAGTTGCGCATAAGTTGGAACTCCTGAGATCGTCGCGGCCTCTTTGAGCTGCAGGGCTGGCCCCTTCCATTTCTCGCGGTCCGTTGGTGTCAGGATGAGAAAGTACGAGCTAGCCTCTTCCGCACGCGGACCAATGGGAATGGCCCACAGAGTGCAACGTGTAGGGCTTACCCAGGTGTATAAGTAGTAATAGTTGCTTACCACGAGAGAACGACCGCCGGCGCCGTAGTCAGGCCGCTTCGGATGTTTCCACATCGCAGTTTCAACGTCGGTGAAATTTTGGGGGAAAGTGGCTTTGGTCCTCTGGTATTGCCGCAGATCTTTTATGATCTTCAGTATCGGATCGATGCGCGGTATCTGAGCTTTGGCTCGCCATTCAGCGGCGTAAGAAGAGTAGGCCCACGTGCCGAGGTACGTCACGACGGCCAACGCCAGTAAGGCATAAGAGAAACCAAACCGATGTTTTCCTGTCTTTCCTTCAACGCCACGCATAGTCAGTTTACTTCCTCAGATTCCTACTCGTTTAGACTCGTGAGATCGATCGGCTGGAGAGTACGTTTTGATCCTGGAACCGGCTCCTCACGAGGGTTCACCCTTTCGTCCGTACCTTTGCTCGGTTGGTTTGTCTGCTGCTCTTCCACTCGTCTTTTTTCCGCATCCGTGATCACCTTCATCGCTGATACTGCGTCAGCTAATCGTTCCGGCTCGGCAAGCTCACGCTCTGGTGGTATAGCTACATCTCCGACATCGGCCCGCGGCAAAAACCGAAACAGAATAGGATCAGCCGTATCAATTACAGCGATGCCTTGCCGATATTTGACCAATCGACGGAGTTCCGGAGCCTGCCGCAGGTCGCGCCGGCTTTCGGAGACGCGCTCGGCATCATTACTTGTCCCTGTCGCGTCGACTTCAGTTCGAGACAGTACGGTTGTTGGTCCAAGCATTAACGACGCATAAGCACCAGTCTCGGGATCAATGCCCGGAAGAAATATTTGATTCTTCATTCCCGCGAGAACAGCTTTTCCGCCATTCTCCTGAAAACGACTCTTGATTTGCGATACGTCCTGAAATCCAAGCAGGTAAGGGGTGTTTCTGAATCTTCCGATCTTGAGTTTGTCCTGGAGCCTTGGTGGCGAAACATTGCCGGCTTCATCGAGAGCCATGAGAACTGGTGTTGCGTTCTTCTGAGTCGAGCTCTGCATCTCGATCGCCGCCAGCCCAAAGAGTAGCTCCAGCAGAATGCGATACTCGCTCGCTTGCGTTTCCGAAAGCACAACGTAAATGGCACTTCCTTGCTGACGTAGATTTGCAAGGTTGACTTCGCGAATGCCACGCGCGAGTTCTACGGTCGTGGCACTTCTAAGTATTCGCATTGCATTGGGCGATCGCAGCGGTGCCAACTTATTGTTGATGCCAGTAATGACCCCACCCTGAGTCTTTTCCGCGTCAACTTTAATGAAATTGCCCCACTCGATTCGTGCTTCAAGATCCGTAGAATTCTGCATTTCTTCGCCCAGCTTCTTCAGGTCGTTAAGAGACAGATACTCTTTGATCATCGGCAGCGTCGGATTAAGAGCGACAGTGGGGAGATGTAAGCAGAGTGCTTTGAGCAATGCCGTCTCACCGGAGATCCAGTAATGAGTGCTGTCGTTGACCTTCATGTTCTCGGGTTCATAACCGACGAGAATGGAAGCGATCGAATGCGCAAATTCGCCGTTTCCGAGACAGCGTGGCAACGGATTCCATAAATCCGATCGCGCGGGATTCTCAAGATCAATCCGATAGACATGCCGGTAATA
>Ga0081539_10003721_pt1 | contig 18169 bp, 14 predicted proteins | sample TabmetS4T2R2_FD_71023 | JGI IMG/M metagenome (GOLD analysis project Ga0081539, IMG submission 71023) | Tabebuia heterophylla rhizosphere microbial communities from the University of Puerto Rico - S4T2R2 | ecosystem: Host-associated > Plants > Roots > Rhizosphere ...
TCAACTTATGCTCACCGTGTGCCCAGTGTTCGTTCAACGGTCCGTGCAATACCTTTCTGATTCCTTTCAGGATATAGGCGCCCGTCATTAGCAAGCCCAGCATTGAAATCGCTGTGTAGGCAGTCAGAATAGGCCAAGTCCCGCGTACCACCAAAAACTCAGATATGAAACCATTGAGACCAGGTAAACCAAGGGAAGCCATGCTGGTAAAAATCAGGATTCCACCATAGACAGGGATAAGTGTGAATAGACCTCCGAATGAATCCAGATTGCGCGTGTGTGTCCGCTCATAGATCACGCCAACGAGGAAGAACATCCCTGCTGCGGATAAACCATGATTGAACATCTGGAGGACAGCGCCATTCAATGCAATCGTCGCATCGGTCGTTCCGGACGCCAGGCCTGCCGCGGCGATCCCAAGTACGACGAACCCCATGTGATTCACCGATGAATACGCGACGAGCCGTTTGAAGTCCGTTTGCGCGAACGCGCCAAACGCACCGAATACGATCGCGGCTGTGGCCAGCAGTGCCAGTGCTCCGGCAAAGATCCTTGCTTCAGCGGTATACAAGGGAAGGATGAGCCGTAAAAATCCATATGCACCAAGCTTCAACAGCACGCCAGCCAATATCATTGAACCGGCAGTCGGCGCTTCGGTATGTGCGTCTGGCAGCCAGGTATGAAAGGGCCACACAGGAACTTTGATCGCAAAGGCAATTGCAAATGCCCAGAAGGCGAGCGTTTTCACAGTTTGAACCGACATGCCAAGCAGGGTCGCATTTGCATCCAGGGAATTCCAACGCTGATATAACGTGACCAGGTCATACGTCCCGAAGAGAACGCCGAGCAACTGAATCGCCAGCAGGAGTCCGAGCGACCCACCCATGGTGTAGATCATGAACTTGAGCGAGGCGTAGTTCCGATTTTCGCTCCCCCACTGATTGATGAGGAAATACATCGGTACGAGTCCAACTTCCCAGAAGACGAAGAAGATCAAGAGATCAAGTGCCATGAACACGCCAAGCATTCCTGTCTCGAGGAACAGGAACAAGATCATGTAGGCTTTGACTCTATCGTTGACGCTGAACGAGGCGAGGATGGCAAGAGGTGTGAGAAGCGTGGTCAGCAAAACCATTGTCAGGGAGAGTCCATCCACACCGAGATGTAATGAGGAACCAATCGCCTCATACCAAATGTAGGATTCTTCGAATTGAAAACCTGGCTGGCTCGGTTGGAATCTGAACCAGGCAACGAGCGAAAGGAGAAATGGAATCAGACTCGCGCCAAAAGCAAACCAGCGAAGGAGATTATTTCGATCCTTCAGCAGAAACAGCATTATGACTGCGGCAATCGCAGGAAAGAACAGGATCAGCGAAAGAAGATGAGTCTCGACGAAGTTCATCAATATTCCTTAGATGAAAGCCCGTAACGCGACACGCTTCGCAGTGTCGCTCCCCAACTAGCGAGACCGCGAAGCGTCTCGCGTTACGAATCAGTCCTACATAGAAAACACAAAGAAATACAACGCGGCGCCAATGGCAATAAAAGCCACCAATGCGTACATGAGATATTGCTGGATGCGACCGGTTTGTATGACGCGCAGTTTGCCGCCAAACCAGTAGGTGACGTCGGCTGAGCCATCCCCAAAGAAGCGATTGATGACAGGTATATCAAAGTAGTTCCGGATGAAAGAGCCAAGTCCGTTTGTGAGAGGATCGAAGATATGCAAGATGCCGTCAATAAAAGCCTTATCCATCCACTTGTAGATGAAAGTTTCGGCAAACCAGTAGGCAGGCTTGACAAAGAGCGACGTATATAACTCATCAAAGTAATATTTGTTTTTGAGAAGCGGAAATTGCCATGCATCTTCAGCGGGCGTGTTGACTCCGCGATAGGTCAGCCAGCCCAGATATAGGCCGCCTAAAGCAACAACTAGAGAGGTGAGTAAAGGGAGAATATTGAATTCGACTGCCTCAGGATGTTCTGCCAAGGTTCCACCGACAAATTCATGGATCCAATTTGGAATAAGTCCACCGAGGGCAGGAAAATGCTCAGGGATACCGAGCCAGCCAAATCCAATGGCAAAGATCGAGAGGATGACTAAGGGCACAGTCATCGTCCAGGGAGTCTCCTGTGCGTGTTCGGCTTCCTGTGTGCGAGGCTCGCCAAGGAACGTCAATGTGATCTGTCGCATGGTGTAGAAGGCAGTTAGGAAGGCTGCAAGAGCCAGAGTTGTAAATACCCACCAGTGCCCATGACCAAATGCATCTGCCAGAATTTCATCCTTTGACCAGAAACCGGCTGTCACCAGTGGGAAACCGGATAGTGCCAATCCACCGATGAGAAACGTCCAAAACGTGACCGGCATCTTTTTGCGTAAGCCGCCCATATTGAATATATTCTGAGGGTCTACGTGATGGTTACCTGTATGTAAGACTCCGTGTTCCATGCCATGAATGACGGATCCAGAGCCAAGAAATAGCAAAGCCTTGAAAAAAGCGTGTGTGATTAGATGAAAAGCCGCGGCGACATACGCGCCGATACCAAGCGCAGCGATCATATATCCGAGTTGTGAGATTGTGGAATAGGCCAGCACGCGCTTAATGTCGTTTTGTGCAACCGCGGTGGTGGCAGCGAAGAGAGCGGTGAACGCGCCGATGAAAGCAATGATTGACATTGTCGTTGGATCAAGACTGATAAGTGGAAACATACGAAGGACCGCGTACACACCCGCCGAAACCATGGTCGCGGCATGGATCATCGCGCTGACCGGTGTCGGACCCTCCATCGCATCTGGCAGCCACACATGTAATGGGAATTGGGCAGACTTGCCTACAGTACCGATGAATAGCAATAAGCCGATCAAACCTGCAGCAGAAAAACCAAGAAAACCACTTGGCACAGATGCAAGTGTATGGAGAATATCTTCTGTGAAGATTTCGCGGAATGTCAGCGTGCCAGTTACTGAGTAGAGATACACGATCCCTAGCAGCATGAACACATCGCCAACCCTTGTGGTCATGAAGGCTTTGACCGCGGCGTCGCGCGCCGACTCCTTTGCATACCAGAATCCGATCAACAAGTATGAGCATAAGCCCATGATTTCCCAACCGACAAACAGGGTTAACAAATTATCTGAAACTACCAGCACATACATGCCAAACGCAAATAACGCGATAAATGCAAAGAAGCGCGAATACATCGGTTCGACAGATGGCACCACGTGCTTATGGCCGTGTTCTTCGACTGTCGCGCCGTGCGGTGGTAATCCTTTATGATCATGTTCTCCTTCAGGCTGTCCATAGTTGTGATAACCAATGCTGTAGATAAAGATCATCAACACAGTCCATGCAACGAAGAACAACGTCACAGCAGAAAGCGGATCTACCAAGACACCGATCCTAAACCAAATATCAGCTAAAGGCAGCCAGTTAATCGACGACTCAAATGGCTGTTCGCCCAAATGCTCCACACCCAATGCTCGCGCAAACACGATCATGCTCCCAAGCCATGAAAGGAATGCCGCGCCCACAGCAAGTGTGTGACTAAGCGCCTTGTTCTTGTTCGTGAATAGCACAATCAAGAAGAATGCAAGAACAGGAGGTAAGGGAATTAGCCAGATCAATGTTTCAGTCGTCATTCTTCCTACCACTTCAAGATATCAATGTCATCTGCAATGACAGTGTTGCGCTGACGATATACAGAAATAACTAATGCGAGCCCCACAGCCACCTCTGCCGCGGCGACTGCGAACACTATAATCGCGAAAACTTGACCTGCCATATTCATCACATTTCCATAGCGCCAGAAAGCGGCCAAGTTGATGTTTACGGCATTCAACATCAATTCGATGCCAAGCAGGATTGCTACTGCATTCCTTCGTGAAAGCGCTCCGAACAGGCCGACACTAAAAAGTGCAGCCGCTAAAATGAGATACCAGGAAAGTGGCACCATGGATGTGTCTCCTATTTCCGATTGAACGCCACATAGACCGCGCCTACCAACGCTGCTACCAAGAGGACAGAGGCAACTTCAAAGGGAAGAACGTAAGCATCCGGCGAGACCAAGGCATTGCCCAACTCACTTACCGCGTCAAACCCGGAGGGGATTTCCGTTACAGTTTTCGATAAGCCATTCCACCCCTGGAGTAAGAAGTACAACCCGCCGAAGGTGAGCAGTGAGATCAACGCCCCGAACCACCAGTTTCGATTCATCTGCGGACCTTGGTCTCGCATATCCTTACGTGTCAACATCACAGCGAAGATGAACAGAATGGCAATCGCGCCAATGTAAACAACGACCTGTACAACTGCTAAAAAGCCCGCATCCAACAAAGCAAAAATCACTGCTACACCAAACAATGTGGAAATCAACCACAACGCAGCATGGATAAGATTACGCGTTGTCACAACCATAAAACCAGAGCCAAGCGTGAAGAAGGCAACTAGCAAGAAAATGATTTGCTCTGCAGTCATATGATTCTCCAGCAGCAGTAACGACTTAAGTCGTTACGGTTTTTTTTACTCCTTCCACCTTTTCGCGTTCTCTACGGCTATAAGAGCGCGCCATTTCGAGCGAAACCCACCCGATCAAGACGTTCGACAGGAACATGACTGAGATGTAGACCCAGCTTGGGGTCCCCGCGAGGAGCGCATGCAGCAACGCGGTCACCATCAAAAGGACGAATGCCAGCGGCGTCAGGAACTTCCAGTTGAACCCCAGCATATGATCGATGCGGATACGAAGCAATGTGTACTTGATCCACATGATGATCCAATAACCAACCATCCCTTTAAAGACGATCACTACAACCGCAAGAAATGCACTGACTTGCTCAAGCCCGAAGAAGCGATACCCACCAAAGAACAGGATTGCCCAGAAACCTCCAAACGTGAAGGCATGCAAGAGCTCGCCTGCATAGAACATGCCAAACTTCATGCCCGAGTACTCAATGTTGTAACCGGAGACCAATTCGGACTCGGCTTCGCCCATATCGAACGGAGCGCGCCCTAGTTCTGCAATTGCAGCGATCAGGAAAATAAGCGCGCCAAGCGGAGTGAGAAAAACATACCAAACGTCCTGACCCTGTGTGATCGCGCTCATGCCCATGGAACCAGCGAAGATTGTTGGGATAAGCAGGACAGTCAGCATTGGGATTTCGAACGAGACCATGACCGCCACCTGGCGGAATGCACCAATCAACGCATATTTGTTGTTCGATGCCCAGCCTGCCATGATGATCGAGAGTGTGCCGATTGCACCAGCCGCAATGAGATACAACGCGCCGACATTCAGATCCACGCCGAGCATCGTGGGAGCTAGTGGCACAATGGCCCACAAGATCAATACAGACATCATCGAGAGCAACGGCGCAATGTTGTAGACGACCCGATCCGCGCCTTCGGGAGTAGTATCCTCCTTGATGAGTAATTTGATAATATCAGCAAGCGGCTGAATCAAACCAAACGGACCTACACGATTCGGTCCGATGCGGTCCTGAAATCGGGATACAACTTTCCGCTCGACCCAGACAAGAAAGATATCAAGCAGCATCAACGCGGAAAGCAATATTAAAACGCCGAGGAAACCGATCAATACTTGTGCAATAATTTCAGGCATTCCCAAACTCGTGAAAACGCTTAGCAACCAGTCTGCTGCGACTTTAAGTGGATCTTTGAAGAATTCCATTATTGCTCCTGGTATCCCTCACCCCTGCGCGTCTCTCCCCGCTTCCTCTTCGTGGCACCCTGTGCCACTCCGCTCAGCGCGAATGGGAAGGGGCTACACAAACAAAAGGCTGAGTGGATACATCCATTCAGCCTTCTATCGTCACAATATAATATTGTTACGCCCACTCCAGCATGCCCTTGCGCCACGTATAAACCAATCCCACAATCAGGATCAGAATGAAGATGATCCCTTCGATCACTGCAAACAATCCCAACTGACCCAGTTTTACCGCCCAGGGAAAGAGAAAGACTGTTTCAACATCGAAGATCAGAAAGACCAGCGCAAAGATGTAATATTGGGCTTTGAACTGTACCCAGGCATCTCCGACAGTTTCTATGCCACACTCATACGTTGTCTGTTTGATGGGGTTCGGCTTCTTCGGTCCCAAAACCCATGCGGCACCGATCGCGCCGATAGGGATGATCAGGCCGATGATAAAGAACAAGCCGATGTAGATCCACTGACTCATAAGTTCTCCGTCGAAAAAGATGTCTTACAAGTGGGAAAATTGTACCATAAAGACAATTAACCAAATGCTTTGCGGGGTCTGAGACCCCGCAAGAGCAATACAAATATTACTTCTTACTTCTCTGTCTCATGACATATTTGACGATATCTTCAAAAAATGGAAATCCAATAACTGTGCCAATCACCGAGCCGATAAGTCCGACCGTGCGCGCAAAGCTCCCAGAAAGGCCAAGGAGATTCACTGCTTCAATCTCGACGATTTGTGCGGATACCGTTATTCGGCTTTCTTCGCCGTTCAGCTTATCCACGAACCTCAGATATAACCAGATCGTCCCTCGATAGACTCCCGTCTCGGAAGGTCGGATACTCCACGAGAACGTTGCAGATTGCCCTTGTGCAAGCGGAATACTGATTAAGTCGGCAGGGCGTACTTCGATCCCTGCGATGTCAAAACGCGATTCGGCGATCACATGATGTGATTCATAAAGATTGGGAATTTGGACGGTTTCTCCAGTTACAACGTGATCTCCAAATTGCGCAGTTGGCGTGACGTTACCCAGATCATCTACTTCCAGCGTGAGTCGGACGATATCTGAATCCCCTGCACGGATCGCTGGAGGAAATTCAAGTGTTAGTCGGCGTGACTCGTTAATGGCAGGCTGAGGCGTGAACGCGGGAAAATCAGTGGGAGAAATGGAAGGTACTGTTGGAGCTGGCCCCGGCTCAGCAGTGGATTCGCTTGCAACAGGAGGGGGCGTTGCGCCACCTGTTCCTCGTAGAAGAGAAAGGGAATAAAAAGCAAGCAGCGCGCCAATACAAGATGCAATGGTTAGAACAGAAATGATTACGGTTCGATTATTGAATCGCATCACGCGCAAGAAACAAGAAGGTCCAGTGGAAGAAACGTTTCGGGCGTAGGCAACCGTAATTCAGAGGGCCCAATCGGCTGCACACGCGTTTCATATAACGATGGTGCATACCCCCAAATCAACAGCGAAATGGAGATTATCAAAATGAGGATGCCCAGCAAGATTCGGATTTTACGCGACATGTTGTCAGCTCTACCCTGTTATTGCGGTTTATCGTGTTGACAGAATTTGCTCATAGCGTACCAACACTTGACATGTTACGATGGTACTGGTTCCTCAATTGGTAACAACTCACCAGCCACCATCCCAGGGAATGTGGCGCGCAGTTTTTCGTCAATCTCAACCGATATCAAGGGTGTAGTATTGTTGGCCATAATTTCCCTGACTTTCTTCATCGCACGAGCCTCAATATCAGTAGAACCCTTTTTTTCCCAAATGGTGCGGGCATCGCGATCGGCAAGCTTGGTCATTACTGCTTCCGTCTTCATTCTGTTAATCGTATGCTTGGCAACGATAAAGGATCCGCCCGGCCCGATCTGTTTGATCAAATCAACGGCAAGGTCTTCATCGTTAAATGAGATGCCACGTTTCACACGCTTCATCATTTGTGCCACTTCGTCATCAATGACCGCTTTCGCGAAATCGAATGTTTTCAACGCATCGATCAAACCACCAATATTGAACATATCCATGCCAGCCACTATACCCCCCATGGCAGACATGCCTGTTTCATATCCTGCTTGAGCGTCATTTAACTTGGAGTTTGTCAATCCAATATAACCTCCACAAGGGACATCATAAAATCGTGCAATTTGAGCAAATGCCATGTGCAGCATTCCGCATTCAATCGCACCAGATGTATAGGCTCCTGACCGCATGTCGGCTACTGTTGCAAGTGTGGCGTAAATTGTCGGCGTGCCCTCTTTTACCATTTGCATTAGTGCCACTGTTGCCAGGTATTCTGCATTCCCCTGCACCAACGTCCCAGCCATAGACATGGGTGACGTGAGTCCCGCATTCGGCACAATGGTTGGATATACAGGCAAACCTTCACCCGCAAAGTACATCACATTTTCAGTGGAGAGGATGTCCATCGAAAGAGGCGAAACGGTGGGACAGTAATGATGCGTAAGGAAGGGATGTTCCATGTAGGCATCTCTGCCGCCCGCAACAATGTAGGCCATCTCCATCATGGCGAGTGTGTCTTTATGGTCAGTGGTTGTAACGCGGATTGGCTTGAGGCAATATTTGAGTGCAGGATAAAGCCTGGAGATTGTGAATTGATCTTTTGGCGCATCATCGGCGAGTGTGGAAATGGAGAACATATCGTAGCCGGGGAGTTCATTGATCAAGTGCGCGATGCGTGCAATGTCACCCGACTCGGCCCGTCGTTCTTTACCTGTAACTGGGTCAATGATATCTGGAGCCGAACTCGCCGTCACAATGACAGGACTGTCGTCCGGAATGGTTTTGTCGAACTTGGGGTCACGCGCATGAAACGTAAATTTTGATGGAGCCATCTTGCGATACTTTTCCACGACTTCACGCGGCAGCTTGATGAACTCGCTATCTGCTTCGGTTTTGGCGCCATGCTGAGCAAATAGTTCACGCGCAGGCGCATACCGTACCTTCAAGCCCACTTCCTGAAGAATCTCTAATGAGGCTTCGTGAACACGTTCGACTTGTTCCTGTGTAAGAAGTTCTGCAAATGACATGAGTTGTCCTCTTATTCAAATTTCCTCGGTGGTCGACTAGCCCTTTCGCGCTGAGCGGAGTGGTGCCTTGGCGCCACGAAGTCGAAACGTGGCGGTACATATCCAGACCAACGGATTAGATCAAACAACCTTTCGTTTTGTTTTCGCCTGTGAATTATTAACAATTCGAGGTGTTGCCTGCTTCTTGGGGAATCGCAGTTCGCGTAAGATTTTCATTTGTGCGCGCTTGCCCTGGTCAGCGACTTGCCTCGGGATAGAAAGAATCCTGTCCATAATCTCGAAGCGATTATTTCTGAACGCCCAGTGTTCAACTTTCAAAACTGCGGCGAGTCCCAGAATCTGCTCGACGGGGAACATTTGCAATCCTGCACGCGTTACTTTCAACGTCGCCGCGGCCGTGGCAAAACGTGCAGATGATTCAAGATTCCATCCTTTAAGATAGCCATAGATAAATCCTGCCGAAAAAGTCGCGCCGGCGCCAGATGCATCGATAGCCTTGACCGGTGGAGCAAACACACGCACGATCTCGTCACCTTGGGCCACAAGACAACCACCCTTTGCAAGCGTGATGATCGCCGTTTTGATCCCGGATTTCAATAATTTTTTAGCTGTTCCTACCAGCGCCTGTTTTCCACCTAATTGCGCGGCATCCGTTACAGCCTGACAAATGGTGGCGCGCTCGGCGTAAAGTTTCAGCATTTCAGCTTTTCTATGTCCATGTTCCAGATTTACAAATACAGGTACGTTCAGACGCTTGGCTTCATCCATGGCGCGCAGGATGTGATCGCCGTCGTACCAATCTGCATACATGATCTTTGCTCCTCGCAATAGAGAGAGGTCTGCTGTATCCAGTGTTTTCAATATCTGAGGCGTTCGCTGCCAGAAGTAAGTACGCGCACCTTTCCTATCAGATACGTTCACTTCAAGCGGAGTCTTATACTCTTTTGTAAAACGAACCTTTCCCTGCACCCCCCAATCTTTTAATTGCTTCGCGAGCGCATGCCCGCGAGTATCATCTCCTACAGCGGTTCCAATTATCCCTGCCGTTACATCCCATTGACGCAGTAAACAAGCTACGATGGCGGCATCATCATAGATGAACTGATTGATATCTTTTACAATTGCACCTGTGTTGTGTCTGGGGAATTTCTCCAGCACCATGATTTCAACAGGGGTGAGCATTCCAAAGCCAACGTATTCGGGAGGGGTTTTTGGCATGTTTGTATTATATCTTTTAACCACAAAGGACACGAAGTACACTACGGTTTTAAATCGATGAGTTTAATTCCTTCGTGATCTTTGTGCCCATTTAGGTAAAGTTCCTCAAAGCCTCAATCTCTCACCCTTCGGATCATATAACACTGAGGCTGTCACTTCCGCGACGTGCATACCTTCGATCAACTCGACATCAACTCGTGAGCTTGGCTTGGATAATTCCATCGGCAGATAGGCCAGCAAAATATTTTTCTTCACTGTATACCCATACCCCCCACTGCGGACACGGGTCAACACTTTGCCTTCGTGATAAATCGCCTCGCCGCCGTAGATTTGGGTGAAGTCTTCGCCATCTAAGACCAGCGTGCATAACTTGGATGCGAAGCCATTTTTCTTTTTCTCAAGCAACGCGTCTTTGCCGACGAAATCGCCTTTGTCCAAATGGACACAGAAACCCAGACCTGCCTCGTAGGGAGTCTCCAACTGCGTCACGTCCGTTGTGTAATAGCGATAGCATTTTTCAAGCCTCAAGGAATCCAATACTTTATATCCACCGACTTCCATATCAAATTCTTTGCCTGCTTCCCGCAACAAATCCCAGATCATCAACGCGCGATTGTTTGGGATATATAACTCCCAGCCCAGCTCGCCAACGTAACTGACGCGCTGTGCCCAGACTTGCACTCCGTTGATCGTGATGTATCTCGCCGTCAGATATGGAAACGCCCTATTGGCAACCGAATCAGGCGTCACCTTCGAAAGAACGTCTCTGGCGTTCGGTCCCCACAACGCGAGACAAGCATAGTCTAATGTAATGTCGCGAATCGTCACCTCTTCATCTAGGTCAACATGCATTTGCAGCCAAGCCAAATCGTTGGCAATAAATCCCGAACCCGTGACAACCCAGAATTTATCTTCGCCTAAGCGTGACACTGTCACATCAGCTTCGACACCGCCGCGCGAGTTGAGGAACTGAGTATAGGTTGTGCTGCCAACAGGTTTATCAATATTTGAATCAGTGACACGCTGCAAAAGTTTCAGTGCATCAGGGCCCATGACTTCAATTTTGCCAAACGACGTTAGATCGAATAAAGTAACGCGTTCGCGCGTAGCTTGATGCTCCTCACCGACGCGGTCGAAGTATGGAGGTTTGTTCCAGCCCCATTCTTTTTGGTCCGCGCCCGCGCGCCGCCAGGATTTATTCGGCTCATAATACAACACGCGCTCCCAGCCAAATTTCTCGCCGAACACCGCGCCCAATTCCTGGGTTCGATGATAGACGGGACTCATGCGATGCGGACGCGCCCATTCGTTTTCGTCGTTGGGAAAACGTAACGCGTAATAGTATTTCACGCTTTCGCGCGTGCGCTCGGCGGCATATTGCGGATCGGTAAAATAATCGCCGAAGCGCGTCGCGCGGAAGGCACACACATCCATCGGCGCTTCGCCTTCAATGATCCATTCTGCCAGCAGTTTGCCCATACCGCCCGCGCCGCCGTAGCCATTGAGCGAGATTCCCGCCAGCATCCACATCCCGTGTGCACCAGGAACGGGTCCAAGCAGAGGCTGGCAATCAGGCGTATACGCACCAGGATGGCACGTGATGTCAATAATGCCTGCGTCCTTCAGGAATGGGATGCGTCGAATCGCGCCCTCCAGCAGCATTTCAAATCGTTTGTAATCATGGGGCACGGTTGAACTGCCATGTTCCCATGGTGTGCCATCAATCCAACGCGCGGGCGGGTTCGGTTCATAGCCGCCAATGACCAATCCACCATGTTCTTCGCGCATGTAGACGAGGTTATCTGGGTCACGCAGGCATGGCGTTTTTTTCGGGAATTCATGGCCGGGTACGGCTTGAAGCGTAACATGTTGGTGATCAACAGGTGTCGTCGGCAACGGCACACCGACCATCGCTGCGATGCGCGGCGCCCACATCCCTGCCGCGTTGACGACAATATTTGTTTTGATTTTGCCTTTATCGGTATTCACCGCCTGGATTTCACCGCGCGGCGATAATTCAATCCCTGTGACGCGCGTGTGCGTGTTCACCTCGACTCCCATCTGCTTGATCAGTCGCGCCGTCGAAGTCGTCGTGTCATACGGGATAAGATGCCCATCGCGCGGTAGATAGATCGCGCCGTACAAATCCTTATCTGTGATCTGTGGCATGATTTCCACTGCTTCGCCTGGCGAGATGATTTCCACCTCCATCCCGATTGCCTTCGCCCGACTTACGCTTCGCTCCAACTCCTTAAGTTGCTCCTTGCTCGACGCGACGCGCAAACTCCCAACATGGTTGAACAAACCGAGTTCGCTCCACAACTCGATGGAATATTTCCGAAACTGCATCATCGTCTTTGAGGTAGCGAACTGCGTCACTACCCCAGCAGCATGAGCAGATTCTCCACTGGCAATATCACCTTTTTCCAGCACGACAATATCTTTTTTCCCCATTTTGAATAAATGATATGCAACACTCACTCCATAGATTCCCCCGCCGATAACGACGATTTCTGCTTGTCTCTTCATTTTCACCTTTTCAAATAAACTCGGTGGTTGAGTAAGCGGCGGTGATTGTACGCCGCTGTATCGAAACTACCAGAACGTAAAGAAATTCTCGTCACAAAATTATGTTTGAAAACCTATGGTCTCGATACGCCCTTCGCAACAACCGCTCAGGGCTACTCGACCACCGAGTTACTCTTGAACGTTAGTTATCCACTCCTCAAACTCTCCTGAATCCATCTTTTCCACTGCTCTGCCCCAGCGCTCGATGGCCCAGCCCCAGAAATCGAAATCAATTGATGATATTTTCGCCTGGATGGCAGCCCACAAGCCCCAACCCACATCGGACATGATCATATTCAGTTTCATGCGCGCGATTTTGTCTGGCGTGGCTTCACCGAAATATGCTGCACATATCTCATTGATCTGATGGTCACTGAATTGCATTTCCTGGCAGGTATTTCCTAACTCGAAGGTCGGGTCATTGTTGCCACTATATTCATAATCGATCAGCCATAATTGTTTCCCATCGTCAATGTAATTTTCTGCCAGCAGATCGTTGTTGCACGGAACAGTTGCCAGTGGCTTGACATTCATCGCATGCTCGATGCGAGCCACAGTGGGCATCCTGTCGTGATAACCATCAGGAATTTTTATGTCGTGCTCCTTGCAAATCTGGAGATAATATTCTGTGAGGCGGAACATGTTGAAGTCCGTGAGGAAGCGGGGGCCCGCGTTCAGTTTATTGATGGCCTGCGCCATACGAGTGGGCATCCCAGCTTCGTTCAATGAGTCCTTGGACATCGTCTTGCCGTTGAGAAACTCCAAAACCATCACATTGTATTCGGGCAAATGATATAAGACCTTGGGTCCCACCCCAGCCTCGTGTGCGGCTTTCGAGTTGTAATATTCGTTGTCGCGATTCACTGCCAGCAGGTCTGTGCTTGCCCCAGGCAGGCGGACAAAATATGGAGTGCCATCTACTTCCACTTTGAAGTTAGAGTTCGTCAAGCCACCCGAAAGAGGGGTAATAGAAATATTTTTTCCATTCCAAATTGGAATTTTGGTAATGACTTCTTCGATGATGGACATGAAGTACCTATACAAAAGAAATTACACAGGTAAGCGCTTGTGCTTCCTTGCTACCATTTTTACTTATCTATTTTCTTACGCTTCTGCAGGACCTAAAATCAGTACAGCCTGACGCGAGCAGGTGACCTGCGTCTTATCGCCAATCTTGGGAAGTTCAAGGAACGGATTATTGAATGTATCCATGTTGAATTTCGTGTTACCGATCAATATCTGGATACGAACAACAGCACCGAGGAAAATAATATTTTCGATCGTGCAATCTAATACGTTGGCTTTCTTTTGTTCGGACGCAAAACTGAACCGCTCGGGACGAATGGCAATGCGAACTTTATCGCCTTTCTTGAAAGCATCCATTTTTTCAGAGGATATGAATTGAACACCGTCCACACTCAGAAGTCCTTTTTCAGGATCAGTGATTTCCGCAGTTGCAGTATTCAATGAGCCGACAAAATTTGCCACAAACTGAGTCTTTGGAAAGTTATAAATCTCGAACGGCGTTCCGATCTGCTCCACTTTGCCGTCATACATGACAACGATCCGATCGGAGATCGATAAAGCTTCCTCCTGATCGTGTGTCACGAAAATCGCCGTGATACCCAATGCTTTTTGGATGGCGCGAATTTCAGATCGCAGGGCCACGCGAATCTTCGCATCCAATGCAGAGAGAGGCTCATCCAGCAAAAGCACCTGAGGACGGTTCGCGAGTGCACGCGCCAACGCCACCCGCTGCTGTTGACCCCCCGAAAGCTGATAGGGATATTTATTGGCGTGCTTCTCAAGATTGATCAGGTTGAGCATTTCGTTCACGCGTTCTTTTACTGCTGACTCCGATTCTTTGCGAATGCGTAATCCAAAACCGATGTTTTGTGCTACGGTCATATTTGGAAAGAGTGCGTAGGCCTGAAAGATCATGCCGACGTTTCGCTGGTTGGGAACTTTGTAAGTAATATCGGCACCACCCAGTGTGACTTTCCCAGAACTAGGAAGCTCGAACCCGGCCACCATGCGCAACGTAGTCGTTTTGCCACAACCCGATGGACCAAGAAAAGAGACAAACTCACCTTTGTCCATATCGAGGTTAAAATCCTCCACAACAATAGCATCACCATACTGTTTGCTGATATTTGAAAGGGATAAGTAGGCCATAGGATTCTCCGTTGCTCGCTAGTGGGCACCAGCGGCTTGTCCCTGCCCACCCGTGAAGAGTTGGATTAACCCCATCGCAACCCAAGTCAATAGAAAAGTCACAAAGGAGAGCGCGGCGGGCTCGTACGCCTTATGCTGTCCGATCAAAAAGAGGTAGGGTCCAAACGCATTGACACCAAGGAAAGATGCCAGAGTCACTTCACCAACAACAATTGCAAATGTGAGTAATGCGCCGCTCAACAGCGCCGAACGGATATTAGGCAAAATTACCTTTGTAATGATCGTAAACCAACTTGCACCAAGGCTTTGGGCAGCTTCGGTGAGCGTGCGAATATCCACCGTCCGCATGCCGGTATCTACTGACCGATACATATAAGGCATTGCCAATACCATATACCCAGCAGTGATCAAGGCGTAGGTTCCCAATTTGGTTGTAGTCAACGGTTGCAGGAGATCGATCCCGGTAAAGGGAATACCAATCGGCGCGCTATAAATGCGTATCAATCCGAACACGAGGATGATCGCTGGAATCACAAACGGCATTAGCGTAATAAATTCCGTAATGCGGCGCGCTTCGGGCAGGCGTAATCGAATCCAATAGGCGGTTGGGACAATCAAAATGATACTTGCAATGATCGTGGCGACGGCTAGCATATTTGACAACAGAAACGTTTCCCAAAAACTGGGGTCTTCAAACGCTCGCTGATAGGCTTTGAAACCGATCACATCGCGTTCCATTCGAAGAGAATGTCTAAGCGTTGCGTACAAAGGAACAAGGAAGTAAATAGCGCCAAGAATAAACCAGAGCCAACTCCAAAACCGCGCTCCGATTCGAACAAGCGACCACCTCTTTTTCGGTTGCTCGATTTGCTCCTGTGCAACGTTCGAATCAAGGGAAACGTTGTTCATCTCAGCCACCTTTCTGAAACTTTCTGTAGCCAGGAATATCCCGCTAAAGAAATTGCCATGATAATCACCATCCCCATCGCCATCGCATACCCAAGACCAGGATTATGAAGGACGTCGCCTCGAATCTGCGCTCCAATTTGAATCGTAACAATGGGCAGTCTCCCACCTGTCAGCGCGTAGGCTGTGGCATATGCCCCAAAGGCGTTTCCAAACAGCAAAATCATCGCGCCGAGAATGGATGGAAGTAATACAGGCAAGGCGATCCGGGTCCAATATTGTAAATAAGTGGCACCAAGATTCTCTGCGGCTTCGCGCCACTCGCGTTTCAGACCATCCAATGCAGGCACCATAATGAGAACCATCAGTGGAAATTGAAAAAACATATAGATGGCGCTCAACCCTGCAAAGCTATACAGATCAAATCCAGCTCGGTATAGATCAATATTGAATTGATCTTTCAAAAGAAGGGTAAGAAATCCCCTGCGACCCAACGTGGCGATGAATGCAAATGCCAGCGGAACACCTGCGAAGTTAGAGGCAACGCCCGAGAAGGTGATCAATGCCGATCGAAGCGAGCGCGGCAATCCGCCAACCGTGATTGCATATGCAAGCAAAAATCCGAAGATGCCACCGCCAATCGCAGTCACAGCGCTGATTTGAATGCTTAACTTGTAAGCATTGACAATGGCAGGCGTTGAAAATAAATCAATATAATTCTGGAGCGTGAATTGTCCCTCTTGATTGAGGAAACTCCCTCGTACGAGATACACAGATGGCAGAGCAAGGAACAGAATCGCAAAAAGAAAGAAAGGTGTGACACCAAACCAGTTTTTCAGGTTGGATGGCGTTTTAACCACAGGCATTGGAACTGAAGTTTGGGCCATGGCTTAATACCTCAAACGATCATCTTGCTATGGGACGAGACCCTGCCGATTGGCAGGGTCTCGCATATGTCGAACGAAGTAGATTGCTTACGGAGCAGCTTGAATGTCAGCACCCACAGCTGTATCCCAATTTTCCGTGATAAGCACTTTAGCAGCATCAAGTTGTTCAACGGTTGGGAAAACAGCGCCGGAAACATCAGGCAGTTTCGCAAGCAGGTCTTCAGGGATCACACCACGATCGCGCAAATCCGCCTCACGGATGGGGTGGCAGTAACCCTTCAGCCAAAGCAACTGGCCTTCATCTGAGTACAGGAATTCCATCCACAGTTTGGCGGCATTCGGGTGAGGAGCATAAGCACTGATCGCTTGAACGTACACGCCCGCAAAACGACCTGAAGCAGGAACGACGACCTCAGCCGCGGGATTGCCTTCAAAGGAATCGATCGCCGCGAGAGCGTTATAGTCCCAAGTGATGCGGACCGCTGTTTCACCGGTGGCGACCAAGCCGTTGTTTGCGATCAGCGGAACAAGATTTCCTGTCTGGTTTAATTGAGCAAAGAAATCAAGACCGGGTTGTGCATCATCGAGTGAGCCGCCGTTCGCAAGCGACGCAGCAAACACAGATTGGATCGCCTGGTTGGATGTACGCGGATCACCTGAAAGCGCAACTTGTCCGTTGTATTTCGGATCCAGTAGATCAGCCCAATCCTGAGGGACATCGGGTTGGACGTCTGTATTCACAAGGAAAGCCAATACACCATAATAGTCGCCGTACCAATAACCTTCAGGGTCCTTGGCGTCATCTGGAATCGTGTCCCAGGTCGCAACCTTATAAGCCTGGAGCAGGCCCTCTTCTTTGGAAGAAGGACCAAATGCAAAGCCTACGTCGATTACATCGGGGGCCTGGGGACCGGGGTTATCCTTGTTGGCTTTAATGGCTTCAACTTCGTCACCGGAGCCAGCATCCGGATTCAATTCGTTCACTTCCAAACCAAACTTGGATTTGAAGGTCTCGATGACTTCACCGTAGTTGCACCAGTCATGCGGCAGAGCTATGGTGGTAAGTGTACCTTCAGCCTGGGCTGCAGAGACAAGTTCCGGATCTATCATGGCACCAGGAGCCTCAGTAGCTGGCATCTCTGTGGCAGGCATTTCCGTAGCAGGCATTTCTGTCGCTGGCATCTCCGTGGCCGGCATTTCTGTAGCAGGCATCTCCGTCGCTGGTGGCGCTTCCGTGGTGGCTGGACCACATGCTACGAGCACCATGCTGGCCATCACCAGCAAAGAAAACAGGTGGAACAAATACTTTCTGGTCTTCATTCTCTTCTCTCCTTTGGATAAAGTACTGGCGGAGAGCCACGCGCTCTCCCTAGGTGGGATTATATACTTAACACCTTAAACAAGGTTAATTATTGGTAAAGACTACTTTAGCGAGCAACTTCTTCAACTTCTTCATACCATTTAACCCGGGTCCCAACTTTATCGCGCATCTGCCAGGCCAGCGACTTTGGCATTGTTTCAAAAGTCTTGTGGATTTCTCCAATGCGCTTCTGAATCAACCTTCGTTCTGATTCTTCCAATTCCACACTTTGCTCGCTGATAATTTCCTCGACTCGTTTCAAGTTGATCGATG
>Ga0081539_10003722_pt1 | contig 18168 bp, 13 predicted proteins | sample TabmetS4T2R2_FD_71023 | JGI IMG/M metagenome (GOLD analysis project Ga0081539, IMG submission 71023) | Tabebuia heterophylla rhizosphere microbial communities from the University of Puerto Rico - S4T2R2 | ecosystem: Host-associated > Plants > Roots > Rhizosphere ...
ACAATCCGGTCACGACCATTCTTTTCAACCAGAGCGAAATCGAGATTCATCTCACCGCGCGCGGCCGTACCGAAAACGAGGCGAACGAACTACTCGATCGGCTCTCGTCGCAGATTGAAGAACGACTGGGCAAGGCGGTGTTCTCGTTTGCGGGCGAGACGATGGAGCAGGTCGTCGGGTTGAAGTTGTCGCTGGGCGGTTACACGTTGGCGGTGGCGGAGAGTTGTACCGGCGGCTTGGTGGCGCAACGTCTCACGGATGTTCCGGGTTCGTCGAAGTATTTCATTGAAGGCGTCGTCACCTACTCGAACGAAGCGAAGACGCGAGCTCTCGACGTTGCGCCCACTTTATTGCAGTGGCACGGCGCGGTGAGTGCGCCGGTGGCGGAAGCGATGGCCGAAGGAGTTCGGAACCGCGCCGGAACGGATTTTGGTTTAGCAATCACGGGCATCGCTGGTCCAGATGGCGGCAGCGAGGAAAAGCCGGTCGGCACGGTGTTCATCGCGTTGGCCAGCGAGCTTCACACTGAACACCGTAAGCTGCACCTGCCGGGTGATCGGCAACTCGTTCGCTGGCGCGCGTCGCAGGCCGCGCTGGATCTATTAAGGCGAAGACTTATTTGAACAACGGATAAGACGGACGAACACGGATGCGCTCCGCTGTTGTGACCATCGTTGCGTACCTCATCGGCTCGATACCGTTCGGCTACCTGATCGTGCGGCTGCGCGGCGGCGGCGACGTCAGGGAGACGGGTTCCGGCGGGACGGGCGCGACGAACGTGTCGCGCCGCGCGGGGAAGCTCGCTGGACTGTTGACGCTCGTGTTGGACGCAGCGAAAGGCGCGTTCGCGGTGCTCGTCGCCGGCGTGGCAATGAGCCAACAGCGCGCAACGATCAACGTGAGATGGGTGGTTGCCGCAGCGGCCGTTGCCGTCATCGTTGGTCACATCTTTCCCGTTTGGCTTCGCTTCCGGGGCGGCAAAGGCGTCGCGACCGCCGCGGGAGCTTTCTTCATGGTCGCACCGTTTGCTCTGTTGTGTGCGGGTCTTGTGTTCGTATTCGTGGTCGCGCTGACCCGATACGTTTCGCTGGCGTCGCTCGCGGCCGCGGTTTTGATTCCGTTCTTTTTGTGGTTACAGAAATGGCTCATCCAACCGGCGGCGGACATCAGGCCGCCGTTGACTGCGGCCGTTTGTGGCGCGTTGCTGATCATCTTCGCGCATCGCGGAAACATCGCCAGATTAGTTAACCGAACCGAGCCAAAGTTCAGATGAAGCGCATCGCGATCATCGGCGCGGGAAGCTGGGGCACGGCCCTGGCAATCATCGCTGCCCGCGCGGGTCACGAAGTGATGCTCTGGTCGCGCAACGCACAGATCGTCAATTCGATCAACGCGCAGCAGAACAATCCGTCTTATCTCATCTTCGCTCAGATCCCCTCGACCGTTGTTGCCTCAATCGAACTCGACGCTGTTTTGCACCACGCCGAACACGTGCTCTTCGCCGCCCCATCACACGCCGCTCGCGAACTCTTCACCACGATCTCACCACACCTCCACGAAACCGCCGTCGTCATCAGCGTCGCGAAAGGAATCGAGATCGAAACAGGCAAACGCATTTCCGAAGTCTTCAAAGAAGTCGCGGGTACGACTCACCCGTTCGTATGCCTCTCCGGACCGTCATTCGCGCGCGAAGTCGTTGACGGCCATCCGACCGCCATCGTCGCCGCGAGTAAAGACGCAGCCGCCGCCCGCGCCGTGCAAAACGATCTCAGTTTCGAGAACCTGCGCATCTACACCAACGCCGACGTGATCGGCACCGAGATCGGCGGCTCCGTGAAAAACGTGATCGCGATCGCTGCCGGAATGGCCGCCGGTCTCGGTTTCGGTTCAAACAGTGTCGCGGCCTTGATCACGCGCGGACTGGCGGAGATCACGCGCCTCGCGCGACGCGAAGGCGCGCAAGTCGAAACATTGATGGGTCTCGCGGGATTGGGTGATCTGGTGCTGACCTGCACCGGCGCGCTTTCACGCAACCGCTTCGTGGGGCAGGAACTCGGCAAAGGCAGACGTCTCGAAGAAATCACTGCTGAAATGAGTGAGGTCGCCGAAGGCATCAACACCGCGCGCGCCGTCAAGAAGCTCTCCGATCGCGCCGGCCTGGAAATGCCGATCGTCAACGAAGTGAACGCCGTGCTCTACCAGGACAAAAGCGCCCGCGATGCTGTCAGTGATTTGATGAGCCGGCCGTTGCGCGAAGAATTATCTTAACTCCACTAGATCTCCAACCCGGACGTCTCCGGCTGAAACTACACTCGCATAAACGCCGAGGTTCTGGTCCGCGTCGCGCACGATCGTCCGCAAGATGCTCGGATCCTTCTCCAGTCCCGCTTGCGCCTGAATCGTCATCCCGCAACGCACCGTCGGCATCTCGCACTTGAGCTCAACGCCGCCGACGCGCAGCTTGCGGCCCTCCCACTCCGCTTCCACCAAACCCTTGATGTCCGGATTTGTTTGAATGAGAAAGTTCGGCCGAAACCGTCGCACGTCCCACGTCGCCGCCGAATTCAACCGCACCATCATTTCCAGCGAAGCAGTCGTGAGCACGTGAATCGGAAACGCGTCGAAGTAAGTGCCGCGCGGCGAGGTGAACTCGATCAGTTCCGCCGGCAAGGTCGAAAGATCCGGCAGCGGTTCGCCGGGTTCACGACTGAAACCTTCGCGCAGTTGTTCGTTTGCCGGACCAAAACTCGTCAACACCGGCAGCGCCGCCCGAAACGCGCGAAAGCGCGCGAGCTTGCCAAACACGCGCGCCGTTTTCGATTTGCGGCGGTAATGCTCTTCGTTTTCGGCCGGCTGGAGCGGCCACAGCGAAACCGGTTTGCCCAGCAGTTCAGTCAAACGATCATTCACGGCGGTCGCATCGCTCCCGATCATCGCCCCGTCAGGAAAGATCAGGTCGACGGGCGGAATGAAATCAGCGCGCGGCGCCTCGCGATAACGCGCCGCGCACTGCATCAACAGCGGAAAGTTTTTGCCGTTGGTAATCTCGCCGGTCGTTTCATCGCGAATCGCCCAGCCGCGATCGCCGGGAATGCCGAGCACGCCGACCGTGCACTCGTCGAGGTTTTCGCCGGCCATCGACTTCACCGCGTAGCGGCGGATCTCTTTCACTGTTCCGATCTGCATCTCGTTAGCCCTCTCTGTTTGCCTGGGGTCGTTTCAAGGTTGAGCAACGCAGAGACACAGCGAAACACGCGGCTTGAACTCCAAACGGGAACTGATATTATTCGCAGCCGCAAGCCATCTCTTTTTCAAGTGACAAAGTAAAGGAGCCCATCCGAATGTTCAAGACGTTGAGTGCGTCTCGCAATAGCGCCCTGCTCCGTCTCTTGCTGGCGCTGACCCTATCTACGACCGCTGCCTACGCCCAGCGTCCGCAATCGTCTCCCAGCCCAGCGCCGAAGGAATTCGATCTGCTGAAGCCTTTGCAGTATCGCAGCATCGGCCCGTACCGCGGCGGGCGGTCGGCAGCCGTGGCCGGCGTGGCTTCGCAGCCGTTTGTCTTTTACTACGGCGCGACCGGCGGCGGCGTCTGGAAATCGACGGACGCGGGCATCAACTGGGAATCCGTTAGCGATGGCTCCGTTTTCGGAACGGGATCAGTGGGCGCGATTGCCGTTTCCGATTCAGACCCGAACATCGTGTACGTCGGGATGGGCGAGTCGCCGATTCGCGGCAACGTTTCGCACGGCGACGGAGTTTACAAATCAACCGATGGCGGCAAAACGTGGAAACGAATCGGACTTGAAGACACGCGCCAGATCGCCCGCATTCGCATTCATCCGCGCAATCCCGATCTGGTTTACGTCGCGGCGCTCGGACACGTGTGGGGACCAAACGATCAGCGCGGCGTCTTCCGTTCGAAAGACGGCGGTAAGACGTGGGAAAAGATTCTCAGCCGGGGTAACAAGGCGGGCGCAGTCGATCTGATCATTGACCCGACGAACCCGAGCATTCTTTACGCCGGTTTTTGGGAGGTCTACCGCAAGCCGTGGGCGCTCGAGAGTGGCGGCCCAAACGGCGGCATCTTCAAGTCGACTGACGGCGGCGACACCTGGACCGAGCTGACGCGCAATCCCGGCCTGCCGCGCGGTGTCGTCGGGAATATCGGAATCACCGTCTCGCCCGCGAATCCCGAGCGCGTCTGGGCGATCGTCGAAGCCGAAGACGGCGGCGTGTTTCGTTCGGATAACGGCGGCCGCACCTGGACGAAAGTCAACGAAGAGCGGCGGCTGCGCCAGCGCGCGTGGTACTACACGCGCATCTACGCCGACCCGAAAAATGCCGATACGGTTTACGTTCTCAATACTGGCTTCTATCGCTCGAACGACGGTGGACGAACGTTCACCGGGATCCCGGTGCCGCACGGCGACAATCACGATCTGTGGATCGCGCCCGACGATCCGAACCGCATGATCGAAAGCAATGACGGCGGCGCGAACGTCTCGCTCAACGGCGGCCGCAGCTGGACCGAACAGGATCAGCCGACCGCGCAGTTCTACCGCGTCGCGGTCGACAACGATTTTCCTTACAACGTCTACGGCGCGCAGCAGGACAACTCGACCGTGCGCATCGCCAGCCGTACGACTGAGGGCGGCATCGGCACCAGCGATTGGTACGACGTCGGCGGCGGCGAATCGGGCTGGGTCGCGCCTTCGCCGAAAGACTCGCAAATCGTTTTCGCCGGTTCCTACGGCGGGCTCACCACGCGTTACGATCATCGCACCGGTCAACTGCGCGACATCAATCCATATCCGAACAACCCGATGGGCGCCGGCGCCGACGTGCTGAAGTATCGCTTTCAGTGGAACTTCCCGCTGCTGTTTTCGCCGCACGATCCAAACACGCTTTACTGCGCCGCCAACGTGCTCTTCAAATCGACTGACGAAGGCAGCAGTTGGCAAATCATCAGTCCGGATCTCACGCGCAACGATAAGTCGAAGCAGGCGTCGTCCGGCGGTCCGATCACTAAAGACAACACGAGCATTGAGTACTACGACACGATTTTCACCGTGATGGAGTCGCCGGTGCAGGCGGGAACGATTTGGACGGGCAGTGACGACGGTCTCGTTTACGTCTCGCGCGACGCCGGCAAGAACTGGTCGAACGTCACGCCGCCGGCGAGCATGATGCCTGAGTGGATCCAGATCAACTCGATCGAAGCCTCGCCGAACGACCCGGCGACGGCTTACGTCGCGGCGACGATGTACAAGTTCGACGACTACCGTCCTTATCTGTATCGCACGAGCGATTATGGCAAGACGTGGAAGAAGATCGTCAACGGCATTCCCGAGACGGCGTTCACGCGCGTGATTCGCGAAGACCCGAACAAGCGCGGCTTGCTTTACGCGGGCACTGAAACCGGCATGTACATTTCGTTCGACAACGGTGAGCACTGGCAGTCGTTCCAACTGAACCTGCCAATCGTGCCGATCACCGATCTGGCGATTCAGAAGCGCGAGCAGGAACTGGTGGTCGCTACGCAGGGACGATCGTTTTGGATCCTGGATGATCTGCCGCTGGTGCATCAGCTCATGGATTCAGGCGGATTGAACGCCGTAAGCGAGACGAAGTTGTTTCAACCGAAGGACAGCTACCGTATGCCGGGTGGCGGCGGCGGTCCGCTGCCGCCGACCGCGACTATTGGCAGAAATCCCGCGAACGGCGTGGTGGTCTATTACTCGTTGAAGTCGAAGCCGGCCTCGGAAGTTGATCTGGAATTTCTCGACGCAAATGGAAAATCCGTTCGGAAGTTTATGCAAAAGATCGCGCGTGAAGGAGAAGGCGCACCGTCGTCAGCACAGCCCCAAGCACCGCCGCCTGATGAAGGTGGCGGCTTCGGCGGCGGCGCGGCGCCGCGCGTCACCACCGACGTGGGGCTCAATCGTTTTGTGTGGGACATGCGTTACACCGAGGCGGTGCGCTTTCCGGGAATGATCTTATGGGCCGGCGAGACGCGCGGGCCAAAGCTGCCGCCCGGTCGTTATCAGGTCAAGCTCACCGTTGACGGCAAGCCGCTGATGCAGGAGTTCGAGATCAAAGCCGATCCGCGTTTGACGACGACGCCGGCGGATTACGCGAAGCAGTTGGAGCTTGGGCTGAAGATTCGCGACAAGTTGAACGAAACACACAACGCGATCATCCAGATTCGTGACGTGCGCAAGCAGATCGAGGATCTGTTGAAGCGCGTGGGCGCGCAGTCGAAACCCATCAACGATGCGGGCACGGCGTTGAATAAAAAGCTGACGGCGATCGAGGAGGCGCTTTACCAGACGAAGAACCAGAGCAGCCAGGATCCGTTGAATTTCCCGATCCGGCTCAACAACAAGCTGGCGGCGTTGGGTGGCGTTGTCGGCGGCGCGGAATCGGCGCCCACGGCGCAGTCGTACGCGGTTTACGATGAAGTCGCCGGAGCGATCGATGCGGAGCTGGCGAAGCTTTCCCAGATCATGAAGACGGACGTCCCGGCGTTCAATCAACTGGTGCGCGATCAAAATATTCCGGCGGTGGTGGTAAAGTAATCCCGAAAATCCCTTTCACGATGACCACCGTTAAGCGGATCGTAGAAGTAACTGAGGCCAAACTCACTGGTGACGAGGCCGGAATTGTGACGGATGTAAGTCACGATTCACGTCGCACGGGCAAAGACGCCTTGTTCGCCGCCGTGTCGGGCGCGTTGTTTGACGCGCACAAGTTCGTGCCGCAAGTGATGGCCCAGGGAGCGGCGGGCGTGTTATCCGAGCGCGCCGCGCCGCCGGATTTCAACGGCGCGTGGTTGCAGGTGACGGACATTCGCCGCGCGATGGCGCTCGCTGCGGCCGAAGCGCACGGCCATCCTTCACGCGAACTCCAACTCACCGGCATCACCGGCACCAACGGCAAAACCACCACGGCTTATCTGATCGCGTCGATTCCCGAAGCCGCCGGCGAGCTGGTCGCGATGACGGGCACGGTCGAGTATCGACTCGGCCGCGAACGCTTCAAAGCCGATCGCACGACGCCCGAAGCTACGGACATGCAGCGGCTGTTGCGCCAGGCGGTCGAGATCGGGTGTCGCACGGCGGTGATGGAGTGTTCGTCGCAGGCGATGGATTTTCATCGTTGCGACGACCTCGAATACGCGGTGGCTGTCTTCACCAACCTCACCCGCGATCACCTCGACTATCACCAGACTATGGAGAACTACTGGTACGCGAAGCAGCGACTGTTCGATGGTCGTTTGGGTTCGCGCCCGCGCCACTCGGTAATCAACGTCGACGATCCCTATGGCATTGAGCTGGCTGAGAAGTTGGAACGCGATGGTTTGCACGTCATTCGTTATGCAGTTAAGGCCGGCGCCGATGTCACCGCCCACGACGCGGAATTCTCGCTGGACGGCATGAAGTTTCAACTGCTGACTTCCGGAACCGAACGCGAATTTCGTTCGCCGCTGGTCGGCGCGCCGCATATTTACAACACGCTGGCGGCGGTCGCCAGTGGACTCGCACTCGGTTACAGTCTCGACGTGATCACGGCAGCGTTGGAGAATTGCGCCGGCGCGCCCGGACGTTTCGAACGCGTGCCCCACGACGGCGATTTCTCCGTCGTCGTCGATTACGCGCACAGCGACGACGCACTCCTGAACGTCTTGCGCACCGCGCGTGAAGTCGTCAAAGGAAAAATCATCACGGTGTTTGGTTGTGGCGGTGATCGCGACCGCTCGAAGCGCGCGCCGATGGGCGAAGCGGCCGGCAGTTTGAGCGACGTCGTGATCCTTACTTCGGACAATCCGCGCACCGAAGATCCCGAGCAGATCCTGTGCGACGCCGAAGAGGGAATCCGCAAAACCGGCAAGCCTTATCGCAAGATCTCTGACCGCACCGCAGCGATTCACGAAGCCATCAACGAAGCGCGCACCGGCGACCTCGTGTTGATTGCCGGCAAAGGGCACGAGGATTATCAGATCATCGGGCGCGAAGTGTTTCACTTCGACGACAAGGAAGTCGCGCGCGCCGCGCTGGCGGCGAAACAGTAAATGTATCCGTTCGTGTCCGTGTTCATCCTGGCTTTCGTAGTTCAGGCGTATGGCCCTCCGACCCGGATTGGACAGATACAAGACGAATCCGTCAACGAAAGCAGCGGCCTCATCGCTTCGCGAACCAACAAGGGCGCGTACTGGACGCACAACGACTCCGGCGACGGTCCATTTATCTACGCCCTCGACGCGCGCGGCAATTCGCTCGGCACCTTCCGCGTCAACGGCGCGCATAACCGCGATTGGGAAGACATCGCCGCCGGCCCCGGCCCACAACCCAATCGTTCGTACCTGTACATCGGCGACATCGGCGACAACGATCAAAAGCGTTCGGAAGTCGTCGTCTACCGCGTTCCCGAACCACAGCTAACGCCCGCCGACAAAAACTCCAGCAAGAGCCGTCCGAGCACAACTGAACCCGCCGAACCGATCCGGCTCGCGTATCCCGACGGCGCGCACGACGCGGAAGCGTTGATGGTGCATCCGTCTACCGGCAACCTGTACATCATGACGAAGGTGGTGCTGACGAACCCGGTTGTCTACGAAGCAGCAGCGCCGTCGACGACGGGCAAGCTGATCACGCTGAAGCGCATCGGCGAAGTACGCGTGCCGAGCATCTTCGGCGGCGTGATTACGGGCGGCAGCGTTTCGCCCGACGGCCGCCGCGTGGCGCTCTGCGATTATTTTCAGGGGTATGAAATGACCTTGCCGGCGGCGAGCAAAAACTTCGACGACATCTGGAAACAGACGTTGACCAGCTTCGATCTCGGCAAGCGCAAGCAGGGCGAGTCGATCGCTTATCGTCTCGACGGCAACGCGCTGCTGGCGACGAGTGAAGGAAAACAGTCGGACCTGTTTCAGGTGGAGCGGCGGCGATCGAGCAGGTAGTAAACGGGCAGTCCCAACAGGATCAGAAATAGACCGATTCCCGTTTGGCGTGGGGTGTTGCTGATTGTCTGGACGATGAGCCAAACGCAGACGATCACAAAGATAATTGGTACGAACGGATAACCCCACACACGATACTTTCGCTCAGCGTCCGGCAACCGGCGGCGGAAGATGAAGACGGATGCGGCCACCAGCGCGTAGAACAACGTCAACGCGAAGATCGCGTAATCGGTGATGTTGTCGTAAGAACCGGAGAGCGCTACCACACACGCCCAAAAACACTGCACCACCAGCGCCCTGATCGGCACGTGCGTGCGCGGCGAGACGTGCGCGAGGCTCTTCACCACTAAACCGTCCTTCGCCAAAGCGTACGGCACGCGCGCAGTCGCGAGGATCGATGCGTGCAGCGCGCCAAACGAAGACGTCATCATCGCGGCGGCCATCAACGTCACCGCTGCCGAGCCAAGTAACCTTCGCACGACTTCCGCGGCGACGGATGACGACGCGGGCACGTCGGCGATCTGCGTCGGCGTGAGCACGTGGTAGTAGTTCACGTTGACGAATAAGTAGAGTCCCATCACGAGAAAGCCGCCGCCGATCAACGCCAGCGGCAGGTTGCGCGCGGGGTTCTTCACTTCGCCGGCGAGGAACGTGATGTTGTTCCAGCCATCATAGGCCCACAACGCACCGAGCATCGCAGCCGCCAAACCTGCCATGCCGCCGGTCGTGATCGGCACGTTTTCGCACGCGCCGCCGGCGTTGCTCAACGCGAGGTTGCCCCAATCGCCGCTGCCGTAAAAGAAAGCGCCCAAGCCCAGCGCAACCAGCAGTACGATCTTCATGCCGGTCAACACGCTCGCCACGCCGCCGCTCACGCGCACGGCCGCGCAGTTGATAATCGTCGTCACGATAATGGCTGCGAGCGCGACGACCTGTAGCCGGCCGAACGAAAGCACGTGTCCGCCGGGCAAGGTGTAGGACAGATACTCATGTCGCAGCACGCCGCCGAGCAGGTCGTTCAGAAAGATCGCGAAGCCGACCGCGAGTGCGGCAGCTGAAGCAGCGCGAGCAATCAGGAATTGCGTCCAGCCGTAAATGAAACCGAGCGGACGGCCATACGCGTCGCGAATGATGCCGTACTCACCCGCGGCGCGCGGCATCATCGCCAACAACTCCGCGTACGTGAGTGCGCCCGCGAGCGAGAGCAAACCGGCAAAGACCCAAACCATGAGCGCCTTGCCGGGTGTGCCGACGTTGCACGTGATCACGCGCGCCTTGAGAAAGACGCCGGTGCCGATGATGTTCGCGACGTTGACGGAAATAGCCGCGATCAATCCCAGCCCACGAACGAGTTGAGTATGGTCGTTTTGCATCCGAGATCTGTGTCAGTAACCGGTGTCGCTGGCGATCAGGTCTTCGTAAGTGTCGCGCCGCCGGATCAGCTCGGGCCGCCCGTCGCGCCGGATCAAGATCGCCGCGGGCAGCGGCCGCCCGTTGTAATGAAACATCTGCGCCAAGGAATACGCACCGCAATTCAACAACGCCAGCACCTCGCCGGGAGCAACATCTGCCGGGAGCTTGCGGTAATCGGGCAAACGTCCCTCGCGTTCGATGTCGAAGTAAACGTCGCCGGAGTCGCACAAGGGTCCGGCAACCTTGTACTCGCGCGCGTACGGCGCATCAGCTCGCGAAGCGGAAATCAGGTGGTAGTACCACTTGTAATTATTCATCGAGAGCATGATGTTGTAGCCCGCGTCGGTGAGCAGCCAAACGTCGCCGGTTTCGGGACGCGTCTTGATATTACGCACGGTCGTCAAAACGAGACCGGCGTCGGCGATGATGCTGCGGCCGGGTTCGAGAAGAATCGTGACCTGGTCCAGCAGGTGCTCGGCGTTCGCCGCGCGCGCTGATTCGCGAGCCACGCGCAACGCTTCACTCAGTACGACGGCCGGCTCGAGTTCGGCGCCGAGCATGTCGCGTTCGTGTTCCGGCAGATCGTCTGCCTGCGAACGGTCGCGCAGATAGTTCACCGGAATGCCGCCGCCGAGGTTGATGTGTTCGAGCGTGTGGCCGGTTTCGTGATGAATCGTCACAAGGTGCTCCCACATGCTCTTGAACGCTTCGGCAAACGGCTCGACGTCCGGCGTCTGCGAGCCGACGTGAATGTGGATGCCGCAAACACGCACCAGATCGGGATGCTGCAAGCCGCGACGAAACGCCGCGAGCACTTCTGACGACGAAATACCAAACTTCGACGTCAGCAGCGCAGTTTGCAGACCGAGATGCGAGCGCGTGCCGATCTCGGGTACGAGCCGCAGCGTGATGCGCGCCGGCGCAACGTCCTCACCCTGCGAACGCAAACGTTCGACCGACTTTTCCACCAGCTCGATCTCGTAAATCGAGTCGATGTTGATGGCGTAGATGCCCGCGCGCACGGCGTCGTCCAGTTCGTCGTCTGACTTGCTGGTGCCGTTGAAGATGATCTGATCGGGACGGAACCCGACGCGCAGCGCTTTGAAGAGTTCGCCGCCGCTGTTCACTTCCACGTCGATGCCCGACTCGAGCACCGCTTTGAGAATCGCCAGGTTCGAATTCGCCTTCGACGCGTAGCAAAACTTGATCGGACGATCGACGACACTGCCGGCGTGTTGCAGCCGGGCGATATTGGCGCGAATGCGGCGCTCGGAGAAGACGAAGAGCGGCGAGTCGTACTTCGCGATCAACTGCAAAGCGTCGACGCCATCGATGTTCAGGTGACCTTCGCGAACTTCAAGGTAGCCAGGGATTGACCAGGCAGGGCAGGAGGTAGCGATCATCTGTGTAGTCTGTGGCTGAAAGTTGTCGGGGCAGAGCGCATCGTCAGTTCGCACGCACGAAGTTGTAACTGAGCGTGCCCATCACGCGCACGGGTTCGCCCATCAACAACGTCGGCGAGAAGCGCGCCAAACGCGCTGCGGCGACGGCGGCTGCGTGCAAGTGCGCTGGACCGGAAATCGCCCGCGCGTCAACCACCGAGCCTTGCTCGTCGACGAGGATCTGGACCAGCACCACGCCACTGGCTTCGCCGGCCGGGACTTCAGGCATCGGCAGGTAAATCGCTTTGCCGTTCAAAACGCCACCATTGACTGGTCCCTTTTTTTGATTTGGCTGCGCCGGCGCCTGTGGCTGAATTTGCGGCGCGTTGCTGGCGGCGTTCTGATCGGGGCTCGGATTGGGCGCCTCTTCGGTGCGCGGCGCGGTTTCGCCTTCAGGCTTCGCTTGATTCTGCTGCGGCTGCTGAGGGTCGAGCGTTTGTTCGGTCGCGCCCTGGTCGCCCTGGTTCGCGGCCGTCGCCGCGTTCTTCGGCGCATCCGGCGGACGATCGGGCAGCGTGAACGAGCTCAAAAACTTCTGCTCGAGCTGGTCGTCCTGTTTGGTGTTGAGCGACACGACCGCATAGAAACGTTTGCGCGTCACAAACGCCTGCACCGTTCCATGCAGTTCACCGATCGAGATCTTGAACGAGCGTCCGGTGTAACCGTGAAACGGCATGCTGCTCACGAGTGTGAGTTTAGTTAGCGCCGTGTCCTTGGTTCGCACCTTCGGCGGAAAGAAATCCTTGAACGCGTCGATGTAGGAATTGAAGCGCGCAAACTCAGTGTATTCCGCCGGGTTCGATTTGATGCCGCTGAAAGAAGCAACTGCCACCACCGGCCCGGCGCTCGACGTGGCCAGGTAGAGGCGCGTGTTGAGTTCCATCTTGTGATAAGGAAACTTGGCTGCTTCGGTGGTCGGGTTTTTCGGCATCGTGACGGTGAACTCTTCGCCCTCGGGAGTGATGGTTTCCCACTCGGCCCAGTTTCCGGCGTTCTTTTGCCCCTGGGCCGCGAGCGGCGAAGCTGTCAGCAGAAGAGTCAGGAAAATTAACTGTAAACGACGAAAATGCATGTCATCTCTCCTCAGATTCAGCGTTGACCACGCGCACGAAAATATCATTTCGCTCTTTCCATTTCCACCAGCACCCGCCGGAGGATCTTTCCGGAAGGGGATTTCGGGATTTTGTCGACGTACTCGAGATACCGGATTCGTTTGTGCGGCGCCACTCGTTGCGCGACGTAGTCGAGAATCGTTTCCGTCTCCGCCGGCTGTTTCAGCACGACGATGGCTTTCGGCACTTCACCCGCTTCTTCGTCCGGACAGGGAATCACCGCGGCGTCGGCGATGGATGGATGCGTCAGTAGCACTGCTTCGAGTTCCGCGGGCGGCACTTGAAATCCTTTGTACTTGATCAGCTCCTTCGCGCGATCGACGATGAAGAAGTGGCCGTCTTCGTCCGCGTAACCGATGTCGCCAGTGTGCAGCCATCCTTCGCGATCGATCGTTTGCGCGGTCGCGTCGGGCCGGTTGAGATAACCCTTCATCACCTGCGGCCCGCGCACACAGACTTCGCCTCGTTCACCCGGCGGCAACGCCGCACCCGTTTCGAGATCGACGATCTTGCATTCAGTATTCGGCGCGGGCACACCGACGGATCCGAGCTTGAGTTTGTGCGGCGGCGCGGGTGAAGAGTGTGTCACCGGACTCGTTTCGGTCATGCCGTAACCCTGGCGCACGTTACAGCCGAGCCGTTCCATGCAGGCGACGGTCAAGTCTTCACCCAAGGGCGCGGCGCCGGAAAAGATTGTTTTGAGCTTTGGCAGTTTGTAGTTGTCGACGATCGGGTTCTTCGCGAGACTCAAAACGATCGGCGGCACGATGTGGGCCAGGCTGACTTCATAATCCTGCGCGGCTTTCAAAAACGTTTCCAGATCGAAACGCGGCATCAGCACGACGGGCGCGCCGGTGTAGAGTCCCATGTTGAGCACGACGACGAGACCGTAAATGTGAAACAAAGGCAGGACGCAGATCAGCGTGTCGGTCTCGTAGAAATAATCGAGCCCTTCCATCTGGCGTAGATTCGCGACGAGATTGTAGTGGGTGAGCATCACGCCTTTCGGCAGGCCCGTCGTGCCGCTCGAGTAGGGCAGGGCGACCAGATCTTCACGCGCGTTGATATCGACCTGAGTAGCACGGCCGTGGTCTACCATCAGCTCGGCGAACGAAGTGGCGCCCTCGGCTTCTCCGAACACAAACACCTCTTCGATGCTCGCTTCGTAAGCAGCCTGACGCGATTTCTCCAGACACATCGGCGTGCACACGAGAAAACGCGCGCGCGCATCTTTGAGTTGATGGGCGATCTCGTAATGCGTGTAGAGCGGGTTGATGGGTGTCACGATGCCGCCGAGCAGCGCGGTGGCGTGAAAAGCAATGGCGTACTCGGGACAGTTGGGACTGATGATCCCGATGACTTCGCCTTTCTTGAAACCGCGTTGCGCGAGGTTGTGGGCGACGATGGCGATGGCGTCCGCGAGTTGCGCGTAAGTTAAGGTCCGGCCCGTTGGCCCATCAATCAACGCCGCTTTGTGCGCGAGCTCGGTGGCGCGCTGCATCACAAAGGGCGTCAGGGCAGTCTCAGGAATATCTACGTCCGGATAGGGACCCTTGAAGATCATCGTGTTTTGGGAGAGTGAACGGGACTAAGATTTCGCACGCATACCTTAACAGGTGGCCGCGCACCTGAAAAGCGTTTATAGTTACGCGACGATGCCGCAGCCTCCGGATCGACCCCTCAACATCGTTTGTTTGGCCACATACTTCAAAGGCGCCGACTTCATTCGTGAATGTAAAGCGCACGGCTGTCACGTGGTGCTGATCACGAAGGAAAAGATGCTCGGTGAAGACTGGCCGCGCGAGAGTCTCGACGATGTGATCGCCGTGCCGAACGACGCCGGACCGGCGTTGTTCATCGATCTGCTCGCGTTTCTCGGGCGCGAACGGCGCATCGATCGCGTGATCGCGCTGGAAGAGTTCGACGTCGTGACGGCGGCGTTGATGCGCGAGCACCTGTGTCTGCCGGGCTTGAGCAGTTCGCGGGCGAAGATTTTTCGCGACAAGCTGTCGATGGCGGTGCACAGCCGGCGGGCCGGCATCAACGTGCCGGAGTTCGTGCAGTTGCTGAACAACCAGGAAGTGAACGAATACATGGAGCGCGTGCCCGGCCCGTGGGTAATCAAGCCGCGTTCTGACGTCTCGGCGATCGGCATCAAGAAAGTGAAGCAGCCGAACGAAGTGTGGCGAACGATCGAGGAGATGAACGCGCGTCAGAACCTGCGCGAGCGTGCTTCCTATTACGTGCTGGCGCGATTCATTCCCGGCGAAGTATTTCACGTCGATTCGCTCGTGAACGACGGCAAGGTCGTGTTTGCGGGCGCGAATCAATACGGGCGGCCGCCGATGCAAGTGGCGCATCACGGCGGCGCTTACATTTCGCGCACGGTTGCTCGTGGTTCTGCTGACGAGAAGACGCTCTTTCAAATCAACAAGAAGTTGATCAAGGCGCTCGGCCTGGAGCGTGGCGCGTCACACGCGGAATTCATCAAGAGCGACAGCGACGGGCAGTTTTACTTTTTGGAGATTGCGGCGCGAGTCGGCGGCGCGTACATCGCCGAGGTGTTGGAAGCTGCGTCGGGCGTGAACCTGTGGCGCGAGTGGGCCAGGCTGGAGCTCGCGGATGGGAAAGCATCGTCACGAGTTTCGCCGTCGCGCAAGGAATATGCAGGGATAGTTTTGTCGCTGGCGAAACAGGAGGAGCCGGATACGTCAGCTTACGTCGACGGCGAAATCATTCATCGCGTAAAGAAGAAACATCACGCCGGACTGATCGTGCGCGCGCCGAAGTTGGACCGGGTAGTTGAGCTGCTCGATAGCTACGCCGAGCGGTTCGCTGATGACTTCGTCGCCGTCGCCCCGCCGCCTGAAAGACCAGAGTAATTCCGAATCCACGCGCGCTTTGCGTGAGACGGAAGGGTTCACCAACTTGGTTGGTGCGATTCAACGGATGAGGCGGTAGACACGAAAAGAGGCGAGTGTTCCCAAAAACTACTCGCCTCTATTCGTCCCCCCCGATAGTTGGACCCGCCGGTGATTCGATTTAAGAACGTCCTATCATCTTCGAACGCGCCTGTTCAGCACGCGCCGCGCCAATGGCGGTCTCCACGTCTTTCTGCTCCTCAGGCGGCGGCAACACAGCCTTCATGCCCAGCGATTCGATCCACAGCTCGCGGGCCCAGCCTTTGGTGTGATAGAGGTGCTCGTCCTCCTGGTCTTCGACCTGCTCGTGCGCTTCTTTCAGCACCTTCGCCGTCTCGCCTTTCACCTTCTTGATCACTTCGCCAAGCAAGTGCCAGTTCTGATGGTCCTTCGTCTCGGCCAGGACGACGGCTTCGGCGGCGACGAGTTGCGCTGCTCCCGGTTCGCCTTCCGCCAGCGCTAATTCCATCGCTTCGACGAGCGCTTCGCCGATGGTGCGCACGACCTTCCGGCCCGGTGTTTCTTCATTCGGATCCAGTCCGAGTTTTGTCAGCACGTCTTCCATAATCGTGACGTGGGTCTTGGTCTGTTCGAGATACTTGTCCCACTCTTCTTTAAGATCGTCGTTCTCGACGCACCGGAGCGCGGTCGTGTAAACGTCGACACCGCCGACCTCCGTTTCGAGCATCTGATACAAGAGTTCCCGCACTTGTTCGTCCTTCATGACTCCCTCCCCTATTCGTTGCGTGCAAAGCAGCTTATTCCAAAGCTCGGGTAGCAACCATCAGGCCAGAATCATCGCGCAGGAAACCGTAGAGTTTCGCTCGACTCAGCCGTATTTTTATGAGACACGCGTTTAGTCGCGCCAAATTAAATGAAGACAGATGTGTGGCAGTTACTTTACTGTCACGACAAATTGCTCTCGCGCCGGCGGTTCCGCGTAAAGAGGTACCTGATGTTCCCGGCCCGGATACTCTTCTTTGTTCTCGTGTGCTGCACGACTGTGCTGGCTCAACCGTCAGCGCAGCTCGATAAGCTTCGCGCCGAGGGCTACGCGGCGCTTTTCAATCTCGACTACGAAGACGCGCGCCGTAACTTCCGGAAGATGCTCGAAGTCGCGCCCGACAGTCCTGTCGGACCGCAGTCGCTGGCCGCGAGTTTGTGGATTCAGCAGCTAAACGACTCCTGGCAGCTCAAGTCGACCCTCTACAGCGACAAGGCCTCCACCAACAACAAAGAAAAGACCGATCAGGCGCAGGTTGACGAGTTCAAGCGTTGGACTCGCCGCGCAAAACAACTCGCCCAAGCCAGGCTGCGGAAGGATCCTCGCGACGTCGAGGCGCTCTATTTTCTCGGCGCCGCGGAAGGACTCGAGGCCGCGTATTCCGCCGCGGTCGAGCGGAAGTACATGCCGGCGCTGCGAGCGGCTGAGGACGCAGTGGAGCACCATCGGAAAGTGCTCGAGCTCGCGCCGAAATTTTTCGACGCGGAGTTGACGATTGGTTTGCAGGACTACGTGATCGGGTCGTTGCCGTTGCCGGTGAAGATGCTGGCCGGAACGTTCGGCGTGCGCGGCTCGAAGAAGCGTGGACTAACGGCGCTGGAGACGGTTGCGCACGACGGGCACTGGGGACGCGACATCGCGCGCGTGCTGCTCGTCGATCTGTACAAACGAGAGAAGCGTTGGGACGACGCGATTGCTACGACGCGCGATCTTTCCGACCGCTACCCGCGAAATTATCTCTTCAAGCTGCAACTCGCAGACGCGATGACGCTGAAGCTTGCCGCGGAACGCAAGTCCAGGTTACCAGTCGATGCGTCGGAGGAACGAGCAGTATTCGCGATCTACGACGCCTTGCTGCGCGACAAAACGTTTGCGTCGCAGACGAACCTAATCCAGTTTCGCCGGAACGAAACGACGCGGTTACTGAAGTAGCTCCTGCGTTCCGGGTTTGAAGTTAAATAACGCCACTGAAACTGCCAGCGTCTTATCGTCGATGAAGTGCATGAACACTGGCACCACTCGCCCGCCGAACGCTGAAATCCCGCTGTAGTCGCCGAAAAACACGCGCGGGTTTGGCGCGAACGGCTTGATATCGATCTTGTGGTTGACGAACGTGTGGCCGCCGTCGGTGCTGCGCGCGAACGTGAGACCCGTCATGGCCCCCGATTGGTCGCGTCGGTCGTAGAAGACAACGTTCACGGCGCCGTCAACCGGGTCAACCGACATCCACGTAAAAAACTGCTCCTTGCCGTTTCCGACTTTGTCGTCGTTGACGCGCACTGGTTGCGACCAACTATCGCTGCCATCGCGCGAC
>Ga0081539_10003723_pt1 | contig 18168 bp, 17 predicted proteins | sample TabmetS4T2R2_FD_71023 | JGI IMG/M metagenome (GOLD analysis project Ga0081539, IMG submission 71023) | Tabebuia heterophylla rhizosphere microbial communities from the University of Puerto Rico - S4T2R2 | ecosystem: Host-associated > Plants > Roots > Rhizosphere ...
CCGTGCAGCGCCTGCTCGACGCCGACCCATGGTGACCGCTCAGCACGCCGACGACCTCGCTCGCGAGGCGGCCGCCGAGGTCGTCGCCGGATGGGTGCAGCCGGGGACGACGATCGGCCTGGGGTCCGGCCGCGCGACCCGCGCGGTCATCGCAGCGCTCGGCCGGCGCTTCAACGGCAACGCGCCGCTGCGCGCCGCCGTCGCATCGCGCTCCTCCGACGCCGCCGCGCGCGAGATCGGCATCGAGATCGTGTCGCTGACGGCGGACACGCGCCCGGTGCTCGTGATCGACGGCGCGGACGAGATCGACCCGGACCTGCAGCTGATCAAGGGCGGCGGCGGTGCACTGCTGCACGAGAAGGTGCTCTGCGACGCGGGTGGCGGTCTCGTGATCGTCGCCGAGGCGTTCAAGCGGACCGAGCGACTCGGCACGCGCTTCCGGGTGCCCATCGAAGTCGTGCGCTTCGGCTGGGACGTCACCGCCGCCCGCGTCGAGGAGCTCCTCGGCACGCCCTCGCTGCGCGCCGATGCGACCGGCGAGCCGTACGTCACCGAGGAAGGCCACCTGCTGCTCGACACGCCGCTCGGCCCGGTCGACGACCTGCGGGCCCTCGCCGCGCAGCTCGCGCAGATCCCCGGCGTCGTGGAGCACGGGCTGTTCCTCGACCGCACCCGCGCCGTCGTCCTCGGGAACGCCGACGGCACGACCGAGACCCTCGGCGAGGCGCCATGAGCGTCATCGGCGTGCTGCATCCGGGCGCGATGGGCGCGGCGATCGGCCGCGAGCTGCGCGACGCCGGGCACGAGGTGCTCTGGGCGTCGGAGAGCCGCAGCCCAGAGACGGCCGACCGCGCCGCCGCTGCGGGGCTGCGCGACGCGGGATCCGTCGTCGACCTCGCGCGCGCAAGCGACCTCGTCCTCTCCGTCTGCCCGCCGCACGCCGCGGCCGGCGTCGCCGCGCAGGTCGCTGGCCACGCGAGGAGGTTCGTGGACGCGAACGCGATCTCGCCGGCAACCGCGCGCGAGGTCGCGGAGACCGTCGGCGCGCAGGCGATCGACGGCGGGATCGTGGGTCCCCCGCCGCGCGATGGCGCCGTCACGAGCCTCCTGCTCTCCGGAACCGGCGCCGACGAGGTCGCGGCGCTCTTCGCGGGCACGCGCGTGCGGGCGCGCGTCGTCGGAGTCGAGATCGGAGCGGCGTCGGCGGCGAAGATGGCCTACGCGGGATGGACGAAGGGCAGCGCCGCGCTGCTGCTCGCCGTGCGGGCGCTGGCCAGGGCGGAGGGCGTCGAGGAGGCGCTGCTCGCGGAGTGGGCGATCACCCACCCCTATCTCCCCGAGGCCTCCGAGCGCGCCGCCCGCGGCGCGGCGGGGAAGTCCTGGCGCTGGATCGGGGAGATGGAGGAGATCGCGGCGAGCATGGAGGCCGCGGGCCTGCCCGGAGGGTTCCACCTCGCGGCCGCGGCGATCTACGAGCGCCTCGCCGCCGAGTCCGAGCCGGATCTCTCCACGGCGCTCTTAGCGCTGGTACAGGACGCCTGACACCCCGACAGAGGTGCGGTACGTTGCGCCGTCGGGACTCACCGTCCCGGCGAGGCAAAGGAGACAAGGATGCAGACCCGTCGACTCCCGGAGCGCACGTGGCGGTAAACGCGAAGTACGGCACGCCGATCAAGCGTCGCGAGGACCCGACGCTCATCCAGGGGATGGGCATCTACACGGACGACGTCAACCTCCCCGGGACGCTGCACGCCGCGTTCGTCCGCTCCGGCGTGGCGCACGGCACGATCACGAGCATCGACACCGACGCCGCGAAGGAGTCGCCGGGCGTCGTCGCGGTGTACACCGCGGAGGACCTCGGCCTCAACGATCTTCCAGAAGGCGGGCCCCCGGTGCCCAGCCCCGGCACCATGCGCCGGCCGGTGCTGGCCCGCGACCGTGTGCGATTCATCGGCGAGGCGATCGCGGTCGTGGTCGCCGAGACCCGCGCACAGGCGGTCGACGCGGTCGACCTCGTCGACGTCGACGTCGACGATCTCCCTGTGCTCGTCGACATGACGAAGGCGCTCGACGAGGACGCGCCCCTCCTGTTCCCGGAGCACGGGTCCAACCTCGCCGCAGAAGCGCCCCTGGGCGCCGCCGGCGCGCTCGACGACGCCGACGTGGTGATCACGTCTCGCTACGTCAACCAGCGCGTCGCCGCGGTGCCGATGGAGCCCGCCGCCGCGGTCGCCGCGCCGGACCCGGATACGGGCGGCTTCAGGCTGTGGGCGCCGCTGCAGGCTCCGCACGCCGGGCAGCAGGCGGTCGCGGCCGGGCTCGGCATCGAGCCGGAGAAGGTCCGCGTCACGGTGCCCGTCGTCGGCGGCGGCTTCGGCGCCCGGATCGCCACATATCCGGAGCAGATCGCGCTCGTCGCGGTGGCGAGGGAGCTCGGCCGGCCGGTCCGCTACGTCGAGAGCCGCTGGGAGACGATGCTCGCGATGCAGCACGGCCGCGCGCAGGTCCAGGACGTGGAGCTGGGCGCGAAGAGCGACGGAACGCTCACCGGCATCCGGCTGCGCGTCATCGCCGATTGCGGCGCCTATCCGGCGGACGCGACGGTCATGCCCCTGCTCACGGGGCTCATGGCCTCGGGCGTCTACAGCATCCCGAAGGTCGACTTCCACTTCTCGGCGGTCGTCACGAACACGACGCCGATCGGCGCCTACCGCGGCGCCGGCCGGCCCGAGGCCACGGCCCTCCTGGAACGCGCGATGGACCAGCTCGCGCGCAGGCTGGACATGGATCCCGCGGAGATCCGGCGCCGGAACTTCATCCCGCCCGAGGCGTTCCCGCTCACCACTGTCGCCGGCGCCTCCTACGACTCCGGCGAGTACGAGCGGGCGCTCGACAAGGTCCTGGAGAACGCGGGCTACGAGCAGCTGCGTGCGCAGCAGGCGGAGCGACGCGCGAGCAACGACCCCAAGCAGCTCGGCATCGGCCTGGCGACGTACGTCGAGCTCACGGGCCTGGGCTCGGAGATCGGGACCTGCATCATCGATGAGCACGGCAAGGTGACCGTGTCTTCGGGCACCTCGCCGCAGGGCCAGGGCCACGACACGATGTTCGCCGCGCTCGTCTCGGACGTGCTCGGCGTTCCGATGGACGACGTCGTCGTCGTGCACTCCGACACGGCGAAGGTCTCGCGCGGCATGGGGACGATGGGCTCGCGGTCGCTGCAGGTCGGCGGCAGCGCCGTGTTCAACGCGACGAACACCGTGCTCGACAAGGGCAAGCAGCTCGCCGCCCAGATGCTCGAGGCGTCCGCCGACGACATCGACGTCGTCCCGGGCAGGGGGCTCGGCGTGAAGGGCTCGCCGGACGCCACGGTCTCCTGGGCCGACCTTGCCAGGGCGTCGGTGGACGAGGCGAACCTGCCCGAGGGCATGGAGTCCGGGCTCGCCGCCGAGACCGACTTCGCCACGCCCGACTCGAGCTATCCGTTCGGCGCGCACATCTCGGTCGTCGAGGTCGACACCGAGACGGGAATGACGACCCTCCTGCGTCACGTCACGGTCGACGACTCGGGCCGGATCCTCAACCCGCTGCTCGCGGAGGGCCAGATCCACGGCGGCATCGCGCAGGGCGCCGCGCAAGCGCTGTTCGAGGAGATCGCCTTCGACGAGGACGGCAACTGCTCGACCGGCTCGCTCGTGTCCTACGCGATCCCCTCGGCGAGCGATCTGCCCAGCTACGAGACCGAGCGCACCCAGACGCCGAGCCCGCTGAACCCTCTCGGGGCCAAGGGCATCGGCGAGTCCGGCGCGATCGGGTCGACGCCCGCGATCTGGAACGCGGTCGTCGACGCCGTGGCGCACCTCGGCGTGGACAACGTGGACATGCCGGCATCGCCGCAACGGGTCTGGCAGGCGATCCAGGACGCCAGGGCGGCCGCCCCGGCGTAGCGAGGAACCGTCACACCGCTCCCCGGGGTGTTCTCCACCGGACAGCCCCGGGGAAGCGTGCGCAATAACGGCCGGCGGGGTGCGTTGGGAGGGGCGTGAGGTTCACACGCGACATCCCGCCGGGCATCGACGGCCGCGGCCGTCCCTGCTACGTCCCGGAGCCCGGGGTGCACGTCTACGGGATCGGCCACCGCCATCCGATCTCGGGCGCGCCGCGCGTGTGCGTACGCCGCCTCGACGGTTCGGCGGTGTTCTGCGACCGGGCCGGCCGGCCGTTGCGCCGCCTGCCGGCCGGCCTGGACGGAGCAGACCCCGAGCTCTACCTGCCGCTCGAGGCTGCCTAGCGCACGAACACGGCGTCCGGCAGCAGCGCGCTCACCACGTACTGCCCCGCGTCGACGATCTCCGAGATCTTGAGGTCGACGCACAGGCTGCAGAGCAGGTAGGCGTCCTCCGGCGAGAGGCCGTGCTCGTCGCCGAGGTGGGCCACCATCGCCCGGATCGCGTCCTGGGAAGCGACGTAGAGGTCGCCTCCGACGCCCGTCGTGCCGTAGAACCCGGCGAGGTCCACGTAGGGCGTGAGCGGTCCGACCGTTCGGTACTGCGGCGCGGGGATGGAGCGGCCGGACTCGATGCGGAACCGCAGGGCGCCGTACATCGGCGCCTCGAGGCCGGTCACGCAGACCTCGCCGTCGCCCTGACAACCGTGGGCGTCCCCGCAGCTGAACAGCGCCCCCTCGACCTGCACGGGCAGGTAGAGGGTCGTGCCGACGACGAGCTGCCGGGTGTCCATGTTCCCGCCGAACACGCCGGGCGGCATCACCGGCTGGGCGCTCGCCCCTGCGGGGCAGACGCCCATCGTCCCGAAGAACGGCGTGAGGGGGATCTCGATGTCCTCCCGGAACGGGACGTGGTCGCCATTGGACACGTCGAACACGCGCAGGTACGCGTCGGGGAAGTCGTCGGGCAGCAGCCCGAGGCCGGGCAGGATCGCGGTCCATCCCCACCCCTCCGTGTGGAGGTCGAGGATCTCGATCGCAAGCGTGTCGCCCGGCTTGGCGCCGTCGACGTGGAAGGGCCCGGCGAGCGGATACACGCGATCCCAGTCGATGCCGGCCACCGCGCTCGCGTCCGAGGCGGGCGTGATCTGGTTGTCGCTGACGTCGCGGGTGTGGACGACGACGGTGTCGCCGTCGGCGATCGTCAGGATCGGCTCGTTGCCTGCGTCCCAGGTGTAGTGGACGCGGTCCGTCGGGGCGTAGTGCGTGGCGGGCATGCGACAGCTTCGCATGCCCGCCCGTGCACTAGCGGCTCACTTGTTGACGTCGTTCGCGCCCTCGAACTCGCGGACGTACTTGAGGTCCGGGAACGAGTCGGGGATGTCGGTGCAGCCCTCCGCCTCGACCATCTTGCCGTCCTTCGGCGTGACGGTGCGGTCGGTGTTGTTGGGGACGTGGAGCTTCATCTTCTGGAAGTACCACGGCTTGCAGAGGATGTCGGTCTTGAAGTTCTTGATGTTCAAGATCGCGTCGTTGATGCCCTTCTTGGTCAGCTGGTCCTCAGGCAGCTTCAGGACGGTGTCCGTGAAGACCTTCGCTGCGACGAAGCCCATCTGGCCGAACGATCCCAGCGGGTTGTCCGGGGAGTACTTCTTGTTGATCGCCCTGTAGAGCTGCATGTCCGGACCGTTGGAGTCCAGCAGTGCCAGCTCGGCGTTGACGAACATCTTGTTCTCCCACTGCTTGCCGACCGCGCCCGGCACGGAGGTGTCGTTCAGCGGCGTGGAGCTCCCCCACTTCACGCGATCGACGAGGCCCTGCTGCGCCGCGGCCTGCATGATCTTCACGCCCTCGGGCGGGGTGAAGTCCAGCACCACGCCGCCGCCGTCACCGGCCTGAGACACGATGGCCTGCGCCAGCGACGACGGGTCGGACACCGGGACGTTCTCCAGGCGGCTGACCGTCTTGAGCCCCTTCTGCTTCGCGTACGTCAACGCGCCGGCGTTGACTCGATCGTTGCCCGGCTGCTTGGGCGACACGATCACCATCGTGCCCTTCGCGCCCGCCTTGTCGATCAGGTAGCGGACCGCTCCGAGGCTCGAGTACAGCGGCCCCATGTTCAGCGCCGCGATGTTCGGCGTCTGGAAGCACTCGTTCGGAACGCCCGCGACGATCGCGTAGAAGTCGTTCTTCTCGTAGGTCTCGTGGTTGACGGTGCAGTCCAGCACACTCGTGTTGCCGACGAAGGCCAACACCTTGTCGCTCTCGATGAGCTTGGTCGCCTTCTGTGCGATCTGCTGCGGATCGATGCCGTGCTGCTCGGCGATGTACTGGATCGGATGGCCCTTGATCCCGCCGTTGTCGTTCACGCAGTCGAAGAACGCCTTGCTCGCGTCCGTGATGTCCGTGAAGTCGATCCCTGGGACCTTCGTCACGATCGCGCCGACCTTCAGCGGCGTCGCCGTCGCCTTCTCGCCGGTCGCGGCGCCGCACTTCGTCTCCGACGGCGTCTGGGCCGACTCGCCCGCGCTCGGAGCGGCACCGCCGCCGCCATCGTCATCGTCATCGCCGCAACTCGCGACGGCGAACGCCAGAACGGCCAACACGGCCAGCAGCCGAAGCGGCCTCAGTACATCCCTCACCTGACAACTCCTCCTCAGCGTCTCCCGCGGCCTGGTCGTCCGACGATCACACAGCCGCCGTGTCGCCCAGAACCTACAGCTTTTCGTATGCGAAGCGCTCGTTAACGTTGGATGATGCCCAGGTTCCCGGGCTGTCGCGCCGGTTCCCGACGCGCGGAGGCCGGCGCATCGCGCCGGCCTCCGGTGCAGCTTCGCTCCTGCGCGCTCAGCCCTTGTTCACGTCGTTCTCCGCCTCGAACTGCCGCACGTACTTCAGGTCCGGGAACGAGTCCGGGATGTCGGTGCAACCCTCCGCCTCGACCATCTTGCCGTCCTTCGGCGTGACGGTCCAGTCGGTGTTGTTGGGCACGTGGAGCTTCATCTTCTGGAAGTACCACGGCTTGCACAGGATGTCGGTCTTGTAGTTCTTGATGTTCAGGATGGCCTCGTTGATGCCTTCCTTGTTGAGCTTGTCCTCCGGCAGCTTCAGCACGGTGTCGGTGAACATCTTCGCCGCCACGAAGCCCATCTGGCCGAACGACCCCAGCGGGTTCTTGGAGTCGTACTTCTTGTTGACCGCCCGGTAGAGCTGCATGTCCGGGCCGTTGGTGTCCAGGAGCGCGAGCTCGGCGTTGATGAAGAGCTTGCCGTCCCACTGGCTGCCGATCGCATCGGGTACCGAGACGTCGTTCAGCGGCGTCGAGCTGCCCCACTTCACGCGGTCGATCAGACCCTGCTGCGCGGCCGCCTGCAGGATCTTCACTCCCTCCGGCGGCGTGAAGTCCAGCACCACGCCGCCGCCGTCACCGGCCTGCGACACGATCGCCTGCGCCAGCGACGCCGGGTCGGCGATCGGCACGTTCTCCGTCCGGTTGACCGTCTTCAAGCCCTTCTGCTTCGCGTAGGTCAGCGCGCCGTCGTTGACCGCCTGGATGCCCGGCTGCTTGGGCGACACGATCACCATCGTGCCCTTCGCCCCCGCCTTGTCGACGAGGTAGCGCACGGCCCCCAGGCTCGAGTACAGCGGCCCCATGTTCAGCGCCGCGATGTTCGGCGACTGGAAGCACTGGTTGGGCACGCCGGCCACGATGGGGTAGAAGTCGTGGGCCTCGTAGTACTTCATGTTCACCGGGCAGTCGAGCAGCGAGAACCCCGCGACGAAGGCGGCGATCCCGTCGGACTCCGCCAGCTTCGTCGCCAGCGAGGCGACCTGCTGCGGATCCACGCTGTGCTCCTGGACGATGAACTGGATCGGGTGGCCCTTGATCCCGCCGTTGTCGTTGACGCAGTCGAAGAAAGCCTTCGCGGCATCGGATCCGTCCGTGAAGTCGACACCCGGGATCTTGGTCGTGATCGAGCCGAGCTTGATCGGCGTACCAGTGGCCTTCTGACCGGTCCCCTCCCCGCACTTCGCCTCCGACGGCGTCTGCGCGGCCTCGCCGGCGCTCGTTTCGGCGCCACCGCCGCCGCCACCACCGCCGTCGTCGTCATCGTCCCCGCAGCTGACGACCCCGAACGCCAGTGCCGCCACCACGGCGAGCAGCCGAAGCGGCCTCCACAGCTCCCTCACGAACGCCTCCTCGAAATCGCGCTACGCAGCCGTCCTCGCGCGCGAACCTACAGGTTTTCGTATGCGATGTGGGATTTGTTCGGACTGCACCTCAACCCTCAGCTTCCCGGAGCGTCGGCGAACTGCCCGGTTCCCTCGAACGTCTCCCGCGCGACGTCCAGGGGCGGGAACGAGTCCATCATCGAGTCGGGCATCTTCAGGTTGCGGAAGTAGCTCATCGGCCCCTGGTCGGGGTGGTGATGCTTCGGCTCCAGGTCGGGCATGGAGTTCTGCCACCCGCCCGCGTTGAGCTCGACCCGCAGGCCGCCCGGCTCGCGGACGTACAGGTACGTGATCTCGTCGATCCCGTGGATGCCCGGTCCGAACTCGATCGGCGCGCCCGAGGAGAGCAGCACGTCCGCCGCGCGCTCGACGTCGAGCTTCTGGTCCACGCGGTAGGCGATGTGGTTGAGCCGGCCGCGCCCGTGCGACGCATCGGGCACGAGGGCGATGTCGTGCGTCGAGCGGATCGCGTTGGACGTCAGCGTCGAGAAGAACGACACCCCGGGCTCCGGCGTGATCGACGCGGTGTGCCGGTCCCCGAGGCTCGCGCGGTACCACGCGATCTCCTCCGCCATCGACGAGGTGTTGACCGTCACGTGATCGATGTAGCGCACGGCCGCCCCGCGGCCCGTATAGCGCTGCGGCCGCAGCGGCATGTCGGTCTGCAGCTCGGGCGGCGCCTCGTACAGCTCGGTCTCCCAGAACACCTCGGTCGGGTGCCCGCTCGGGGTCCGCAGGCGCAGCGCGCGGCCATGCCCGACGGAGGAGTCGATCCAGCCCTCGACGAGCTCCGGTGCGACGCGCGAGGCGATGATGTCGACGTCGCCCGGGCCGTAGGTGCGCCAGCCGATGTGGCCCAGCGCGGGCTCGGGCCCCTCCGTGATCACGAGGCTGTGGTGCAGGAACTCGCCCCAGCCGCGCAGGTAGGCCGATTGACCGTCGCGCGTGGTCTCCTCGAGCCCGAGGACGTCCGTGAACCAGCGGACGCTCTCCTCCGGCCGCGGGCTCATGATCTCGACGTGCGCGAGCTGTGACAGCAGGATCTCGGACACCGCTCTCTCCCCAAAACCAGAATGATCGTTCTGGTTCTCACCGTAGCGGCGGCGAGCCACGCCGTCAAGCGCGCAGCAGGTAGCGCACGCACGCCTCGCCGAGCTCGGTCACGAGCTGGTCCCACGAGAGCGGCCGGCGCGACTCGAACGCGTCGCCGCGCATGACCCGCCGGGCGAAGGTCGAGTACACGAGCCGGAACGCGACGTCGACGGCCAGCTCGGGATCTGCGTGGGAGATGGCCTCGCGGTGGCGCAGCAGCAGCCGCTCGAACGTCTGCGCGTTGCGCGCGGCCGCCTCCGCGCCGCGTTCGCGGATCGTCGCGTCCAGCGATGCGCGGATCATGAACACGCGCATCAGCCCGCCGTGGTCGTCGAACACCGTCGCCACGGCGGCGACCGCCTCGCGGACGAGCGGCTCGGGAGCCAGGCCGCGGTCCTCGAGCGTCAGCAGGAGCGCGTCCTGCTCCGCGGAGATCGCGTCCGTCCAGCGGGCGTGGATGGCCAGGAAGAGGCCCTCCTTGTTCGCGCGCTCGTAGATCGAGCCGACGGAGACGCCGGACCGCCGGCTCACCTCGGCGATCGTGAACGCCTCGAAGCCGCCATCGCGCAGCACGTCGGCGCCCGCCTCCAGGACGCGCTCGAACGCCGCGCGGCTGCGCGCCTGCAGCGGAGGCTTGAGGAACGGACCGGCGGCAGCGTCGGCGGCCACGGGCCGAGGCTAGCCCGGCACCACCGGCAGCGGCCTGCCGGCCAGCGCCGCCAGCGCCTGCGCGGTCACCCACACGGGCGTCTGCGCCGAGGTGCGCGAGTAGCGCACGGCGCCCTCGCGCGTCATGAGGCTCGCCAGGTAGGCGGTCGCCGTGCGCGACCCGCCGCGGCGGATCCTGCTCGGGCGCACGCCGGCGGCGATGAGGCCCTGGAGGGCGAAGGCCGTGCTCTGGGCGTTGGAGCCCTGGCCGGCGCTCTGGGAGAAGCCGCCGTCCGCGTGCTGGGCGCGCCGCAGGTACGAGGACGCGCGGCGCCCGGCGCTCCCCGCGTCCCGGCCGCGAACAGCGACGATCGCCTGTAGCACCGCTGCGGTGACGTCGACGTCGCTGCGCGCGGAGCGGCCGGCGTAGGCGAAGCCGCCGTCGGAGTTCTGGCGGGCGGCCAGGTAGGCGACGGCCCGCGCGAGCGACCTCGCGGCCCGCGGCGTCCCGGCCGCGCGCAGCGCGAGGACGCCGAAGGCCGTCTGGTTGACGAGGCCGCTCCACGAGCCGTCGCGCCGCTGCGCGCGGCGCAGGTCGGCGAGCAGGTCGCGCCCGCCCGTCCGCGTCACGGCGCCGCAGGCGCGTAGGGCCAGGATCGTGCGCTCGACGTCCCCGACCCCGCGCACGGAGGCGCCTGTGCGCTGCACGTAGCGCGTCAGCGGGGTGCCGCAGCGCTCACCCGTCGCGCTGATGCCGACCGCCGCCCACGCCGCGTACAGCGGCGAGGAGGCCTCGCCGCGCGCGGCGCCGAAGCCGCCGTCGCGGTTCTGGGCCGAGCGCAGGTAGGACAGCGCCCGCTGCGCCGGCCCGCCACCCGCGGCCGCCGGCTCCGGCCCGGCGGCGGCGCCCGCGAGCGCGACGGCGACGGCGAGGATCCCGACGACGGCCCCCGCCGGTCGCCAGGTGACGTGCGAGCGGCGCGCCGAGCGTTGCAGTGCGGAGACGAGCACCGGGGCGAACGCGAGCGCGAAGGCGACGTTGCCGGCCGCGTGGGCGAGATTGAACGGCAGCGAGACGCCGGCCACGGTGAGATAGGCGGGGAGCGTGTGGGAGCCGGACAGCGTCGTCCAGGTCGACAGGTCCATGATCGCGCCGAACAGGAGGCCGGCGCCGCCGCAGGCGGCGGCGAGCGGTAGGCGACCGAGGCGCCGCCGGCTCGCTGTGCCGAGGGCCGCGCCGAGCACGCCGACGAGCCCCCACGCGGCCATCTGCCACGGCGTCCACGGGCCCTGACCGAAGACGACGTTCGACGAGAGGGCGCCGACCGCGCCCACGACGAAGCCGGGCGCTCCGCCCAGGACGTAGCCGCTGAGCAGCACGATGTCGGTCGTCGGCTTCACGTTGGGCAGCGGCGCGAAGGCCAGGCGTCCGAGCGCCGCCAGGGCAGCGAGGGCGGCGACGATGGCCAGCAGCCGTGACGACGGTCTGCCGCGCTCCCACCAGGCCATGCCGGCGGCGATGGCGAAGAGCAGGATCGCGAAGGAGGCGAGCGGCCAGGTCATGGGACCTCGATGGTCGTGATCGCGCGAAGCAGCCGCGCGCCTTCGGCGGGCAGGAGCGCGCCGCCCGCGCCGGACAGGATGCGCGCGGTCTCGGTCGCGAAGTACCAGCCGCCGCCGAGGATCTCCCGCGCGGTGCCGTCCGCGATCACGCGGCCGTCGGCGAGCAGGACGACGCGCTCGGCCAGCGTGGCGGCGAACTCGGCGTCGTGGGTGGCCACGACCACGGCGCTGCCGGCATCCGCCAGGCCGGCGAGCCGCTCTGCAAGCGCCTCCTTGGCGAGGCGGTCCATCCCCCGCGTCGGCTCGTCCAGGCAGACCACGGCGGGAGACGCGTCGCCGTCGCCGAGGACGACCGCCAGCGCAAGCCGCTCGCGCTCGCCGCCGGAGAGATCGCGCGGGTGGCGATCCCCGAACGTCTCGAGCCCGACGGCGCGCAGCGCCGCCGCCGGCGCCTCGTCGGCCACGCGCTCGTGCAGCACGTAGTCCCCCGGGTGCTGGAGGAGGAGCGCCACCCGCCCCGCTGCCCGCACCCGCCCGCGGGTCGGGCGCAGCAGGCCGGCCGCGTGGCGCAGCAGGGTCGACTTGCCCGCGCCGTTGCGGCCCATGAGCGCGACGAGCTCCCCGGGGCCCACGGCCAGGTCGACGCCGCGCAGGAGCGCCGGGCCGGCGGGGAGCTCGTGCCAGACGCCGTCGAGTCGCAGCGCGGCGTCGCGGCGGGCACGGCGGCGCTCGCCGCGCGACGGCGGCTCGGGCGGCTCGGGCATGGACGGGTCCGGCAGCAGTCCGGCCCTGACGAGCGCGCGCCGTGCATCCTTCACCCCGGTCGGCCTGTGGCCCAGGCCGGCGTCCGCGAACAGCCGGCCGGCCGGCGTCGCGAGCTCGGGCGCGTGGGCGACCGCCCACTCCTGGAAGTCCGCGGCAGACGCGTCACAGGCGACCGCGCCGTCGCGCAGCGCGATCACGCGATCAGCCGCTGCGAGGCAGCGCTCCAGCCGGTGCTCGGCGAGCACGATCGCGGTGCCCCACTCCTCGTTCAGGCGCCGCAGGAGGGAGATCAGCTCGTCCCCGGCGACCGGGTCGAGCTGCGACGTCGGCTCGTCGAGCAGCAGGAGCTGCGGGCGGCGCGCGACGGCCGCGGCGAGCGCGACCCGTTGCAGCTCGCCGCCCGAGAGCTGCGCGGTCCGCCGGTCGAGCAGATGCGCGATGCCGAGGGCGAGCGCCGCCTCCTCCACGCCGCGTGCGACCGCTGCCGGGCCGTCACCCCGACCCTCCAGGGGGAACGCGATCTCCGCGCGGACCGAGCCCATGACCACCTGGGTCTCCGGATCCTGGAAGAGGCTTCCCGCGACGGCCGACAGCTCCGCCGGCCCGTGCTCGCGGACGTCGAGTCCGCCGCAACGCAGCTCCCCGGCGAACGTCCCTCCGTGGACGTGCGGGACGAGGCCGCCCGCCGCGCGCAGCAGCGTCGACTTCCCGGACGCCGAGCCGCCGGCAAGGACGACCAGCTCCCCCGGCTCGATGATCAGCGACACGTCGCGCAGCGCAGGCCGCTTCGCTCCCGGATAGGCGTAGGAGACGCGATCGAGCTCCAGGAGCGTCATCGCGCGTTGCCCCGCCGGGCCGCGAACGGCGCGAGCGCCGTGACGACGAGCGCCGCCGCGAGCGCGAGCTCCGCGGACCGCGTCGGCACGTCCAGCGCCGGAACGGCGTCGAAGGACGCGATCCCGGCCACGCGGCCGGCGACCGCGATCGCGATCAGCGCGGCGGCCGCCGCGGCGAACGCCAGGTCCTGACGCGACCAGGGCGACCTCGCCCGCCGAGGCCGGCCGGCGGTCGCGTAGCCGCGCACCTCGAGCGCCGCGGCGGCATCCGCGGCGCGGTCGAGCGTTCCCGCGCAGATCGCTCGCAGCACGGCAAGCCGAGCGGCGGGTCCGCTGCCGCCGCCGTCCCAGCGGCAGCGCCTTGCCTCGTCGAGCCGCCGGGCGTCGCGCGCCAGGACCGGCACGAGCCGGACGGCGAGCACCGCGGTGAGGCCGGAGCGCGCGGAGACGCGGCGCGCGCCGAGCAGGAGCGCGTCGACGTCGACCGCGGCGCCGAACAGCGCGGCGACGAGGACCATCACGGCAAGGCGCAGGGCGAGCGCGCCGCCGTAGGCGAGGGCCTCGAGCGTGAGGTCGAGCTGGCCGAACGGCGGCACCTCGCCGAGGCGCCAGAACACCGTCAGGCCGTTGCGGTTGGCGACGAGGTTGATCGCGACGACGAGCGGCGCGGCGAGGAGGCAGAGCTTCGCCGCGCGCGACAGCTGCGCGCCTGCGCCCGCGAGCCGGCCCGCCGCGAGCGTCGCGAGGCACAGGGCACCGAGCACGAGCGGATGCTCGTAGACGAGTCCGCACAGCACGAGCGCGGCGCAGAACGCCGCGCCCGCGGTCGCCCGCGCCGTCCTCATGGCGTCCCCCCGTCCGGCAGCGCGACGGTCGCGCCTGCCGTCACCGCCACGGCGAAGCGCTCGCCAAGCCGCCGCTGGTCCAGCGCGCCGGCCGCCGCCTCCACGCCGGGGCCGTCGGTGCCCGTGACGCTCCAGACCGCAGGCCGGTCGCCCCTCCTCGTGGCCGCGACGAGTCCCGCCCCTGCACGCAGCGTGCGGGTTGGGCGCGCCCGCTCGTCCAGGAGCGCGACGCTGCGCCCGTCGCGCGACGGCCGGGCGTACACGCCGCTCGCCCCCGGGCCCTCCTCCAGCATCCGCGCGGACGGCGCGGCGCGGATCGCGGCGTACGCGCCGACGAGCATGCCCGGGCCGCGGCCGTCCGCCACGGACCCGGCCGTCGCGTCCTCGACGCGCGCTCCGGCGCGCCGCAGCGCGAGCCGCGCCGTCTCGCACGCGGCCGAGCGCGCGGGCAGGCACGCCAGCCGCGTCGGCGCATCCCGAAACGGCGCCGGGAACGAGCCGACGACCGCCGCGCCACCCGCCGGGCCGGAGCCCCAATCGTGGTGGTCCCACCAGATCGCGGCGCCGTCGCCCACGCGCACATCGGCCGCGCCGCGTTCGGACAACGCACCATCGACGTAGAAGAACCAGTCGACGGGCCGGCCGTCCTCCTGCCCGCCGGCGAGCCCGTCGATCGACTGCACGAAGCCGCCGCCGAAGCGCGTCGTCACCCGAGCGTTGCGCTGGAGCAGCCGCATGACCGTGTCCGCCCCGCGGATGTCGGGGCGGTTCTCGTCGGCCAGCACGGTGCGGCCGAAGTCGCGCGTCACGAGCAGCGTCGCCTCGGAGGACGGCTTCCCCGCGCCCGCGCCGCAGCCCTCCACGAGCACTGCGGCGAGGACGAGAGCAACCGCACGTCTACCCCACGTGGAAGACCACGCGGCTCTGGCCACGGGTCAGGATCCCCCGGTTGCCGACGGCGTCGACGACGAAGACGTCGAACACGTAGCGCCCGGCGCCGAGCCGCTCCGGCAGCAGGTAGGAGAAGTCGGGCGCGGTCCCCAGCGCGAAGCTCCGGCCGGCCTTGGCGGAGCAGCGCCGAGTGCGCACGAAGCGCTCCCGCGTCGCGTCGAAGTAGCTGCAGCGGCCCCGGTCGTTGCGCGTCAGGCGCAGCCGCACCGAGCGCAGCCCGGCCGGCTCGGTCGCGACGGTGCCCCGCAGCGTGCGCGGTCCGCGGCTGCGGGCGAAGCGCTGCCCGTTGGCGATGCCGGCGATGTGCGCGAAGGGCGGCGTGCGATCGAGCGTGCCGCACTTGCCGTCGTGGCCGTTTGTCGAGCACTGCGCCGACGGCCCCGTGCGCGCCTGTGCGCTCGCCGGCCCGCAGGCGCCGTCCGAGCCGGTGGTCGCGCAGATGACCGCCGTGCCGCGAATGCGGTCGCCCTTCGTCACCCTGAACGCCTGCGGGCCCGGCGTCGCTGCAAGCGTGACGCTCGCGTTGCCGGCAGCATCGGTCGTCGCCGACGTCCCCGGGCCGGTGATCGACGCGCCCGCCGACGGCGCCGCCGTCGAGCTCGTGAAGTCGGCGCTGACCGTGTACTCGTCGGCGTGCAGCGCGACCCTCGCGCCGGGCGCCGCGGTCGCGGGGGCGACGAGCTCGAGCGGCCCTTCGGACGAGCAGGTCGGGGTGTCGGCGGCCGTGCACACGGCGGCGATGAGCACCCGATCGCCGGGGGCAAGCTCCTGCTGGCAGACGCCCAGGCTCGCGGGGACGTCGTTGACGAACAGGCTCCAGTACGCGTCGGAGGTGAAGAGGTGCGTCTCCCCGAGGATCGTGTCGACGCTCAGGCCGAAGCTGCCGTTCGCGCCGTTCCAGCTGCCGCCCGTGACCTGCTCGAGCGCCCCGCCGATGGCGGTGGACGAGCACGTTGCGGGCGGCCCGCTCGTTGGAACCTTGGTGAAGGTGCCGTCGACGGTCCGGACGATGGTGGGACCGGCGAGCGTCGCAGAGGAGCCCTCCACGCGGATCGACACGTCACCGGCGGGCGCTGCCACTGCCGCGGCCGGCAGGAGGAGGCTGATGAGCAGCGAGGCGGCGGTGAGCGGCCTCGATATGCGACGGGACACGGCACCCCTTTCCACGAGGGCGAGACGCTGAGTGGGCGAGGATGGGTGTCCTGGCTTCCGGGCCGACCGTCTCGCGCCTTCCCGCGCCGGTGAGAGCGCAGTGGCCGCGTGCGCAGCACGCCTGCGGACGGCGTCCCCGGTCACAGTGGCGGGCCCGCGCCGGTCTCGCACCGGCTTCCCGCACCCTCGACCAGATGAACGGCGTGATCCTAATGGACCGAGAAGGGCGCAGCCATGGGCTCGAGCGTCGGGCCGTCCTGCGGCGGCTCCTCCCCCGCCACCTTCAGGACGAGGGAGATCATCCCGTAGAAGCCCAGCAGGTACGTGAAGTCGACGACGCCGCGCTCCCCGAACGCGTCACGCGCGCGGGCGAACGTCGCGTCGCTGACCACAGGCCGGGTGAGCACCTCGACCGCGAGGTCGAACAGGGCCGCCTCCTCCCCGCTCATCGCCTCCGGGCGGCGACCCACGCGCAGCGCGTCGCAGATCCCCGCGTCCAGCCCCTCCTCGAGCGCGCGGCGATGGTGCGCCCACCACTCGAAGCGCGAGCCCGACAGGCGGGCGCTGATGAGGATCGCCATCTCGACGAGCCGCCGAGGCAGCCCGGTCTCGAACAGGAGGTAGCTGCCGAGCGTGAAGGAGGTCTCGGTGAGGCGCGGGCTTCGCAGCGTGGCGTTGAACGGGCCTCGGATGCCGCCGGCGTACTCGAGGACGGGCGCGATCGCGCGGCGCTGCTCGTCGTCGAGGTCCTCGACGCGCAGCCGGGGGAAGCGGTCGTTTGAAACGTCTGACATAGGCCACTATTTTTGTCGTACGACCCGACGGAGGAGCCCGCCGACACATGAGCATCCAGGAGTCACCGGCCACCGCGCCCGAGCCCGGCATCACCCAGGAGGAGATGGTTGCAAGCGCAGCCGCGCTGCGCCCGCAGCTCGTCGCGGAGCAGGCGGCGACCGAGGAGCGCCGGTACTACTCGCCGGAGCTGCACGAGGCGTTCATGCGCGCGGGCTTCTACCACCTCTACGTGCCGCGCCGCTACGGCGGGCAGGAGCTCGACGTCCCGACCTACGCACGCGTGATCAAGGAGATCGCTCGCGGCTGCGTGTCGACGGGCTGGTGCCTCGGCCTCACCATCAACCACGCGCTCCAGGCCGGCTCTTGGTGGCCGGAGTCCGCGCAGGACACGATCTTCGCCAACAACGACTTCCGCGGGGGATCGGTCGCCGCGCCGGTGGGGATCATCTCCCCGACCGACGACGGGTGGGAGATCAACGGCCAGGTCGCGTTCGCCTCGGGGACGCCGTACGGCACGCACTACGTCGGCCAAGCCATCCTGGCCGGCACCGAGAAGACGCCCGAGCCGCAGCTCATGCTGTTCGTCGCGCACCGCTCCGGCTGGGAGATGCTCGACGACTGGGGCGACCTCATCGGCCTGAAGGGCAGCGGCTCGCACAGCATCCGCTTCGACGGCACGCGCATCCCCAAGGACTGGGCCTTCCCCGGGTTCATGATCGACGTCGACGTCGCCGGCGGCACGCCGGGGTCGCGTCTGCACCGCAATCCGCTGTACATCGGGCGGGGCATGACGATCTACACCCTGTCGCTCGCCGCCGTGACGGTGGGCGGGGTGTTCAACGCGCTGGACGCTTACGAGGAGCTCGTGCGGACGAAGACCACGCCGACGCCGCCGTTCGGTCCGCGCGTGAAGGATCCGCGGCACCACGCGTGGTTCGGGAAGGCGTACACGAAGGCCAAGCTCGGCGAGATGCTCCTCGACGAGATCGCCGACGGACACATGGAGCTGTGCCGCCGCGCCTACGAGGACCCCGAGTTCGACTACTCCTACGGGGAGGACATGGCGCTCGCCGCGGTCGCCCGCGAGCTCATGGTGATGTGCTGGGAGATCGTCAACGAGGACCTGTGGGCCACGATGGGCGCGTCCGCCGCGCGCGACGACGCGCGCATGACGCGGGTGTTCCGCGACATGTCGGTCGCCTACGCGCACCGCAACCCGCAGATGAAGGAGATGATCTACGGCGAGATCGGGCGCTGGGCGCTGGGCGAGCCGCGGGTGCCGTTCGGGTCGGTGTAGGGCCGGCTATCCCGCGGCCAGCGTCAGCGAGCCCCAGACGGTCGC
>Ga0081539_10003724_pt1 | contig 18164 bp, 15 predicted proteins | sample TabmetS4T2R2_FD_71023 | JGI IMG/M metagenome (GOLD analysis project Ga0081539, IMG submission 71023) | Tabebuia heterophylla rhizosphere microbial communities from the University of Puerto Rico - S4T2R2 | ecosystem: Host-associated > Plants > Roots > Rhizosphere ...
TCTACGGCAGTCTTCGCCGCGAGGCGCGGCCGGAGGCGGTATCGACTCTCGAAGCCGTGGCGCTGGCGTTGTCGGTGCTGGAACGTGACGCGAGCGTGCGCGAGCGTCTGCTGGTGCCGTTCCGCGAACTGGTCAGGCGGGCCAAGGCCGCTGGAGTCCGCGACTCCAGGCGGGATCGTCGGTCACGCCGTTAGCCCCTATACTCAGCGCCATGCCGCTGAGTAGCCGTCACGAAGTGACCGTCGAGTGGGGTGACTGCGATCCCGCCGGCATCGTCTACTACCCGTCCTACTTCCGCTGGTGCGACCAGGCGAGCCACCGGCTGCTGGCCGCGGCCGGCGTGGCGCACAACGATACTCAGGGCGGCTGGAAGGAAGGCACGCCCCTGGTCGCCGCCGAATGCTCCTTCAAGCGCGCCTCGCAGCCGGGCGAAAAGCTCTTGGTCGAAAGCCACGTCTCGCGCTTCGGCCGCAGCTCGTTCACCATCACCCATATATTCCGCGATGCCAGCGGGGCGGTCGCCGCTCAAGGCAGTGAGACGCGCATCTGGGCGAAGAAGGACGGCAACGCACGCTCGCTCACGGCTGTGCCGATCCCCGAGGATGTCAGGAAACGCCTGGGCGGATGACTGCGAGCGGCTGATTTCCTACGGCCGACGCTTTCCCCTCATGTGACTCCTCTCCTTGGCAGGGGACAGGACGAGGTCGGAAGGCGGGTTCGCCGGCGACTGCCACCGGCTCAGAGCAGTCCGCACCCATCGTGCGCCAGGCACTTCGACGAAATAGTGCAGCAGGCTCGCTAGGAAGATGGACACGACGCCGGCCGCGACCACGCCCTCGATCGTGGACCAGCCCTGGGCCACGCCCCAGCGAATGACCGCGAAGCCCACCACGACGTGAACGAGATAGAGCGGATAGGAAATCACGCCCAGGAGCACGAGCGGCCGCCAGGCCAGCCACTTGCCATGTCGGCTGATGGCGAACCAGACGAGGGCCGTGAAGGCGATGGTGAGCGGCAGGTAGATGCGGCCCGGCGTGTCGAACGATCGCTCGCCGCCCCCCAGCGCCGTGACGGCCATGGCAACGAGCAATGCCAGCCAGGTGATCGGCCGCGCCATATGGGCGTGGATGCGATAGAGGCAGATGCCGATCAGGAAGAAGTTGCTGTAGTAGATCAGTAGCACGATCGCGGTGCGATTGTGCAGCCGCACATCCGTGGTCACGATGAGCAGACAGCCCACGGCGACGGCCAGCAGGCCGAACCACTCGGTCCAGCGCAGCATGCCGAGCGCCAGGATCAGACCCATGCCGATGTAGAACACCAGCTCGTAGGTCAGCGTCCAATACGGCATGTCCATAGGCTCTTGGCCGAACAGGGTCGCCGCCATGGTGAGGTTGGCGAGGAATTGCGGCACGGTCGGCGTGTCCAGCATGGGCACCGGAGACAGGATGCGAATCACGGTGGCCATGAGCAACGCGGCCAGGAAGGCCGGCATCAGCCGTCCAACGCGCGAGACTACGAATTCCCGAACCGTCCGCTTACGCTCAATCGTCATCAGGATCACGAAGCCGCTGATGATGAAGAACAGTTCGACGCCGAAGTGGCCGGGGCCGAGGTCGACGGACAGCGGAATGCGGCCCGGATAGAGCACGTCGTAGTATTGGCCGTGATGGTGCAGCATCACCGCCGCGGCGGCGAATCCGCGCAGCACATCAAGGCCGGCAATGCGGTCTGGTCCTGCTCGCACCTATGGTCCCCGCTGAAGTTGACGGTTGAGGCTGTCTGCAAACGCCATAGCGCCGATCGACGACGGGCGGGGTGACTAGCCCGTGACAAGCTCACGGTTCCGTGAGGCGCCGTGAGGCAACAAAAGAAGCGTCAGGCGGCGATGGTGGTGGCGGCCTCAGGATGGCGCGCCAGCTCGTGGATAGCGCGATAGATGATGGCGCCGATGTCGTTGTGATAGAGCCACAAGCTGTTGGCCTGGCCATCAAAATTGGGCTCGCCGCCCATGCTGGTGGGCAGCTTGTAGCCGGTTCCCAGTCCGATGCCGAACAGGTTGGGCACGCTCGTGCCGTCGCTCAGCAACAGGCGGCTCTGCTCGCCGACGGCGACGCCGCCGAGATCGGCATTGAGCGACAGGCGCGTACCGGCCGGGTCGAACACCGGCAGCATCGCCGAACGATAACCGAAGCACGGCACGACCAGCGCCGCCTCGGCAATCATGGCGCCGAGCTCGTCGGCACTGAGGCGCTGCATGTCCATGCTGACGACCCGCGGTTCGGGCGTCGTGCGCGGACGGAGCGCAATCTGGCGCCACATCTCGCGCCCGAAGCCGCGCAGCCCGCCCATGCGGTTGACCCTCTGGGTGCGTGGGCAGATGTCGCCCGGCGCCACGTCGTAGAGATCGTCGTGTGCGGCCTGCCGGTCGGGGTAGAAGATGCGCGGCTCGCGGCGCTGCAGGATGACGATCTGACCCTTGCCCAGGCGTTCGGCTCCCGGCAGCTCGAGGAAGGCGCCAGCCACGGAATAGGCACTGTGCGAGCCGCCCAGGATCAGGATCGGCCGCCGGCCGGCCTCGGCAAGAATCTGGTCGGCTTCCTTCAGTCCGGCGATCGACAGCGCACGGTCCGACGGCATGACGTGGCGCATCTGGCAGCTCGCGAGCGCAATGCCCGGCTTCAGCTCGCCGTGCATCCAGCGTTGCCGGCCGCCCAGGGCGACGACGGCAGAGCGGGCGGCGAGGACGCTCTCGCGTCCGTCGGGTCCGGTGATCTCGACATCGACCGAGCCGTCGCGGCGGAGATGGATGGCGCGAGCTTCGGTGCAGAGATGCAGGGCCGACCGCTCGGCCAGCATGCCGGCGAGCGCAACGCCGATGCGCCGCATGTAGCGATCGACCAGGACGAGTGGCGGGAAGCTGTCGCGGTACCGCGCCATCTCCTGCGCCAGCGGTTCGTCGCGCAATGGCTGCAGCTCGGGCGGCAGGCCCGGCGCCTCGAGGCATTCCAGATAGGAGCCGCCCAGCGAATCCGACTTGATGCCGAAGCGGCCGAGCGTGCCGCCGAGATATGCCTGGCGCTCGACCACAGCGACGCCGCGATCGAGCCATGCGGGCAGCAATCCGTGCTGCGCCGCCCAGATGATTGGGCCGAGGCCGCCGGGGCCGCCGCCGATGATGACCGATGACAACATGGCGGACGCTTCCTCCGTTACGCGAACACGTCGTGGAACACGCGGGCAACTCGTTCGACCACTCGTTCGTCGACCGAGTGCGAGGTCGGCAGATTCACGCCGGTGACCGAGAGCTCGATACTGTTGGGGCAGGAACGGGCATACTTGCCGTACGGCGGGAGGGCCGAGAGCGGATGGAAGAAGGGCCGCGTCTCGATCTGCGCCTCGTGGGCTGCGCGCATCAGCGGCAGGCGCTTTTCCGCCGGCACCTGCACGCAGGTCATCCACACGACGGGACGATACTCGTCGGGCAGCTCCGGCGGGAAGCGCACGTCGGGAATGCCCTTGAGCGCCTCGCGGTAGAGCGCGGCGATGCGGGCATTGCGTTGCAGCACCTCGTGGACGCGCCAGATCTGCGACTGGCCGATCGCCGCCTGCAGGTTGGTGATGCGATAGTTGAAACCAACCCGCTCGTGCCAGTAGGAGCGATCCGGCGACATGCCGTGATCGCGCAGCACGCGCAGCGATTCTGCGAGCTCGGGCGAATCGGTGACGCACATGCCGCCTTCGCCCGTCGTCACGATCTTGTTGGCGTAGAACGAGAAGCAGGAGACATCGCCGAACTGCCCCACCGCCTTGCCGCGATAGCGCGCGCCGTGCGCTTCGGCGCAATCCTCGACCACGGCGATGCCGCGGCCGCGGGCGAAGTCGGCGATCGGCCCGATCTCGGCCGGCCGGCCATAGAGGTGGACCGGGATGATTGCCTTGGTCGCCGCCGTGCAGGCGCGCTTGACGGCCTCGCGGCTCATGCACCAGGTCTGGCGATCGACGTCGACGATCACCGGCGTGGCGCCGCAGTAGAGCACCGCATTGATGGTCGCGGCGAAGGTGAGGTCGGGCACGATCACTTCGTCGCCCGGTCCGATGCCGAGCGCGACCAGCGCCAGATGCAGCGCAACGGTGCCGTTCGACACGGCGACACCGTGCCGGACGCCGACGAAGCGACTGAAGTCTTCCTCGAACTTGTTGACGTAGGGCCCCTTGCTCGAAATCCAGCCGGAGATGAACGCGTCGAGCACCGAGCGGAAATCGTCGCTCGTCATGTGGGGCATCGCGACCTGGATGGGCCGCGTCGATCGATCGATCAGGACACCCGTCAGGTGACCGCTCGAATCGACCACCGGCCGCAGGATCTCCTGCTGATCGACGTCGTTACGTAGAGGATTGGCAGCGATCATGTTGCCCGCCGGGTGCCAGCCCAGCGTGGGATCGACGATCGCCGTGCCGTCGGCCAGTGCCCGACGTATGTCGTCGAGCGAGATCCGACCGATGAAGCGATGGTCGTCGCCGACGACCAAGCATGAGCCCAGTCCGTTATCGAGACACTTCTCGATGACCGACAGGACACTTTCCGACTTGTTACACACAAACGCGGCTTCAACTGAAATCTCCTCCGGCGCTGCCAGAGACATTTAGCCTCCCTTCGCGAGACACCCCTCTCGCGGGCCCAGACTGACGGGCAGTTCGCTATTCTCGTGATTCGACCTGTGGGGTTGCCAGTGTCCAGATTGTGGCTGCCGCATAGTGTGTTGAAGTGGCAACAGTTGGCGAAAGCGACGGTCGAAAGATCGCCGCGAAATGCGAACGCTGGTTGGGCCGACACAGCTTGATCACTGGCGTCGCAAAAGCCCGCCACACATGGTTATGGCAGGGAGACGCGTAATGCATTGCCTGTGGCTGACTCTTGCCGATCCGGACCCGGCCACGAACGGCCAGCTCATCTATTCCAAGGGATTGATCGAAGCAGCGCGCGACGCCGGCGCCTCGCTGCGCGTGATCGGCCTGGCGCGGCGCGAGAATCCCCGGACGGTGTGCAATCTGCTCGGCATCGACTGGCGCCTGGCCGACGAGCAGGTCCAGTCGACATGGCGCCGCCTGGCATCGCCCGTCCCCATCGTCTCCCACCGGGGCAATGCGCCGAACATGAAACGGCTGCTCGAGCAGGCGCTCGCGGAGCGGCCTTGGGATGCCATTGTGTTCGACAGCATGTCCAGCGGCTGGGCGCTCAATGCCGTGATGCGGCACCGCCGGCAGAGCCTCCGGCCGCCGCGGCTCGTCTACCTGTCCCACAATCACGAGGTCACCGTGGCGCGCCGCATCGTCAAGGAGGCCCGCGGCCTGCGCCGCCTCACGAAGGCGGTCGACTATGTCAAGGTGAGGCGCCTGGAGCGGCGGCTGGTCGCTGCGTCCGACCTGGTGACGTCGAACACGCCCGACGACTGCCGCCGGTTCGCCGCGGGCGCCAAGGGGCGTTCCATCGTTTTCCTGCCGCCCGGATATGCCGGGCCGCGCCTGGAGGCCCGCACGATCGACGACAGCGTGCCGCGGCGGGCGATCCTTGTCAGCAGCCTCGATTGGGCCCCGAAACGGGCCGCCGTTGAAGCCTTTCTGGCCGACGCCACGGCGATGCTGGAGCGCGAAGGCGTCGGGCTTCAGGTCGTGGGCGAGGCCGACCCCGCCTATCTCGAGGGCCTGCGGCGGCGCTTTCCCTCGGTCGACTTCGTCGGCCGGGTCGACGACGTGCGGCCCTACATGCGCCAGGCGCGGCTCGCGCTGGTCCCCGACCTTCTGGGCGGCTTCAAGCTCAAGGGGCTGGACTACGTCTTCAACCGCCTGCCGATCCTCGCCATGCGCGTTGCCCTGCCGGGCATGCCGCTGGAGAACGGGACGCACATCGGCCTGTACGACAGCCATCCCGCCATGGCCGACGGCGTGGTCGAGCTCATAGACGACTTCCCGCGGCTGAATGCCTGGCAGGCGGCCGCCTACGACGCCTGCGCCGACCGTTTCGACTGGTTGCGCATCGGCCACCACCTGGTGCAGCACCTCGCCAAGGCCGAGCGCCTGTCTCCTACAGCTCTGAGAGGCGCTTCGACATTTGCCGCAGCGTCTCGATCGGCTCATCTCGTGGCAGGAAGATGAAATTGTAGATGTAGTGGTCGAAGCGCTGACGCTGCTGCAAGGGCGCCGTGAGGTCCGGCAGGTTGGCCGGGTTCTGCAGATGGTCGGGCGAGAACAGGCTCATCGGCTCGATGTGGCCCGTCTGGACGAAGTAGCCGCGATAGTCGAGGTCCTTGAAGTAGGCCTTGGCGCGGTCGAGCCCGCCGGGCGACAGGCGCTCGTCGATCTCCACCAGCATGCGCGGCCGGCAGCGGCGGATGGTCTGCAGCGCACCATCGAGCACGGCCTGCTCGTGGCCCTCGACGTCGATCTTGATGAAGCCGACATCGCCGTCGTAGACGCTGTCGAGGGTCGCCATCGGCACCTCGATGGCGCGATGGGCGGGATAGGTGGCGGATGCCGTCGGCGAGACGGTCGAGCAGCCCGTCACCATGACGCCGTCGACCACCGGCATGTGCAGTTCGACGGTGCCGGCGTGGTCGGAGAGGGCGATGGACCGGATGTCGACGCCGTGGCGGAATTTCACGCGCAGCGCGTCGGCCAGGCTCGGCATGGGTTCGAAACCGATGACCCGGCGGGCATAGCGGCGAAGATAATGCACGTAGCTGCCGTCGTTGGCGCCGACGTCGATGGCGTCCTTGTCTCGCGAGCACAGGAATTCCAGCAGGTGGAGCTCGACTTCGCCGTAGCGGCCGTAAAAGCGCGCCTCGCGCCAGTTGAGCAGCGCCTGCGGGCAAATCGACCGCAACGCCTGCCGCGCCTCCCTGTAGAGCCCGCCACCAGCCCGCACACTCCTTGTCGAAAGCTCGGCTTTGCGGGTCACACTCATGATACACCCTCACATCGCGGTCGGGAGACCAATCGCGGTCGGGAGCCGAACCTAGGAGCGTCGAACCGGTTGTGCTGTGACCAGGCGGTGATATGGACTTTAAGTCAAAAGCAAGATTTGCCGGTTCAAGCCGCTTTGAGAATATCCGCCATCTTCTCGCCGACCATGATCGAGGGCGCGTTGGTGTTGCCCGAGGGCATGGTCGGGAAGATCGAGGCGTCGGCGACGCGCAGCCCTTCGAGCCCATGGACCTTGAGCTTGTCGTCGACCACGGTTGTGGGCCCCGCCGGACCCATGCGGCAGGTGCCGATCGGGTGATAGGCGGTCTGCGAGTTGTTGCGGATCCAGGTCAGGATCTGCTCGTCGGTGCTCACCGACGGCCCGGGCGAGAATTCCTCGCCGCGATAGGCGTCCATCGGCGCTGCATCGACGATCTTCCGCATCATGCGGAAGCCTCCGACCATCGCCGCCTGGTCGATCGGATCGGCCAGGAAGTTGAAGCGGATGGCGGGCTGCGCTTTGGGATCGGGCGAGCGGATGTGGATCGAGCCCAGGCTCTCGGGCCGCAGTTGGTAACACGCGATGGTCATCGACGGGAAGTCCTGCAGCTTGCGCGTCTTGGGGTCCTTGATGGCGTAGGGCACCAGGTGCATCTGCACATCGGGCGTGGCGAGCTCGGGCCGCGTCTTGAGGAAGGCGAGCAGGGGGGCGGACGGCAGGCTCATGAAGCCGCCGCCCGTCGCCAGGTATTTCATCATCTGGGTGACGGCGCCCACGCCGCGCGCCATGTGATTGTAGGAGACACGCGGGTCCTTCACCTTCCAGATGATGCGGGCGTTGATGTGGTCGCGGAAGTTCTCGCCGACGGCGCGCAGCTCGTGCTTCACCTCGATGCCGTGCTGCTTCAGGAGCTCGGGCTGGCCGATGCCGCTGAGTTCGAGGATCTGCGGGCTGGCGACGCCGCCCGCCGACAGGACGGTCTCGCGCGCCTTGGCCTGCACCACCTTGCCGTCCTTCTCGTATTCCACGCCGACGCAGCGCTTGCCCTCGAGCAGCAGGCGCAAGGTGAAGGCGTCGGTGACGACGTTGAGGTTGGGCGAGCGCTTCATCGCCGGCTCGATGTAGCAATGGGCGACGCTCATGCGCCGGCCCTTGTAGATCGAGGTCTGGGTCTTGACGACGCCTTCCTGGTCCTCGCTGTTGTAGTCGGGATTGAGCTTGAAGCCGGCGGCCTTGGAGGCGGCGAACAGCGCGTCGTAGAGCGGGTTCTGGTCGGGCACGGTCGAGACCTTGAGCGGTCCCGCCGTGCCTCTGCCGTTGCTGCCGTCGCCGTCCACGAAGTTCTCGATGCGCGTGAAGAGCGGCGCCACGTCGCGCCAGCTCCAGCCGCGGCAGCCCATCTGCGCCCAGGTGTCGAAGTCGAGCGGCTGGCCGCGCACCCAGACGAGGCCGTTGATCGAGCTCGAGCCGCCCAAAAGCTTGCCGCGCGGCACCGGGATCTTGCGGTTGGCCGTGCCCGGTTCCGGCTCGGACATGTAGCACCAGTTGGCCGTCGGATGCTCGATCAGGAGGCCGAACGACAAGGGCATGCGGGAGTAGGGATGGCTGCGCGCGCCGGCTTCCAGCAGCAGCACCTTGTTGGCCGGATTTTCGCTCAACCGCGCCGCCAAGGCGCCGCCCGCCGAGCCCGCGCCGACGATGATGTAGTCGTACTGGTCCATGACTGATCCTCCCGTCCAGCAAGTATCGGCGATCCGCCGCGATGGCGACAAGGGTCGGCCGATCGACGACAATCACCGCTCGCATAGCGGGAGGGGGCGATGATCGATACGGACAAGGGCAGGGCGGAAGTATCGCGGTTCGCGGTCGATCTCGCGATCCGCCTCGCGCTGATTGCGGGCGTGGTCTGGATCAGCCTGGTGCTGCTGCGGCCCATCATGCCCTTGATGGCATGGGCCGTGATCCTCGCAGTCGCGGTCCATCCCGTGTTCGCGATCCTGCGCCGGCGGCTGCGATTGCCCCGCGGATTGGCGGCGACGGTCGTTGCGCTCGTCCTGCTCGCGCTCCTGCTCCTGCCGGTCATCATGCTGACGGTCTCGGCGATCGACACGCTCGAAGGCTATGCGAAACTTCTCGCCGAAGGGCGCCATCCGCTGCCGTCGCCGCCGGAGTCGATCCGCGACTGGCCGTTGATTGGCCAGCGCCTTCACGATCTGTGGGCGCACGCCGCCGAGGATGTGCGTCCGTTGTTGGCGGGGCACGTCGCGCAGCTCGCATCGGTCGGCCGGTGGATTGGCCGGATCGGCGCGGACGTGACCCTCGAGGTCCTGCAGTTTGCCGCCGCCATCATCGTCTCCGGCGTGCTGCTGGCCTACGCCGAGACGCTGACCGGCGCGGTGCGCGGCCTTGCCGATCGCGTCGCCGACGCCCGCGGTCTGCGCTTCCTCGACATCGCCGGTGCCACCATCCGCAACGTCTCGCAGGGGGTCATCGGCATCGCGCTCCTGCAGTCCGCCCTGCTGGGCATCGGCATGCTGGTGGCGGGCGTGCCCTTCGCCGGCGCTCTTACCTTCGCCTGCCTGGTGCTGGCCATCGTGCAGGTCGGGCCCAACATCGTGATGATTCCGGTGATCATCTGGGCCTGGTTCAGCCTGCCGACGCTGACCGCCGCCGTCTTCACCGCCTACACGGCGCCGTTGCTGCTGGTCGACAACGTGCTGCGCCCGATCGTGATGGCGCGGGGATTGCAGACTCCGATGGTCGTCATTCTGGCCGGCGTGATCTGCGGCACCTTGGCCGGCGGGCTGATCGGCCTGTTCATCGGGCCGGTCGTCCTCGCCGTCTTCTACGAGCTGGTGACGGCCTGGATCGTGGCCGGACGGCAGGCAAACGGGAAACTCTAGCGAAGAACCCCGCCCACGGGCGGCGGGCGGGGTTCGCTCGGGACATGGCCCCCTCCGTTTCGTCAGGAGGTCGGCACAAGGCCGTGAATGATCCGGTCGCGGTGTTCCGGTGCCGCGTCACCCACGCCTGTCGGGTGGAGTCATGTGCCCTCCCTTCCCCCGCAAATGCATTTGAAACGTAGGACTCCGCTCGGTGGACAATCAAGACAGCGAGTCTGACCTTTGCTGTCGCCCCAGCGCACCCTGTCATCCCGAGCGTAGCGAGGGACCTTTGGGCAGGAAAGGTCCCTCGCTACGCTCGGGATGACACCGAGTATGGATGTCGACTGCGACTCACTTCCGCTTCGGGCGGATCGCATCCCACTGCTCGTCGGTCCAGTCGATCATCGCCTGGGTGTTGGCACCGCCGCCGGCCGATTGCAGCATCTTGCCGCCGTCGATCACGATGGCGTCGCCGTTGATGTAGGCCGCGCCGTCGCTCACCAGGAAGGCCGCGAGGTTGGCGAGCTCGGCATGCTCGCCGACGCGGCGCAGCGGGATCGTCTTGACCAGCGCCTCGTTGCCGCCGCGCTCCTTGGGCATCAGCCGGCTCCATGCGCCCTCGGTCGGGAAGGGGCCGGGCACGATGGCGCAGGTGCGGATGCCCTTGGGGCCCCATTCGACGGCGAGGCTCTTGGTCATGGCTAAAACGCCCGCCTTGGCCATGGCTGACGGCACGGTGAAGGGCGCGCCGGTCAGCGACGACACGGTGAGGATCGACATCACCACGCGATCGCGCAGCCCCTGGTCGATCCAGCGCCGGCCCGCCGCCACGGTGCAATACGCCGAGCCGTGCAGCACGATGCCGAGCACGGCGTCGATGGCGCGCGTCGACATCTTGTGGGTCTGCGCCAGGATCTGGCCGGCCGCGTTGTTCACCAGGATGTCGAGCGGGCGCTTGGCCCAGATCGCGTCCATCATCGCCTCGACGGCGTCGGGCACGCGCACGTCGCAGCCCACGGTCTCGATCTCGCCGCCTGTCTCCTTGCCGAGCTCATCCGCCGTCTGCTTCAGCACGTCCTCGCGGCGGCCACAGATCACGACGTTGGCGCCGAGCTCGAGATAGCGATGCGCCATCGAGCGGCCCAAGCCGGTGCCGCCGCCGGTGACCAGGATGCGCTTGCCCTTGAGCAGGTCGGGCTGGAACATCGCTACTTCCGGATCTCGGTGAAGGCGACGCCTGCGGCCAGCAGCTTGTCGATCTCGGCGGCGCTGTAGCCGACCTCGCTCAACACCTTGCGCGTGTCGGCGCCGAACGTCCGAGGCTTGCTGCGCGGGCTCGCCGGCGTGCGCGAGAGTTTCACGGGATTGCCGACGTTGCGCCAGCCATCCTTCTCCCAGACCATGCCGCGGTGCCTGGTGTGCGGATGCTCCATGACGTCGGGCACTTCCATCACCGCGCCCGAGGGCACGCCGTTCTGCATCAGCTCGTTGGCGAAGGCCTCGCCGTTACGATCCTTGGTCAGCGCCCGCAACTCGGCCTCGAGCGCCTCGCGATGGGCGACGCGATCCTTGTTGGTCTTGAAGCGCGGATCGTCGGCCAGCTCGGGCTTGCCCAGCATCTGCGTCAGCTTGCGGAACTGCCCATCGTTGCCGGCGCCGATCACGATGTTGCGGCCCTTGGTCGGGAAGTTGGCGTAGGGCGCCAGGTTGCCGTGGCTGTTGCCGTAGAGCTTGGGTTTCAGCCCGGCCATGAAGTAGTTGGGCGCATGCGGCTGGTGCAGCGCCACGGCGCTGTCGTACAGCGTGGCGTCGACGAACTGGCCCTTGTCCGAGCGATTGCGCTCGTACAACGCCATCAGGATTCCCATGCAGGCATTCATGCCGGTCGACAGATCGACCACCGGCACGCCGATGCGCACTGGCCCCGCCTCCGGGGCGCCGTTGACCGAGACCAGTCCGGCCGAGGCCTGCACCATGGCGTCGTAGCCCGGGAAGCCGCCGAGCGGGCCGTCGGCGCCGAAGCCCGAGACGCGCGCATGGATCAGGCGCGGAAATTTGTTGGACAGCGTCTCGTAGCCGATGCCCCATTTCTCCATGGTGCCGGTCTTGAAATTCTCGATCAGCACGTCGGCCGTCTCGAGCAGTTTCAGCAGGACCTCGCGGCCTTCCTTCTTGGAAAGGTCGAGCGCCACCGTGCGCTTGTTGCGGTTGATGCCGGCGAAGTAGGCGGAGATGCCTTCCTGGTCGAACGGCGGCCCCCATAGCCGGGTCTCGTCGCCCTGCGGCGGCTCGATCTTGATCACCTCGGCGCCGTGATCGGCCAGCATCTGGGCGCAGTACGGTCCGCCCAGCACACGCGACAGATCGACGACTTTCAGGCCTTCCAACGCCCCCGGCATCTCGTTCCACTCCTCGTTCGCTCGTTAGCTGGCGTTATAGACCAAGGTCCGTGGTGTCGATACGGTCATGGGAGCGCGGGCCTCTGGCCCGCTCATGATCATGAGGCGGGCCAGAGGCCCGCGCTCCCGCATGAAAGGCAACCCATGCTGAGCGGAATTCACGGCCATCAGGACATCGAGCGCGTCGTCTACGGCAAGCCGGCGGGGCCCGCTTTGCGCGCCGAAGCCGAACGCCTGGGCGCGAAGCGCGCGTTCATCACGACAACGAAGTCGGTGGCGCAAAGCGCGCTGCTGGCAGACATCATTCGCGACCTCGGCGATCGCTATGCCGGGGTCTATTCCGGCATCACTGCGCATTCGCCGCGACCCTGCGTCATCGAGGGCGCCAAGCTCGCCCGCGAGGCCGGCGCCGATCTCATCGTGGCGGTCGGCGGCGGCTCGGCGATCGACGCCACCAAGGTGATGCTGATCGCGCTGTGGCAGGGCGCGATGACCATCGACGCGCTCGACCTCTATCGCGCCGGCCGGCCGAAGGAGGGGCACGCCCCGCCGTCGGAGGCGATCAGGCCGCCGGGCGACGCCGTCCGCATGATCGCCGTGCCGACCACGTTGTCGGCGGCGGAGTTCAATCCCTTCGCCGGCATCAGCGACCCGCGGCACGGCATCAAGGAGAGCTTCGGCCATCGCCTGATCGTGCCGCGCGTGATCGTGCTCGATCCCGCGGCCACGCTTGCCACGCCGATGGACCTCATGCTGTCGACTGGCATCAAGGCCGTCGACCATGCGGTCGAGCGGCTGTGCTCGCAGCAGGCCCATCCCTTCGTGCTGGGCACCGCGACCGAAGCGCTCCGGCTTCTCACCAAGGCGCTGCCCGCGCATGCGTCGAAGCCCGACGACATGCCGACACGGCTCGACCTTCAGTTCGGCATGTGGCTGTCGATCGGTGCCGGCACCTCGGGCGTCGGCACCGGTGCCAGCCACGGCATCGGCCACGTGCTGGGTGCGGCCTGCCACGTGCCGCACGGCCACACTTCCTGCGTGATGCTGCCCTCGGTGCTGCGCTGGAACCTGCCGGCCAACGCCGAGCGCCAGAGCCGCGTGAGCGATGCCTTCGGCAAGCCCGACGTGCCGGCCGCCGATCTGGTGGCGGGCCTGGTGAAGTCGCTCGGCCTGCCGGGCCGGCTCGCCGACGTCGGCGTCGGCCGCGACCGCTTCCGCGAGATCGCCGAGAAGTCGATGCACGACCGTGCCGTGCTCAACAACCCGCGGCCCATCAACGGACCGGACCAGGTGATGGAAATTCTCGACCTGGCCGCCTGACTGGGTTGATTTGGTCCCCCAACAATATAGTCTAGAAGCGTTCTAGAACGAGGGCGGGCTGCGACTCGACCCCAAGAAATCAAAGACGGACCGGGAAGAAACGCTTCGAAGAGGGGATGCCCATGATCGGACTCGGATTGCGCCTGCTCACGGCCACGGCCTTGGCAGCGCTCGCCTTCGCCCTGCCGGCGTCGGCGCAGGACAAGGTCAAGATCGGCTACGCCATCTCCAAGACCGGGCCCAACGCCGGCGGCGCCAGCATCACCCAGATCCCCAACTACGAGATGTGGGTGAAGGACGTCATGGCCAAGGGCGGGCTCAAGGTCGGCGACAAGCGCCTGCCCATCGAGGTCATCGAGTACGACGACCGCTCCAACTCCGAGGAAGCCGTGCGCGCCGTCGAGCGCCTGGTCACCCAGGACAAGGTCGATCTCCTGTTCCCGCCGTGGGGCACCGGGCTCAACCTCGCGGTCGGGCCGGTGTTCAACAAGTACGGCTATCCGCAGCTTGCCTTCAGCGCCGTCACCGATCGCGCGCCCGAGCTTGCCAAGCGCTGGCCCAACAGCTTCTGGCTGCTCGGCACGTCCAAGCAGTATGTCGATGCGCTGACCGGCCTGCTCAAGAAGATGCGGGACGAGGGCAAGATCGGGCCCAACATCGCCATGATCTCGATCTCCGACGGCTTCGGCATCGACCTCTCCCAGGCCGCGCGAAAAGGCTTCACCGATGCGGGCTTCAAGCTCGCCTACGACAAGAGCTACCCGATCGGCACTCAGGACCTCTCGCCGCTGATCGGCGAGGCCCAGCGCTCGGGCGCCGACACGTTCGTCGCCTTCTCCTATCCGCCCGACACCATGGCGCTCACCGAGCAGAGCAAGGTCGCCTCCTATGCGCCCAAGGTCATGTTCCTGGGTGTCGGTGTCGGCTTCCCGATGTACGCGCAGCGCTTCGGCGCCAACGTCGAGGGCATCATGTCGCTCGGCGGCTGGTCGAAGGACAACGCCAGCACGGCGGCCTACGCCAAGAAGCACGAGGAGATGTTCAAGCGCGGTCCCGACCGCTGGGGCAGCCAGATCGGCTACGCCTCGCTGCAGATGCTGGAGCAGGCGATCGAACGCGTCGGCAAGCTCGACCGTGCCGCCATCATCAAGGAGCTGCAAACGGGCACCTTCGACACCGTGTTGGGCAAGGTGAAGCTCGTCGACAACATGATGCAGGACAATTTCTGGCTGATCGGCCAGTGGCAGGACGGCGTCTTCGTCGGCGTCGCGCCGCAACGTGCCGGCGTCGGCACGCCCGTGGTGCCCAAGCCGGCCTGGAAGAACTGATCTTCGCTGGGAGCGCGCCACTCCGTGGCGCATCATGCTTGAAGAGAAGAGCGCCCCGGAGTGGCGCGCTCCCAGCAATGAGTGAGGGTACATGCTGTTCGAAGTGACGCTTTCAGGCGTGACCTTGGGCGGCATGTATGCGCTGGTCGCCATGGGGCTGACGCTGCAGTACGGCGTCGCCCGCATCATGAACCTCAGCTACGGCGAGCTTCTGATCGCGGCCGCCTTCGCGGCCTTCTGGTTCTATTCCGGCCTGGCGGTAAGCCCGATCGTTGGCCTGATCGTGGTGCCGCCGCTCGCCTTCGCGGTGAGCTATGCCATCTACCGCATTCTGCTGCAGCCGTTGGTGCGGCGCGCCAAGACGCGTGATGCGCTCGAGGTCGACAGCATCCTTGCGACCTTCGGCCTGCTGTTCGTCATCCAGGGCGTGATGCTGGCGCTCTTCGGCGGCGCCTATTTCAGCTACTCCTTCCTCGCCGTGCCGCTGAAGATCGCCGGCGCCACGGTGGCGGCGAACCGTCTGTTGGCGCTGCTGCTCGCCGTCGCCATCGGACTCGGTCTCTATCTCGGCCTGACCCGCACCCGCATCGGCACGGCCGTGCGCGCCGTCGCCGTCGATCCGGTGGCGGCCCAGCTCGTTGCCATCGATGTGCGCACGGCCTCGGCGCTCGCTTTTGCCCTGGGCGGCGCGCTGGTCGCGGCGGCCGGCGTGCTGGTGTCGATGTTCCTCACCTTCAACGCCAACCTCGGCGTGGTGTTCACGCTGAAAGCCCTGGTCGTCGTCATCATGGGCGGCGTCGGCAACCTTTTAGGCGCCCTGATCGCCGGGCTCATTCTGGGCCTGGTCGAGAACTACGTCGCGGTGTTCGTCGATCCCGGCCTGACGCTCGCCGCCACCTACGCCATCTTCCTGCTGGTGCTGCTGGTGCGCCCGCAAGGCATCTTGGGGCGGAGCAGCCGATGAGGATGCTTGGTGTCGCCCTCGCCGTCGTCGCGATCGCGGCGCTCGCCTGCCTGCCGCTGGTGCTGGGCGACTACGGCCTGTCGCTTGCCATCAACATCGCGAGCTACACCGTGCTCGCCACGGCCTGGAGCCTGTTCTCGGGGCCCACGCGCTACGTCTCGCTCGCGACCGTGGCGTTCTTCGGCATCGGCGCCTACACCACGGCCGTCTTCGTCGAGAGCCAGGCCTGGCCGCTGGTGCTGCTGATCGCGACCGGCGTCGGCATCGTCGTGGCGGCCATTGTCGGCCTGTCGACCTTGAGGCTGAGCGGCGTCTACTTCGTGATCTTCAGCTTCGGTCTCGCCGAGCTGGTCCGCCAGCTCGTCACCTGGTTCGAGGTCAACAAGACGCGCACGCTCGGCCGCTACGTCTTCGCCGACATCACCGCGGCGCAGATCTACTGGCAGCTCCTGGCGTTGGCTGTCCTGGTATTCGCCCTCGGCTTCTGGATCGGCCGCTCGCGCCTTGGCCTCGCGCTGCGGGCCATCGGCGACGACGAGACCGTGGCGCGCCATTCCGGCATCGACGCCACGCGGGCCAAGGTCGCGCTGTTCGTGCTCAGCACCGTGTTCATGACCTTGACGGGCGCCATCATGGCGCCGCGCTGGACCTACATCGATCCCGCCATCGCCTTCAATCCGGTGATCTCCTTCACCGTGCTGATCATGGCCCTGCTGGGCGGCGTGCACCGCCTCTACGGGCCGGTGTTGGGCGTGGTGCCGCTGGCCCTGCTGTTCGAATACCTGCTGGCGCGCTTCCCCAACCATTTCAGCATCATGGTGGGCCTGGTCTTCATCGTGATCGTCTACCTGATCCCGCGCGGCATCGCGGGCTTGGTCGAGGGCGCCGTGAGGAAGCCGGCATGAGCGCGCTGCTCGAGGTTGCGGGGCTCAGCCGGCGCTTCGGCGGACTTTTAGCCGTCGATGCGTTCGGCTTCTCGATCACGGCAGGCGAGATCGTGGGCCTGCTCGGGCCCAACGGCTCGGGCAAGACGACCGTGCTCAATCTCCTGTCGGGCGTGTTGCGGCCCGACTCCGGCACGGTCGCCTTCCGCGGCCATGCCATCGCCGGCAAGCCCGCCCATCGCATCGCCCGGCTGGGCATGGCTAGAACCTTCCAGCTCGTGCGGCCGCTCGCCTCGCTCACCTGCCGCGACAACGTTTTGACCGGCCTCGCCTTCGGCCGCCGCAACGCCTGGGGCGCCACCGCGCGCAGCGAAGCCGACTCGCTGCTCGACCGCGTCGGCCTCGGCCGGGCGCGCGAGGCGCTACCAGGCGAGCTCACCTATATCGACCAGAAGCGCCTGGAGCTCGCCCGCGCACTCGCCCTCGATCCCGAGCTGCTGCTGCTCGACGAGTGGCTGGCTGGCCTCAATCCGACCGAGCTGGAGGAGGGCATCGGCCTGATCCGTGGCTTGAGCGGGCAGGGCATCACCATCCTGCTGGTCGAGCATGTGATGGATGCCATTCGCTCGCTCTGCCATCGCTGCCTGGTGATGAACACCGGCAAGCTGATCGCCTCCGGCCTGCCGGCCGAAGTCCTGGCCGACCCGGAAGTGATCCGCGCCTACCTCGGGGACGACGCCGATGCTTGAGGTCAAAAGCCTCTCCGTCCAGTACGGCAAGCATCGCGCTGTCGATGATGCCGCATTGAACGTTGCCACCAGCGAGATCGTCGTCATCCTGGGCGCCAACGGTGCCGGCAAGTCCTCGCTGCTCAAGGCCGTTGCCGGCTTGCAGCCGCCCGGCGCCGGCGCACGCGTGGCGCTCGACGATCGCGAGCTGGTCGGGCTGCCAGCCCATCAGATCGTCGAAGCCGGGCTTGCGCTGGTACCCGAAGGCCGCGGCATCTTCGGCGAGCTGACGGTGCGCGAGAACCTGTTGCTGGGCGCCTTCGCCCGTCGCGCCCGCGCCGACGAGGCCGGCAATCGTGACCGCGTCCTGGCGCTTTTTCCGCGGCTCGCCGAACGGCTCGACCAGACCGCGCGCACCATGAGCGGCGGCGAGCAGCAGATGGTGGCGATCGGTCGGGCCCTGATGTCGGCGCCCAGGATGCTGCTGCTCGACGAGCCGTCGCTCGGTCTCTCGCCGTTGTTGAGCGGCGAGCTGTTCCGCGCGCTCGGCCGTATCCGCCAGAACGGCATCGGCGTGCTTTTGGTCGAGCAGAATGCGCGCAAGAGTCTCGCCATCGCCGACCGCGGCTATCTCATCGAGAATGGCCGCATCGTCGGCGCCGGCCGGGCGGCCGAGCTCGCGTCCGATCCGG
>Ga0081539_10003725_pt1 | contig 18161 bp, 14 predicted proteins | sample TabmetS4T2R2_FD_71023 | JGI IMG/M metagenome (GOLD analysis project Ga0081539, IMG submission 71023) | Tabebuia heterophylla rhizosphere microbial communities from the University of Puerto Rico - S4T2R2 | ecosystem: Host-associated > Plants > Roots > Rhizosphere ...
ACGTCCCTGCAGCGGCAGCTCCAGAATGGCTTTGTTATCGACGACCGCGCTGATGCCGGAGCTGCGGACTTCGACAAGGTTCGCCGCGGCCTGAACCGTGACGGACTCCTCCAATGCGCCGACACCGAGCACCACGTTGACCGACGGCGTCCCGCCCACCTGCAGCACGATGCCCGTCTGCACGTAGGTCTTGAATCCCTGAAGCGACGCCTCGAGCCGGTACGGCCCTGTCGGCAGATTCGTGAGCAGGTAGTTTCCCTCCCCATCGCTCACGACCGTGCGCACCAGGCCCGTGTCGGTCTGCGTCGCCGTCACGGTCACGCCAGGCAGCACGGCGCCGCTGTCATCGCGCACCGTGCCGCTCAGCTGTGCTGTCCCCTGCGCGAAGACGGCGTTGGCCATTACCAGAGTGAGGAGAAGGATCAACGCGCCGCGCGAACAACAGGTCACACCTCTGTGCATGATGTGAGCTCCTTATGTCCCTTGGAAGCTACGGTAACGACACCGTCCGACGCGGATTGTCAAGAAAACTAGCGAGGCCCGAACCACCCTTGACTCAATGTCGACGATTCTTACCGGTCAAGACGGCTGGCGAGCGCCTTATACCACTTACGGCCTGTGCGGCAAAGCCGCTCGTTTGACTTGAAGAATCCCGGAGGTATACTCCGCGCGCGCACGCATACGATTCGTGTTATTTCGTTTACCGCGCTTCCGGGGGTATGACATGAAAAGCTGTCTGCTCGTGACGGGCGTGTTGAGCGTTGGATTGCTGATGACGATGAGCGCGCCCGCGCTCGCGCATCATGGCAACGCGGCGTACGCCGACGAGATCACCGAGTTCAAGCAGGCCACGGTGACGAAATTCGCGTGGGCCAATCCGCACACGCTGATCAATTTCGACGCGACGGACAAGAGCGGCAAAGTCGTCCACATGGTCGTGGAGACCGCGGCCCCTCAGGCGCTTCGACTGATTGGCTGGAGCAAGACGTCCGTCGCGCCGGGCGACGTCATCACCGTTCGCATGTACGTCGCCAAGAACGGCAACCCGGCCGGCCGACTGCAGAAGATCATCCTTGCGGATGGCACCGAGCTGCACGACACGCAGCTTGGCGGTGATGCGGGTGGCAAGACCCGGTTCGATCCCGACGCCGGGAAGTAGGGCCACATGAAAACACGCTCCATCGTCGTCTCGGTCGTCGTGCTGGCGTGCCTGACCGCAACGGCGGGTCGCGCTCAACGCGGAGCCTCGGCGGGATTCCTTCGCGAGGGCATCCCCAAGATGCCGAATCCTCCAGGACCGGCTCCCAGTCGGGATCTCTCGGGCGTGTGGGTTGGACCGATCGACAACAAGCCCGATCCCGTGCCGCCGATGACACCGGCGGGCCAGGCGCTCTTCAAGGAGCGAAAACCGTACGGCCCGGCCAGCAGAAACAATGACCTGGGAAGCTCGAACGATCCGTTCATCACGTGCGACCCCCTCGGCTTTCCGCGCAATCTGCTGGCGCATGCGGTCAGCAGTCGCGGACGCTTCATCTTTGGATCCGCGCCGAGCCGTCTTCTGATCACGTACGAGCAGCAGCGCGTCTGGCGTGAAGTCTGGATGGATGGGCGAGCGCTGCCGAAGGCGGTCGATGTGAGGGGTGCGCCCGAGTCGAGGTATTACGGCTATTCAATTGGTCGTTGGGAAAACGACCGTACGCTGGTCATCGATACGACCGGCGTCGATGAACGACCGTGGCTGGATGAAGAAGGTCGCCCGCGTAGTTCGTCGGCACGCATCGAGGAGCGCTACACGCGCGTCGACGAGCACAACCTGCAGCTGACCGTCACGATGGACGATCCGAAGTTCTACACGAAACCGTGGACGTGGATGCGGGCGAACTTCTACTGGGTGCAGGGACAGGATTTTGCCGAGACGTTCTGCATCCCGTCAGAGGGAATCGAGTATCGGGATTCGCTCGCCAAGCCGTCGGGGATCCAGATCCGATAGCGGCGCGATCGTGGCAGCAGTGCCAGCAACAGACAGGGAGGCGACGTGCGAAAGACGTGCGCGGGCATCATCGCAGGCGTAGCGGGCGCGATGTTCCTTTCGGCGTTGGTCGCGGCTCAAGGCGATGCGCCACGTTCGCCGTGGAAGTACTACCCGGAGGATGCCAGAGCCAACAAGGGAGACGGCGGCCCCGCGCCCAAGCGCGATCTGACCGGGACGTGGGCAGGAGAATCGTCGGGCGCGGGTGTCGAGAGGCTCGTTCCTCCCGAGAGTCCGCCACCGCTGACACCGCTGGGCAAGCAGCTCTTCGATCGGAACAAAGCGGAGGGCGCCAACGTGGTCGTCGCCGAGTCGAACGATCCGCACGTCAAGTACTGCGATCCGTTTGGCTTCCCCCGGAACATGAACGACCAGATTCGTTCGATGACGATTACGACGCTGCCGAACCGGACGTTTGTCCTGCTCCGATTCATGAACATCTGGCGTGAGATCTGGACGGACGGGCGCGCCCTTCCCACCAATTTCGCCAGGGGGCGGGACGCGCACGATCCGACCTACAACGGCTACTCGGTCGGTCGCTGGGAGGATGACTACACGTTCGTCGTCGAAACCACCGGGATCGACCCGGCGACCTGGGCCACCGAGAGCGGCTACCCGCACAGCGTCGATGCGCGCGTGACCGAACGCTTTCAGCGGAAGAGCAAGAACGACCTTACGCTGACGATGACGATGGATGATCCGAAGCTGTACACCAGACCTCTCAATCTCGGGACGGTGCATTTCCGGTGGATTCCGAGCCAGACGTTTTTCGACTTCACGTGCATCCCGTCGTCGGTGCAGCGCTATTTGAAAGAGATGGCCGATCCGGCCGGCAAGCCCGGTGGAGGTGCCCGATGAACACGAAAGTTGTCGCGTCAGTCGTCTTGATGGTCGGACTCGCCGTCGTCACCAGCCCGCTGTTCGCGCATCACGGCGCTGCGGCATTCGACATGGGCACGCCCGTCGTGCTGAAGAACGCCGTGGTGACTGAATTCGTGTGGATCAATCCCCACCCGCTCATCAAGGCCGACTACAAGAACGCGAAAGGCGAGGTCGAACACTGGACGATGGAAATGGGCAGCACGGTCTCGGCTCAGCTCATTGGCTGGAGCAGGACGACACTGCAGCCGGGCGACGTCGTGACGCTGTACGTGTGGCGGGCCAAGACGGGCGCGACGGTTGGACGCTTCAACAAGGTCGACTTCGCTGACGGCACGACCATGCGAGACACGCAGCGCGGCGCCGACGACGGCGGGCGAACCGACGGCAACGTGCGCAATTAGGTAGCTGGGTGGCCAGGCAGCCCATCTACCCATCTACCCGGCGCCCGGTCTGCCGAACCTCCCTGCATCAATCGCGGCGTTCGGCTGCAGCGACGTGATGTTGTACGTGCCGCGACCGTTCGTCCAGGTCACCTGCCACGTATAGGGAATCTTCACTCCTACGCCAGGGACGTCGCGATAGTTGGAGTAGACGACATTAATCGGGACGGTGCCCACGGCCGTCTTCGAATAGCGCACGCTTCGCTCCAGCAGACCCGTCTTCTTGTCAAAGTACAACTTGACGCGGGTCGCTCCCGCCGTCCTGCCTTCAATCACATCCATCGGACGATCGTCGATGCTGAGCGGCGGAAAGCCGGTTCGCCAGTCCGTCAGGACCTGCTTGATCTGTCCTGGGAACGCCAGCTGCGCGTCCAGACGCGCGCCGTTCAGGCTGTCGCCGACCAGCGAAAACAGCGTCACGGGCGTCAAGTCGGACGGACCGGCAACCCATGCCTCGCGGCCATCGTGGGTCGTGATGCTGTCGCCCGCGGCCATGTGAATGACGACGGCACGCATGTCCGGCGCCTTGGCATACACCTCCACCGGGACCTGCGCGAAATCGGAATCGAACCCTTCATAGGTGCCCTTGGCGGTGTAGCTGGTGAGTTTCGCGGCCGCTGCTGCTCCGCCGATGGCCTGGATGTATCGGTCCAGGATCTGCTCGGCGGTGATCGTGACGCGCGCGGCCGGATTGCGTTCGATCTCGTCGGGATCGTCGTCCGGCGGCGTCGAGTATTGCTGCGCGAGGCTCGGAATCACCTTGGGCTTCTGGCTGCCGCGATGACAGGTGTAACACGTGATCGCCGGCGCGCCGCCGAAGTTGGCGCGATTGATCGCGTTCACCATCTGGATCATCCGGCGAGCCGTCTGCTTGAGGGGAGGATCGTCGGCGTAGCGCGCCCAGCTGCTGCCGCTGGCCTCACCGTGACAGTCCGCACAATTCAGAGACAACGCGGCTGAGAAAAAGCCCATTGTCTCCATGAACTCCTTGACCGGGATCCCACGCAATAGCTGGACGTTCTTGAATGCCTGCTCCGACAAGATGGGCCTCGGCTCGGCTGGAGCGGGCGGGCGAGCCTGGCCGCGAGCCGCCACTGCTCCGGCTCCCAGCAGCCAAGCCGTCAGCAGTCCGGCGAAACACCAGCTCCATCTCGTCGCCACACTCATGACGTCCTCCGATCGGGTCCAAGCTCACAGAGCGGAGTGCAGTCTCACACTGATCCCGCGACGCGCTTGACTTCAGTTGCGGCCGGGACCGGCGCCGCGTGGAGGAGGCGGACCGGCAGCGGTCTGCTCCTTCACGAGCTTCTCACGCGTCGCCTTCATATCCGCGACGAACTTCTTATAGCCGGCCGCGTCGACGTACGGATTCTGCTGCGGGTTCGCCTGCTGCCTCTTGTACTTGCCGGTCAGGTTGAAGAACCAGCTGTGGGCGCCGAGGAACACGTCGCACGGGTACGACTCCAGCTTCTTGATCGTCTCCGCCCATTGCTCCGCGGCGTTCGGGTTTCCCTGGTTGTAAACAATCCGGGCATCGTCGGGGAGTCCGGCGCCGACAATGACGACGTTATAGGTACGTCCGTTGTCGCGAACCGGGAGCGTCCACGCCGTCGTTCCCAGCGTGTGGCCAGGCGTCAGATGCGCCGTCAATGTCGTCCCGCCGAGCTCCACCTTGTCGCCATCGTGGAGCACGCGATCGATCGGATGCTCCTTGCCGCCGGTCTTCATGTTCTGCAGCGCGGGTCCATCTTCGGCCATGAACATCGTCTGCGCACCCGTCATCTGCTTGAACATCGCGTCGCCCGCCTGGTGGTCGCCATGCGCGTGGCTGGCGAGCAGGATCTTGGTGTCCTCCATCTTGAAGCCGAGCGACTCGATGGCTTTCTTCATCAACGGCAGCGTCTCTTCGTAGTTGCTGTTGATGACGATATTGCCCTGCGGCGTGGTTATCAGATAGGAGGACAGCGTTACCGTGCCGATGTAGTAGAGGTTCCCGATGATCTTGTGCGCGGGGAATCCGACCCGATCCTGTGACCGCTGCTCGGTCTGTGGATCTTCGTTCATGATTTCCGGCGTCGCGCGTTCGCTGATTGCAGGCGGTGGCCCGCCACGGCCCTGCCCCTGACCCTGTGGCATCTGCGTGGCTGCGAGGAGCACGAAAGCGAGAAGAGCGACAACGTACTTCGAGAGCTTCATCAACAGCCTCCCGGGATGATTTCGAGGAAAGAGATAGTAACGATTCGGCGATATTTTCGGAAGGCGGTCAGGAGGTGGCGGCAATCCTATTCGGATCGAAGCGCCAATAAGACATCGACACGGGAAGCGCGCGTGGCTGGCATGAGTGACGCGACGACCGCCGCGCCGATGAGCACGATTGCTGCGCCTATCAGGGATAACGCGCCGGGCCGTTGCACAGTCCCGAACACCCCCTCCGCCAGGCGCACGAGCGCGTAGCCGCCGGCCGCGCCGGCGGCGATCCCGACCGAGGATGATCTGTGCGTGGTTGGCGGCCCGGCTCATGGGTCAGGCGTGCCTCCCTTTTGCCGGTGTTCTTGCATTGGTTCGTGCTCGACGACCTCGGGATCGCGAGGTCGCTCAAGCCCGAGAGGAGTAATCGAGATGCCCGAGCACAGGATCGGAACCCGGCAGGAATGGCAATCAGCGCGAGACGACCTCGCCAAGCTCGAGGCCGAACACGCGAAGCAGAACGAGGAGATCAAAAAGAAGCGTCTCGATCTGCCTTGGGTTCCGGTCGACAAGAAGTACACGTTCGACACCGAGGACGGCGTCAAGACGCTCGCCGACCTCTTCGACGGGCGGTCGCAGCTGCTCGCCTACAACATCATGTTCGGTCCCGACTACACGCGCGGCGCGTGCCCCGGCTGCACGAGCCTGGCAGATGGCCTCGACGGCACGCTCGTTCACCTGAACCACCGCGACGTGACGCTGCTCTGCTTCTCGCGTGCGCCGATTGAACGGCTCATAGCCTACAAGCGACGAATGGGCTGGCAGTTTCCGTACGTCTCGACGTACAAGAGCGACTTTGCTTTCGACTTCAACCTCGCGCTGACAAATGACCAGGCGCAGGGGATTCCCCAGCTCAAGGAGCAGATCGACAATCCGCCCGACTGGCTCGAGGACTGGTCACGCCAGGTTGGCGCCGAGTTGAAGGACGGTCTGCGCGAGAACCCGAGCTGGATTGCCTTCGCACGCGAGAACGGGACCGTGTATCACACCTACACCGTATCGGCACCAGACCCGTTCGTGGCGCCGTACTTCAACTTCCTGCTGGACCGAGCGCCAAAAGGGCAACCTGCCGAACCGCGCGCCTGGCGGAAGGACGAATATCCGGACTGATCGCGTCAGTTGGCGCGGAGCGACTGTACCGGGTCGAGCCGCGCCGCACCACGCGTGCGTCCCTTTCCCCGCGAACCGGAGCCTCATCGGCAAGCCGCGCACGCGACTATGGCGGACGCGTGGTGACGAAACGCTGCCGAAACGTGATGAAACGCAAACGCCGTTCGCCCGCAGAGACGCGACGCCGGCGCCGCCCTTGACGCCGCCGCCTTCAGCGTCGATAGTCGGATCGCTGATGATTTCGACCGTTCCCGCCTCGCGCCGGACGTTCTTCTTCCGGGTGTTCGGCGTCGCCACCCTGTTCGGAATCTTCTCCGGGCTCCAGGCCTACAACTACGTTTCTCTCTTTACCGATCGCCGTCAGCCCTTCTCCGTCCTGCTGGCACTGAACGTCACGTATTGGTATGCGTGGGCGGTGCTCGTGCCTGGCATGCTGTGGATGGCGCGGCGGTTTCGCTTCGAGCGCACGTGGTGGGTGCGATGGCTGACGATTCACTTCGGCGGCGTGCTGGTGTTCACGTTCCTCCACGCGGCGATCACGGCGGCGGCTCGCGTCGGGATCATTCGATACGGGTGGGACCGCCCGGCGTCGTACCTGCCGCAGCTGCGGGAGTTGTTCTTCCTCAATTTCGACTGGGAGATGATGACCTACTGGGCCGTCATCGGTCTCAGTCATGCCGTCCACTTCCATCGAGAAGCGCGCGACCGGGCGCTGACGGCGGCCCAACTGGAGACGCGTCTCGCCGAAGCGCAGCTGCAGGCACTGCAGCGGCAGCTGCACCCGCATTTCCTGTTCAACACGCTGCACACGATCTCGGCGTTGATGCATCGCGACGTCGAGGCCGCCGATTCCATGCTCGCGCGGCTGAGCGATTTGTTGCGGCTCACGCTGAACCGGATCGGCACGCAGCAGGTCGCGCTGCGCGAAGAGCTCGACTTCGTCACCAAGTATCTCGAGATCGAGCGCACGCGCTACGGTGACCGCCTGCGCGTGGACGTCGACGTCGATCCCGCGACGCTGGACGCGGCGGTTCCAAGCTTCGTGCTGCAGCCGCTCGTCGAAAATGCCGTGCGGCACGGCATCGCTCCTCAACGCCGCGGAGGGCGAATCTGGATTCGCGCCAGCCGCGCTCGCGATCGTCTCCGTCTGGTCGTGGGCGACGACGGCCACGGCGTGTCGGCCGAGAAGCTCCTGGCCTTCAACACCGGCGTCGGCCTCACGAACACACGCACTCGGCTTCAGCACCTGTACGGGGAGGGTCACAGTTTCGACTTCAAGACGCCGCCGGCCGGAGGTCTCGAGGTCACGGTGCTGATCCCCTTCGACGTCGACACGAAACGCACGCCGGCGCCCATCGTCGAGACCGTCGCGTGAACAAGATTCGAGCGCTGGTCGTCGACGATGAAGCGATTGCGCGCGAGCGCGTGATCACGCTGCTCGAGCGTGAACACGACGTCGAGGTGGTCGGCGAGTGCAGCGATGGCGAGCAGGCGGTGGCGGCCATCCAGGACCAGTCGCCCGATCTCGTCTTCCTCGATATCCAGATGCCCGGCTGCGACGGGTTCGGGGTGATCTCCGCGATTGGCGCCGACAGGATGCCGCCGGTCGTCTTCGTAACCGCGTACGACGAGTACGCGGTGCGGGCGTTCGAGGTGCACGCGCTCGACTATCTCCTGAAACCGTTCGGACGCGATCGCTTCCAGGAAACGTTGCAGCACGCGCGGGTGTCGGTCGAGCGCCGGCGCGCCGGAGACCTCGGGCGCCGGCTGCTCGCGCTCGTCAACGACATCAGGCCGGAGCCGCCGCAATTGGAACGCCTGGTCGTCAGGTCGGGCGGCCGCGTCTTCTTCATCCGGACCGGCGACATCGATTGGATCGAAGCGGCCGGGAACTACGTTCGGCTCCACCTCGGAACCGAATCGCACCTGTTCCGGGAAACGATGAACGGGATTGAAATACGGCTGGATCCGGACCGGTTCGTGCGCATCCACCGATCACGGATTGTGAATACCGAACGTATTCAGGAACTGCAGCCCTCGTCGAAGGGCGATTACCTGGTGCTCCTGACCACCGGGGCGCGCGTGCCCATGGGACGTGCGTATCGCGACAAACTGGAGCAGCGTCTCGGGAAGCGCCTGTGAAGCCTACGTGATCGGGGTGCGGCGCGGGCCATAAAGGCCCGCCCCGCATCCTTCGCCCGCCGTGACCTCTCCGCTAGAACAGGAACTTCACGGTGAAGTATCCGCTCGTCCCCGGGTCGAACAAGTCCTCCTTGCCGTACCGCGGGTCATACGCGCCGGCGCCTTCCGGCGTCGCACGAATCAACGCGTTGTAGTCGTATCCCTTCGACAGGTCGACGTGGGACAAGTCGACGGCGGCGGAATTACGCTGATTGCCGGCCCCGACGCCGCGGTTCAACCCGTTGAAGATGTGCCGCGCGGTCTTCTGATTGAAGACGTTCAGCACGTTCAGCTCGAGACGCAGACGCTTCGACGCGGTAACCGGCAGTTCGTGGCTCAGAAGCAGATCCGTCCGCGTCAACACCGGCGTGCGGCCCATGTCGCCACGGCCGTCGACCATCGCGCCCATGCCTCCTGTCGTATTGGTCGTCATCACGTAGGTGGTCATCGGCGTGCCGCTGCCACCGTAGAAGAACGCGCCGATCTGTGTTTTGAACGGCGTCTGATACGCGCCATACAGCTTGACCACGTGCGGCCGATCCGTGGCCAGACGGCCGATCACATCGAGATTGCCGTGCGAGTCCCATAGCAGCTCGTCGAGGTCCCAGGCTCGCGCCGTGTTGGTCCCGACGCGGGCGATCGTGCCAGTCTGCTGCTGGAATGCGGCGGCCGAATTACCCGTGGTCGGCGTGGTGATCTCGTCCGAGCTGCCGATGCCCGAATAGTTGCCATACAAGCGACTGAGCGTGTAGTTCGCGCTGAAGAACCAGTTGTTGTCGAAGCGCCGGTTGTAGCCCAGCTCCAGCGCGTCGTACTGGCGCTTGGGTCGCGGCACGGCCTGGCCGCCCGGCGTCGCGCCGGTCGAGAACTGGAACTCGGCGAGGCCCAGACCCGGGTTGCCGATGATGTAGCCCTCGTCGCCCTGCGCGTTCAGGAAGCCGATGTCCTCGATCGTCTCGCGCAGGTTGTTGTGAATATAGTGCACGCTCAGGACGCTGTTCCGATTGAGCTGGTACTCGACGCCGCCGCTGAAGCTATCCTGCGACATCGGCCGGATGTCGGGATCGATTTCATCCTGGAACGACGGGACGCGTCGGTCGCGGCAGCTGCCCTGGTTCACCCACAGATCGGTCCCGGGTCTGTTGGACAGACTGAGGCTGCTGAGATTCAGCGTGTCGAGCGCCCGGTAGTACTGGCACCACGTCTCGGCGCCGAACGAGCCGCGCGGCAGCATGTACTTCGTCCAGTCGTAATACCGTCCCCAGCTGCCGAACGTCTTCATCCGGCCGTCGCCGAACACGTCATACGCGGCGCCCAGCCGCGGCGCGAGCTTGTCGCCGAACCCGAAGTCGAAGGCGTTCTTCAGGATGTCGGGCCGGAAGGTCGGCACCACTTCGTGCTCGGCGCGCAGTCCCAGGTTCAGCGTCAGCCGGCTGCCGACGGTCCACTGGTCCTGTGCGTACAGCGACTGAATGTCGCTTCCCGCCCTGTTCGTGATGCGTCGATCGTTCACCACGTAGTACCCGTAGGCGCCACGCCCGCGATTCACGCCGCCAAAGACGAACGGCAGGTCCCAGTAGATGTCCACGTAGCCACCGGGATAGTACGAATTGATGTCGTTGGTGACGTGCTGATATCCGTACCCGGCCTTGAAGGTATGGAAACCGCCCGCGGAAAACGCGTGATTGTAGTCGAGGTCGAACGTCGATCGTTTGGTGGTATCGAAGTCCGTAATCTGCGCCTTCGGCGTGTTGACGCCCGCGGCGTTCGTTCCGCCTTGCAACGCGGCGGGAATGATCGCGTTGAGCGGTGTTGTCGGCGCCTGATACGTATACGGAGTCACCTGCGGAATTCCGGTGTCGCTGTATCGATCGTGGAACCGTCCGGCGCGCACTGACAGGAACGAGGTGTTGGTGAGGTTGAGATCCACCGTGCCGCTCGTGTTCACCTGATTGATTTCATAGCCCCGATCGATGTTCGGGCGAAGAGCGGATGTCGTCGCCACAAACCCGTTCGGTGTCGCGCCGTTGTAGGCACTCAACGTGCCCGTTGCGTCGATCGGCGTCCACAACGCGGACCACGAGGCATTCAGACGGCGCGACGCATAGCTCAATTTGCCGAACGCCTGCTGCTTCCAGATATTGCGCTCGATATCGAGCGCACCGTCGGTCAGGTTGTACGTGTTCGTCTTCTTCTCGTTACGCGGCGAGTACGAGCCGTAGAAGAACAGGCGATCGTGAACGATCGGACCGCCGACCGAGCCGCCGAACTCGTTCTGGTGATCGGGCGGTTTCGGGTCCTGCACGTAGCGGACAGTCCTGTCGTCGAGCGGGTCGAGGCTCAGTCGCTTGACCGGGTCAGCCGACAGCGGACTCCCTTCGAAGTAGTAGTGGGTTTCGCCGCGGAACACGTTGCCGCCGCTCTTGGTGACGGCGCTCACCACGCCACCGAGCGCGCCGCCGTACTCTGCCGCGATGCCGCTCGTCTTCACCTGCACTTCCTGCAGGTACTCGAAGACCGTGTTCTGCCGCGACCGTCCGTCGATGAGCGAGCTGGTCACGATGCCGTCGACGGTGAAGGCGTTCTCGGCGCCGCTGGCGCCGTTCACCTGGAACCCGCCTTCGATCTCGCCCGAGTTCACCGAAGGGGCCGTCAGCGCGATCGACTGAAACGATCGCGCTTTCGGCAGACGGTCGAACTCCTCGGCGCTGACGTTGTGCGCGATGAGCGTGCTCCGGTTGTCGACGAGCGGCGTCGTTTCACCGGTAACCTGCACCACTTCCGACAGCCCTCCGACCCGCAAGTCGGCGTTGAGCTCGAAGGTGCGGCCGAGGACGACGCTGATGTCGGCGCGTTCGATTGTCGCGAAGCCGCTCAACTCGAAGCGCACGTTGTAGCGCCCAGGATTGAGGTCCTGTGCGAAGTACTGGCCGTTGGCGTCGGTCACGAACGACCGCACCTCGCCCGTCTGAATGTTCGTCGCGGTGACCGTCACTCCGGGTGCCGGAGCGTTCTGCTGGTCGACCACACGCCCCGTCAACGAGCCGAAACGTTCCTGGGCACCGGCCACCGCAATCGTACAGACCAGCGCCACAAGAACCGCAATGATGCGTTCCTTCATCGTTTGTCTCCTCGAGAGGCACCGGCGTGCGCCTCATTTGCGGCGACGTGACGTCAGTCGCGCGCCGCGCAGACGGTTTGTCTGTCGTGTGATTGGAGAAACATGTGCCGGCCGAGTCCTGGGACGACCCGCAATCAGGCGTGACGAACCGTCGATTGTCAGGGACGGACGCGTCCACGCGCGGCGCCGCAATTCGACGAATTGGAATGGATCCGGGAATTCGGATGTCAGAGCCGGGGCTTGTGCGCGAAGACCCTCAGTGAAGCGCCGCGTACCACGTCTGTGATGGGACCGACGCGCAAGACCAGCGGCTCCAGACGCACCGCGGCGATGTTCCGCAGCGTACGTGCTGAGCTCCTGAACACTTCGACGTCGGAGTACTGATGGAGAGGGCGCGTCGCTTCACCTGGATCGACGCGCTGAATCGTGACCAGGTCCTGTGCGTCGACGCCGCGCGCGGGTTTGGTCAGAACCGCATGCGCGAGGCCGTAGACGGTCGCATTTCCATCTGCCGGCCGAGCCTGGCAGTGAACGACAATCCATTCGCCGTGAGCGTGCCACTCGTAATTGGAGAGGTCCGCCGATTCCGCGTGAGCCATCCTTTGAGATCAGACTCGTCCGCTCTCAGCTCCAGCACGATCGGCAGTCCGGTCAGAGTGCGGCCGGTCCAGCGCCCGGTGACGTCGAACGGTCGGCCCGGTAATGCGCTCCACGCCATGTAGAGGACGACGAGAGCTGCGATGCCTCCGATCGCCTTCTTCCGCGTCAGTTTGAACGCACCAGCGCGGATGTGGCGACGGCCCGACCAGCCGACGAACGCACTCCACGCCATCAGGATCGACACCGCGACCGTCTGCGGACCGAATCCGGTAACGGTCGCGTGTACGACGAGCGCACCAGCCATCGACGCAATTGCGAGCATCGCCCCTGCGGTCGACCACCTCGGGATCAACATCAATGCGCCCGCCGCGATCTCCACGCCTGCGGTGAAGAATCGGAACCACTGGCCGAGACCGGCAACAGTGACCACGCGAGATACGCCGGTCGGCGCTGTCCGCTCGCGCACGTCAGTCATGAGCAAGCCTCCGATACGCGAGGCCGACCGACGCGGCGAGCGCGATCGCGGTCAGGCTGATCACGGGACCGATCAAATCCCCGCGCAGCCAGAGACCGGCCACGCACGTCACGCCCCCCAGAAGGACCGCACTGTGCCCCGCCAGGCGATGCACGCGTGACCACACGCGCGCGTCGTCGAGGCTTCGCGTGGTTCGGATACCGAGCGCGAGGTTCGGACGAAGACGCGGCAGGAGGTTTCCGGCCGCCACCATCGCCGCACCGAGCAGCACGACCGCCGCGCGCGGTCCGAGGGCGCGCACCCACGCGACACCCGTGAGATTGCACACCATCAGCACATGCAGACCGATGATGAAGACGACCACATGACAGCCAATGAGCGCGATCGGCCCTTGGCCACGCCGTGACGCCGACCGCGTGCCCACCATGCGGATCAGCGCATACACCACGGCGGCCGTAGCCGGGAGCAACGCCGCCACCGCAACCGGATGGACCGGGATCCGCCGAAACAACACGAGGCTGATCAGGCCGCCCGCCGCGATGACACCACTCGCGACGTAGTCATCGATTCGTTTCATGTTTCCCTCTGCCTGGTTGACTGGCGTCGCATGACGTGGCGCCGTGGCCGCGACACCGCCATCTCGAGGACGTGCTGGACGAACTCCTGAAACACCGTCGTGTTCAACTCGTAGACGATCGCCTGGCCCTGTCGCTCGCTGATGACCAGGTTCGCGTGCCGCAGCACGGCGAGGTGACGGGAGATCGTCGGCCAGCTCGAATCGAAGAGATCGGCCAGCTCGCCCGAGGTCTTCGGGCCCTCCTTCAGCGCGGTGAGGATGCCGCGACGGGTTTCATCGGCGAGTGCGCTGAACACAGATTGCATGATTAGCTCATTAGCTAATCACGAAGTCGATTCGTGATCAAGCGAGCATCCGGGCGCAATCGCCATACAGGTCAATTCGCTTCTGAGATGTCAGTTACGGTATCCTTCGCCACCGGGAGCCCCTACTCGCGCCGCGAAGCGAACACTCCTTCGCATGTTCGACACCTTCAGCGGCGCCGCATAACTCGGATGTCCAGGAGAGGCTGACATGCGCAGATTGGCGTCGACTTCACCGGTACGGGTGTCCCACGCGCGGAAATTCCTGCCACCACTCCACGTACTCGCGCTGTTGGTCTTGCTTCCCTCGACTGCGTTTGCGCAGGCGCAGATGACCGGAACCGTCACCGACACGTCGGGTGCCGTGCTGCCGGGCGTGACCGTCGAAGCCTCGAGCTCCGCGCTGATCGAGGGCGCCCGCGCGGTCGTCACCGACGCCGCGGGTCAGTATCGTCTCGTCGATCTGCGCCCAGGCGTCTACGTCGTCACCTTCACGATCCAGGGCTTCCGGACGTTGCGGCGCGAAGAGATCGAGCTGCCGGACAACTTCGTCGCGACCATCAACGCCGAGATGCGCGTCGGCACCCTCGAGGAGACGGTCGTCGTCACCGGGGAGTCGCCGATCGTGGACGTCCAGAGCGTCCGCCGTATCACGGTCCTGGGCGGGGAGACGCTCAGGGAACTGCCTGTGGCGCGCACCTACGGGTCGCTGCTGCAGATGAATCCGACCGTGACCGCCACCGAGAACAGAGACGTGCAGACGACACCAGGGCGTCAGTTCTTCAGCGGCGCCGGCGGGCGCGCGAACGAAGGCCGGATCGAAGTGGATGGACTCAGCGTCGGCCCGCCCACTGCTGGCGGCGGATCCAGCAGCTACAACGCCGACGTCGGCAACGCGCAAGAAGTCACGTCGACGAGCACCGGCGGCCTCGGCGAAAGCGCCGTCGGCGGGCCGAGCATCAATATCCTGCCGCGCACCGGCGGCAACACGCTTCAGGGGTCGATGTTCATCGCCAACGTCAGCGACTGGATGGTCGGCGACAACCTGTCCCAGGAGCTCATTGACCGCGGCTTGCCGCGGGCCGGCAACATCGAGTCGCTGTGGGACTACAACCTCGGCGTCGGTGGACCGATTGCGAAGAATCGATTGTGGTTCTTCACGAACCTCCGCGATCAGGGAGCCTATCGATCAATACCCGGGATGTATGCCAACAAGAACGTCGGCGACCCGTCGAAGCGGACATACGAGCCAGATCTCACTCGACCCGCGCGTGGCGCCGGGAACTGGCGCACGGCGAGCGTTCGGCTGACCAACCAGGTGACCCCTCGCAATCGCCTCGGCATTTTCTGGGATGAGCAGACGCCGTGTCACGGTGGAAGCTGGGCTCCCGGCATCGAGGGTTGCCGTCAGCCGAAGAGCAATTACGTGCTTGGCGGGTCGCCCGGTTCGTCTTCTCCATTTTCGACGGCGATCATTGCGCCCGAAGCGTCCTCCTATTCAGGCTCGAACCATCTGCGCGTGCAGCAGGTCACCTGGACGTCGCCGTTCTCGAGTCGCGTGCTGTTCGACGCCGGGTTCGGTACGTATCTGAACTGGTGGGGAGGCGTCGAGATTCCCGGCAACCCGACGCGTGACATCGTCAGAGTCGTGGAGCAGTGCACCAGAGGATGTCCCGCAAACGCCGGCATCGCCGGCCTGACGTATCGATCACAGAACTGGGCGAACAACGTGCAGAAGATGACGAACTGGAAGGCGTCGGCATCGTACGTGACGGCTCGTCATAGCTTGAAGCTCGGGTACCAGGGGGCGTTCCACTACACCGATGGCCATCCCGTCACCAATACGCTCAACCTGCAGTATCGCGTCGACAACGGCGTGCCAAACCAGCTTACGCAGAACATGTCGGGTGCCTACACAACGAAGAACCGGGTCCGATCGACGGCGGTGTACCTGCAGGAGCAGTGGACGGTCGGCCGCATTACCTATCAGGGCGCGCTGCGATACGACTACGCGTACAGCTATTTCCCGGAGCAACGGCTCGGGGCGAACCGGTTCCTGCAGAACGACCTGACGATTCCGGAGACGAAAGGCGTAACCGGTTTCCACGACCTGACCCCGCGGGGAGGCATCGCGTGGGACCTGTTCGGAAACCACAAAACCGCCGTCAAGCTCAACGCGGGCCGTTACCTCCAGAACGCGGTGGCCGACCAGCTCTATTCAGGAACCAACCCGCTCGGGAACATCCCGGTCACGGTCACGCGGGCGTGGATCGACGCCAACGACAATTTCTCGCCAGACTGCAACCTGCTGAACTTTCGTGAGCACGATCTGCAGGCGTCAGGCGGCGACTTCTGCGGTACCGTCAGCAATCTGAATTTCGGCACCTCGGCACCGAGCGTCACGTATGACAAGGCGTTGCTCGGTGGCTGGGGCGTGCGACCCGGCGATTGGCAATTCGCCGCGTCCATCCAGCAGGAAGTCTTGCCGCGTGTTTCCGTCGAGGGCGGCTACTACCGTCGCTGGCTGGTGAACTTCTCCGTCGAGGACAATCTGGCGGTCACTCCGGCGGACTTCGACAGCTTCAGCATGATGGTGCCCGATGATCCGCGACTGCCAACGGCCGGCAAGACGGTGTCTGGCCTGTACGATGTGAAACCTGCCAAGTTCGGGCAGACACAGAGCTACGCAACGCTGGCGAAGAACTACGGCGGAAGGACCCAGATGTACAACGGGTTCTTGACGACGGTCTCTGCGCGGCCGACCGGCGACCTCACCATGCAGTTCGGAATGAATCTCGGTAACACTCACTTCGACAGCTGCAACCTCCGCCAGGCCTTGCCGGAAATCGCGCCGCTGGATCCGTACTGCGAGTGGAGCACCGGCATCGAGGCGCGGATCACCGGGTTGGCGGCGTATGTCGTGCCGAAGGTGAATGCCCTGGTGTCGGCGACATTTCGCAGCGACCAGGGCGAGAGGCTGGAGGCGAACCGTGGATTTTCTGTTGCGGAAGTCGCCCAGACACTTGGCCGCGCGCTTTCGGGCGGCGCGAGGAATGCGACCGTCAACCTGATCGAGCCCGGCAGCATGTATGGCGACCGGCTCAACGTGCTGGACATGCGGTTCGCCAAGGTTCTCCGTTTCGGCCGCACGCGCACGAACGTGGGATTCGACGTCTACAACATCCTGAACCGCAACCCGGTCATCACGAACAACTTTACGTTCGTGCCTGGAGGCACGTGGCTGCGGCCCAATTCGATTCTGTCGGCTCGCTTCGCCAAGTTCACTGCGGTCGTCGACTTTTGATGTAAAGACCTACGACCGCGCACCCTGACGTAGCGATCCGCACCCGAAGCGGCGTGGCGGATCTCGCGTGGCTCAGGACGACGGCCAAGGCATCAGGCGCGGCGGCGGTGTCTGACAGCGTGGCTCGATTCGTCACACGAAACCTTCCAGCTTCCACCCTTTGGCGGCGAACAACGGCACGAACTCGGCCGGCACGAAGAGCCGGTCCTCGGAATTGGGAATCGTGAAATAGTTCTGCGGCCTGAGCATCACGTCGTCGTTCTTGCTCAAATCGATGATCGCCCGAATCGGCGCTTCGGCGCGCCCGAGGTACCGAATCTCGAATGCCTCGAAACGCAGCGGCTGTAACGGATTGAAGATGCCGCTTCCCGCTGCCCTGGCTCCCTTCACCAGATCGCGGGCGCGCTTCAGATCGCCGCTCTGCGCAAACGTATTGGCGGTGCCAGGCCGTGGCACGGCGTTCGCCACGGTATCGAATTCGCGAAATGGACTGATGTTCGGCCAGATGAAATACGGCAGCGCCACCCCTGCTTCAAGTTGCCGCTCGTTGTACGAACGCGGGCGCGGGCCCGGGACGTTGGGGTCCGGCTGGTTCCGATTGAGGAACGCCAGGAAACGCCCGAAGCGATCGAACACCTCGTAGGAGAACGAGACAAAGTACCGAAACTGATCGAGACTTTGCCCGAGAGCCGTCGCATCACTCTGAATCAGCTGCTTCAGGTGCTCACCAGCCGCCACGGCATGCACGTGATGATTGACGGCCGCGCCGGAGCCGAACCGTCCTTGCAGGTGCGCCGACAGTCCCGGTTCGAGCAGCTGGGACGGATAACCGTGTGCGAAGGGATCCGTCAGGTATTGCTCCCACGCCGCACCGTTGAGCGCCTGGCCGCCGC
>Ga0081539_10003726_pt1 | contig 18156 bp, 22 predicted proteins | sample TabmetS4T2R2_FD_71023 | JGI IMG/M metagenome (GOLD analysis project Ga0081539, IMG submission 71023) | Tabebuia heterophylla rhizosphere microbial communities from the University of Puerto Rico - S4T2R2 | ecosystem: Host-associated > Plants > Roots > Rhizosphere ...
GGGCCGCCCCCGAGGAAGCCGCTCTCCGCCTCCGTGAGCGGGCGGGCCGCGCCCCCCGTCTGCTGCTCGCCCGAGCCGGCGCTCACCCGGCCGCCGCTCCCGCCAGCACGTGCTCCTCGATCCAGGCCCCGAAGCGCTCGCGGTCGCGGCTGATCTCGTCCCAGGCGAGGTAGAACTCGTTGTCGCGGCTGCCGAAGTCGTGCGCGTAGCTGGGCCAGGCCCCGTTCGGTACCTCGGCCACGGCATCGATCGCCCAGCCGGGGATGATCACCCCGCCGGGGCGCGGCTCCAGCTCCTCGGCGATCCGCTCGACCGTGACCAGCGAGCGGGCCGCCGCCAGCACCGCCTCCTTCTGCACGCCCGGGATCCCCCAGAGCTGGACGTTGCCGGCGCGGTCGGCTTCCTGGGCGTGAATCACGGCGACGTCGGGGCGGAGCGCCGGCACCGCGACCAGGCGCTCGCCGCTGAACGGGCACTCGAGCTCCCGCACCTGGGTGTGGCCGAGGAGGTCGGTGCCGAGGTAGCCGCGGAGGATCGCGCAGGGCATGTTCGCGGCCCCGGCGACGTAGCGGTTGGCCATCCCGGCGTGGCTGTGCTCTTCCAGCTCCAGCGGCGCCGGCCAGCCGTGCTCGACCGCGTCGCGCATCCGGTGCAGCGAGCCGACCCCGGGGTTGCCGCCGTAGGAGAAGACCAGCTTGCGGGCGGCGCCGGCGCCGATCATCTGGTCGAAGAGCACGTCCGGGGTCATCCGGATCAGCTCCAGGTCGCGGCGGCCCTGGCGCAAGATCTCGTGCCCGGCGGCGAACGGGATCAGCTGCGTGAAGCCCTCCATCGCGACCGCGTCGCCGTCGCCGATCAGCCCGGCGACGGCTTCGCTCAGGGTCGCGACTGCCGCCATCTGCTCAATCGAAGCCGGCGGTGGCGCCGCCGTCGATCGAGATGTTCTGGCCCGTCACCCAGGAGGACTCATCAGAGGCCAGGTAGAGCGCCAGGTAGGAAGTGTCCTCACCGGTCCCCGGGCGCTTGATCAGGTGGTTGCCGAGCTGGTATTCGCGGCCCTCTTTCGGCACCGCGGCGTCGGTCGCCGGCGATTTCACGAAGCCGGGCGAGAAGGCGTTGACGCGGATCCCGTCGGCGGCGCCCTCGGTCGCCAGCGACTTGGTCATCGCCACGACGCCGCCCTTGGCCGCCGCGTGGGCGACCTGGCCGAGCGGCTTGATCCCGCGCAGGGCCGAGTAGGAGGCGGTGTTGATGATCGAGCCGCCGCCGCCTTTGAGCATGTGCTGCCAGGCCGGGCTGGTCGTGTTGAAGACCAGCTGCAGCTCGACCTTGAGCACGTGGGCGAAGAGGTCGGGGGTCATCTCCGCGAACGGCGCGAAGCCGTAGCCGGCGGCGTTGTTGTAGAGCACGTCGATCCCGCCGAGCCGCTCGGCGGCGCCGTCGACCCAGGCTTTCGCCGCGTCGTAGTCGCTGAGGTCGACGGTCTCGCCGTGGACGTCGTAGCCGGCCTCGGTCAGGGCCGCGGCGGTCGCCTCGGCGGCGCCGTCCTGGACGTCGCAGCCGACGACCCGGGCGCCCTCCTTCGCGAACAGCTCCTGGGCGGCGCCGCCCTGGCCGCCCTCGGCGGTGCCCGTGATCAGTACTCGCTTTCCCTCCAAGCGCATGTCGAACTCCTCCATTCCCTAGGTTGAGACCTAAAACCTATAATGGTTATGCACGAACTGCAAACGGGTCGCAGGGAGAACGGAGCGCTCATGCACGTGACCAAGAGGGGCGAGGGGCGGCTGGACCGCTCGGAGGGCTGGGGAACCCAGGACGGGATCGACCTGCGCTGGCTGATCGACAGCGCCCTCGGCGAGGCCCCGCGCGGCGCGGTCGGCCGGATCACTGTCGAGCCGGGCGCCGCCCAGGCGATCCACCGCCATCCCGGCAGCGAGGAGGCGACCCTGGTCCTGGCCGGCTCCGGCAGCGCCCTGGTCGGCGGCGCCGAGGTGCCGCTGGAGCGCGGCAACGTCGTCTTCGCCCCGACCGGGACCGCGCACGGGATCGCCGCCGGGGCCGAGCCGCTCGACCTCCTGGTCCTGACCGCGGCCGCCGACGGCGCCAGCGCCGGCTGGGAAGACACGGCCGAGTCGGCGAACGGGACCGAGGCGACCGTGCTCTCCGGCCGCGAGGTCGACGAGCAGGAGCTCGACGACACCACGATCGGGTTCATCGGCATGCACGCCCGCTGGCTGGTCGACACCGAGATCTGCGGCGCCGAGGGGATCGTGCTCGGCGTCAGCCGCTTCCGGCCGGGCGACGGCGTCCACGACCTCCATCGCCACCCCGGCACCGCCGAGTTCTTCATCGTCCTCGAGGGCGCCGGCGCCCACCTCGACGCAGACGGCGCCGAGGTCCCGGTCGCCGTCGGCGACGCCGCCTACCTCCCGATCAACTCCTGGCACGGCTTCCGCAACACCGGCGACGTCGAAGTCCAGGCCGTCTTCGGCTTCATGGACGTCCCCAGCTTCGACGACGCCGGCTACGAGTTGCCGGAGAGCTAAGGCCCCGTCCCTCGTGAGTCCGCACTTAAGGTCGCTATGCGACCCCTAGGGCGGACTCGGGAACTGACGGACCTTCGGCGAGCCGTCAGTGCATCTCCCAGCCACCATCCACATTGAACGCCGCACCGGTGATGTTCGACGCCCGGTCCGAAGCGAGGAAGGCGGCCATCTCGCCGATGTCGCGGGGGGTCTGGAACTTGGAGAGGGGGATCCGCTCTTTGAACCAGTCCCAGGTCGCCTCCTCGGACTGACCCTGGATCGCGCTGAACAGCTTGACCACGTTGGAGTGCAGCTCGGTCTCGAGGATGCCGGGGTGGATCGAGTTGACGGTGACGCCAGCGGGCGCCAGCTCGTGGGCGAGGCACTGGGTCATCCCGGTCACCGCGAACTTCGAGGCGACGTACTGACTGACCAGGGCGAAGCCGGACTGGCCGACGATCGAGGAGATGTTGATCAGGCGGCCGGCCGGCGACTCGACCAGCAGCGGCACCAGGGCGCGGTTGACGAGGAAGACGCCGCGGGCGTTGATGTTCATCACCCGGTCCCACTCCTCCTCGCTCAGTTCGACGATCGGGGTCGGTTTGGGGCCGACACCGGCGTTGTTGACGAGGATGTCGAGCTTCCCGTACTCCTCTTTGACCTTCGCGGCCAGGGCGGCGACCGAGTCGGCGCTGCTGACGTCGACCTCGACCGCCAGCGTCGTGCCCGGCAGGTTGCCGGCGCTCGCCTCGGCGGCGGCGGCGTCGATGTCGGCGACGACGACCGTCGCCCCCTGCTCGCTCAGGCATTCGGCGATCCCGAGCCCGATCCCTTTTGCGCCTCCGGTGACGACGGCAACCCTTCCGTCGAGGTCAGCCATTTCCTACTCCCTTTCCGTAGTTCCCGTGTACATCGCTTTTTCCAAGATCGAGACGATCTGCTCGCGGCTGGTCGGCGCCGGGGTCTCCGGCGCCACCGCCGCGGCCAGTTCCGAGGCGAGCTCGAGGTCGCCCGGCCGCAGGCCGAAGTCGGCGAGGCCGGCTTCGAGGCCGAGGTCGCGGCCCAGCTCGCGCAGCCCGGCGACGGCGTCCTCGGCGTCGAGCGCCCGCGCCACCCGGTGGAGCGCCGCCGGCGCCGCCTCGCGGTAGTGCTCGACCACCCAGGGGAGGACGATCGCGTGCACCTCGGCGTGCGGCAGGTTGAAGGTGCCGCCGAGCACGTGGCAGATCTTGTGGTGCAGGCCGGTGCCGCCGACCGCCAGCGCGGCGCCGCCCAGCCAGGCTCCCTGCAGCGCCAGGGCGCGGGCTCCGAGGTCGCGCGGTTCGCGGACCGAGCCACGCAGGCCGGCGGCGAGCAGGGTGATCCCTTCCGCCGCGACCGCGTCGGTGACCGGGTTGGCCGTCGGGGTCCACATCGCCTCGACGCAGTGGGCGACCGCGTTCATCCCGCTGGCAGCGCTGGCCAGCGGCGGCAGGCTGACCGTCAGCTCGGGGTCGTAGACGACGGTGCGCGGCAGCACCGCGAGGTCGCGGCCGGTCGTTTTCCGCGCCTCCGCCGTGATCCCCCAGATCGGCGTCATCTCCGAGCCGGCGTAGGTCGTGGGGACGGCGAGGATCGGCAGCCCCGTCTCTTTCGCCACCGCCTTGGCGACCCCGGTGGCCGAGCCGCCGCCAAGCGCCACCAGGCAGTCGGCGTCGAGCTCGCGGGCCCGCGCGAGGGCGCTCGCCGCCAGCTCGGCCGGGACGTGCTGGGCGACCTCGCCGAGCGTCGCCGCGTGGCGGGCGCCGAGGTCGCGCTCGATCCGCTCGACCAGGGCGGCGTCGAAAAGGCCATCGATCAACAGCGCCCGCTCGGCGCCCAACCGCTCGACCTCGGCCGCCACCTCGCCCACCGCGCCGGCGCCGAAGACGACGCGACCCGGCAGCGCTTCGTAGTCGAGCCGGGTGGCGAGGGAGGTGGTCATCGTCGCCCGGCCCTGCCTCAGTGCGTGCGGCCGTGGTCGGCGGGGATCTCGCTCGCGCCCGGGGTCAGCACCAGGTCCAGCTCCAGCGAGACCCAGGGCTCCTCGACCCCCGCCGGCCGCTCCGGATCGTCGGCCGCGCGGTCGGCGAACTCGCGCAGCAGCGAGGGCTTGACCGCGAACACGGTGTCGTCGTCGAGGTACTCGCTCCTCGCGTCGAAGATGTGGGTGGTGACGCTCCTGAACCCGGGGGCGCGGCAGACCACGTGGATGTGGGCCGGCCGCCAGGGGTGGCGCTCGGTCGCGGTCAGCATCCGCCCGACCGGGCCGTCGTCGGGGATCGGGTAGGGGACGGGGCGCACGGCGCGGAAGGCGAAGCGCCCCTCCGCGTCGGTGATGAAGCGGCCGCGCAGGTGGTCGTCGGGCGCCTCGGCGTCCTGGACCGCGTAGAGCTGGTTGTCGCCGTTCTGCCAGACGTCGAGTTCGGCCCCGGCGATCGGGTTGCCGTCGAGGTCGAGGACGTGGCCGTGGACCCAGGCCGGGGTCCCCGCCTCCTGCTCGGAGATGTCGGCGCCGTACTCGCGCAGCGGCGAGCCGGGCACGTAGAAGGGGCCGAGCACGGTCGACTCGGTGGCCCCGGTCGGGGCCGGGTGGGCGAGCGCGTCGACCAGCATCGAGACCCCGAGCGTGTCCGACCAGAGGATGAACTCCTGGCGCTTGTCGTCGGTGATCGCGCCGGTCGCGGTGAGGATCTCGATCCCCCGCGCCCACTCCTCCTCGGTCAGCCCGACCTCGCTGACGAAGCCGTGCAGGTGCGTGACCAGGGCCTGCATGATCTCCCGCAGGCGCGGGTCCGGCGTGGTCTCGAAGCGGGCGATCACCCGCGCGGTGATCTCCTCCGGGGAGACCTGGCGCTCGACCTCCGGGCTCACGAGACCCCAGCGAGCTGGTCGATCCCGAGCAGCGCCGCCGCGTTGGTGCGGCCGATCTTCAGCCGGTCGGTCTCGCTGATCGCGACCTCGTCGAACCAGCCGGCCGCCTCGGCGGTCTTCTCGAACGGGTAGTCGGCGGCGAAGAGGATGCGGTCGGCGCCGACTTGGAGGATCGCCCCGATCAGCGACTGGGTGTGGAAGTTGCCGCTGGTCGTGATGAAGAAGTTTTCCCGCAGCAGGTCCTGGGGCCCGCGCTCGAGGCTGACCGTGGGGATGTGGGAGAGGCGCTGTTCGGTCCGCGCCACCGCGAAGGGGAGCAGCTCGCCCAGGTGGCCGATGATGATGTTCAGCTCCGGGTAGCGGTCGAAGAGGCCGCTGACCATCAGCCGCAGCGAGTGGGTCGCGGTCTCGACCGTGAAAGCCCAGGTCGGGCCGAGCAGCATCTCGCGCCCCTGGTAGTAGCGGCTGTTCGGCAGCGGGTTGCGCGGGTGCAGGTAGAAGGGGACGCCGAGCCGGGCGACCCGCTCCCAGAAGACCTCGTACTGCGGTTCGTCGTAGTAGGCGGCGGTGTCGAGGTCGCCGACGCTGGAGTAGCCGTTGGCGAGGGCGCCGCGGAAGCCGAGCTCGGTGACGCAGCGCTCGAGCTCGTCGGCCGCGGACTCGGGGTCCTGCAGGGCGAGCGCGGCGAGGCCGACGTAGCGGTCGGGGTGGGCGGCAACGGCGGCGGCGAGGGCGTCGTTGGCGCCGGCGGCGGCCTCGATCGCCTGCGCGGGGTCGACGATGTCCTGGATGCAGGGGGCGGCGAGCGAGACCGCGGCGACCTCGATCCCGGCGGCGTCCATGTCGGCCAGCCGGACCTCGTCGGTCTCCTGCAGCGCGGTCGCCATCGCCTCCCACTCTGCCGGGTCCCAGCCGATGCTGCCGAAGATCGTGTCCTTCAGCTGCGGCGTTACGAAGTGCTCCTCGACGGCGATCTTGCCTCGCATCTCTCTCCTTCGAATTCGTCCCTTTGCGGCCTCCCGCGCCCGTTCGGCGATCCTCGCATATCGTTATGAAATAGTCAACTCACTACGCATCGTGTAACGTACGCGGTGGGAAAACGAACGACTGAGGAGGTCGAGAGGTAATGGAGTCAGGTAACCCCGGAGGGCTGCGCACGGACACGCCGAAGGCGCCGCCGGTCTCCGTTTCGAAGCTCGGCTTCCACGTCGTCACCACGCAGGACGTCGAGGCGATCGCCAACCACTACGAGACCGCGCTGGCGCTGGCGCGCTCCGGGACCGACGGCGACACGGTCTTCCTCACCCCCCACGGCGACCACCACTCGGTGGCGATCCGCAAGGGCGAGCCGAACGGCCGCGCCGGGCTCGGGTTCGAGATCGACGGGACCCTCGAGGAGGCCGCCGAAGGGCTCGACGGAGCTGGCGTCTCCTACGAGCGCCGCAGCGACCCCGAACCCGGGATCGGCGAGGCGCTGGTGCTCCAGGAGTTCGAGGGCGACACCGAGATCACCCTCTACAAGAAGCAGGCCTCCAGCGGCGAGGGCTCGGTCGTCGGGCCGCGCCCGGCCAAGCTCGGCCACATCGCCTCCTACGTCGAGGACCTCAATGCCGGGCACGAGTTCTACCTCGGCGTCCTCGGCTTCAAATGGGGCGACACGATCGGCGACTTCTTCAGCTTCCTACGCTGCAACGCCGACCACCACGCGGTCAACATGATGAAGAGCCAGAAACGGGCCGGGCTGCACCACGTCGCCTACGAGATGCGCGACTTCATGCACCTGAAGGAAATGCTCGACCACCTGGCGACGATGGAGATCCGGATGGCCTGGGGCCCCGGCCGCCACGGCGTCGGGCACAACATCTTCACCTACCACCCCGACCCCGACGGCAACTTCATCGAGCTGTTCACCGAGCTCGACGTGATCGCCGACGAGGAGACCGGCGAGTTCGAGCCGCGGCCCTGGCACGAGGAATGGCCGCAGAAGGCGAAATTCTGGACGCCCGGGCCAGGCGCACCGAACAAGTGGGGCTGGATCAACCCCGACTTCCTCGACCACTAGGCAGGCTGGGCCATGCGCGCCGTAGTCATGCACGAGTTCGGGGGCGATGACGTCCTCGGGCTGGAGGAGATCGAGGCCCCCAGCCCCGGCCCGGGTGAGATCCTGCTGCGGGTCGCCGCGGTCGAGGTCTCGCGCACCCGCGACGTCGCCACCCGCACCGGCAAACACCCGTTCTCGCAGTTCGTCACCCTCCCCCACGTGCTCGGCGGCGACTGCGCCGGGACCGTCGAGGCGGTCGGCGAGGGGGTCGACGCCGGCCTGGTCGGCCAGCGGGTCACCGCCTCGGCGACCCAGACCTGCGGCCAGTGCGAACAGTGCCGGATCGGCCGCCACGAGCGCTGCGCCCAGCTGAGCCTGCTCGGCGTCCACCGCGAGGGCTCCTACGCGGAGCTGGCCGTGGTGCAGGCGCGGGTGGTCCGGCCGATCCCAGACGAGCTCTCCTTCGCCGAGGCGGCGGCGCTGGCCGCTGACGGGGCGATCGCCTTCCACCAGCTGGAGACCGCCGGGACGGTCGCCGGCGAGCACGTCCTGGTCACCGGCGCCACCGGGGCGCTGGGAACGACGCTCTGCGCGCTCGGACCGGCGCTCGGGGCCGAGGTGATCGGCCTGGCGCGGCGGCCCGAGGCGATCCCCGCCGAGCTGAACCTGACCGCGCGGCTCGACGCCAACGACCCGGAGCTGACCGAGAAGCTGCTGGAGATCACCGGGCCGGCCGGCCTGCCGGTGGCGATCGACAACGTCGCCAACCCCGAGGCCTTCTCCCGCTACTTCGGGGCGCTGGCGATCGGCGGCCGGGTCGTCTTCTCCGGCGCGATCGCGACCCCGGAGGGGCTGCCGGTGCTACCGGTCCCCGCCGTCCCGCTCTACGTCAAAAGCATCACCCTGGTCGGCACCCGGACCTCGCCGCAGGCGACCGACGACCGCTTCTGGAAGCTGGTCGCCGACGGCTTCCGCCTCCCCCCCGGCCTGGTCCACGAGCTGCCGCTGGAGCGGGCGGCCGAGGCGCACGCGGCGATCGCCGCCAACACCCAGCTCGGCCACACGATCCTGACCATCGGCTGAGCCCGACGATGAGCACCGTGACCCACGACATCGCGATCGTCGGCTACGGACCCACCGGGATGACCCTGGCGGCGCTGCTCGGCCAGGCCGGCCACGACGTCGTCGTGCTCGAGCGCTACCCCGGCCTCTACAACCTGCCGCGGGCGGCCTGCTTCGACGACGAGATCATGCGCACCTTCCAGAAGCTCGGGGTCGAGGAGGAGGTGCTGCCGGGCGCCTGCGTCCAGCGCGACTACGACTGGGTCAACGGCGAGGGCGAGACCCTGGTCGAAATCTCCTACGACGACCCCGCCCCGGGCGGCTGGGCGCAGCTCTACATGATGTACCAGCCCCATATAGAGACCGTGCTCGACCGGCTCTGCAAATCGCTGCCGACGGTCGCGGTCCACCAGGGGGTGACTGTCGAGTCGATGGAGACCGATCCCGAGGGGGTCAACGTGCACGCAGCCGGCCCGGAGGGTGAGCCGGTCGCGGTCCGCGCCCGCTGGCTGGTCGGCGCCGACGGCGGCGAGGGCTTCGTGCGGCCGGCCCTGGGGATCGGGTTCTCCACCTACGGCTTCGAGGAGAACTGGCTGGTCTGCGACTTCGAGCGCAAGGTGGACCTCGACTGGGTGCCGACCTTCCGCCAGGTCTGCGACCCGGCGCAGCCGATCGCGATCGTCCGCATCGGCCCCGACCACCAGCGCTTCTCGTTCATGCTCGAGCCCGACGAAGACGCCGAGGTGGCGGTCGACCCCGAGCGCGTCTGGGCCCGGGTCCGCGAATACATCACCCCCGCCGACGCCGACCTGATCCGGGTCGCCAACTACGTCTTCCGCTCGCGGATCACCGACCGCTGGCGCGAGGGCCGGGTGCTGCTGGCCGGCGACGCCGCCCACGAGATGCCCCCGTTCCTCGCCCAGGGGATGTGCTCGGGGATGCGCGACGCCCACAACATCGCCTGGAAGCTCGACCTGATCCTGCGCGGTGAGGCCAGCGAGGATCTGCTCGACAGCTACCAGCCCGAGCGCGAGCCGCACGTCCGCTTCATCACCGAGAAAGCGATCGAGCTGGGGCGGGTGCAGACCCTGCGCGACCCCGAGAAAGCGCGCGAGCGCGACCAGCGCATGTTGGCCCTGCGGGCGGAGAACAAAGCGCCGGCGAAGCTGCGCTACCCGGCGCTCGACGGCGGCGAGCTGACCGCGGTCGGCGGCCGCCACGCCGGCGAGTTCTTCGTCCAGGGCCGGGTCCGCGGCGGCCGCGGCCGCGAGGGGTTGTTCGACGACGTCTTCGGCCAGGGCCCTTGCGTGGTCGTCCGCGACGATCAGTTGCTCGACGAGCTCGGGGCGCAGGAGCGCGAGGCCTGGCGCCGGCTCGGCGGCCACTTCGCCGCGGTCGACGCCGCCGCCGACCTCGACGGGACCTACGGCGCCTGGTTCGACGCCCACGATTGCGTGGCGGCCGTCGTGCGCCCCGACTGGTACCTGTTCGGCAGCGCGACCGACGGCGAGGAGCTGAACCGGCTGCTGGGCGCGGTGACCGGGGTGCTGAGCCCCGCGGTGGCCACTTGAGAGATGATGGCGCGGTCGATGGCAACTGAGCGCGCCGCCGAGAACAACCAGCAGGGGATCAAATCGATCGAGATCGGTGCCCGCGTGCTGCTCGCCCTCGAGCAGGGCCGCGGGCCGCTGGCCCTCTCCGAAGTCGCCAAAGCCGCCAGCCTGCACCCGGCGAAAGCGCACCGCTACCTGACCAGCCTGGTCCGCACCGGCCTCGCCTCCCAGGACGCCAGCACCGGGATGTACGACCTCGGGCCGGCCGCCCGCCACCTCGGCGTCGAGTCGCTGCGCCGGGTCGACTCGGTCCGGGTCGCCCAGACCCGGGTGACCGAGCTGCGCGACGCCACCGGCCACACCGTCAACGTCTCCGTCTGGAGCGAGTACGGGCCGACGATGGTCTCCTGGGACACCGGCGCCCACCTGCTGCCGATGGTGATCCGGGTCGGCTCCACCCTGCCGCTGCTCGACTCGGCGGTCGGCTACGTCTTCATGGCCCACCTGCCGGCCTCGATGACCGCCGACGTGCTCAAGGCCCAGCAGGACCAGGGGGCGACCCGCTCGCTGCCGGCGAAAGAGGTCGAGGCGCTGAAGAAGCAGATCCGCGAGCACGGCTACGGCACCACCCGCAACCAGATGATCTTCGGCCTCGCCGCGCTCAGCGCCCCGGTCTTCGGCGCCGACGGCCAAATCGAGGCCGCCGTGGGGATCATCCTCCCGGCCCAGATGATGACCGCCGCCGAATCCAAGCGCCTGGCCAAACAGCTGCTGGCGCATGCCGACTCGATTTCGCAAGAGCTCGGCTTCGCGGACTGAGCTTCGGCGCCGGGCCAACCCACACACCGCCAAGGGCAGGTAGGTGTGCGGGGTTGGCCCGGTTGCTGGTTGCGGTCCGAGTTATCCGCGCTATTCGGGGAAAAGTCGGACCGGAAGGTTCCGCACCGCGCCGTGCTCCGCCCCATCGATAACGGAATACGTAACGGGTTGACTATTTCGTAGCGACCCGCGATACTTCCGCCTGGGTTCCCGACCAGGAGGAGGAGTGACGTGCCGGATGGAGTGATGTCCCTGCCCCGCGAGGGCGAGCGAATCGTCGGCGGCGGTCTCGACGCGACGATCAAGGTGACCACCGAGTTCCCCTCGATGCTCTCGAGCTTCGAAATCGTCGTCCCGCCCGGCTACGACGTCGGCGCCCACCGGCACGAACTCGGCGAGGAGAACTTCTTCATCGTCGAGGGCGAACTGGAGATGTTCTGCTTCGAGCCGGTCGACCGCTCGAACCCCGACTGGCACGAGTGGCGCTCGCAAGACGGGCGCGGCCCGATGCGCGGCGGCCCCGGCACCTTCATGTTCGTCCCCGAGGGCACCCCGCACGCGTTCGGCAACCCGACCGACCAGCCGGCGCGGATGTTCTTCCAGTCCTCGGTCCCCGGCGGCCATGAGAACTACTTCTACGAACTCGCCGAGCTGCTCAACGCCAGCGACGGCAAACCGGACCCGGCCGACTCCGAAGCGCTGCGCAAGCGCTGGCACATCGAGCAGCTGACTCCGATCGGCGTCGCCCGCGCCAAGTCCTAGAAAACGCTGGGGCGGCGCTCTGCGGCGTCCCTGACCGAACGCCGCAGAGCGCCGCCCCGGGCGCTCGCGCATCTCTTCGCGGTGCGGGTCAGGCGCTCGCGGCCTCGCCCTCGCGGACCCAGCGGCGGATCGCGGCGAGGGTGGCTTCGACGGCTTTCTCGTAGTCACCCTTCATCGTCGCTTCGTAGTCGGTCTCCTCCTCGGAGCCGGCCTCGACGCCTTCGAGCTCGAGGTTGAAGGAGAAGCGCAGCTGCAGCTCGCCCTCGGTCTGCTCGAGGATCTCGTTGAGGATCGTGCCCATCACGCTGCCCGAGGTGCGCTCGAAGGTGACGGTGTCCTGCGGCTCCAGGGTGATCCGCTCGCCGAAGCGCTCGCCGCGGAATTCGATTTCGCGCTGGATCCAGTTCTCGCCCTCGTCTTGGACCTCGCAGTAGGTCATCGAGGGAACGTAGGGGAGGGCGTTGTGGGCCTTCGCCTCGAGCCCTTTCCAGACGTCGGCCCGGGTCAGCTCGACGTCGGTTCCCTCCGGGTTGACGGGGATCGTGTAAGAGACGGAGATCATGCGGCGCTTCCTTCCTTGAATCGTTCTTGGGAGGTCTCGAAAATGCCTTCGTTGCCCTCGCCCCAGGCGAAGTGCTGGGTCATGCTCTTGATCTCCCAGCCGCCGCCCGCCCGGCGCTGCAGCACGTTGGTGTAGCTGCCGCGCATGACCAGGCGCTCGCCGCCGGGGGCTCCCTCCAGCAGGTGCTGGGCGAACATGTAGGACGTGCAGGTCGCTTCGTCATCGGACTCGAAGGCGATCACGTGGTTGGGGCTGATGTGCTGGCGGGCGTCGAAGCCGGAGAGCACGTCGCGGGCGAAGTCGGCCCACTCCTCGCGGGCCCAGGAGCGCGGCTCCATCCCCGACCAGTCGCTGAAGTCGATGTAGATCGGGTCGGCGATCGTCTCCTTGAACAGCTCCCAGTCGGCGCGGTCGAGCGACATCGCGTAGCGGATCACGCACTCGCTGATCTGGATGCGGTCCTCGATCCGCTGGACCCGCGCCTCGAGGGAGTCGCTGGCCGGGGTCACGCGGCGGATCCCTCTTTGAACCGTTCCTGGGAGAGCTGGTGGAGGTTTTCGTTGCCCTCGCCCCAGGTGAAGTGCATGGTCAGGCTGCGAATCTCCCAGCCGCCGTCGTCCCGGCGCTGCAGCTCGTTGGTGTAGCTGCCGCGCATGATGAAGGTGTCGCCCTCGGGGACGTCGCGGATCAGGTGCTGGGCGAACATGTAGGAGGTGCAGGTCGCCTTGTCATCGGACTCGAAGGTGATGACGTGGTTGGGGCTGATGTGCTGGCGGGCGTCGAAGCCGCTGAGCACCTCGGTGGCGAAGCCGACCCATTCCTCGCGGCTGTAGTCGCGGGCCTCGAGCTCGGCCCAGCTGGTGAAGTCGACGAAGATCGGGTCGGCGACGGTGTCCCTGAACAGGTCCCAGTCGGCCTTGTCGAGCGACATCGCGTAACGGATCACGCACTCGCTGATCGCTTCGCGGTCTTCGATGCGCTTGACGCGGGCCTCCAGTGAATCGCTCACGTGTTCCTCTCCTCCTTGACTACGAATCGACGTTGATCTCGGCCAGGAACAGGTCCAGGCCCTGGTCGGCAGCCGCCTCGACGTCGAGCGGCTCGCCCTGGAAGAGGGTCAGCGAGATGCCCTCGCGCAGCGGCTCGGTCAGGTCGCCGAGCCGGGCGGTGCCGGCGCCGGCGAGGACGAAGACCATCGCCTCCGACTCGGCCAGCGGGCGCTGCAGACGCTCGCCGGGGGCGAGGCGCAGGTGGGCGATCTCGGCCCAGGAGGCGGCGAAGACGCGGCCGAGGTCGGCCTCGGCGACGGCGCTCGGCTCGGCCAGGTGGGCGACGTGGTACTGGGGGTCGGCCGAGCTCAAGCCTCTACCTCCTCGCTGGGGCGGTGCTCGGGCAGGCCGGCGACGATCTCCGGTGGCAGAGCCTCGATCACCAGCATCCGGTAGGGCTCCTCGCCGATCGCGTCGACCGACTGGATCCCGTGGAAGCCGGTGAGGATCGCGTCGCCGGCCTGCACCTCCACCTGCTCGTCGCCGAGCCCAATCAGGGCGCGGCCCGAGAGCACGTAGAAGAGCTCCTCGGTCCGGGAGTGCACGTGTTTGCCGGCCCGGCTGCCGGGCGGCAACTCGGCGATCTCGTAGGAGTCGACGGCGCTCGACATCATGTTGCCGGTCCCGAGGCGCTTCCAACCCATCACCCCGGCGCCGCCGTGAACCCCGACCAGCTTGGCCAGCCCGTCGTGGGCATCGCTGATGATCGCCACTGTCCCTCCTGGTCGCGTCTTAACCCCGAACTAGGAAAAAACTATAATGATTCGGCGCTATCGGGGCAAGGGGAGCTACGAAGGCGTCGCGGCGCCGATCGCGTGGACGCCGCCGTCGACGTGGACGATCTCGCCGGTGATCGCGCGCGAGAGGTCGGAGAGCAGGAAGAGGGCGGCGTCGGCGACCGGGGCAGCGTCTTCGACCTCCCAGCCCAGCGGCGCCCCCTCGTCCCAGACCTTGACCAGCTCGGAGAAGCCGGAGATGCCGGAGGCGGCGGCGGTGCCGATCGGGCCGGCGGCGACGAGGTTGACGCGCACGCCCTGCGGCCCGAGGTCCCGCGCCAGGTAGCGGTTGACCGACTCCAGCGCCGCCTTCGAGACCCCCATCCAGTCATACGACGGCCAGGCGACGGTGGCGTCGAAGTCGAGGCCGACGATCCCGCCGCCGTCGCTCATCAGCGGCGCCACCGCCTCGGCCAGGGCCTTGTAGGAGAAGGCGCTGGTCTCGAACGCGGTCGCGGCGCTCTCGCGCGGGGTCGCGAGGAAGTCGCCGCCGAGCGCGTCCGCCGGGGCGAAGGCGATCGCATGCACGGCCCCGTCGAGCTTGCCCCAGCGGGACTCCAGCTCGGAGCGCAGCGCCGCCAGGTGGGCGTCGTCGTTGACGTCGAGCTCGAGCACGTCGGGCACCGGGTCAAGGCGCTTGGCGGCGCGCTCGGTCATCCGCATCATCCGCCCGAAGCTGGTCAGCAGGACCTCGGCCCCCTCGGCCTGGGCGCGTTCGGCGATCGCGAAGGCGATGCTGCGGCGGTTGACGACTCCGGTGACCAGAAGGCGCTTGCCCTCGAGGATCACAGGTAGACCTCTTCGCGCTCCTCCGCCGCCGGCACCCCGTCGGGGACCCGCGGCGCCCGCCGCCAGACGACCCGCACCTTGACCAGGGCGACGACCTCGTCGCGCTGGTTGACGATCTTCCAGGCGAAGACCGCGAGCCCGGTGGCCTCGTCGAGCTCCTTCTTGGAGTCGAGCTTGCCCTCGACCCGGATCGTGTCGCCGATCCGCACCGGCCGCTTGAAGGCGACGGTCTCGAAGCCGCGCAGGGCGAGCACGTGGGCGGGGTCGAGCGGGACCAGGCCGACGCAGTAGGAGAGCAGCAGCATGCCGTGGGCGATGCGGCCGCCGAACTCGCTCGCCGCCGCCCACTCGGCGTCGGTGTGCAGCGGGTGGAAGTCTCCGGTCAGGGTCGAGAAGCCGACCAGGTCGGCCTCGGTGATCGTGCGGCCGCGGGTGACGAAGCGGTCGCCGACCGCGAGCGCGTCGAAGTCGCGGGAGAGGGTCGAGTCCGTCATCAATGACCTCCTTGGAAGTCGCCCTGGATTCCGAAGTGGGCGTGCAGCGAGAGGGCGATCTCCTCGACGGCTCGCTCGTGGCCCTGGCTCGACGGGTGCAGCCCGTCGGCGGAGAAGTTGGCGGGATCTGTCAGCCCTGGATGGCCGGCGACGTTGAGACAGGGCACCGCGTGCCGAGCGGCAACCGAGCGGGTAACCGCGTTCAGATCGGCAAGCGCTTTGACCAGCCGCGCCTTGGTCCGCGGCCGCAGTTCGAGGAAGTGCCAGGTCTCCGGCGCGGTCGTGGTCAGGATCGCCGCCTCCGGGGCGCCCTCGCGCAGCTGCTGGAGGATCGTCGAGAAGCGTTCTTCGTAGCCGGTGACGTCGGGCCGCGAGGTCAGGAGGATGTCGTTGGCGCCGCAGATCACGGTGATCAGGTCCGGCGCCAGCGCCAGCCCCTGCGGCACCTGCAGCAGGACTTCGGCGCTGGTCGCGCCGTCGACCGCGAGGTTGGCGTAGGTCAGCTCCGGGTTGGCGGCGCGCAGCCACTCGGCCAGCCGGTCGGCCCAGCGCAGCGCCTCGATCGATTCGCGCCCGGCCGTGAAGCTGTCGCCGAGGGCGACGTAGCTGGAGACCGTCCGTCCGCGCTGGGCCGGGCGGCTGAGGTCGGGATCGGTGGGAGGCTCGGCGACCGGCATCAGTGGTGGCCACCCATCGAGCGCAGCGCCCAGGCGAGGCGGTCGCGGCTCTGGCCGGGCTCGATCACCTCGTCGACCCAGCCGCTGGCGGCGGCGGCCGGCGCGGTCAGGTGCTCGGCCTCGTAGGCCTCGGCCAGCTCCTCGCGCGAGGGCCCGCCCGCTTCGCGCAGTTCGCGACCGTGGACGATCCCGACCGCCTGGCGCGCGGCCATGATCCCGATCTGGGCCCCGGGCCAGGCGTAGACAACGTCGGCCCCGAGCTCTTTCGAGTTCATCGTGATCGCCGCGCCGCCGAACGCCTTGCGCAGCACCAGGGTCACTTTCGGCACCGAGGCGCCGGCGAAGGCGCGCAGCAGCGAGGCGCCGTGGCGGATCACGCCGGCTTCCTCCTGGGCCTTGCCGGGCATGAAGCCGGGGGTGTCGACGAAGACCAGCAGCGGCAGCCCGAAGCGGTTGCATTTCTCGATGAACAGCGCCGCCTTCTCGGAGGCGGCGGCGTCGATCACGCCGCCGAGCGCCCGCGGCTGGTTGGCGACGAGCCCGACCGAGCGGCCCTCGAGGCGGCCGATCCCGGTGACGATGTTGGTCGCCCACTTCGGCGCGAGCTCGAGGAAGCTGTCCTGGTCGAGGATCGAGGCGGCGACGTCGCGGACGTCGTAGACCTTGCGCGGCTCGGCCGGGACGTGGGAGCCGGGATCGCTGCCGTCGGGCTCGGCCGCGGCGACCGCCTGCGGCGGGCGCGAGAGCGTCTGCGGCAGCAGCCCGAGCAGGTGGCGGGTCGCCTCGATCGCCGCGTCGGCGTCGGCGGTGACGAGGTCGGCGACGCCGTTGCGGCCGTGGACCCTGGGACCGCCGAGCTGCTCCATGCTGATCTCTTCGCCCATCGCCTCGAGCACGACCTTGGGGCCGGTGAGGAACATCCGCGCGTCCTCGGTCATGAACACGAAGTCGGTCAGGGCCGGCGAATACGCGCCGCCGCCGGCGCTGACCCCGCTGAGGACCGAGATCTGCGGCACCTTGCGCGAGAGCTCGACGCTGGCCCGGAAGATCCGGCCGTAACCGGCCAGGCCGGCGTGGCCCTCCTGCAGGCGGGCGCCGCCGGAGCGGACGAACCCGACCACCGGGGCGCCGGCGTCGCGGGCCATGTAAAGCAGGCGGACGATCGTGTCGGCGTGGACTTCGCCGAGGCTGCGCCGCTTTTCTTTTCACCGCTCTGCCGCTTGACACCGCACACGCCCCGTCATAGACTTGCGCCGCTTCGTAAACTTGACCCCGTAGGAGAATCGAAAGAATGAAAACCTTGCTTTCGCTCACGTTGAGCCTTTGTCTGCTTTGTGCGACCACATTCGCGCAGGGAAACTCATTCAAAGACATCCGCCATCAGGCGGAACTCTTGCAACTACAACCAAGCCCGACAGTTGGGATAACAAACTGACGGTTTCCTCTGACGCCATCACGCTGATGCTCAAAGACGGCCAGTCAATGACGCTTAATCCGAAACAGGTAACAGGTCTGAGTTATGGACAAGTGGCGCACCGCCGCGTGGGAACCATGATCGCGCTCGGTGTTCTCTTAACGCCGCTTGCCCTGTTCGGCCTGATGCACAAGAAGCGTAACCATTTCATCGGCGTCGAGTACGCGCTTGAAGGCGATAAGAAAGGCGCATGGCTGCTGCAGGCGGACAAAGATAATTACCGCGCCGTGTTGATGGCGCTACGCGGAGCAACTGGCGCTAAGGTCGCCGTGGCTCCTGATGATCGCAAATACGTGCCTACCGGCATCGAGACTGTGGAAGTGAAACAAGAGGAAAAGAAGAAGGGCAAATAAGCCGCCGCATTCATAAAGTAGGGGACCCAACTTCGAACCGATGCCCAAAGGCCACAAGCCTGCAAGCGTCGGCTCTCTTTTTTCGTCCACGCTTCCGACATCTTGGCCTGTGTCCTTGGAGAAGCCCAATCAATGCGTATCGTTGAGCGCGCCTTGCGATTCAATCTCCGAAAGAATATGCTCCGGTGCGGTCTCGCTGAGGCGAACGGTTAGGCATTCGCTTCTTATAATCTCTTGAAGGAGAACTCTATGAATGAGGACTCGCCGGGCCTGGTACTGGAGGGGAGATGGACGGGATATTATCAGTATTCCAGCACTACCTTTGCCG
>Ga0081539_10003727_pt1 | contig 18154 bp, 16 predicted proteins | sample TabmetS4T2R2_FD_71023 | JGI IMG/M metagenome (GOLD analysis project Ga0081539, IMG submission 71023) | Tabebuia heterophylla rhizosphere microbial communities from the University of Puerto Rico - S4T2R2 | ecosystem: Host-associated > Plants > Roots > Rhizosphere ...
GACTCTCTACGAGCTGTGCGTGTCGAGAGTCCCCCTCTCCCGACCGAGTACGTTGAATGTCCTGCGATGCCCTCTCCCACGAGGGGAGAGGGCAAACATGGCTGGCGCCTTTGATTCGATCTTAATTCATCTCGTTCTAGCTCGACCACTCGACCAAGATCATCGCCTCGAGGATCGCGCCGAGGTTGGCGAGCATGTGCAGCAGGGTCGTCAGCAGCGTCGAGTCGCTCGCCCAACGCAGCCAGCCGAGCACGACGCCGATCACAAAGATCTGACCCACCACCAGCAAATCATACTGAATGTGCATCGCGGCCCAGAGGCCTGAGGTGACGGCCAGTGTGCCGCCAACGCCGAGCCAGGTCGTGCTCAAGCCGCGGAACATGAAGCCGCGGAATGCGATCTCTTCGGCGATCGGTCCGACGATCACGACTGCGATGAAGAACAGCGGCAACGAGCCGTAGCCCTTCGCCGCCAGATAGGAGTCGCGCATGAACGGCGGCACGACGTCGCGGCCGAAGGCGAGTGTCAGGAGATCGAACGCGATCAGGAGCGGCGCCAGACACGCAATCCCGAACAGGATTTCGCCGCGCCGGGCTGGAATGAGCGCCAGATAGCCGCGCGCGCTCCAACCGCGCAGGCGCGCCGCATATGCCACAACGCCGATCCACACCGGCGCCGCCAGGATGACGGCGATCGCGAGCGCGGTCCCATCGGTCGCGAGCTGGCTCAAAGACACCACCGTGCCGGGCTCACTCAGCTCCTTCCAGGCGGCGAAGCCGTAGAGGATCAGGACCTGGGCCATGAACCAAAGCGCGATTCCGAGGGCGGTCCACGCAATGGTGCCGAGTAGCCCATAGGCCGGCGGCGCTGCGGTCGAGACGTCCGGGCCGACGTTCATTGGGCTCACGATCCTTCGCGTCATTCCTCGCGCGGTGGCGCCTCGGGCGGGCGCTCGCGCGGCAACGGGATGATATCGGACGCATCGCGCACCGCCCATTGGCAGATGCGGTACCCGCTGCGCCGTTCGGCGAGGTCTACATGTATATGATTTTCGTGATAGCCGTCCGACGCGGGTCCCAGCACAGTGGTAAAACGCGCGCAGGCGCTTGTCTTCAGCCGCTCGCGCGCGGCCTTGTCGACCTGGATGTCGGTCAGCTCGTATTGCTTCCCATTGGTCAGTGTCAGTGCGCGAATATCGATCGCATTGCCTTTGCCATGCTCGCTGATCATCGCGCCCGCGATGCGATTGCGGCCGCGGCACTCATAGGAGTCGAAGTTGGCGACCGCGCTCAGCCGCGCGCCGAGCGAGGCGGCAACCGGCGCGATGTCGTCGCGCACCCAGTAGGCGACGGCCTCGGCGGTCGTACAGCGCAAGGTCGCAGGCGGCGTGATCGCGATCTTGCCGTTGTCCTTGGTGAGCACGGCCGAAATTTTCACCGGATCGTCGATGCCGCAACCATTCGGTGCAATGACCGGCGGCAGGACCTCGAACGCGGCGATCTCGCCGAGTCGCAGCTGGCAGGCCGAGGGGGGCGGGGGTTTTGCGGGCACCTCGACTTCCGGCGGGATCGACGGCCGCAGTGGCGGCAGCGGAATCGCGGGCGCTGGACCTGCTTCGGGTGGCCGCGGACGCGGCAACGGGATCGTCGCCGCATTGGCGAGACAGGGTGCCAGCAACGCCACCGCCAGGGCGCGCCAGCCATGAGAAAAGAATTTGATCAAAGCGATTGAGTCCGTCCCACCCCTTCCGTAAGGGCTTGCAGGGCAATCCGAGCAATTTTGAGGGGGACAATGCCGATCCGTGCCGTTCTGTTCGACAAAGATGGAACGCTGGTCGACATTCAGGCAACGCATGGTCCCGCGACCTGCGCTGTGCTGCGCGATCTCAGCGGCGGCAAGGAGGAGCTGCTCGTCCGCATGGCCAACCTGACCCGCGTGGATCTGGCGGCGCAGCGCCTGCTGCCCGGCTGTCCGGTGATCAGCGAGGCGACCGATGTCTACGGTGCATTGTGGGCGCGTGTGCTGCGGCGGCCCCTGACAGTCGACTTCCTGCGCGAGGTCGACGCCATGTTTCTCAAGAGAACGCTCGAATATCTCCATCCGGTAGGCGACCCCGCCGCCGTCATGCGTGACTTGAGCCGACTTGGCTATCGGCTCGGGGTCCTGACCAACGACGCGGAGGGAAATGCCCGCCAGCATCTCAAGCGTCTCCAGGTCGACGACCTCGTGGGGTTCGTCTCCGGCTACGACTCCGGTTTTGGACAGAAGCCGGACGCGGACCCGGTGCTGGCGTTCGCCGCCCGGGTCGACGTGGCGCCGGCCGAGGTCGCGGTGGTCGGCGACAGCCCGCATGACCTCCTCTCAGCGCGCGCCGCCGGCGCGATCGGGATCGGCGTGCTGTCCGGCCCGAACGACGCTGCGGCACTTCGCCCCCATACCGACATCCTGCTGCCCTCGATTGCGAAACTTGCCGACTGGCTCGGAGGTACCTAGGGCGGGATAGGTTCTGCGAAGCGTCATCCCGCCCTTCGTTCTTGAGTGGAGCATGATCTTTTCCGAAAACCGGTGCCCATCCCGGATCAAGTCCGGGACAGGCCTTTTCGGGATCATGCTCTGAGGGGCCAACCTTTGGGCTTGACCTGCGGGTTTCATCGGCGAAAAAATCAGACCTAACGAATTAAGAAAACAATCAAAATTCCCAAAGGAGGGGACGTTCATGCTCGGCTTGATGCAGGACTGGCCGCTGCTGTGCCATCGCATCATCGATCACGCCGCCATCCAGCACGGCAACCGCGAGGTCGTCAGCCGCTCCATCGAGGGCCCGATCCACCGCACCACCTATCGCGAGGTGCGCCGGCGCGCCCTCAAAGTGGCGAAGCGGCTCGAAAAAGAGGGGCTGAAGCTTGGCGATCGGGTCGCGACGCTCGCCTGGAATACCTGGCGGCATCTCGAGACCTGGTACGGCATCACCGGGATCGGCGCGGTCTATCACACCATCAACCCGCGGCTCTTCCCCGAGCAGATCGCCTACATCGCGGGCCATGCCGAGGATCGGCTGATGTTCCTCGACACGACCTTCGTGCCGTTGATGGAGAAGCTGCAGGACAAACTCCCGGCCTTGCAGCGTTACGTCGTCCTCACGGATGCCGCGCACATGCCGCAGACCTCGCTGCGCAATGCCGTCCCGTACGAGGCGTGGATCGAGGAGGTCGACGAGGATTTCGCCTGGACCTCGTTCGACGAGAACACCGCGGCCGGCATGTGCTACACCTCCGGCACGACCGGCAATCCGAAGGGCGTCGTCTACTCGCACCGCTCCAACGTGCTGCATTCGCTGATGGCGATCACGCCAGACGCCTTCGACCTGTCGGTGCAGGACACCATCTTGCCGGTGGTGCCGTTCTTCCATGCCAATGGCTGGACCATCGCGTTTTCGGCCCCGATGGCGGGCGCGCGGCTGGTCCTGCCCGGCATGAAGCTCGACGGCTCGTCGATCTACGACCTGCTGGAGAACGAGCGCGTCACCATGACGGCGGCGGTGCCGACCATCTGGCTGATGCTGCTCGCCCATATGGAGGCGAACAATCTCAAGCTCTCGACCTTGCGCCGCGTGTTGATCGGCGGATCGGCCTGTCCGCGCGCCATGATCGAGAAGTTCGAGAAGACCTATGGCGTCACGGTGGCGCATGCCTGGGGCATGACCGAGATGAATCCGATCGGCTCGATCTGCGCCATCAAGCCGGATTATGACGCACAGGATGTCGAGAAGATCCTCGACGTGAAGGCGAAGCAGGGCGCGGCGCCGTTCTCGGTCGAGATGAAGATCGTCGACGACAGCGACAACGAGCTGCCCTGGGACGGCAAGCGCTTCGGCCGCCTCAAGGTGCGGGGCGTCGCGGTGGCGAAGTCGTATTTCAAGGGCGAGGGCGGCGAGATCCTCGACCAGGACGGCTTCTTCGATACCGGCGACGTCGCGACGATCGACCCATTCGGCAATCTGCAGATCACCGACCGGTCCAAGGACGTCATCAAATCCGGCGGCGAGTGGATTTCATCGATTGATCTGGAAAATCTCGCGGTCGGCCATCCGAAGGTCGCCGAGGCCGCCGTGATCGGCGTGCGTCATCCCAAATGGGACGAGCGGCCGCTGTTGATCATCGTGCCGAAAAAAGACGAGACGCCGACCCGCGAGGAGCTGCTGTCCTTCATGGAAGGCAAGATCGCCAAGTGGTGGATGCCGGACGATGTCGTGTTTGTGAAAGAGATCCCGCACACCGCCACGGGCAAGATCCTGAAGACCGCGCTGCGCGACCAATTCCGCGAATACACGCTGCCGACGGCGGTCGCCGCCGAATGACATCTATCGAACAATAAGAATCCAGAATAACAAGAACCGGAATGGACACCTTTGATTATGTGATCGTCGGCGCGGGCAGCGCCGGCTGCGTGCTGGCAAACCGGTTGAGCGAGGATGCGCGCGTCTGCGTGCTCGAAGCCGGTCCGCGCGACTGGCACCCATACATTCACATCCCCGCCGGCTTCATCAAACTGTTCCATCAACCGGGACTGAACTGGCTCTATACCCAGGAGCCGAGCGAATGGACCGGCGGCCGCCGCATCCTGGCGCCGCGCGGAAAAACGCTCGGCGGCTCGAGCTCGATCAACGGACACATCTACAATCGCGGCCAGCGGCTCGACTATGACGGCTGGCAACAGCGGGGAAACCGCGGCTGGGGCTATGCCGACGTGCTGCCTTACTTCAAGCGGCTGGAGCGGCGGATCGGGGAGGGCGACAACACGTTTCGCGGGCGCGAGGGCTCGCTCACCGTCAGTGACATCGACCAGTATCACCCGCTCAGCGAAGCCTTCATCGCCGGCGCGGTGAGCCTCGGCATTCCGCGCAATCCCGACTACAACGGCACCAGCCAGCTCGGCATCAACTACGCGCAGCGCACGATCAAGAGCGGGCGGCGCATGAGCGCGGCGCGCGCCTTCCTGCATCCCGCGATGCGACGGCAGACGCTCGAGGTGCGCACGCGCGCGCATGTCGCCAGCCTGGTGTTCGAGGGCAAACGCGCGGTCGGCGTCCGCTATCACAAGGGCGGCCGCAACGGTCCGCTCATCGAGGTGCGGGCGCGGCGTGAGGTGATCCTGTCGGGCGGCACCTTCAACTCGCCGCAGCTGTTGCAGCTCTCCGGCGTCGGCGCGCCGGAGCATCTGCGTTCGCTCGGAATTGACGTGCGCCACGCGCTGCCCGGCGTCGGTGAGAACTTGCGCGATCACTACGCGCCACGCGTTGCGGTGCGGGTGAAGAACATGGGTACGATCAATGAGCGCAGCCGCGGCCTGAAGCTTGCGGCCGAGATCGCGAAGTGGTGCGTCGGCGGCAAGAGCATCCTGGGGCTGTCGCCCACGCAGGTCTATTGCTTCTGGAAATCGCACGACGCGCTCGAGACATCCGACATTCAGCTCACCTTCACGCCGGCGAGCTACCGCGAAGGCATGCAGGGCCAGCTCGAGATGGAGCCGGGCATGACCTCGGCGCCCTGGCAGCAGCGACCGGAGAGCAAAGGCTATGTGCGCATCCGCCAGAATGATCCGTTCACGCAGCCGGAAATTCAGCCGAATTATCTGAGCGAGGAGACCGATCGGCGCGTGCTGCTCGCCGCGATGCGGCTTTCGCGCCGCCTGCTCAAGTCGAAGCCGCTCGAGCCCTACTACGATTACGAGGACTTCCCCGGCGATCAGGCGCAGAGCGACGACGAGTTGCTCGCCGCCGCGAAGCAGCGCGGCACGACGACCTTCCATCCGATGGGCACGTGCCGCATGGGACCGGAGAGCGACCCGACCGCGGTGGTGGATGATCAGCTGCGCGTACGCGGCCTCGAGGGCCTGCGCGTGGTCGATGCCTCGATCATGCCGATGATGCTCTCGGCCAACCTCAATGCCGGCGTGATGATGATCGCCGACAAGGCCTCCGATCTGATCCGCGGCAAGACGCCGCTCCCGCCGATCGTGTTGCAGGGCTGAGAACCCGTAGGGTGGGCTGAGCGCAGCGAAGCCCCACGGCTTTCGTCCGAGCGTGAGAAACGCGTGGGCACGGCGCGTTCCGCGCCTTTGCCCACCCTACGCCGCCCCTCACTCCCTTCAGCTTCTCACAAACTTCCGCTACAAGGCCCCGCATGAACGACGTAAACCCGTTCGATGCGGCCGCCCTCGGGTCAGCCCCGGTGCCGCCGGACGTGGCGCATCCGAACGGGGTGCGTTTTCTCGAGCACGAAAAGGATTTTTGGCGTCTGCTCACGCGCGGCGCGGTGCTGCTGCTCGTGACGCTCGGCATCTACCGCTTCTGGCTTGCCACCGATGTGCGGCGCCATCTCTGGAACAACACCGAGATCACCGGCGACACGCTCGAATATATCGGTACCGCGCGCGAGCTGTTGGTCGGCTTTCTGATCGCGATCGCGCTGCTGGTGCCGATCTATGCGGTATTCTATCTGGGCGCGCTCGCGCCTGACATCTTGGCGCAGGCGGCCAGTTTTGTTGCCCTGGTCGTGCTTGCGTTGCTTGGGCAGTTCGCGGTCTATCGCGCGCGGCGCTATCGTCTGAGCCGCACGGTCTACCGCGGCATCCGCTTTCATCAGACCGGATCGGCGTGGCGCTACGCGATCTGCGCAATCTTCTGGTGGGGCCTGATCGGCGTGACGCTGGGGCTCGCATACCCCTGGGCGCAGGCGAGCCTCGAACGCTTCAAGATCCGCAATACGTTCTACGGCAACCTTCAAGGGCAGTTCGTCGGCTCCGGCACACGGCTGTTCTTCCGCGGGTTCGTGATGTGGCTGCTGATCGTCGGACCGCTGCTGCTTGGCCTGATCGTGGCAGTTGGCGCGGTCGACTGGAACGCGGTGAGTGAGGCGTTGCGACGCGGCAACCGTGAGGCTTTCCGCGGCGTGGAGGCGGCCGGCGCCGCGACGGCCGCGGCCTTCGCCACGCTGGCGATCAGCTGGTCGGTGCTCGCGATCGCGGCGCTCTATCCGGCGTTTCAGGCCATGGTGCTGCGCTGGTGGATTTCGGGCTTGCGTTTCGGCGAGCTCACCGTGACGTCGCATCTGCGCACTGGTACGGTCTACGGCCTCTACTGGCGCTTCGTCTGGATCTCGCTGGTCTTCGGCCTCGTGTTCTCGATCGTTGCGGGCATCGCCGGCGGCCTGATCTATCTGATCGGGTCAGTCGGCGCGAACAGCGCGCCGAAGGAGCTGATGCAGACATTCATCGGCATCGGCGCCTATGTGATTGCGGCGCTCGGCTATTCGACGATCTACCAGGCGACCGTGAAGCTGCGGCTCTGGAAGAACGGATTTGAATCGATCGAGCTCGGCAACGTCGCGGTGCTCGACACCGTCAAGGCCGCGGGAGCCGCCAGCTCGGCGGTCGGCGAAGGTTTCGCCGACGCGCTCAATGTCGGTAGCATCTGATGACGGCGAACGGCAAAGGCATGTTCTTCGACGGCGCAACCAGCGCCCGGCGGCCGGTGCTGATCGAGCTGACACCCGATTATCTCGCGGTGCGCGACGCCGAGCATCGCGACATCATTGCGCGCTGGCGTTACGACAGGCTCGACCACCTCTACGCGCCCGAAGGGATCTTGCGGCTTGGCGAGGTCGGCGCACGCGCGCCGGCACGGCTCGAGGTGCGCGACGCGGCGCTGATCGCCGCGATCGACGATATTTCGGTGCCGGTCGACCGCTCCGGCGCGAATGAGCGCAGGAGCCGCATGAAGGTCGTCGGCTGGAGCGTCGTCGCCACGATCGTGCTGGTGCTTGCCGCGGTGTTCGGCGTGCCGGCCCTCGCCGACCGGCTTGCGCCGCTCGTGCCGCTGCGCGCCGAACGTCTGCTCGGCGAGGCCGTGGACGGCCAGGTGCGCACGATGCTCGACAAGACCGGCGGCAAGAGCCCGTTCGAATGCGGCAGCGGAAGCGGCGAGGCGGCCGGGCGCGCGGCGTTCGTGAAGCTGCTCGGCAAGCTCGAGACCGCGGCCGCGCTGCCGATTCCGCTCGACGCCAAGGTGATCCGCCGCGGCGAGCCGAACGCAGTCGCGCTGCCGGGCGGGCACGTCTATGTGTTCGAAGGGCTGATCGCCAAGTCCGAAAACGCCGACGAGGTCGCCGCCGTCATCGCGCATGAGATCGGCCATGTGGCGCATCGCGACGGCACCCGCTCGGTGCTGCAATCCGCCGGGCTGTCGTTCCTGTTCGGCATGCTGCTCGGCGACTTCGTCGGTGGCAGCGCGGTCGTGATCGGCGCGCGCGCGGTACTGCAGTCTTCCTATTCGCGCGACGTCGAGGGCGCCGCCGACCTTTATGGCGTGGAGCTGATGCACAAGGCCGGCGGCAACCCGCGCGCGCTTGCCACCGTGCTCGAGCGCATCGCCGGGGCGATCCATCCGGGCATGGAAATTTTGCGCGATCACCCGGATACGCAAGCGCGCGTGCGCGTGATAAATGAGTTCGCGGCGGCCGCGCCGCCGCCGAAGCCACTCCTGGAGCCGTCCGAATGGGCAGCGCTGAAGCTTATATGCAAGGGGCGATGAGGCGGGCGTATTTCGCGCGCCGCCTCAGAGCCGATCCAGTTTCGCGCCTTGCCACCTGGTCGCTGCGCATCGCACTGTTTTCGATCGCCGTGGTGCTGTTGGGGATCGTGATCGTCCGCTCCGGCATCCTGGAGATCGTGCCTTCGCTCGCGGCCTTCGGCGGCGGGCTCCTGCTCGCCGCGGTTGCGATCCTTTTCGCCTTTGCGGCTTTCGTGGTGATCTGGCGCGAGGGCCTGCAGGGCCTCGGCATGGCGGTCGGCGCCATGTTCATCGGCCTCGCGATTCTCGCCTATCCGGCCTGGTTCGGCATAAAGGCCTATCGGCTGCCGGCGATCTACGACATCACCACCGACCCGATCGACCCGCCGAAATTCGAGGCGGTGGCGCGGCTGCGTCCGCGCGAGGCCAATCCCACCCTCTATGCGGGCTTGCACGCCGCCGAGCTGCAGCGCGCGGCCTATCCGGATGTCGAGCCGCTGGTCGTCGCGGTCACGCCGCAGGTCGCCTATGACGCCGCGGTTGCGGTGATCACGAAGCTGAAATGGCGCATCGTCGATGCGCGCGCGCCGCTCTCCGGGCGGCGCGACGGCCGCATCGAGGCGGTGGCGCGCACGCCGATCCTCGGCTTCCGCGACGACGTCGTGCTGCGCATCCGCCAGGATCCCGACGGCGCACGCGTCGACATCCGCTCGACCTCGCGCTACGGGCGGCACGATTTCGGCACCAATGCGAAGCGGATCGTGTCGCTCTCCGAAGCGATCGACACCGCGGTCGACGCGATCGCGCCCGAGAAGCCGAGCGACGCCAAGAAAGCCAAGAAGACCGACGCGAAGGCGACTAAATCCGCGCCAGGCGATAAACGCCGTTGATCGAGGGGGGACCTTCGGTCGCGACCTCGCCGCGCGCGACCAGGTCCTCCATGTGCGCCAGCACCGAGAACCCGGCTGCGTTGATGAGCCGCGGATCGATCCCGATATAGATCGCGCGCACGATCGTTGCGATATCGGTCGCGCCTTTGCCGAGGCGATGCAGGATCGAGGCTTCGCGCGCCTTGCGGTGCAGGATCAGCCCGGCGACGAAGCGTGGCGCTTCGCGGATCACGCCGCCATGGCCGGGCAGGTAGAGCGTCTCGCCACGCTGGGTGAGCTTGCCGAGCGAGTCCATGTAATCCGTCATCGCCCCGTCCGGCGGCGCCACGATGGTCGTCGACCAGCCCATCACATGATCGCCCGAGAACAACACGTCGGTGCCTTTGAGCGCGAACGCCATGTGATTGGCGGTGTGGCCGGGCGTCGCCACGGCCTCGATCGCGAAGCCGTCGCCGCTTACCACCTCGCCGTCAGCCATCGCATGATCGGGACGGAAGTCCATGTCGTTCGCCGCCTCCATGCGCGGCGCCTCGCCGGCATGAAGCGGCCGCGACGGGCGGTGCGGGCCCTCGGCATAGACGGTCGCGCCGGTCGCTGCCTTGATCGCCGGCACCGCGGGCGAATGGTCGCGATGCGTGTGGGTGACGAAGATATGCGTCACGGCCTCGCCGCGCACCGCATCGAGCACCGCCTGAATATGCGCCGGATCATCCGGGCCCGGATCGATGATCGCGACCTTGCCGCGTCCGACGATGTAGGTGAGGGTGCCCTTGAAGGTGAACGGCCCAGGATTGTCGGCCACGATCCGCCGCACGCCGGGCAGCACCTCCTCGGCGTGTCCGGGTGCGAGATCGAAGTTCTTGTCGAAGGTAACGTCTTCGCTCATGTGATGCCTTCACTTTGCATCGCACCATGTGGCCGACTAGGCGGAAATCCGCAAGGAGGGTAGGGCGGGTTAGCCCTACTGCGTCACAAGAGGAAGTTCGTTCGCGACCCTCGTTGTTGTGCCCTCTCCCACAAAAGGGCGTTCACGCCCGTCTTCGACGGGCTATGCGGGGGAGGGCATCGCAGGCAGCTCAACACGCTCCGTCGGGTGGGGGCTCTCGATAGGCGCGCGGAAGGTCCCCCTCCCATTCTTCTTCGCTGAACCTGCGAGCAGCCCCCCGGCAAGCGGGAGAGGGCGCAATAACAAACGCCGCGCTCGCGGCACTGAGTTGTGACGCAGTAAGACTAGTCCGCCCCTACACAAACAGCTCTGGCCGCTTCATCCGCAGCGTCTGCACCAGCGCGAAAGTCTTCAGGTCAGTGAGCCGGCCCTGGTCCGCCATCGCGGCAAGCTCCGCGAGCGGCATTTCAATGACCTCGATCTCTTCGTGTTCGCCATCAACGCCGCCGCCCTGAGCGATCCGGTCGGCTTGGGCGTAAACGCCGAGGAACAGCGCCATCCGCTCGGTGGAAACGCCCGGCATGGTCCAGACGTCGGCGACGGCCTCGAGCGCCGTGAGCCGCACCCCGACCTCTTCCATGGCTTCGCGCTGGGCTGCGGTTGCGCCGTCCTCGCCCCGATCGATCAGGCCTGCGGGCGCTTCGAGCAGCGTTGCCACACCGCCGGCATGCAGCGTCGGCGGACGCAATTGGTGAATCATGAGCGCGGTGCGGCGGTCGGGATCGTAAGGCAGCACGCAGGCCGCATTGCCGTGGTCCTCGATCGCGCGCGTGATGGTGCGCCCGTCGGCGAGGCGCACAGTCGCAAGATAGAGCGTGCACCAGCCGCGGTACTTGGCCTCGACGTCGATGATTTCGGGCATGTTTTCCGTCACGCAGGGCCGCGGGGTCAGTGGGAGGCTTGGCCGTGGGCCAGCGCCGTCGGATGCGGCCCGCACAATGGGCGCAGCGCCTCGCGCTGTTCTGGCGACAGCGCGCTCAAGGGATAGATCGGCTTGCCGGTGTCGCGCGCAAAGAACGGATGCGGCCAGGCTTTGCCGCGCAGACGCCAGCCAAGGACCAGGCTAACGGCACGCAGCAGGATCGGCAGCCGGATGCCGGCCGATCCCGCCGGTGCACCGCCGATCGCATGCTTGCCGAGGATCGCGCCGACCGGCTTGCCGAAAAGCTCATCCGGCTGGTCGAACGCCTGCGCCACGACGCCGACGAAGGGGATGCGCGGCGTCAACATGTTGCCGACGGGCGTGTTGCAGCAGCGCGCATACCATCGAAACAGGCCTTTCGGCGTCAGCCGCACCCCCGCGATGTGATGCTGTCCCTGCACGAAGGTGAGCGCGGCGGGCGCTACCTGGACGATATCGCTGCCGCCCTGCGCATCGAGCAGGTCGGCGCGCCCGAGGTGATGTGCAAAAGCCTGGCAATCTTCACAGTAGCAGACCACGCGATTCACGGTTCGCCGCGCCGGATTGGCGAGGCTGCCGCGAACCTGTCCGCAGCGGCAACGTAACTCTGCCTGTGCGCTCATGCGTGATCCTCCGGACGCGCAATCTCCCCCGCGGCGCCGGAAGGCGCAATAGCTACTGACCGATCTGGTCGACTTGCTTGAAATGGTCGCCCTCGACCACGTTCACGAAGATCACGGCTGCCTTGTTGTCGCCTTTGTCGGTCCATGTGACCGGCTTGGCGTAGGCGATGCCTTGAAACGTCAGGCCACGCAGGGCGCCGACGACATCGGCGCGGCTTGGCGTGCCGTTCTGGCGTTGCGCGGCCGCCGCGATTGCTGCCATCAGCACGCGGGCGGAGTCGTAGGAGTTTGCCGCGTAGTTGTTGATCGGCCCGTATTTCGCCGTGTATTTCGCGGCGAAATCGGCCGAGCCCGGCACCTCGCCAAGCGCCGGCGCAGCCGACAAGATGCGCACGCCTTCGCCCTTGGTGGTGGCGCCTTCGGCCGCCTGGATGAAGGCTTTCGTATCCCAGCAGCCGTCGCCGCAGCTGAACAGCTGCGTCAAGCCCTGCGCCCGCATCTCTTTCAGGATCAGCGCGCCTTCACGGATGCCGCCGAAGAAGGCGACGTCGAAATCCTTCGGCCATCCTTTGACGAAGTCGACGAAGTTCTGCTCGCCGACCTTCACGTGCTTGCGGTCGACCACCATGGCGGCGCTGCCGAAGCCGGTCGCGAATTGGTCGGCGAGCCCGGTGCCATAGGGCGTTCCGTCATCGATCACGAGCGCGCGCTTCTTGCCCATCTTCTCGATCAAGTAGCGCGCGAGTCCGGGTCCCTTGCGGTCATCACGATTGGTCAGGCGAAACAGCGTTGCAAAACCGCTTTCCGTGACCTTCGGGTTTGACGCCATCGGCGTGATCACCGCGAGCCCGCAATCCGCGTAGACCTGCCCAGTCGCAATCGCGACGCCGCTGTTGACGTGGCCGACCACGCCGAGCACCGCCGGATCGTCGCAAAACGCCCTGGCCACCGCTTTGCCCGCTTCGGCGTCGGCCTTGTCGTCGATCGCAACGCCGACGACCTTTGTGCCGGCGAGTCCACCGGCAGCATTGCGCTCGTCGATCGCGAACTCGACCGCCTGGCGCATTTCGACGCCGAAGCCGGCGGACGTTGTCGTCAACGGACCCGCGATGCCGATTTTGATCTCTTTCTGTGGCGCTTGGGCCGTTGCATCCGTGGCGACGGCAAGCATCAGGGCGACAGCCAGCGCGACCTGCGACCGCATGGTGTAACCTCCAAAATCTGTTTTGATGGAAGAAGCGTCCCATGGGCGCTGTGCCCAGTCAACTGCGGTTAGCCGGTTACAGCCCTTGCGGGCTCGCGCGGGTTCCCGTTTGATGCCGCGGATGAGCAGCGCCGCACAATCCAGTGTCCTCGTGCCGCCCTCGCGCGCCGGCAGCCTCGCGCTCGTCGGCGGCACGCTGGCGCTCGACCTCGCCAATACCTCGTCCGGCCGCGGCACCGAAGGGCATCAGGAACATCTGCGGAATTTCGACACCGCCATGCAGTGGGTCGAGCATGCGCGGATCCTCACCGCCGAGGATTGCGCCGCCGTGCGTCGGGTGGTCGCGTCGCGTCCGAGACTGGCGCGCGCGTTCTTCAAGCGCCTGCTGGACATTCGCGAGCTGATCTGGACCATCGCCACGGCGCTCGCCGAGCGGCGAGCGGTTCCCGACAAGCTGCGCGCGGCGCTCACCGCCGCGCATGCCGAGAGCCTGCGCTGCGCCGAGCTGACGCTGCGCGACGGTGTGTACATGTGGGCGTGGAAGCCGCGCCGTGATTTCCAGGCCGCGATCCTCGGACCGATCACCTTGTCGGCGCTGACGCTGCTGATGGAGAAGGACCTCTCGCGCACCAAGCGCTGTGCTGGCCGCGAATGCGGCTGGCTGTTCTTCGACGCGACCAAGAACAAGAGCCGCCGCTGGTGCGAGATGAGCGTGTGCGGCAACCGCGCCAAGGTCCGTGTCGCGCGGGCGCGACAGCGCGCCCAGAGCGGCTAGTCCATCACAAGATCAGCGGATCCGTTCGTCACGATCGCCCGTGGCTGCGGCGGATTGCCTATCGATCCGAGGCCAGATCCACCTTCTCGGAGCAAGCCCCGTAGGGTATCAGCAGATTCTGCTGTCGACAGAAGGGACTGCATGGACCGACTGACAGACGATCTCCGGGCGCTCGAAGCCGAGGCGATCTTTATCCTGCGCGAGGTGGCGGCGAGCTTCCGCAACCCGGTGCTGCTTTATTCGATCGGCAAGGATTCGAGCGTGCTGCTGTATCTCGCGCAGAAGGCGTTCTTCCCGTCGCGCATTCCGTTTCCGCTGCTGCACATCGATACGACTTGGAAATTCCGCGAGATGATCGCGTTTCGCGACCGCACCGCCGCGGAGCTCGGCCTCGACCTGCGGGTCCACATCAACGCCCAAGGCCTCGCGCGCAACATCTCGCCGATCACGTCGGACCAGGGACTCTATACGCATGTGATGAAGACCGAAGCGCTGCGCCAGGCGCTCGATGCGGAGCAGTTCGATGCCGCGATCGGCGGCGCGCGGCGCGACGAGGAGAAGAGCCGCGCGAAAGAGCGCGTCTTTTCGCACCGTTCCGCCGCGCATGTCTGGGATCCGCGCCATCAACGCCCCGAGCTGTGGCGCGCCTTCAACACGCGCCTTGCGCCGGGCGAGTCGATGCGGGTCTTTCCGCTGTCGAATTGGACCGAGCGCGACGTGTGGGACTACATCCGCGCCGAAAGCATTCCGATCGTGCCGCTCTACTTTGCGAAGGCGCGCTCGGTGGTCGAGCGTGCCGGCACCTTGATCGTGGTTGACGATGAGCGGTTGCCGCTGCTGCCGGGCGAAACGCCGCGACACGAGCGCGTGCGCTTTCGCACGCTCGGCTGCTATCCGCTCTCCGGCGCAATCCGGTCCGAGGCCGCGACGGTGGAGGACATCATCGCGGAGCTGCAGCAGGGACGTATGTCCGAGCGGGAAGGGCGGCTGATCGATCGCGACGAGTCCGCCTCGATGGAGAAGAAAAAGCGCGAGGGCTACTTCTGATGCGGCCGCGCCTGCACCTTCTCACCTGCGGCTCGGTGGACGATGGCAAGTCCACACTGATCGGCCGCTTGCTGCACGACGCCGGTCTCATCCCCGACGATCAGCTCGCCGCGTTGGCACGAGCGTCGCAGAAGTACGGCACCACCGGCGAGGCGTTCGATTTCGCGCTGCTGCTCGACGGGCTCGAGGCCGAGCGCGAGCAGGGCATCACCATCGACGTCGCGCACCGCTATTTCGCCACCGCGCAGCGCGCCTTCGTGGTCGCCGATACGCCCGGGCACGAGCAATACACGCGCAACATGGCGACCGGCGCGTCGAACGCCGATCTGGCGGTGCTTCTGGTCGATGCGCGCAAAGGCCTCACCACACAGACGCAACGCCACGCCACGATCGCGTCGCTGCTCGGCATCCGTCATGTGGTGCTGGCCGTGAACAAGATGGATCTGGTCGGCTTCGATCAAGGCGCGTTCGACGCCATCGCGGCGGCGTTTCGTCGCTTCTGCGCGGCGCTGTCGTTCAAGAGCATCGTGCCGATTCCGCTCTGCGCGCGCGACGGCGACAACGTCGTCTCCGGCAGTGGACGGACGCCGTGGTACGAAGGTCCGACGCTGTTTGCGCATCTCGAGCGCGTCGACGTGGAGGAAGGGCTCGCTGCCAAGCCATTCCGCATGACGGTGCAATCGGTCAGCCGGCCGCACGCCGACTTCCGCGGCTATGCGGGAACGATCGCGGCAGGCGCGATACGGCCGGGCGATGAGGTGGTGGTCGGCGCCTCGCATCGCAGGGCGCGCGTTGCGCGCATCGTCACGGCGGCCGGCGACCTCGAGCGGGCGGAGGCGGGCGATGCCGTCACCCTCACGCTCGACACCGAGCTCGACATCGCGCGCGGCGATGTCCTCGCGACGCCGCAGCATCCGCCGCAGCTTGCCGACCAGATCGCCGCGCATGTGATCTGGATGCACGAGCAGAGCTTGCTGCCGGGCCGCTCGTATCTCATGAAGATCGGCGCCCAGCAGGTCAGCGCGACGGTGACGGCGCTGAAATACACGCTCGATGTCGACACGCTGGCACACAATGCCGCTCGCACGCTGTCACTCAATCAAGTCGGTTTCTGCAATCTATCGACCACGACGCCGATCGTGTTCGACGCCTATGCGGATAATCGCCAGACCGGCGGATTCATCCTGATCGACCGCTATTCCAACGCGACGATCGCGGCGGGCATGATCGAATTTGCGCTGCGCCGCGCCTCGACCATCCCGCTGCAGGCGACGGCGGTGTCGACCGCCGCGCGCGCGGCGCTCAAGCGCCAGCGCCCGGCCGTGCTCTGGTTCACCGGCCTGTCGGGCGCGGGCAAGAGCACGATCGCGAACCTGGTCGAAGCCAAGCTGCACGCGCGCGGCGTGCACACCACCATGCTCGACGGCGACAATGTCCGCCACGGCCTCAATCGCGATCTCGGCTTCACGGCGGCGGACCGGGTCGAGAACATCCGCCGCGTCGGCGAGGTCGCCAGGCTGATGACCGACGCCGGATTGATCGTGCTGTGCGCGTTCATCTCGCCGTTCCGCGCCGAGCGGCAGATGGTGCGCGAGCTGCTCGAGCCCGGCCGCTTCCTCGAGATCTTCGTCGATACGCCGCTTGCCCAGTGCATGGCGCGCGACCCGAAAGGGCTCTATCGACGCGCGCTCGCCGGCGAGATCAAGAACTTCACCGGCATCGACCAGAGCTACGAGGCGCCGGACGCGCCCGAGCTGCATCTGCGCGCCGGCGAGACCGACGCGAACACGCTCGCCGATGAGGTGGTGGAGAAGCTGGTCGCTCTCGAACTGTTCTAGAGCATGATGAGTTGAGATCGAGTCAATGGCGCCAACGCCGTTTGCTATCAACGGAGGCAACGGATCTAGCAGGCTGTTGAAGAAGTCCCTAGCGGGATCGCTTTTGGAGTGATTCTCTCGGTTTGTTGAATCGGGAGATTGGGCATGCGCGGCTCTGACGAGCGGACTGGTTCGCTGTTCAGTTACGTGGACTTGGAAGCCCGCGTTCGCGCTGACCACCCGCTGCGCACGATCCGCGAGATGGCGAACGCGGCGTTGAGTGACCTGTCGGGGGCGTTCGATGAGCTTTATACCGATTTTGGACGGCCTTCGATTGCGCCCGAGAAGCTGCTACGGGCGATGCTACTGCAGGCTTTCTACGGCATTCGCTCGGAACGCCAGCTCATGGAGCGGCTGGAGTTCGACCTGCTGTTCCGATGGTTTGTCGGTCTCGGGATTGATGATGCGGTATGGGACCATTCGGTCTTCTCCAAGAACCGTGACCGGCTGCTGGAGGGAGAGATTGCCGCCAAGTTTCTGATCGCGGTGTTGGCGCAGCCGAAGGTGAAGCGGCTGTTGTCGAGCGATCACTTCTCGGTCGACGGCACGCTGATCGAGGCGTGGGCCTCGATCAAGAGCTTCCGCAAGAAGGATGGAAGCGACAATGACGGCCAAGGTCCGGGCCGCAACGCTGAGCGCAACTTCCACAAGGAGAAGCGTTCAAATGAGACGCACCAAAGCACGACCGATCCGGAAGCTCGACTTTACAAGAAGGGTGACGGGCAGCCGGCCAAGCTTTACTACATGGGGCATGCCTTGATCGAGAACCGTCATGGACTAGCGGTTGGCGGCACGATCAGCCAAGCCTCCGGCACCGCCGAACGACAGACGGCGCTGGATCTGATTGATCGCCGGGGTCGCAGACGAGGGCGGATCACGCTCGGCGCGGACAAGGCCTATGACGTCACACAGTTCGTGCAGGATCTGAGAGATCGATCGGTCACGCCGCACATCGCGATCGATGGGCACGTCCGCAAGACTGGCACGCCCCGCAAGACGGCGCTCGACGGCCGCACCACGCGTCACATCGGCTACGAGATCAGTCAACGCTGCCGTAAGCGAATCGAAGAAGTGTTCGGCTGGATCAAGAGCTCCGCGGGTCTGGCCAAGGTGAAGCTGCGGGGCCGGGAGCGGGTGGATGCCGCGTTTACGATGGCGCTCGCGGCCTACAACCTGATCCGCCTGCCCAAGCTGTTGGCGGTGCCGACATGAGCGTGCGCGGCAAGTGGCGCGTCGCGCAAACCCCCGACCACGACATGGCCGGGCCGGGCTCTTACATCCTGTTCACCGACGACGGCGGCGAATTCGCCTTGGATTGCCTC
>Ga0081539_10003728_pt1 | contig 18153 bp, 14 predicted proteins | sample TabmetS4T2R2_FD_71023 | JGI IMG/M metagenome (GOLD analysis project Ga0081539, IMG submission 71023) | Tabebuia heterophylla rhizosphere microbial communities from the University of Puerto Rico - S4T2R2 | ecosystem: Host-associated > Plants > Roots > Rhizosphere ...
GGATGGCCTGCTGCCGGCGCTCCTCGTCGAGCAGTTCGCGCATAGTCTCATAGTCCGTCTCTGGCACCAAAATGTAGGTGGCGTTTGTGCGCGGATCGATAACGCGGGGCGGCCTCTCTGCTTGAGTATCCAAGGCTTGTTGTTGTTGCGGGGTCAACTGGATGTCCATAGCCATCTCCTTCTGCTGTATTCTAATCGTCTGAAAGGCAGAAGGACAGATCTTAACCTCAGGATGCCCAACAATTCCTGATATTAGCTCCTGGTAGCCAGCAGCGCCTGAAATTCCTCTGGGGTCGGCTGTCGCTCATACTGCGAGAGCTAGGGAGTGAGAGCATCCCACAGTTGGGCGCTTGCCGTCCAAATCGCTACTGCCGGCGCAAACCAGCTGGGGTCATCTAAGCTCGCCGCGTACACGGCGGTGAACTCAGGCCATCCGCTCGCCCTCGCCAAGACCGGGGAGCCGCACTGCGGACAGAATCCGCGGCTGACCGTATTGCCACTCTTGCCGCGCACCTCGTAATACTTACTCTCGCCCGTAACACTCAGCGCGGCTGCAGGAACGTAAAGCACGGCACAGTGCCCGCTCCCTGTGGCGCGTTGACAATCCCGACAGTGACACTTCCACGCGACGAGCGGCTCCGCCGTACACTCGTACTGCACCGCACGACACGCACAACCGCCAGAGAAAGGTGTAGGCATAAGTGTCTTCCTCCTTTTTGGGTTTCGATCAGGTTTCCCTCACGTTAGTTGAGTGACAATCTTCACTTGACGGAGTCGCAGGCTAACGTCGCGCCTCAGCCGCCGCGGCCCCACCGAGACTTTTCAGGTTCATCCGAAACCGCAAGCGGGCCGCGGACAGGCTGGTGGCGGTGGTTAGGTGTTTATCGTGTCTAATCTTCCCCAAAGAAGCGCTGCCGCAGTGTCTCATCAAGCGGTAAGTCCGGTCCACAGGCAAGATGATCAGGCACCCGCGCAGGGTCTTGGGCAATCAACGGAAATGCTCTCGCTCGACAGGCTTCCGCCTCCGGGCCGATAGCAAAGAACATCTGCGACAGCCAATTCTCGACCGTGTGGATCACTCCGTAGTGGCGGTCATGCTCTTCAGCATAGGCGTGCCCAGCCGCGTCCCAGTTTTCCTGCCTGAGCAAGTGATCCCGCAGCACCCGGACATCCCGCACCGTCAGGGACAGTCCTTGCCCCCAGGTCGGGTCACTACTGGCTGCGGCATCGCCAATCAGCACGACCCCCGCTTTGTACGGGTGCTCCACCCAGGTGTCTGCCCCATCGAAGGTTGCCAGTGGACCGGCTGCCTTTGCTCCCGCATACCACTCTGCTGGTGCTCCACTTCTGACCGATTCCGCGATAAAGCGGGGGATATCGGCCGCCCCCTGGAGGCGCGTGCTGGTGGCCTTGGTCTGCACGAGGTAGGCCCGAGCCCGCCCGTTGCCTTGGGGAACGAAGGGAACCCCTTGGCCGATGGTGGGGCTGATGAAGAAGGAGACTGTGTCCTCCTGTGGAGTAATCATCTCCTCAAACAGCACGCCGGAGAGGGTCAGCCGCCCTGGGTCCTGGTGGACGGGAAAGCCCGCCCACTTGCGGGCTATCGACCCTCGTCCATCGGCCCCCACGATCAGCCGTGCGGGGATGTCTTCGACCCGTCCCTCCTGTTCCACTGCGACCGTCGGCATGCCTCCGGGTTTGACATCCCGCACGCTCGCCCCGCGGCGGACTTCGGCGCCCGCCGCCGCCGCGGCCTGCAGAAGCACCTCTTGCATCGCCGGGTGGTAAAAGGTGAACACCGGGAGCTGTTGGGGTGTTGTCGTGGGCAGGTCGCGTGGCTCCCCGAACTCGGGTCCGGGATAGAACCCAAACCGTGGGGCCTCGTGGGCACAGGTGGTGCGTAAGAGCTCATAGAGGCCCAGCGCCTGCGTTTCGGCCACTCCCCACGGAAACATGCCCTCGCCACGGACCCGATCCTTGAAGTGCTTCTCGCGCTCCAGCACAAGCACTCGCGCCCCGTGTTCGGCCATCACCTTGGCGAGCGCTGCGCCGCCCAAGCCACCGCCGACCGTGATAATGTCATAGGTTCCGCTCGTCATGATGTTCCCCTTTTTGTCTGATGCGCTCCTGAAGCCTTCTGAATGGCTTCCTGTTGTTTCAGTTGGCTGAAGAGACACCTAACGTCACCGCTCACCTGCCGCTGCCCAAACGAGACTTTTCACGTTCAGTCAGATCCGCCACCGGGCCGCGATGCGGTGGCGCGGTGTGATACTCATCCAGGCCTCCTTTGCTGCGAGTTGCAGCGGTAGGATGGCGGTATCCCCACAATCCACTCTACAGGCGGAAACCTGGAGGAACTTCTACACGCCCCCACATAAACATTATTGTGGGATCGATCTACATGCACGTGCGAGGTACCTCTGTATCCTGGATCAAAATGGCACCAAACTCGTCCACAAAAATCTGCCGACGACTCCTGAAGCATTTTTGCGGCTGATTGCTCCCTATCGCGAGGAGGTGGTCGGCGGCGTCGAGTGTATGTTCACGGGGGATTGGCTAGCCGACCGCTGTCAGAAGGAAGAGATGGCTTTTGTCTTAGGCCATGCCCTCTATATGACGGCGATTGATGGCGGCAAAGCCCAGAACGATAACATTGAGGCGCAGAAGATTGCGGTGTTATTGCGGGGGGGAATGTTCCCGCAAGCCTATGTCTATCCATCCGAGATGCGGGCGACGCGGGATTTGCTCCGGCGGCGCTGTCCTCGGGCCCGCAAGCGCGCCGAACTCTGAGCGCACATTCACAATACCAAGAGACAGTACACTCTGCCGGAGATCGGCAAACGGCTGGCGAACAAAGCGAAGCGGGAAGGCGCCGCCGACCATTTCCCCGATCCCCGTGTCTCCAAGGCCCTCGCGCTCGCTGTTGCGCTCATCGATCATTACGACCAATTGTTGAGCGAAGGGGAACTCTAGCTCACGCGCAGTGCCAAAGCCCACGATGGTCAACCGTTTGTGCGGCTCCACTCGGTCCCGGGGATTGGAGAGATCTGGGCCTTGGTCATTCTCTATGAGATTCAGGACAGCCAGCGCTTTGCGCGCGTGCAAGCCTTTGTCTCGTATTGTCGGCTGGTGAAGTGCGCCAAAGAATCAGGCGGCCAACGACTCGGCTCCTCCGGCAAAAAGATTGGCACCGTCCCTTTACGCTGGGCCTTTGCCGAAGCCGCCGTGCTCTTCCTCCGCCAAAGTCAGCCCGGCAAAGAGTAGTTTGCCAAACTTGCACACACCCAGGGCAAAGCAAAGGCACTGACCGTGCTCGCGCATAAACTGGGTCGCGCCGTGTATTTCATGCTCACGCGCGAACAAGCGTTTGATCTCCAACGCTTTGTCACCGCGTACCCGCTAAGGGGAGAGAGGGAGCCCCTAGCCTAACTGGCCGCTAACGGGGAGAGCCTGCAGGATACTCCTTACCTTATATACAGCCCGGACTGTGCGGGAGTTGCTGGACACAAGCCCCGGAGCCGCACCGTTTGCTTGGCCCCCCTCTCTCGCGCATCTGCTTGGTGCTGCGTCATCAAGTGCCTCGGGGCTGCCCCTTCCCCGAGTCTGACACTCACGAGGAGGGTCTGCGGACACAACCCGCTGCGTTGAGAAGACCGGCACAAGGGCACAGCAGTGTTTCTCGGGCGTGGGGCTGCGGAGCCCCCTATTCTCTACACACCCAAGTGAGAGGATAGTGACCCTCCAGAGGTGTTTGGTGCAGCCCCCGGCTGTGATCAGCACCCGAAATGAAGTCAGCTGCACGTACTTTGGTACTGACGTTTCACTCCTTGGTTTACGGATGGCTACCCCACCCCCGTAGGGCATTCGTTTGCCCTCTTGACAACGGAGGCCTCAGAGGGGTTAGCTGTCGCTCTCGCTCTAGTCTTACTCCTCGCCGAAAAACCGACGCCTGACCGTCTCATTGAGCGGTAGTTCTGGGCCGCTAAATTGATGATCGATCTTGCGCGTCGCATCCTGTGCAATCAGCGGTAACGCACGAGCCCGACGCGCCTCCGCTTCCGGTCCTGTCTCCAAGAACATAGTCGTTGCCCAATTGTTACTGGTATGAATCACCCCATAGTGACGGTCGTGTTCCTTGGCATAGGCGTGCCCTGCAACATTCCAGTCGTCCTGACTCAAGAGTTGATCCCGGAGCACGCGGACATCGCGCACCGTCAACGAGAGCCCCTGTCCCCAGGTCGGGTCACTAGAGGCAGCGGCGTCTCCAATAAGCACAACCCCATCTTTATATGGGTACTCTACCCACGTATCGGCACCGTCAAAAGTCGCTAGCACTCCTGCGGCGTGCGCCCCAGCAAAAAACTCGGCGGGTGCACCAATCTGTATCGAGTCTTCGATAAACTGTGGGATCTCCTCCGCTCCCTGCAGACGCGCTTTGGTGGTTTTGGGGTAGACGAGATACGCCCGTGCGCGACCATGACCTTGGGGAATGAGGAGAGCGATTTGACCACAACTCGGCTTGAGCACGCAGTGACTCTTCCCTGGTGGAAGGGTAGGCATCTCGTCAAAAAATACCCCGGCAATGAGAAGGTGTGCGGGGTCTTGGCGTGTCACAAAGCCGCCCCATTTGCGCACCATCGATGTGCGGCCATCGACACCAACGACCAGCCGGGCTTTGAGTTCCTCTACCTGGCCATCATGCTCGACCGTGACCGTCGGTATTGGTCCGGGCGTTACGTTGCGTACCGTGACTCCGCGCCGCACTTCCGCTCCTGCATCTCTTGCCGCTTGCAATACAACCTCCTGCATGGCCGGGTGGTAAAAGACAAGAGCTGGTAATCCCTGCGGAGTCGTTGCGACTAAGTTGCGCGGTTCAAGGAGGTCTGCTCCCAGGTAATTGTCCCACCCTGGCAGTTCGTACCCACAGGACGTACGCAGCAGGTCGTAAATGCCCAGTTGCTGGGCCTCTGCAACGCCCCAGGGTGCCATCCATTCCCCGCGTACCCGGTCCTTAAACTGTGTCTCGCGTTCGAGCACTACCACGCGTGCACCCTGCTCGGCCATTGCCCTGGCCAGGGATGACCCGCCCAAACCGCCACCGACGGTGATGATGTCGTAGATATCCTTCGCCACAAAGTCCCCCTTTTGATGATGTTGTTGTGACGCTGTAATCTGTTGACGATTCTTTAGCCTTTCACTAATAGTGATAGACAGCTAACGGCTGCCCTCAGCGCGAGCGGCCCAACCGTGGCCTTTCGGCTTCAGACGGAATCGCAAAAGGGCCGCGATGCGCTGGAGGGCCTTGTTAGGTGGCCAAGCCAGCCAAAAACTCGATGAGTAACTTGCTGATCTCAGTCGGACGCTCCTGCTGAATCCAATGTCCCGCTCCTGGCAGCAGTACCTTCTTTTTCAGGTTGGGCATTGCGTCTTCTAGGCTATCGAAGGCTTGTCGTGCCATGGTAATCAATACATCCTCTTCTCCAGCCACGAACAGCGACGGTTGCCGCAGCTTCGCGCCCCGCAGAAACGGCGTCAATTCCCAACTTCTGTCGATATTCCGATACCAGTTCAGTCCCCCGCAGAATCCTGTGCGCTCAAATTCTTGGGTGAAGATATCGAGGTCTTGTACGGTCAACCAGGCGGGCAGCGTCTCGGGCACGGTGACGCTGTCGAGGCATTTCTGCTCCTTCCCGAACACGAACCGCCAGCGCTTCTCTGGTGGCGGGTCCCCTGACAGAGCGTAGAGGAATTTGAGCATAGTGGTGCGCACATTGGCCTCGAACTCCGCCTCCGCCTTCCCTGGTTCTTGAAAGTATTGTTGATAAAATTGCTGCTCGCCCGCGATGAGCTTCATGGCCTCGGTGGGACGGATATCTGCTCGCGGGCGGTAGGGAACACTCAGCAGCCCTATGGCATGAAAGAGGTCCGGCCGCAACAACGCGCAGGACCAGGCCACCGGCGCGCCCCAGTCGTGCCCGATGATAACCGCTCGCTCTTCCCCCAAGGCTTGGACGAGTCCGACCATATCTCCCGTTAATTGCAGGAGGTGATAGGCTTCGAGGGCGTCGGGCCGATCGGTTTGCCCATAGCCACGCTGGTCTGGGGCGACCACATGGTAGCCTTTTGCCGCCAGTGCAGGCAGCTGATGACGCCAGGAGTACCACAGCTCCGGAAACCCGTGACAGAGGATGACCAACGGCCCCTGGCCCTGCTCCGCGATGTGCATGTTGATGCCGTTGGTGTTGATGAACTGATGGTTTACGGTCGCCATACCTTCTCCTTCTGACTTATGTAGACTTTATCGAGCGTGAACATAGCCTCAGCCACCTAACGTTCCGCCTCAGCCGCCGCGGCCCAACCGAGCCTTTTCGGCTTCGGCAGCATCCGCCACCGGGCCGCGGTCAGGCTGGAGGTGCATGTTAGGCCGAGTATCATGCAGCGAGGTCGCGCAATACTTCGGGATGTAGCTCGGCCACTTTGATAAGGGTCTTGGCTGCACCGCTCGGCTCGCGGCGGCCTTGCTCCCACTGCTCTAGCGTCCGTTTTGACACCCCGAGTAACGCGGCAAACTGGGCTTGGGTCAGGCCCGATTGTAAGCGCGCACGGACAATTGGTGAATGCGGTTCCACCACCGCCCGTTTACCGCCGCCTGCCTTGATCTCGCGCACGCTGTCGAGCACTTCTTGCCAGATATTCCGCTCCGCCTCGAATTTGGCTAGGGCGCGCCCAGTGAGCTTCTTAGGCATCTTCAAACGCCTCCTTCAGTTGTCTGAGGATATGAGCCGGGACATTTTCCTGTTTGGCTTTCGCATAGAGGGTCAGCAGCCACAACTCATTGGGTTGATACCGGACAAAATAGATCACGCGTAACCCGCCGCGCTTGCCCATGCCCTTCCGTTTCCATCGTAGTTTACGCACGCCCCCAGACTCACGTACGACGTCCCCGGCTTCGGGGTTTTCCATCATAAACTGTTGCAACTCCGCATATTCATCGTCATCGAGATAGACCGCTCGCATACGCTCAAACGCTGCGGATTCGATGAAGGTGAACACGTAGATACGCTACGCCTTTGGCGTAGTGCTGTCAATCTGCAATGCAACTCCGCATTACAAGCTCAAGCTCCTGGCGAGCACGGCCTAACGCCCAAGCGCACCGCGAGCAGCCAGAATGCGGCCTGTCACGTTCAGCAGAAGCCCAACGAGGCCGCGATGCGGTGGCGGGCGGGTTAGGCCGTACGTATTGACCTCTGTCATCGTCAGCGCTTGACCCCGGCGACGATGAACGCGGTGAAGCCGTAAAGGAATACGCCGGCACGATGCGCCTGTGCCAGCGATGTCCACCACTGATTCGCTTCCTCGCGTGCGAGCACGCCCGCCTCGCAGGCGCGTGCAACATGGCCCCCGAGGAGGAGCTCGAGAAACGGATAATGTACAAGCACAGTCTGCGGCTTCACCGTAACCTCGTGCAACCCATTCGTTTTGAAGAGACGCGGCAGCTTCCTCCCGATCCATCCGTTCTTTATCCCATCGCAGAAGGACTGGGTGATCTTGCGCGTCGTGTCCCGGTGCGGCGAGTCGCAGAACTGCGTCTCCCAATCGAAATCGAAGACCGACAGACGCCCGCCCGGCTTGAGCACGCGTGTCATCTCCGACAGCGCGAGTTCGGCATCCGGTACGTGCATGAGCATTCGCTCCGTACGCACCGCATCGAATGTGCCCGCCTCAAAACGCAGCCCCTGCGAGTCGCCAACCTCGAAGGATACGGGCAACCCGCGCCCCTCGGCTCTACGGCGCGCCTCGTCGATCATCGCCGCACTCACGTCGACACCGGTCACCTGACCATTCGAGCCAACCAAGGGCGCGATCTCGAACACATCTGCGCCCATTCCACAGCCAACATCGAGGACACGCTCGCTACCGCTCAACCGGAGTCCTTCCAAGATGATGGGCTTGCTTGCGACGATAGCAGGGAGCTTGTTACCCTCATCAAGAAAGCGCGTAAAAAACTGCGGGTCTTTCGTCCGATCGACGTCAGTGAAGTGAGTAGTGTCTTCGCCCATCGGTTCGTCCTTACCACTACTGCGAGCTTTGTGACAATGCGCACCCCTCGGGCCTGTGCGGCCTAACGGTCGCCGTCCCAGGCCGCCGCCAAACTGTACCCTTATCATGTTCAGTAGGAACCGCAAGCAGGCGATGGTCACGTGCCCGGCGCGGTTAGGCCAACGAACCAAGTGTTACCTACTTGGACTCTGACGCTGCTCCTTCTGCGATGATCCGCTGCATGTTCTCCGGCGCAAAGAACTCTGGAATTGACACCGTGCCAGCCAGGGTGCCTAAGAAGCGATTCGTCTCCGCTTGGTTCCCACGCAGCGCCGCAAAAAGTTGCATCTGTTCAGCTGAGGGCGGCGCCAGCGTAGCCAACTCACAGGTCATCTCGTACATCGGCAGCGCTGCGGCATTCCGTTGTCGTTCATATTCCGCCAGCGCCTCAAGGAGCGGGCGCCGCCCAGTAAAGCCGTCGTCGATCGCCGCGGTCAACAGTTCCGCGTCGCGGAAGGCGTCGGTAAACCCTTGGGCGGTGAAGGGATCTTTGTGATAGCCAGCATCGCCGACCAATGCCCAGCCCGGACCATAGGGCGTACGGAAAAAGTTCGGGACATCGGCGGTGCCCCTGAACCGCTCCACCTGTGTCCCGTTCCGCACCCGTGCGGCTAGGCCGGGGAGCAAGTCCAGCGTCTTGAGAAAATTCCCTGCGATATCGGCTCGGAATTCGTGAAACTCCTGATGTGGCCACCCCACAAAAATGAGGACTAGCCCATCGTTGGTAGGCAACACGCCCACCGACCGGAAGTCGCGTGCGTAGACCTCAGCTCCCTCCAGGGGGACGCCACTCCAATGGGCGTAGTACCAGCAGGCCAGTGAGGGCTTCGCGTTGTAGCTCGCAGCCTGGACGGTGCGCGCCACCAGAGAGTGCATCCCATCAGCGCCGATCACGATGCGAGCTTTCTCTGTCACGGTTGCCCGGCCCGCAGTATGACCGCGAATCCCCGTGATCCGCTCGCCCTCGCCAATCAGCTCCTGTACCACAAAGCCTTCACGCACTTCACTCCCCGCCGCCGCTGCAGCCTGAACCAGAATCGTGTCGATCACCCGCCGCCGCGGGGCGTAGCCTTCCGCCACCTCCCCCATTGGTGGGGGAGAGCCGGTGAGGACAACAGGACCGAGGTCAAAAGTCCATTGGCGGATTGGGGGACAGTTCGAGGCCCGCACCTGCTCCAGCAACCCCCAGCGTTGGAGTCGGGCGGTCCCAGACTGGTGAATGTAATAATTATTGATCCTGTCGCTCGGGAAGGTCGCCTTGTCCACGAGCAGGACACGGTAGCCCTTGCGCGCCAGGAGCATGGCCGTAGGTGAACCAGCACAACGAGCCCCGATCACGACGGCATCGTACATGACTCCCTCCTTTGTGTTTCACGGCCTAACGTTCCAGCGCACCGCGAGCCGCCCAGATGCTGCCTTTCGGCTTTGTTCCAAACCGCAAGCGGGTGGCGATGCGGTGGTGCGCCCAGTTAGCCAGCTCTGCTTCCCGCTACTCTGCGTACTCGTACACTGGCGTTTCCAGTACGCGGCGTGGCTTGCCCTGCCCAAGAATCAGTCTCTGCAAGTGCTCTACGGTCGTAGGGGAGAAAAATTGTTCACCCGTCTCCTCGTTGACCCGTGCCGGGACATTCTCCACAATGTAGAACTTACCCTCATGCTCCAAGGTGTATGTCACTCGGCGCTCCACGAGGTGCTCTTCTCTCTCGTTCATGGGGTTCTCCGTCTCTTGAAGTCAATCCACCGGGCCGGATCTGGTTCATACAGTGTAATGATCTTGATCAGCGGGCGCGAGGGGTAGCTACATTGGATATGCAATGGCCGTCCTGCTGTCGTCCGCCCGAAGATGAGGCAACTCGGGCCATATTTGTCCTCTGGATAATCTTCAATCACTTCGGCGCTGCCGAAGAGCTCTCGCGCTTCTTGGACGCTGATACGACGAATGATGCTTTGGTCAGTCGCATGTTTCGAGAACTCGAACTGGTCAGCCTCAATTTCCCGTCTATCTCGTCGATCATCGTCATGCTCAGCTCATGTTCATTGAGGCATATAAATTTATAGCATCTGTTTTGAGATGGCTAACGTCAACGTTCAGCGGCGGAGCGTAGCGGAGTCCGCTGGAACGACTAGTTAGCCAATCATGAAGCGAGCTTCGCCCCGCACGATGAAATAAGGGAGATTTAGTCAATTCAAGGACTTAACATCGCTATTTCATAACAGGCTACATGCGGACAACGCTTCGCTTTTGCCCGCCTACCTGGATTCCTGGTCCCCACCGGTGCCATCACCAGCACAGTCCACTCCCACGTCTCTGCAACCAACCTACCGCTGCTCGCTATCCAGTTCTTCCGCCGAAATTCCCGACCCCACCAGCAAGCCTGTCGCAGCGCAGCCGCTTCGCAATCATCGCTCAGGCCGCGTGACAGAAACATCTACTTCGATAACATATTCACCGCCATCGCCCGTCAATCGGGGTAAGCCAAGTCGGAAGGGTGACACAGCAAGGGCTGCGAGTTCGCGCCAGCCTAGTGTCATCTGTGTTGTACCCATATCATCATCAGCACTCAGCGTATCGATTTCCTTTGCACTCGCAGCAATCATAACGAACTCTTCGGGGTCACTGACTCTCATGGCAGGCAAATCGAACCCCCCCGCCGACCCCTGATCAACCTCTTCGAAGCGTTTGCTGGTCACCGACCGCTCTTGCCCATTTGCAGTAACACACCGGATAGTGAACTCGACCTCATCGGAACCGGGGCCGTCTGTTGTATCCAGACAGCGGAAGCGTGCGGGCTTGACGCTGACCGAACTCCCTCGCGGCAAACGGCTGGGTAGGCGCTGAGTAACCCCGCTCAGTGTGCATTGAATCCCGTAATGGTCGGAGAGATCCTTCCCGGGCGACGACTGGATGACACGCACCTGGGCATTGGTGAAATGCGGCTCATACAGAAGTCCACGCCAGGTGAAGAAATAATCCAAACGCTGCGCCGTAGGTCCGAATCGCTTGTCGCTCGTGTCACTAAGATCATTGTTGCCGTCGTTGAAGGCTGAGATCTTCGAATCGTCGCTCTCACTCGTCGCCTGCGGCCGCGCCCGGGTCTGCCCTGTGGGCAGGACAACTTGTGGAACCATGTCCAGTCCAGGAGCCAGCTCGCTATGAAGCAGATCGAGCAGCCCACGATGGCCGGGATCGAATGCGTCGACATTCAGATCTCCCATCAGCAACGCCGGGTATGCCGGATCACGGCACGAGCCGATGAAAGCCGCCAGATGCCGAATCTGTTGGCCGAGCGCTTCCTTGGCGTCACCCTCGCCCACGATCGGCGTGAGGTTCTGTGTGTGACTCAGGAATACGTCGTACTCACAAGGATGGCCATGTGGCCGAATGCGAGCGTGCAGGACGCCCTTGTACGACAAGCTGTCCTCCCCGGCGCTCTGATGATAGATCGTGCGGTTCGATCGTGAGATTGGATGACGGCTGAGGAGCATTAAACCGCCATTGAGCGGTGCGTCTTTTCCTTCGCTCCCCCCAAAGATACCGCCAACGATGCCGCCAACAATACTTCCGGCAGGCCCGAACACGGAGCCGGCAGCCGCGCCTGCGGCCACGCCTGCGCCAATGCCACCCATGATCGCCGCACCTCTTACGAAGTCCGATCCCTGAGGGCCTTCCATGATGTACGGGTAAATGTTCCCCAGCTCTTCGCGAATTTTGTCTCGGTCAGGCTCGTGCCACATCTCACTCAGGCCTACGACATCCGGCTGCTCCGTGCGCAGTACCTCGATCAGCTTTCGTAAAGCTCCATCGCGATCTTTTCCTTTGTATGGCGGAATGTGATGGAAAAGCCCCATGTTCTGGGCCTGGAAGCGGAGTTGGACAGCATGAGCCAGAGATGGCGTCGCCGCGCCCGATCGTCGTTCCTGCATTTGGATATCGTGCACCAGCGAGTGGCCGCCGTGTTCGATGACGTAGCGGTTTTGCTGCCATGCAACCCGCGCATAGGAGTTGTCGAACCGCGGATGTTCGTCGTCTGAAACCTGCGCGCCCGCATAACGTACTTGGTCATCGTCGTAATGCAACTCCAGCCGGGAACCTCCAGGTATGTCATAGCTGCACTCGAAGTCGGAGGGTTGCCAGTGCAGTCCGTTGATGTGAATCCGCGCGTTGACCACGCGCTCCTTGAACCTGGCGTATGAGCCGAACTCGTCTGCATTCCCAATTTGGATGATAAAAATGTTGCGTTTGCCCTCGGCGATGATCTCCTTCCGCGCCCAATCGCCATCTTGCGTCATGACGGGGTGTTGGCCGGAATAGAGCCCGATGAATCCTCCGCCCTCCTTTGCTTTCCCGAAAATCCACGCGCCCGAATCGACATTCGCGTTGCGCGACGGCACAGGGGTTCGCGATGGAATGTGACTGCGCGCGGCCACGGGGTCGGAGGGCGGCAGGTCGGCGTCGAAAGCATCTAGCGGAAACCAAGCATGCGTCCGGTGGCCGAACAGCGCCAGTTGGAACGCCTTCGGATTGTAAGCGAGAATGGCCGCGTTCCCGAGCTGCATTACGCGCGGCTGGGTGATGGATCCTGTCCACCAGTCGGGACCGTCCGAATCGGCTTCCAGCAGGATGATGTCTTTGCCCAGAACTTTGCCGCCGGCGATAGCGCCGCCAATCAGGCCAGCGGGGCCGCCTAACGCGACGCCGAGTAGTCCGCCGCCCATGATTCCGGCCGCTTCTGCGATACTGCTGTCGATGCCGCCGCCGGCCGAAGGGTGGCTGGTGAAAACCGTCGCGCACATGCTCAGCGTGGCCTGGCAATTGTGACCCTGAAAGCTAAGCTGCCCGGCGCGATGATTCAGCACGCTCGATAGCATCGCGTCGCGGTTCCGGTACGTATACAGGTTTCCGCGTGTATAGGCTGAGCCTTCCGTGATGATGGAGACTGAGTCGGCGATATCACTGCTCGACGCGAACAGGTTGCCGAGCAACGGAGCGGCGATCGGACCCGCGGCTATGTAGCTCAACACTCTGGCGCCCGAGGCCACGGTCGCCCCGGCCGACAGTTTCGGAAGAATATCGCTGTACGGCTTGGTCTTGTCGAGTCCGTACCGGTCCACCAGCTTTCTGGTCCCGTCAACCACTTGTTTGGCGAACCAGGCGGCCCGGCTCCACCAGCGCAGCACATCCTCTTCGCGATCAAAGCCGATCCCGAACTCAGCCCCTTCTCCGAATTCGATAGAAACACGCGATCGGTCCACAAAGCGTCTCGGTTTGTGCTGGCCGATCGAAAGCAGAACCTCCGGCACATCGTAACGCCGGGACGTGACCAGCGAGGTTCCGGACAGCTCGCCATCTCCCGCAAAGACGCCTTTCCTGCTGTGAAACAACATCTCAATAACATCGCTGACCGACTGCTGCCATCCGCAATTCTTGTGCTTGAAATGTGCGCGTCCTGCGCCAACGCTGAAACTTCCGGCGTGCGTAAACCGCGCCAGATCGAATACCATCAGGTCGAGCACCATCAGCGCGCGGCCACGGATCTGTTCATCCAAACAGAAATCGGCCAGGTTGAGCAGGGCTGCGAAATGTTCGTCGTAGTAACCAGGTGCGTTCCATTCACTGAATCCGAAATGCAATCGGTCATCCAGCCACCGGGTCAATCGTTCCTTGGCGCGCCCCATTCGCATTCTGCCGGTGAAATCCCGGTAGGCAGATGAAGGCTTCGAGCGGAACGCTGCGCCCGGCCGGAAAACCTGATCGGGGAACAGTTGACCAGCTAAGTACTCCGCCGTGGCAAAGAGAATCTGGTGATTCTCCGACCAGTACTGCATCTCGTATTGATACTGCTTATCATCGCGGTCCCGGTCCTTGTCTTCAATCGATTCCTTTCGCTGCTGTTTGTCCGCGACATTCTTGTCCCGCCGCGCGTCGCGCAACTTTGGCTCGTCAACAATCCTGAAGCTTTCGTCATGCCAGTATTTGAAACTGAGCAAGACTCCTTGGATCGTCGTTTGGACGCTCTCCTCGAAGTCGGGATCGATCGGGACCTGCGCCGGCCGTCGAGGGTCGCGCTGGCGTTCTGGCCTCAACCAGGGAGCTTTCAGACTCGCCGGCAGTTCCCCGAATAGATACACCAGGCGGAGAAGTATGTTGAGGCCGAAATCAGAATTGTCGAGCAGCAGGCGTTGATCAGAGAGATCGCCTACGGTCGCCTTCCAGTACTCCCGCTTGCGGATGCCTGCTTTCTCCCAATCGAACAGCTCGGCTCGCCGTTTCGGATTTCGGCTGGCCAGTTCCAGTCGGGCCATGGCCTCATAAATCCGGTGCGGGGGTTCTGCCTTCAGCCGTGTGAGTGGTTTCGATCCATGCGCCAGCGCCGCGCAGGCATGAGCATTAGGCGGCGTGTAGCGAAGAATGTCGCAGACCGTTGTGATCTTGTAGAAACGGTCCGCGTCCTTCTTGCTCCAGCCGCGCTCCTCAATCCATCCGGGGTGCTGCAGCCACGCCCGCCGCATCACGTGTTCCAGAAAGCATTCTTTACGCTCTTCTAGCCTGGCCTGGAGAGGAAGCATCACCCTACTCTTCTACCCATTGGCCGCTGCCTTCCGGCTCTTCCTTCCAGCTCGGCAGCTTGCCATCACCGCGCAGCGAGACGAGAGTGGTGGGCAGCCGGATCTCCCACGGATCGCCGTAAGGCTCCTCGGTTCCGGGGACGGCGTCACGCGCCTGGATTTCCTGCATGATCGGAAAGTACGTATCGCTCGTGATGTCGAGTGGATCGCTTCCGTTCCAGAGTTCGCCGGTCTCCAGGTAGTGAGCGACGGCTTTTTCAAAGCCTGGCCGCACGGGCACAGTCACCCGCGCCGCACCCGCCTTGAGAAAATCTTTGAAGTGCGGATCGGCCTCTTCGATACCCATTTTGAACATCCAGAAGAACTTGGTTCCCCAGAAGTAGGGATAGAACAGATAGATCATCTGCTCCCACTCGAAGGCCTGCTCGAAGAAACGAATGTACGGTCCTTGCGCCTCCGCCTCGGCCAACTTAATCTGCACATACCCTTCAGGGCTTAACTCAACTCCACCGAAGATATCGAAGTGCTGATAGGTGAAGACGCTGATGGCTGACTTCTTCAGCTCTTCCTTGATCAGTTTACGGTTCTCTTCCGGGTTCTTACCCAGCGCCTCGATCCGAGCCGACGCCTGAATATTGGCCAGCCGTTCTTCGTACTCGGACAGCCGGGATTGGTATGCCCGCAGCAGCGCGTCATGGGTTCTCGACTGCCACGCCTGCATGCTGCGCATGGTTCGTATGCAATTGATTTCGACGCTGATCGAAAAAGCTTCTACGTGGAAGTATTTTACGATAATCGGGATGCTCGCGATTTCGTTGTAGAGGGGGAATCCCCAGCCACCTAAATTGCTGTTTGAGGCCCGCGTCGTCCAGCCACCAACGCCCACGTCCACACTCCAATCATTACCCCAAATCGTGACTTCAACAAACACCCAACCATCTACCGCCTGGTAACCGTCTGGAATAGGCTGCTCGACTCCATCGCCACTGTTGGTATTTTGGTTTGGATTTCGTCCCTTGAACGTCTTCGATACGGTCACCCATTGCTGCGGTGGCGGTTCAATGCCCGTCGCACCATACGTCGCGGCCAGACTCGAGTAATTCCACTCCTGGATATCATCCGGACCGAATTTGAATTCGGCTGGCTTGATCAACCCTTGTGCCGCAGGCGTGCTGCCCGTGATGGCCTGCTGGACGAACGCCCCAGGTTGGGGGACCATAATGTCGAACATCAACCGCTTGCCGTAGTTGAAAATCTGGCCGCGGAGCACCTTCTCAACCCACTGATAGACTCCAGTCACGTTGTCCGTGCCCGGATTGGTGTTATTGAAGCTGTGGAGAGTTTTCTCCTCAAACTCACGCAGCCTCCTGAGCGTCACCTGCCTGCGTATACGCTCCGTGACCTTCGAGGCGGAACGCGATGTCACCTCGCGGCTGTAATTCGAGGCCTGCCGCGAAGCCTGAGTCTGTGCGCCCGAAACCGGAGAATCGGTTCCTCCTTGAAACTCCAGCATCGGTCCGTACGAAGGCGAGAATGCGTTGCCGGACTTGAGATTCCCTTCCGCAGACACGGTGTTTTCGGTTTCATTCTGCAGTTCGAAACGTTCGGTCGACTGTAAGTCACGTTCTTCCTCCTTGGTGGTTTCCATTTCCACAACAGTAGTCTCTTCCGTGCTCTCCAGCCTCCGCACGGAACGCTCGCTGTTTTCGCCTTTCAGAATATTCTCAATGTACGCCACCTCCCCCCGCTCGTAGCGCAGCAGGTGATACTTGACTACCAGCAAGTCCGCCATTCCCACGGGTTTGATATGGCCGTGGACAACGGGAAGCAGCGGCGGAAAGATGATGGCTGGCGCAAGGTTTGGCGGCGGCAGGGCGCTCGGCATCGTTGACGGTCGTGCCGCTAACTCCCGCTGGACTTGCGTTAGTTCCGATCGTAGCGCGCGCATCGCAAGAGGCACCGGTGTCGTCGTCAAGTCCACTTCTAGATCGCGTAGCAATTCTTTGCTGGAAGGTCTTAGTTGCGCCATCGACTCCCGTTTGAGCATGAACGGCTTGCTCTCCGGCATTGGTCCAGAACCAGTGCTTGCCGCTATTGGCCTCAGGCCCAACGTTCCGTCGAATGCGAACAGGCGCGCGAAGAAGCCCCCTTGGGGCGCTTCCGGCGGGCGAGCCGTGACGGGCTCCGATCGCTGTTGCGGTGGGCTCGTCACCGGCCGTGCAAAATCGTCCGGTGTCATGTCGCTGAGGTCTGCGAGCGCGCCCTCGATGGCCGACACCCGCTTGGCAAGAACACTGTCAGAATTCGGCGGGTGAGGAGTCTCTTGCGCCCGCGGCTTGGGAGGTGCCGGCAACGGGAATAAATCTGCGGGAAGGATCAGGAACCTTACCAGCGCCCGCGGCACGGCCTCTTTTGCATTGAGCGTCTCGTCACCCGCTGCCGTCCGTTCTATGAGACTCGTCAATCGCGCATAGAGCGGCAGATGTTCTACATTCGTTTCGACTACTGTCGAGGCAAGTTTCACAGCCAGAAGGCTGTCCTGCACGCGGATTTTGTCCGACTGGAAAGTGCTGCCCGCCTCTACTTCGTCGGCGGGCTTGCCGAACGTGTTTTGCACGAGCGTCTTCAGCTGCATGAGATTGGCCTGCGCGTTATCCAGCAGTGCCGAGTGCAGATCCTTCAGCGATGCGGCGTGGTGAATGGCGTTCGGCTGGCTGACGAACTGCTCGCTCCGCACGAAGGCCTCCGCGATTTCGCGCATCTCTGCAAGCGGGTCATCGCCGGCCCGCGCCTGCTTCAATTTGCCGTGAAGTTCGGTATCATTCGCGACTGCGATGCCCTCCCGTATGTCGGCCTCCTCCGGAGGCCGAAGCATGATGAAACGAAACAGGTCAAACATAGCGCGTTCCTCCTACACCTCTTCAAACAGTTTAGCACTATCAGAACTACCTGATTTCCTTAACTGCGATTTCATTTTTTTCAGTTTGCTACATTCCTCGTGTGAAGCCTACTATGAAAATACTGGCGGTGAGGTTACGCCGCCGCTTTGATTTCCTCCACCGTCACTTTCAGGCCGAGCCCTTCCAGTTGGCGAATGAGTCGTTTGCGCTGCTTGTCCCCGTTGCGGCGCTCGAAGTAATCGCCCCCTAATTCCTCATACGGCCTCCGCTTCTGCACGACGTGATAGGCGATGACCAGAATACTGTGGCCTACCGCGATGAGCGCTTTCTTCTTGCCCCTCCGTTTCACCAAGCGTTTGTATTGCGCCGCCAGATAGGTCCCTTTCTGATGGCTTGCGGCCCAGGCGGCCTGCACCAGCGCCGCCCGCAGGTAGCGACTGCCTTTGGTCGTCGTGCCACTCTTGCGCTTGCCAGCACTCTCGTTGTTGCCCGGCCACACTCCCGCCCAACTGGCCAAGAGGTGATCGGTGGGAAAGCACTCCATGGCCACGCCAAGCTCCGCCACGATACTCTGCGCCACGGTCTC
>Ga0081539_10003729_pt1 | contig 18137 bp, 12 predicted proteins | sample TabmetS4T2R2_FD_71023 | JGI IMG/M metagenome (GOLD analysis project Ga0081539, IMG submission 71023) | Tabebuia heterophylla rhizosphere microbial communities from the University of Puerto Rico - S4T2R2 | ecosystem: Host-associated > Plants > Roots > Rhizosphere ...
GGTGGCTTTTCAGGTGGCTTCGATTTTTCTGGGAACTTCGAGGACATCTTTGGTGATATCTTTGGCGACATCTTTGGTGGCGGGGGCAATCGTGGCGGGCGACGGCGAGCCCGACGCGGCGAGGATCTCAGTTACAACATGGAGATTTCCTTTGAGGAGGCAGCCTTTGGTGCGGACAAAACCATTTCGGTGCCGCGGGCTGCGACGTGTGAAACCTGCCAAGGAAAAGGGTCCAAGCCAGGGACAACACCAAAAACCTGTGGCATGTGTCGTGGCAGCGGCCAGGTACGGTTTCAGCAAGGATTCTTCACGGTCGCACGGACGTGTAACCAATGCGGTGGCCAAGGGTCTGTGGTCACTGATCCGTGTGAGACGTGTCGCGGTGTTGGTGCAACCCGGAAGACGTCCACACTGCAAGTCAAGATTCCTGCGGGTGTCGATAATGGTGCACGTCTAAAACTTCGCGGAGAAGGAGAAGCGGCCCCGGGCGGTGGCGCTCCTGGCGATTTATACATCATGATCCATGTTCGTGAGCACCCGCTCTTCAAACGCCAAGACACGACTGTCATCTGTGAGATTCCGATCAGCTTTCCCCACGCCGCGCTTGGGACTGAGATTGAAGTTCCGACATTGGAAGGAAAAATCAAACTCAAGATTCCTGCAGGGACACAGTCAGGAAATGTCTTTCGCCTCCGTGGCAAAGGTATTCAAGACCTTCAGGGCAGTGGTCGCGGTGATCAATTGGTTCGTGTTGTTATCGAAACACCGAAGAAGCTCAGTGCACGACAGCGGGAGTTACTAGAAGAATTCGCCCGCTTGGACGGCGCTGACGTGCATCCGATGAGCAAGGGGTTCTTCGAGAAAGTGAAAGAACTCTTTGGCTAATCTCACATGAAGTTACGCGATCTTGGCGAATTTCCTTTCCTGCGCCGGCTACAACAGCGCGTGCCGCGTGATGCGCATGTACAGCTTGGCATTGGCGATGATTGCGCAGCGCTGGCTCTTCTTGGAACGACTTTGCTAACAACAGATACGTTAGTAGAGAACGTCCATTTTCGTCGTGAATGGACTACCTTTACTCTCCTCGGTGAGAAGGCCTTTGCAGTCAACGCTAGCGATATCTCTGCGATGGGCGGAGAACCAACGTTCGCGCTCTTGGGTCTGAGTGTGCCACAAGATACCGAAGTGGAGGAACTCGACGCGTTTTTTGACGGGTTCTTACGCGCAGCAAGAGCGAGTCACACGTCGTTAATCGGCGGCAATATGAGTGCGGCACCCTGTTGGATGATCGCAGTCACACTTCTTGGCCATGCGCCACACGGTATTATTACTCGGTCTGGAGCCCAAGTTGGTGATGATGTATATGTGACAGGAACGTTGGGGGATGCCGCGCTGGGATTACATGTTTTGCAAAAGGGGCAAAGTGACGTGCAGGCTGAAGAAGCAAAAGCGCGATTCCTGTGTCCGACGAGTCGGCTCGAGATTAGTCGCTCCCTGGTGGCTCAGCACCTTGCAACTGCGATGATCGACGTCAGTGACGGATTGCTGCAAGATCTTGGCCACATCTGTGAAACGAGCAAAGTTGGGGCAGAGATCAAGGGAGAACAACTGCCACTGTCTCCCAGTTATCGCGCCTTGTGTGGAGAACGCGATTGGAACTTGGCACTCACAGGTGGTGAAGATTATGAACTGTTATTTACGGCACCCGTAGAACAGCGCACAGCGATCGCTGATATCGTCCGCACTGCGCTAGCACCGATTACACGCATTGGCTGCATCACCTCACACGCACAAGGAATTTGTGTACGTGCTGCTGATGGTAGCATGTACACACCGACGCAAGCAGGATACGACCACTTCCGTACGGAATAAACTATGGACCGCGCACGGCTTCATGAGCTACTCATGCAGGTTCGAGACGGCACAGTCGATATCGAACGCGCCCTTGAGACCCTCAAGACATTGCCGTTTGAAGATCTCGGTTTCGCTCGCATTGACCATCATCGTGCCCTACGCAAGGGCTTTCCCGAGGTGATTTTTGGCCAGGGAAAGACCGCACGCCAGATCAGTGAGATCGCGCAACGCATTGTTGCCAACGGACAACATGCCTTGATCACCCGCCTGGATGAACAGAAAGCACACGAAGTGCGAGCCGCAATTCCTGCTCTTCGCTATTACGTAGATGCGCGCATTGGTGCACTCGGAGAGCCGCCGGCTCCTTCTGCGGATCAGGGAGCGATTCTCATCGTTGCAGCTGGTACGGCTGACCTCCCGGTTGCTGAAGAAGCGGCAATCTCGGCTGAACTTATGGCGAACAGAGTGGATCGGTTGTACGACGTTGGCGTCGCGGGGTTGCATCGCTTGCTAGGCAGTGTGGAGAAACTTCGCGCTGCGGCGGTCGTGATTGTTGTGGCTGGAATGGAAGGTGCCTTACCGAGTGTCATTGGTGGGTTAGTTGATCGGCCAGTGATCGCGGTACCGACCAGCATCGGCTACGGCGCGAGTTTCAACGGCTTAGCAGCGCTGCTGGCGATGTTGAATTCCTGTGCAGCGGGTGTGACAGTGGTCAACATCGATAATGGCTTCGGTGCGGCGGCGGCGGCGACGTTGATGAACCGCAGGCCATTGTAGATTGATGATTGCAGATTGTAGATTAAAAAATAAGGTTGGTACTGGTTCTCTAAATTCGCAATCCGCAATCGACAATCCGCAATTGTCTTATGTCTGAAAAACCCAAACCGCCACGCATCACCAGAGGTCGAGCGAAACGTGCACTACAAGTGGGTTCACTGACAACCTCGGTAGGCGGTAGTTATGTCTGGCATGCGCTGAAACGTCCTTTTCAGTCGGCCACGGCCAAAGACCAAGATTTGTTTGACCTCCATCTGAAAAACGCCATGCGTATTGTTGAGAGCTCACGTGAACTGCGTGGTGCGTTCATGAAACTCGTGCAAATGCTCAGCATGCGCGACGATATGTTTCCGACCGAGGCTCTCAACATTCTCTCGGTTGTACAATCTTCGGTACCACCGATGGAGTACGAGCTCATCCGTAAGCAAATCAAGAGTGAGTTAGGAAAGTATCCCGAACAGTTGTTCAAGAACTTTGAGCACAATGCATTTGCGGCTGCGTCACTCGGGCAAGTGCACAAAGCAATCCTCAAGAATGGCAAGTCTGTAGTCGTCAAAGTGCAGTATCCTGGCGTGGACGAAACCGTCGAGCAGGACCTCAAGAACTTGAAAGCACTCTTACAAATCTTCACCGCTATGACCCGTGATGTGCTACGCCAGAAGTTTGATACCCGTGAGATTTACCAGGAACTCGAAGAACGTTTGCGAGAAGAATTGGACTATGTGAATGAAGCTAATAACCTGGCATTGTTTCAGCGATTGTTTGCAGATGATGAGGAAGTTATTGTGCCGCAGGCCTACCTGGATTTCTCGTCACGCCGAGTGCTGACCATGCAACATGTCGAAGGCTACAAACTGCAAGACATGTTCTCTCCAGGAGTCGACCAATCGCTCAAAGACTGGATTGCAATCAAGTATTTTCAAATGACGTGGCAGCAGATTATTGAGTTCGGTGTTTTGCATACCGACCCACACCCGGGGAATTATCTCGTGACCTATCACCCAAAGATCGCCATGCTCGACTTTGGCAGTGTCCGCATCTTTCCCGAGGAGATTCGTAAGGGATATCTTCACCTTGCCAAAGCGATCCTCGATCGCGACGAGCGCACCATGGCCAAGTCTTTTGTGACGCTCGGATACCTTACGCCTGGAGAGAATCCGGCACCATTAGTGAAGATCATGTATCTAATCTTTGAGCCGGTGTTGGAAGATCGTGTCTACGATCCGCATGATTTCGATTCGGTTGGGAAGACGGTAGAGATTACTAACATCGGTATTGAGAATCGCATTTTCAACGCACCAGGTCACCGCTTGTTTCTTGTGCGTGCTCTCTGGGGACTTGATTCTTATATTCACCAGTTTCGCACTATTACTAACTGGCACCGGATATTTCGTGAGAGTGTGGAAAGTGTGAGAGGATAAGCTCTCTAGCTTTATGGAAGAACCAGCTCAGTATCGGAAGGAAGCTCGTGCAAGCCTGAATCTCCTGCAACAACAAGTCCAATGGAAACCAGGAAAAGCAGCAGCGCATTTGAAAAAAAGAAAAGATATTGCAATGAAGAGACAAGATGCACTCCTCAAAAGTTTTTGTCAGGGAGTCCGTTCCCCGCAGGTAAGTGGCTTTGAGGTACTCGAACTCCTTGATCTCCGTAGTGTCCTCACTCGCTATGAAGGGAAGCTAACTGAGAAGGAGAGAAAAAAGCTTGAAGACGCGGACACTATTTTTCGCAAGAATACACGACTGTTCTATCAGAGCATTAGCCAAATTGCTGACCTAGAGGAGCTGTTTAAGAAGGGATCTGTGTCGCCTTCGCACTGGTGGTATCTAGAGAAGCTTGTGCAAGCCGAGCAAGTCGCGGCGTATGCATGACAAATGAAAAAGCCGAACTGCGGCTATAGAGAACGTTAAATCAGGCTAGGGTTACTTGAGCCCCGCCTTGCGCAGGGCCGCCAGAACGCGCTCTATCTCCCCTGGATCTTTGTGGGTGCTCCTCTGCTTTAACACCTCCAGAGAGAAATTGGGGCTGAGCCGCAGGATTTCCGCTGCTTCTACCTGTGCTTCCTTCTCCCGACCTAACTCACCATAGATCACAGCCAGATACAAATGGGTAGGCAGCCAATTCGGAGTAAGGGGCAGCGCTTTCTTCAGCACGTCTAGCGCTTTCTCATACTGCCGTATTGAGTAGTAGGCTATACCTAAGGTGGATAAAGGGCTAGCTGGAATACGGGAGTTGAGGTGCATGCCCTTCTCCACCACCTTGATGGCTTCCTCTGGTTGTCCGGCAAATGCCAAAATAACACCCAGATTCACATAAGCATCTCCAACGGCAGGATCAAGAGTGAGGGCCCGCTCTGCCTCAACGATAGCCTGCTCGTATTGCTTTTTGTACATATACCCTACACTCAACAGCTGGTGAGCCAAAGGCGACGAGTCGTCTAAGGCGACAGCTTTGCGCGCTAGGGTCAATGCCTGCTCCAACGTCTGTGGGTCCTGACTCCACTGAAAGATCCACTCGTAAAGGTAGGTCACACCCAGGGCTGCATGCGCCTCGACAGAGTGCGGGTCCAGCTCCGTAGCTTTCTTCCACATCTGCTGCGCTTGGGTATTCTCTTCTTGCGTGAAGCGGAGAAAATGACTACTCCCACCCACAAGATAGCCGAAAGCCTTTGCACGAGCAGAGGAGCGAGCAAGGAACCCTTCTGAGTCTGCCCGTTGTTTATTCAGAGAAGCCTTCCCCCGGCTCAGCTCCAACGGAGCATTTGGGTTGATTCGTCGGACTTCGGCCGCTTCTATGCGAGCTTCTTTCTCTTGGCCTAATTCATTATAGAGACGAACCATTTCCATGTGGGCGGGAAGAAAGTCGGGATTGCGAGTAAGAGCTCTCTTTTGCGCAGCTAACGCTTCCTCATATCGCCCCAACAATCGATAAGCCCAGCCTAGGTGGAATGAGTGATAGAATGCAGACTCCGGGTCCAGGCGACTCGCTTTTTCCACCAACCCCAAAGCTTCCTCAGGTTGCCCTGTGAGTAGGAGGACCTCCGCCAGACCGATATGGCACCACGCGCAGTTAGGATCAAGGGCGATGGATCGCTCACCCTCGGTTAATCCAACCTCCGACTGCCCTTTGTACGCATAGGCCAATCCCAGTAATATGTGGGCCTCAGGCAGAGCGTCATCCAGGGCATGAGCCTTTTCTGCCAATGCTGCGCCGTAGTCCAGGGTTTGGGGGTCCGCATTCCAGCCCCAAATCCACGCTCTCTGGTAAGTCAAACTCAGCACTGTGTACGCCAGCGCAAACTGCGGGTCCAGGGCAATGGCGCGCTCAAACATTTGCCGTGCTTGCTCATTTGCCTCTTGGGTAGCGCGCTCCCAGTATTCCTTCCCGTGCAAGAAGTAATCATAGGCCTCCAAGTTATCTGTGGGGACTCGTCCGATCCGTCCTTGCTCACCTGTTGTTAGCTTTACCTGCAAGGCACCTATGATCCGTCGGGTAAGCTCGTCTTGCAGCGCAAAGATGTCCTTCAGGTCTCGGTCATAGCGCTCGGCCCAGAGATGCTGGCCCGTGGTGGCATCTACTAACTGTGCGTTAACCCGTACCCGCGTCTCAGCTTTCTGTACGCTGCCTTCCAATACGTAGCGCACCCCCAACTCCTGGCTCACCTGTTGAGGCTTAATAGCTTTGCCCTTGTAGACAAAGGTGGAGTTGCGGGCAATGACGAACAAGCCCGAGAGCTTAGAGAGGTCAGTAATGAGCGTGTCGGTCATACCGTCGCTGAAATACTCCTGCTCTGTATCGCCGCTCATATTGGTGAACGGTAGAACAGCAATGGAAGGCTTGAGAGGCAACGAAAGCGCAGGCGCTCGCTCAGTTCCGAGGATCAAGGGCCGAGGACCGAGGAGGGAAAAAGGGATATAGCGAACGGCGATGATTGTGCCCACCAGAAGCACGAGCCCGACTGCAGCCATCGTTGTCCATCTTCGCCGGACAGAGCCCACCCTACCGACAATTTCCGATTTTTGATTTTTGCCTTTTGCTTTTTGCTTTGCCGAGTCCTCTACCTGTTGAGCTTCGGCGTCTTCCATCACCACCCGATACACCCGGACTGGTTTAGCGATGTTCTTAACATCTTGTTCGCCTACATACGCATAGCGCAGCGCTAACTTGTTTCCGACCTGATCGTACACCGTCCCCGAAAGACAAATCCCTCCCGGCTCGGCTAAGCCTTCTAAGCGGGCCGCGATGTTGACTCCATCACCGTACAGCCGTTCTCCTTCTCCAATCACATCCCCTACATTAATACCAATACGAAACTCCATCTTCCGCGAGTCCGGTAACTCCTTGTTCTTGGCTTGTAACTCGCGTTGAATCGCTACCGCACTCTGTACTGCATCCACGGCACTCACAAACTCTGCCAGCAAGTTATCGCCTGGGGAGTCGACCACTCTGCCATGATGTTGCTGAATCAGTGTGATCATGACGCCGCGGTAAGCGGTTAAGGTGCGGATAGTTGCCTCTTCATCTTCGCCCATGAGGCGGCTGTAGCCCTTGACATCCGCACTGAGAATCGCCGCCGGTTTGCGCCGCATCTCTCCAATAGGCTGAAGTGGGCTAGGAGTAGAAACATTTGGCAGAGCTTGCTCACGCGTTGTTGGGAGCAATGTAACAGCAGGGTCGCCGTAGAGCATGTAGCTGGCCCAGGTGAGTCCAGCCCAACCCCGTTGCGCAATAATGGATTGGCGCGCCTCAAACAGCGCCTCGCCTATTCTGTGTCCTGCCAGCAGACTACGGTAGAAGGCCGTGGCAAAGAGGGTGCTTTCCTCATCCTGTATGACCCAAAACGTGCCGACATAGTTCTGTACGCCCGCCAGCAAAAACGCACTGCCGATGCCAAAGGCTTGCCCTTCATATCTGTAGTCCTTCTTCCACTCGGCGGTGGCCCCGGCCTGACATGAATTAGAAAATACCAGCAACGGGGGACGAGCAAGTTTGCTCAGTTCCCCCGCGGTTAACACTCCCTCATGCAACACCCAGCCACTTTGGCTCGGTGTCTGAGCATCGTACTGACTATGCCCGGCGAAGTGCACCACGTCGTGCGTTTGCAAGGCTGCCAATAGGGATACCTTACGAACTGCCTGGCCTCCCAGTAACGTGAATTCTACCCCGTGTATTTCTTCCAATAGTTCACAGAGCCGCTCGATCTCTTCTCCGGCTTGCGGCAGTGTTTCAGTCGGATCGGCAATCAGCAGCACCCGCAACGGCCCCTGGCCTCTGTAGGAAGTTGCTGTACCAGGCACGGGAGCGCTCGTGATAACTTGACGTCCGAGGCGAAACTTCATCGTCAGAAACTGTTCCCCGTCGTAGCTCAGCTCCCAAGGCACCTGGAGGAGAGACTCATCCAAACGCAGATACAGATTACACGGCTGAGCGGCACGCAAACGCCGCCGTGCCGCTTCGGTCAGCAAATGGGAGAAGATGAGCTCGCCAATCTGCTGCAACTTTTTGATAATAGTAGGGCTTTGGTCTTGGCCGTGGCCTAAAGCAGTTACTCTCGTGACCTCGGTAACCAGATCGTATAAAAACGCATCGTCTACACGGGTCTCACTGCGAGGAATAAGCGATCCCATCTCCGCCAAGTCAATGATGTTGGTGTCGCCTTTACGTAAAATCGTGAGAGAAAGCGACTGCTGAGTCATGCCCAGGATATACTCCGATTCTTAAAAAGAATCTCGCTTCACGTCCTGTTCCGCTGCTATCTATACCACACGCACACCGCCGACAAAAAGTGGATTGCACACGACTTCGTGTACGTGACTCAGCGAAGCATTACCTCATCGGGGCATTTGTATTGGATCCATTGCCTCTAGATTTCCTATTTTCATGTTTTGTCTTCAGCTATGTGCTTCTTGTTGCACAGGATGTGATAGCACAATTTCGTCCTGTATCGGTGCAGGTACCACCAGAAAATAGAAAACGAAAAATGAGAGCATGGCACCCCCGGACGCGACAAGGAAGGGTAGGGCCCAGCTTCCAGAACCCATGACAAAAAAGCCAGCACTCATCGGTCCGAAGATGCCCGCGAAGTTTCCCGCACAATTCATCACCCCGGCAATAACGCCGACTTGGTGAGGGTTCAGCTCACGCGGCACCGACCAAAAGCCACCACCAGCTGCGTTGGCAAGAAACAAATAGAGAGTGATACAAATAATCGACAGGCTTGCTGACGGCACGAGCGCAGCAGCGACGAGAAACGGAATGGCCGCCACGATGCACAAGGCTGGCCCTTGGGCACGTGCAAAGCGAGTGTTGAAACCGTTGCGTAAGAGGGTATCAGACAGAAACCCGCCACAGACCAGCCCGGCAAAACTGGCGAAGGTCGGAATCATGCCGATCCAGCCCATCGCCTGCATAGTGAATCCGCGTGCTTTGACCATGTAGGTTGGCAACCAGAAGACAATCATCCACAATCCATAGATCAAACAGAGATAGGCGAGCGCAAGCAACAGGACCTGCGATTCCTGGAGCACTCTCCAGAACGACAGGGGTGGCTTCGATGGAGCCGAGAGCCCGGCTTCAATATGTTGTAGCTCTGCAGGGCTAACCTTTGGATGAGTAGCCGGAGTATTCGCCGCATACGCAAGCCACACGATCAACCACAGTGCGCCCAGGGTCGCATTGAAATAGAAGGTCATCGGCCACGAAAACGTCAGTACGAGCCAAGTAGTAACCGGATATGAGAGTGTCTGCCCAATGTACACGCCTGAGAGGCTCAGTGTCTGTGCGCGACTGTATTCTGCACGCGGAATCCACTGGGAGTTGAGCGACGCGTAGGCAGGGAAAATGACGGATTCGAACAGTCCGACACAGAAGCGGAGTGCCAGCATCAATCCAAAAGCAAGACCACCGAGCGGAGTAAGCGCTGTAAACAACGAAAAACCAACACAAGCCCAGGCGATGATAAATTTCGCACCCCAGCGATCCGCCAGGACACCACCAGGAATTTGCAGGAGGCCATAGCCTGCGAGAAATGCAGAGAAGATCAAGCCAAAGTGTGCTTCATCCCATCCCAGCGCAGCCATCATCGTTGGAGCAGCGACCGAGATATTCACTCGATCGGCGTAATTGATCGCGCTGCCAGTTGCGAGGAGTCCCACTAATTTGTAACGTACGGGCCAAGCCATAGTCCCCTCCTTGCGGCTTGGTGAACCGAGCGGTGGGATTGTACATCATCAAGACTGAACAGGTCAAAGACAATCGCAGCCATCGACCCATAGTGAAATTCGCTCTCAGGCTTATGCTTTACTGGTATATTAAGATGCCATTCAGCGACTTTCCAAAAACCGAATCCGATAAGAGTGAAACTCCGGGACGTCTGATTTGAAAAAGAAGAAGCGAAACCCGTCTTTTGTCCCTGCTGGTAGAGGTTCTAACTTCATGTCTGCAAGAGTCTTTTTGCCGGTTTCATACTCTTCTTCACGAAGCGCTTCGGCTTTGCGATTGTAGCCGAAATCGCGTAGCACAACGGTCCCGTCCTCGCTCAGTAATTCAAATTGTAGCTTCACATAAGTGAGAGGTTTGCCAGACGTATTTTCAAGCTCTCCGACAATGAGAAAAAATGATTCTCCACTGCCTCCGCTGCCGAAAAAGGCTCCCCACTCTCCGCGATGGGAACGTATATGAATTCCCGTGCTAGTAGGAACAACGAGTGTGCCCGATATGGGAGTTGTGGCTTCGGGGAGGTCGGCTGTATCAATCGCATCAGCCTGGTGATAAACGGGGGTGAGGAATAATAGGATACAAAGTAGAATGACAGGAGCTCTTTCCATAGAACCTCCAATATTTCTCGCGTACACCTTTACTTGGAAAGTTCTCTGGTCTGTGCAAAATGTTCTGTTGTTGGGGGCTGTTGGGATAGTTGTTGCTCTGCGAGTTCGTCGATAAAGCGTTGGATATCCGTTGGTCGACCAACCAAAACAAGTTGATCATTGGCTGTGAGTGGCAGATTCGGGTCGGGGAATTCATCCGCTTCCTCCGCGTTTCTACGTTGAATCGCTACCGCGGTCAGGTGGAATGCGGTGCGTAGCTCAATCTCTCGCAGAGTCTTCCCCGCGTAGCGCAGCGACACTGGTACAACTTCGACAACGTAGGAATGCGGCAACCGCACATGCTTATGGACACTGCTTTGCTTTTGTTCGCTGCGCAAACTCAATCCGAGATATTCGTAGCGGAGAATCTCACGATGGTATAGATCGAGCACGTCCCGTTGTGAGATGACCCCGCACAGCTCTCCTGTCGATGTGAGGACCGGAAGATGTTCTTGCTCAGTCTGGGTGAATTTTTCTAAGCAGCGAGCTAAAGTTTCCTCCGGACCCGTGGTCACCGAGCACCGATGTGCCAAATCCTTGGCGATAATCAACGTTTGTAGCGTTTCCTCCTGAAACATATCTTTGACATCGTGAATCGATATTTCGCCTAGAAGTTGATCGCGCTCATTGACGACGAAACACATTGGGCTGGTGGTGCCGAGAAAGTGCCGTACAACCTCAGAAAACGGTGCCGTTTCTGGCAGCGTTGGTGCTTTCGCATGCATCACCTGATTAACGACAAATGCTTGCATGAGATTCTCCTCGCGTCGACGCACATCGATTCCGCGGCGGATGAGCTGAATTGTGTAGATAGATTCTGTGCGCAGGAGTTTCGCTACCAGCGTGCTGACAGAACAGCTCAGCATCAATGGGAGAATGATGTGATAATCTCCTGTCAACTCGAAGAGCAGCAGAAAGGCCGTGATCGGTGAGTGGGTTGCTCCAGCAAGGAATGCGGCCATGCCAACAAGAGCATAGCCACCGCTTGGGGCAGTTATCAAAGGAAAGAGCGCGCCAGCACCGATGCCAATCAGCCCGCCAGTAATGGAACCGAGATACAGAGAAGGAAGGAAAACACCACCCGACCCGCCAGAGGCGAGCGTTAGGCTGGTTGCCAGCATTTTAACAGGCAATAGCAACAAGAGCCAAGACCAAGATAAGCCACCGCGTAAAATCTCATCCATAGTAGCGTGTCCTACTCCATAGAGGTTAGGAACGAACAAGATTGCGACGCCAAGAACCAATCCACCAAGGGCTGGTTTAAGGAGGATAGGAACGGAAAACTCGCTCCACCACTTTTCCATCAAGTCGAGGACAGCAATAAATGCAACGCCACCAAGCCCACAGGCGATACCAAGCAAGAGATAAATTATGAGTTCCCATTCGCTGAGCAAAGTATAAGCGGGGACCACAAATGCAGGATGGTCACCAAAGTAAGCCCGACTAACGACCGTCGCCAGTACAGAGGAAAGGACGACCGGACCAAAGGACGGCATAGCGAAATTGCCCATGATCACTTCAAGTGAGAAAAATGCACCAGCGATCGGGGCATTAAATGCCGCTGCGATCCCCCCGGCTGCTCCACATCCGACCAGCGTGGGCAAACGATGGGGAGGGGCCTGGAGGAGCTGACCAACAACCGATCCCAAGGCTGCGCCAATCTGTACGATAGGCCCTTCACGTCCGACTGAGCCCCCGGTACCAATGGTGAGGGCCGAAGCGATTGATTTAACGACCGCGACGCGCGTGCGAATTTTGCCGCTCCGCAGTGTGACGCTCTCGATGACTTGAGGAACTCCGTGTCCCTGAGATTCCCGAGAAACGAAGTACACTACCGGGGCAACAATAAGACCGCCAAGGGCTGGAATCCAGAAAATCCGATACCAAGGTAAAGTAGGTAACACATAGAGAGGAAATTCGGTGGAACCGAGAGCACACCACTGCACGAGATTGATAAGTTCGGTAAAGACGATTGCGCCACAACCAGTGATAACACCAACAAGACACGCCGATCCCAGCAGCGAGAATGGCTGGAGGCGATCAAACTGTTCGCGGAAACGATCAAGCGACGATGATGTCAAGGAAGACGTAGGCAATTCTCTTAGTGCTGAGGGTTGAGTGCTGAGGACTGAGTGGAGGAAAGTCTATGGCTTTTCCTCGGTCTCGTTCTCTCAACCCTGTCTTTTTGCTCAGTCCTCACAGCTCAGTCCTTGTCTTTCGTCCTCAGTTCTCATTGCTCAGTCCTTTTGTACTGCTCTCGTGATCGTCCTTACCTAGGGTGCTGTGCGCTGTCAAGATATTAGCAAATGAAGCTCACGACGAAGAGAGGCGCTTGAGGCAGGAGGCTTCTCCGAAGGGGAACAAGAAAAAGTCCTACTTTTGCACTTTTTTTGAGACTTGCGAAAAATTGACTAACCAGACTATAACTCCGCTACCAGCGCAGGGAAGGAGAAGAGGCCATGCAATGTTCACAGCGGATCGCCCCAGTCTGGCCAGTCATCCTCATCGTGGGATTGACAAGTATCTCCTGCGCAACCCGTAAGAATACTGTTTTTGATGATGGAGGGCTACCTCCCCTCGTAAGTCTCTCACAGTTAGATTCCATTTCTAAAGAGTCCATCACAAACAAACTTCACATTAGCTACGCACAGCTTCCGCTCTCCTTCGCGCCCAACCACGGACAGGCCGACGAGCACCTCTATTTCCTCTCATGTCGCAAGGGGATGCACAATGTCTAGGAAACGCTTGTCTCTTTCTCGATTAAATCTTTTTAGTAGCGGTCGGCTGTAGCTACCTTTTTTATTGATCATCTTTGTTTTGACTAACTTTTGTTTTGTTCCTCAGGCATCTGCGGTTTTACCACCCCCAAACCTAACTTCCCCGCCCAACGGGGGTGGAAATCAATCGACAACTCCAACCTTTATTTGGTCCACAGTGACAGGGGCCTCATCGTACCGGATTATGGTAGCTACTTCGCCGACTGCGCTACCTACTGATCCAAACGCTACTACCTGTGGTGCAGGTTGCGTGATCAATGCCACGCCAACTTCCCTCTTCTATATACCAACATCGGGGGTGCTGGCTGCTGGAACTACTTACTACTGGCAGGTGAAAGCACGTGGCGTAGACGTTGGAGCCTGGTCTAGCCAGCGGAGCTTTATCACGGCTTTTCCTCCCGCCCGACTCACTCTTGGGCCTCTCTCCTTAAACTTCGGTAGTGTACAAGTAGAAAGCTGTAGTTCAGCTTCTTTTTCGATCCAGCATGTTCCCGGGACCGCGCCGGCATCCGGTACAGTTAGTGCGAACCCAAATCCTCCTTTCAGTATCTCATCGGGTAGTAGTTTTTCGGCTTCTGGGAATGAAGCTCCTCTCGCAACCGTTCAATTCTGCCCCACCAGCGCTGGAAACTTCTCTGGCTTAGCTACCGTATCAAGTCCTGGAGCAACCTTCACAAGTACCAATACCGTTACCCTGAGCGGAATAGGCTTCAACCCTGTGCCAATTACTGGGGCCATTCAGGTCAACGCAACCTTAAACGGCGCTCCGTGGTCTGGTGCAGTGAACTACACCATAAGCGGGTCGGTAACACTGAATGGGACCAATGTCCCAGCGGACTTCCAACAGAAGCCTTCAGGGAATTATTCTCTTAGCTACACTAGTGGTGGTCCAAGTGGTGCAGCTCTATCGAGTATCACTCCATCCTCAAGCCAGACGCTCAACGGAGGAAGCACCGTCGTCTTTACTCTCAACTTCGTAGGGACCCCACAATTAGGACCCAAGATCAGTAGCGTGAGTCCGAATCCAGTACCAGGCTCTACTAGTCAGCAGCCCTTTACCATCAACGGAAGCAACTTTGTTGCCGGAGCAACGGTGACGTTGCGGGATCTAGACACTGCAGAACCACCATTCACGAACCGACTCATCAGTTTCTTGAGTAACACGCAGATTGTCATCAATCCGAATTTTACTGTAGCACCGCATCGCTGGAGTATTGAGATTATCAATCCAGGTGGGATTTCCTCGGGGCAGTTTCCGTTTCAGGTGGTATCTCCCAATCTGATCATCGAGAATGTCACCTTCTCTCCAACAAGTGTAATGGCGGGCAATAACTTTACCATTGGGTTTGATGTGAGAAATGTCGGTACGGGTAACGCTCCTCCGACGCAGGCTCGACTGCGGTTAAGTTCGGATAATATCCTAACCTTAAGTGATCAGCCGTTATCTCTATTGGATGTAAACATTCCTGCGGTTGCAGCAGGCTCTTCGACCCATTTCAGTGCGCCAATAACTATACCGAACACCACGCCCTCAGACTCTTATTTCGTCGGAGTTTTTGCCGACTGGAACAATCAAGGAAACCAGAGCGATGTGACGGATGATGCTGGCTTGTCGTTACCAAGCAATAAACTCACAGTCATCGGAACAGGAGTGCCACGTCCTGTGATTACATCGCAACCGCAGAGTCAGACAGTGAATGCGGGTGGAAATGTGAGTTTTCGTGTCGAAGTCAGTGAAACGGGACCGTCCAGTTACCAGTGGTTTCGAGACGGCAACGCTATAAGTGGCGCTACAGGCCCTTCTTTGATGTTAGAGACTGTGTCTACAAATCAGATAGGAAACTACTTTGCAACCGTAAGTAACTCATCCGGGGTAGCTGTGACAACACCTGTGACTTTAACCACTTTGCCGGGTCAGCCCATTTCTGTTTGCCAAGGAAAATTTAAATTTGACACAAGTGGTTTCGTCGGTAGTTCACTGCCAACAGTAATAATTACACATGGATGGCAACCCTCGTTTCACCCTCTGGTCGATGTCTATACTGGTTCACCTCCAGAATGGGTCACTAACTCAAACCCTAACAACCCCGGAATGGCTGAGGCCATAGTTACACGCCTTCAAAAAGAAGGACAAGCCGCGAACATTCTGACGTACATCTGGGAGGAAGCTTATGTGGATTTTTCACCAATTAGTTTACAATACGCGACGAGCTGTACTGCAACCCATGGGAGTCGGCTCGGCTCTCTAGTACACCAGTTATTAGGAAACAACTATTCGAAACCGATCCAATTTATTGGTCACAGTCTAGGTTCTCTTGTTAGTGCATATGCAGTACAAACTTTCAGTACAAAATCTAATCGCATGCCTGTGGTTCAATTAACGATCTTAGACGCGCCTCTTGCCTTATTCTTTGATCCATTCACATCCAAACGCGACTTCGTAAAGATCCTTTCATCAACAATAAAGTCAGAACTTGTATGGGTAGACAACTATATAGCGATTCAATCACTAGCCCCCATTCTTCCTGTCATTGGGGGAAACATAGATGGGACTGCACCGAATGGTGGAGAATTAATGCCTTGTGCCCATATAGATAAAGATCTAGGCCTTTCTCTTTCAGAGGAATTTATCACTGTTACATTGATACGATAGTAGATACTAACTCTAAGAAGGGATTCTATTTCTCAGTACTCAGGGGTCTCACTGAAGGGTTTAGTAAGCGGCCAATCCCGCAGTTCTGGTTACCATCTACGTCACTACTATCTTTAACTACTGTTAAAGCTATTGGTGCAGAGTTCGTCAAGCTATGGCAGATCGCCGGGGAGACCACTATTAACGTCGCAACGGAAGGCTTCCGAAAAATTGAAGGAACTGTTGAGGCAGTCGAAGCAGAAGTGGAAGGTCAATTTAGAAAACTTCTGAGAGTTGTTGAGGCCTCACCCAGTACGATTGCAATGGATCTAACCATTCAGAGCGAGGCTAGCTTATTGTCCTTTGACTTTCGTTTCATACAGCCAGGAGACGGAGATTCTTTGAGAGTTTCTTTTAATGATATGATCCTCTTTGACCTGAGTGGTGAGAATATTTCTGGAAGTGATTTTCAGAGCGTGGCAATACCTATAAGAAGTCTCGCTGGAAAGACAGGTGTTTTGACTGTTAAACTAATCAACACAGGGGCACCAAACGCGGAATTTGAGGTCAGTAACTTCCAAATTTTATCTTCTAATGAGAGCTCTCCTACTCTGCCAGACTTGGTCGTGAGCAACTTAGGCAATCCTCCTGCTTCAGTCGTTGCAGGAGGCATGTTTACCATGCCTAGCACGACGACGAACCAGGGCACTGGATCAGCAGGACAATTTAGCACGGTGCATTATCTCTCTCTTGACAACACCATCACAAACGCAGACCTCGCAGTGCCTGGTACCTACAGTTTTGGTGGTCTTGCCGCCGGCAACAGTGAATCCTTGACAGTGACCATCACAGTCCCTACATCTGTCGCCTCAGGAACCTACTTCTTTGGGGCCTGTGCTGACGCTCTCTCAGAGGTAGCGGAGTTCAACGAAACGAATAACTGTCGGGTTGCGACGACGACACTAGTCGTCAATCCGGCCTGCGCCAATGTCGTTGCTCCAGTGAGCGTTACTCGCGGAGGCTTCCGGCAGAACTCTGCTACTGGTCGCTACGTACAGCAAGTAACACTCAAGAATACTGGCAGTAGCGCCATTGCTGGCCTGGTCTCGCTGGTGCTCGATAATCTCAGCAGTAATGCTACGCTGTTCAACAAGAACGGAGTCACTTCCTGTGCAACGCCGACAGGTAGCCCTGTTGTCAATGTGAATGTTAGCATGGATAGCGTGCTCAGCGCGGGCGAGAGTGCCTCAGTCGTACTCGAATTCACTAACCCTAATAATCAGCTCATTACGTATACCACACGCGTGGTAGCAGGGAGTGGGACGCGATGACAGTACATAAGATTCCTCCTCACCCTAGCCCACTCCCACTAGGGGAGAGGGAATTGGAAGAGACATCGCCCCTTCGACTTCGCTGCTTACGCAGCTACGCTCAGGGTGAGCGGATATGTCCAACCCAACTTGGGCAACAACTAACCAGAGAGAGTCTAAAAGCAGGAACAAACTCGATAATAGGAGACCAATTCATGCACCGAAAACGCTTCTTCCTCCAAAGTCTCAGTGTGATAGTAGGATTATGGTTAGGGCTGAGCGCCTCGCTCTGTCACGCTGTGAGCTTCACCATTAGTGTGGATACAACGCCACTCGTCGGGAACCCGGCAGGGCCGTTTGCCCTCAATTTGCAATTGACTGATGGCGGCGGTACGGCAAACAACACTGCCACCCTGAGTGACTTTAACTTCGGCGGCGGATCGGCGGGGATTTCTACCTGTAACGCAACTAATTGTGCGGGTGGAGCAAGTGTGACCTCGCCGCCTTTGGTTGTCACCCTTACTGATGATCCTCTCTTCGGCGGGTCGTTCTTGAACCAGGTCATTCTGCCGTTCACCCCAGGCAACACTGGACCGCTGAGTTTCCTGCTAAACCTGACGACGAATGTGGAAAACGGTGTAGGTACCTCACCGGACGCTTTTTCACTGGGGGTTCTCGACAGCTCGGGGCTTGGCATTCCGACGAGCTTCCTCGATGCCTTTGTCCAAATCGACATCACCAATCCACTGACTGTTGCTACCTTTTGACTGTTGCTACCTTTGCGAGCGACCCGAGCACGTCACCCTCAGAAGCTGTTGAAAAACTGGCGAAAGGGGAACCTGACTTGAGAAAGAGTGCCCAACGCGTCACCTTGCTACCAACACACACCAACATAGTAGGAGGAGACCACGATGAGCACTATGC